>Ga0075421_100010481_pt1 | contig 11460 bp, 13 predicted proteins | sample SoiMetdeltSBSDD5_FD_75292 | JGI IMG/M metagenome (GOLD analysis project Ga0075421, IMG submission 75292) | Bulk soil microbial communities from a Populus tree surrounding site in Tennessee, USA - Soil MetaG P. deltoides SBSDD5 | ecosystem: Environmental > Terrestrial > Soil > Tree plantation...
CGCGCCGGGCGGCTCGTTCATCTGGCCATACACCAGTCCGATGCGGGAGCCTGGCTTCAAAATGGGCAGGCCATTGTCCCCGCGCTTGAGATGACCTTTCTCATCCTTTTCGCACTTGATCACATCGGCTTCAGCCATTTCGTAGTAGAGATCGTTGCCCTCGCGTGTGCGTTCGCCAACGCCCGCGAACATCGAGATGCCGCCGTGCAGCTTCGCAATGTTGTTGATCAGCTCCATGATGACGACCGTCTTGCCAACACCGGCGCCACCGAACGCGCCAACTTTGCCGCCCTTCAAAAACGGGCAGATGAGGTCGATGACTTTGATCCCGGTGGTGAGCACCTGGGGCGACGTGGATTGATCCACCAGTGGCGGAGCCGGGCGATGAATTGGATTATGCTTGTCGGCCTTGAACGGTCCCTGCTCGTCGATCGGATCGCCGGTGACGTTGAAGACACGACCCATGACGCCTTCGCCAACCGGCATGGAGATGGGCTTTCCCGTGTCGATGACTTCCTGGCCGCGTTTAAGTCCTTCCGTGGTGCTCATGGCGACGGCGCGAATCCAGTCATCCCCGAGGTGTTGTTGCACTTCGAGCGTCAATTTGGTCGGAGCGCCGCCGGGCGGGGTGAAGTCAATCGTCAGCGCGTTGTAGAGCGCCGGCAGGTTGTCCTGCGAAAACTCCACGTCCACGACCGGACCGATGATTTGAACGATTTTTCCTTTATTCATGAGATGTCGGATTAGCCCATCGCCATCGCAGCGCTGGTGATTTCCAAAAGTTCCTTCGTGATGTTCGCCTGCCGCAGCTTGTTGTATTCGAGCGTGAGATCCTTGATGAGCTGCTTGGCGTTGTCGGTCGCGTTCTTCATCGCGACCATGCGCGAGCTGTGCTCGGAGGCCTTGGCTTCGAGCAGGAATTGAAACATCTGAAAGTTGATGTAATGCGGCAGGAGGTTGCCCAAAACGATGTCGGCCCCCGGCTCGAACAGGTATTCCACTCCGCTCTGCTTGAGTTCTCCCCCGCCGCCATGACCGTGAACGCCGGCTTCCACGGCTTTGATTTCGCCGAGCGGCAGGAGGGGATGCACCTCCGGCCTCTGGTTCAGCGTGGAGATGAAGTTCGTATAAAGCACGTCCACTGCGTCCGCCTTGCCGCTGAGGAAAAGATCCTGGGCGAACTTGGAGATCGCGCGGGCCTCGCTGAAGAGCGGGTTGTCCTTGTAAGTGAATTCCGCCGCGAGTTCGCGCCGGGTGCGGGCGACGAACTGGGACGCTTTGCGGCCCGCCGTCACGAACACGCTGGTGTTCTTGTCGAACTTCATTGCCTCGCGAAGCAGGTTCGTGTTCAGTGCGCCACACAAGCCTTTGTCCGTGCTGATGATCACGACCGCGCGCTTCCTGACTTCGCGCTTCTCCATCAGCGCGTGCGAAAAGTCGCCCGCCCCCGCCGAGACCGCCGCCAGCACCTCGTTCATCAGCGCGGCATAGGGCCGCCCGGCCAGCGCGGCCAGCTGGGCCTTGCGCATTTTCGCCGAGGCGACCATCTGCATCGCCTTGGTGATCTGGGCGGTGTTCTTGACCGACTTGATGCGTCGGCGGATGTCGCGTGTGCTGGGCATTTCAGGGTTTTGAAATCGCAATCTGCGACTTCACGTTCGCTCACCGATAGCTCTGCTTGAATTCTGTGATCGCCGTCTTCAACTCGCCCGCAAGCGCATCGCTGAACGCTTTTTCGGCGCGAATCTTCGTCATCAAATCCGCCTTCCGCGTGGCGAGGAAGTCGCTGAGTTTCGCCTGAAAATCCTTCACCTTCTCCACCGCCACGTCGTCGAGCATGTTGTTTTGCATCGCCCACAACGTCGCGGATTGCACCTCGACGGGCAGCGGATTGTATTGGTTCTGCTTGAACAGTTCGACGATGCGCTTGCCGCGTTCGAGCTGCGCCTGCGTTTTGGCATCGAGGTCAGACCCGAATTGCGCGAAGGCCGCCAGTTCGCGGAACTGCGCCAGGTCGAGCTTGATGCGGCCGGCGACCTGTTTCATCGCCTTGACCTGCGCGGCGGAACCGACGCGCGATACCGACAAGCCGACCGAGATGGCCGGGCGGATGCCCTGATAGAACAAGTCGGTTTCGAGGTAAATCTGACCGTCGGTGATCGAAATCACGTTCGTCGGAATGTAGGCCGAAACGTCGCCCGCCTGAGTCTCGATGATCGGCAGGGCGGTCAGGGAACCGTTGCCGTACTTCTCGCTGACACGGGCGGAACGTTCGAGCAAACGGCTGTGCAGGTAAAACACGTCACCAGGATAGGCCTCGCGACCGGAGGGACGCTTCAACACCAGCGACACCTGGCGGTAGGCGACCGCCTGCTTGGAGAGATCGTCGAAGATGATCAGGGCGTCCATGCCGTTGTCCATGAACCATTCGCCCATCGACGCGCCCGCGAAGGGGGCGAGATACTGGTTGGCGGCGGAGTCTGATGCGGCGGCCACGACGACGATCGTGTAAGGCAGCGCGCCTTCCTTCTCCAGCGTTGCGATGACACGGGCGATACTCGACTGTTTTTGGCCGACTGCGACGTAAATGCTGTAAACCGGACGGAAATCCTTCTCCTTCGCCGCCTCCGCGGCTTTGTTGATGCGCGCCTGATTGATCATCGTGTCCACACCGATGGTGGTCTTCCCGGTGGACCGGTCGCCAATGATCAATTCGCGCTGGCCTCTGCCGATGGGAATCATGGCGTCGATGGCCATGATGCCGGTCTGAAGCGGCTGGCTCACCGACCGACGCTTGATGATGCCCGGTGCGATTTTTTCGACAGGATAAAAAGCCGTCTCCTTAATCGGACCTTTGCCATCGATGGGCTGGCCAAGCGTGTTCACGACGCGGCCCAGCAGGCCCTTGCCAACGGGCACCGAGAGCAGCTTGCCGGTCGTGCGCACCTCCTGGCCTTCTTTGACGCTGGTGTAATCACCCAGGATGATGGCGCCGACTTCCGTTTCCTCGAGGTTCAATGCGATGCCGGTGACGCCGTTGCCAAAGTCGAGCATCTCGTTGAGCATGGCGTCGGTGAGACCTTCGATCTTGGCCACGCCGTCGCCAATTTCGCGGACGGTGCCGACATTTTGCCTCGCGACCGACGTCTTCACACCGGCGATCTGGGCTTCGATTTCCTGGAGAATTGAACTCATAGGTCTTTCAGATTTTTGGAATCACTTCGGTCCTAAAAACTCTCGGCCAGCGCGTTCAATCGCGCCTGCACGCTGCCGTCATAGACGTCGCTGCCCACCTTGATCCGTAATCCGCCGATGAGGGCGGCGTTCTGCGCGAACGACACGTTCACGCCCGCACCGTAGCGGCGCGCGAGGTTTGCTTTGATGGAATCCTGCTGGGCCGGCGTGAGAGCGAGGGCGCTTTCGACGTGGCCGGCGCGGCGCTCGATATCGAGTTTCACCAACCGTTGGAAATGCGACAGGATCGCGACGTAACCGCGGGGCTTCTGGGTGATGACTGCCTGAACGGTCTGGCGGACCTTCGCCTCGTCGAGCATACCGTTGACACGACAGCCCGTGAAAAGCTGCTTGGCGTCGCGGCGGGCTTGTTTGGTGATTTTCATTCGTGTCAGTCAGGGCTCGACGGAGTCTCGCCCCGCCAAAATGGTTACGCGGCCAACTGACGGCTTGTTTCGTCGGTCAGACGCTGCTGATCATCCGGCGTGAGAACCTTGCCCGTGACCTTCGCCGTGGTAGCCACCACGAGGCGGCCCACTTCGCGGCGCAACTCGGCCTTCATCCGCGCCAGCTCGGCTTCGCTGGCCTGGCGGGCCTTGGCGACGATGTCGTTCGCCGTGGCAATGGCCTTCTGCGTTTCCACTTCCTGCACTTTGGCGGCGGCGGCGCGGGCGTCTTCGATCATCTTCGTGCCCTGGGCGCTGGCCTGGTTCAAAATCTCCTGCGCCTTGGCCTGGGCGTTGGCGAGTTCCTGTTTGATCTTCTCGGCGTTGGCCAGACCTTCGGCGATTTTGTGGCGGCGCTCTTCGAGCACCTGCAGGATTGGCTTGTAGGCGAACCGGTGCAGCAGGAATGCCACGATGCAAAAGCTGATGACCTGCGAAACAAAAAGTTGTGTGTTGAAACCGAACTGCTCGCCGGTCGATTTGACCATCTCGCCAATGCCGCCTTCCGCGGCGGCCAGCATGAAAACCTTTTCCATAGGCTGTCTTTCTGTCTTTAAAAGGCAGGCGCGAGACCCTTGCGGTCTCGCGCCGCAGCAACTATTGACCTCGCGCCAGGAAGATCGCGAAAAATACGATCCCTTCCGCGAAGGCGGTGCTCAGAATGGCCTGAACGAGAATCTTCGTCGCGGCGCCCGGATTGCGCCCCACCGCTTCCGAAGCCTTCATGCCAATGAAACCCACACCGAGGGCCGCGCCCAAGCACGCGAAACCGATGTGAATATTACCGCTCATTTCTGCCAACATGGGCATCAACATATAGTTTCCTTTCGTTTTTCCCGGCGGCTCCCGCGATCGAACACGGTCAAACCGCCGAAATCTTCCTAGTGGTGCGCTTTCTCGTGACCGTGTCCCTCTTCATCGTGCGTGCAAATGAGCAGCGTGAAGACGGCCGTCAACAACATGAACACCAGTGCCTGAACCAAACCGACCAAAAGCTCCATCGCATAAAACGGCAGCGGCAGCAGCCATCCGAACCAGGCGCCACCCATGACCGCCATGGATTCCAGCATGTTCTCGCCGGCGAAGATGTTGCCATAAAGGCGGAAACTGAGCGACACAGGCCGAAACAGAATCGAGACGACTTCCAAAAAGCCGACCGCTATGAACACTGCGATCATCAACAACTTCAGCAACCCGGCCGTGTCTCCTTTCGGTCCGAACAAGTGAAGGATGAAGCCGCCGGGGCCGTTGGCTTGCAGCGCCCATACTGTCCAGCAAACGAAGAAAATCATCGCCATCGCCAGTGTCATATTCAGGTCGGCGTTCACACCGCGCAGCAGAGGGCGGGAGATGTGATGCAAATGTCCGTCGGCATCGGGCAGTCCCCAACCGATCGTGCCGACTCCGGGGAACAGACCAGCCCAGTTCGTAAAGAGAATGAAGATGAAGACGGTGGCGAAGAACCAGAACGTCTTCTTCACCAGCTCATGACCGATGATGCCTTCCAGAAAGTCGTGGAGAGACTCGACGAGCCACTCCCAGAAATTCTGAGCCCCTTCCGGCACCTGCTGGATGTTCTTCGTCGCGATCTGGGCGAAGATGATGATGAACAGCGCTACCGCCCAGGTCATGAGCATTGAGTTCGTGACCGAGAACGGCCCGATCTGGATGCGCGGCGCGGCGGCTGGCAGACCTTCTTGATGCTCTGAATGCGCGGCCGCTGCGGTGATCTGAGAGTGCGTACCATCAGCCTGTTCGTGCTCCGCGGCTATCGAAATAAACGGCGACACCAGCAATGCCAGCGCCATCAGAATTGCTTTTAACAAGGCCATCGGGTCCGTAATGGGCTTCGCTCGTGTGGACACTTTACCCGCGACACAATAATTGTTGGAGCGAAAGCGCGTGAGAAATTGCCGTATCGTGAAAAGTTTCACAAGGGATTTCTTTAGGTAGTGGGTCAGTTTGAAACAAGATTCAGATGGGCTTATTAGACGGGTTACAAACACTTCAAATGACTTGTAATCCAGCCAAGATTGTGGACAAGAATTTGGGAGATGAATCCCCCGGAGGTTCCACAAGACAAAGGCTTTTGGTCCCGAGTCGTATTGGCATGTGAAAGGGTTGCACTCAAATCGTTGGCTACTGGAAATTTCGTTTGGTTTGTCGTCTTGGTGCTCGGCGTTGTGTGCCTCTGGAGACTCAGCTCACAAGACCTGAAAGATGTTCTTTTAAAAGTGCTTGTGACATACGGGTGGCTCGGCTACGTTGTGGCCTCGGTGACGATATTTGTTAGCGTGAGGATTCTTCGCTGGCGTGAACGTTTTTATCAACAGGAAATGACGAGAATCGCCGAAGTGAGAAACCGATTGATGCAAGGGAAACTTGAACTTCCACTGGCCTCTTCTGTCGAAGACACCGAACGGAAATGATTACGGTACTTTTTTGGTGTTTGCTGGCTCTCATAATCGGCGTACCGATTTATCTCCTGTATTGGAATTTGTTTCGCCCGGTCTTACTGCAAAGGTTGCAATACCGGCTTTATCAAGTCAGGGATGAATTGCGACTGAATGTGATCGACGGACGAATAGACAGCACAGAAAAGGCTTATCCACTTGTAGAGGCGTTTTGCAACACGGGCATTGCTAAAGTGCAGGAGATCGACTTGGCGCGACTCTTTTCCAAGAAAGTAGATAAACGCATTCAATTAGAGACACAAAGGGACTTGGAACTGATTTTTCACGCCGGGGCACCCGTCAGACAGCGGTTTCTTGAAGCCCTAGGTGCAATCTCTGGAGCGGCTTGCGCCAATTCACCTGGAATCTTGATTTTATTGGCCCCGATCATTGTTTTTTCCGTTACCGCACTGTGGTTCAATGCTGTTAAACGATGGCTGTATAGCTTGCTAACAAGGGCGGTAGGCAACCTTTGCCTCAGGGCTGCTTAGTTGTGTTGGCGATCTCTACAACCTCCGCCAACGACCAAACATGACCTGCAATCCCAGCTTCCATTGCTGGCGTCACGCGTAACGTCTGGTGAATTCGACAGAAGTTGTAATACATGAAGTAGAGTGCGAGTGCGTGGTTTTCGATCTTCTTTGAGAACGCGTTGGTTAACCTCGTGAATCGGCGCATGCTCATCCGCATCGTGAGATTCTGGCGCTCGGCGAAGCTCGTGGAAATATGGGCCGGTTCGGGATTGCCACAGATATGGCGAAGCGTGATTGATTGGAGTTTGCTGGGACTATAGCGAGCTTGCCCGCGCCGCTCATCCATCCCGTAATGCTTTTCCAGCATCGCATAGTCCACTTGCCAATCGAATGCCTGCTGAGTCGCTTGGAGATAGGGTCTGTGCCCGTCCGTGGTTAACTGGACGCGATTTGCCAACCGGCTCCGAACGTCCTTCATGAACCTGCAGGCCCATTCGACAGTGCGTTGCCCGGCAAGCCACGCAATCGCCAATTTGGTATCAGCGTCTATTGCCGTCCACGTCCAAACGTCGCCGATTCCGAATTGTCCCTGCCTGTTCAGCGGGACGTTCTTTTGCTTCGCGTAAACAAAAGCTCCGTAGTGCTTGTAACACCACGGAGCGCATCCCAAAAGGCCAGAGATCATGCTTGGACTATCGGAGAATGGCTGGAAAACTTATGACCGGGATAAGCCCAACAGGAATGTTCACCATGACCTTTCTTTATGCCGGCGATCCACGGCCAAAGGTATTAGGGCCAGGAATGTCCAGACGCAAGAGTCTTAATTCAAGTTGCTCTCAGAGGGATGCGCCGGCCTCCGGTACCGCCGCCTCGCCGCGGCGTCGACAAAGCCGGAACTTGCGCCGCCGACGCACCTTGTGGTTTATTGGGCTCGCATGCCAGCAGCGTCCGCACCAAGCCAGAGCGCCGAAGATTACCTCGAACGCATCCACGAGCTCATCGAGGAAAAGGGCTACGCACGGGTCGTTGACATCGCCTCTTCGCTCAACGTCAAGCAAGCCTCGGTCACCAGTATGGTGCAGAAACTCGGCGAGCTGGGCTACCTCAACTATGAAAAATACCGCGGCCTGGTGCTGACGAAGAAGGGCAAGGACGTCGCGTGCAGCATCCAGAAACGCCACGAGACCCTCTCTCGCTTCTTCTCCCTCTTCGGTCTCGACGACGAAATTCAACGGCAGGACATCGAAGGCATCGAGCATCACCTCAGCCCGGCCACCGTAGAGGTGCTCTCCGATCTCGCGCGGTTCTTCGAGGAAAACCCGGAAACCCTGAAGGCGTTCGTCAAATCCCGTAAACAGCCGAAACGCTAAGCAGAGGATTAACCACGGATTACGCGGATGACACGGATGAGAAGAAGTTGGATCTGTGAAATCCGTGCAATCCGTGGTTAAAGACTTCTTTCCATTGCATGGATACGGCTAAGGCAATCCAGCCGCTTTGGCTCTGCTCTCATGTCCGGTGATTGGTCCACACTGCTCGCGATCGCCGAGTCGGAGGTTCAACGAATCCTGACGATGCTCCCGCGCGACCTTCGGATCGAGGCCGAGCGCCTCCCTGTCACCTTCGAGAGTCGTCCCGCCAAACCATTGCGAGCCGACGGCATCGAGGCGGACACTCTCGGCCTGTTCGTTGGAGAAGCCTATCCTGACGCCGAGACGAGCACTGTTCCGCTTCCTCCCCAAATCATCCTGTTCCTCGAAAACATCCGGGACGCGGCGGACGAAGACGAGGCCGTTTACCGAGAAGAGATCCGCACGACCTTCCTCCACGAACTGGGCCATTACCTCGGCCTCGACGAAATCGATCTGGAGGAAAGGGGGCTCGATTAGTCGGAGAAGACGCTCGCCCTCACCCCGCCCAGGGAGTTTCTGTCTTTCGCCGAGACTTCGTCCGCAGCCCCGGGAGAGGGAATTCCCTTCGGCCACGCTGGGACCAATCACCGGAGGCTCGATGCCCCATCAACCAACCGTAGCCGCGGAATTTCAGTGAGGCATGATTCTCCTTCTCCCGGGGGGAGAAGGCCGGGATGAGGGCGAGCCATCAACTCTCTTCGTCAGGCGTTTCCGACGCCGGTCAGAAAGGCAGGACCTTGAAGTCCCCGATCCGTTCCGCCATCCAGGTGGCTGCGAGGACGGCGATCATCGCCGAGCCGAATCGGAACGTCAGTTTTTGATAAACCCACGAACTTCGCAGACTGAAGGCCAGCGGCAAAAACACAACGACGATCGCAAGTTGTCCGAGTTCGACGCCGAGGTTGAAGCCCACCAGCGCCAGGGCGAGCGTTTGATTCGTCAGACCGAGATCTGCCAGCACATTGGCAAAGCCGAATCCGTGGATGAGCCCGAAAACAAACGCGACCATCCAACCGCGTTCCGGAAAAATGGGCCGGATGTTGTTCAGCGCGGCGAGAACGACGGAGGCGGCAATCGTTGCCTCGACCAGGCGCGATGGCAGACGGACGACGTCGAGCGTCGCCAGGCTCAGCGTGATCGAGTGGGCGATGGTAAACGCGGTCACGATCTTGAGAACCTTGATGAACGCCGGCCGGAATCCGTCCACCACTTCCCAGCCGTTCGATCCGCGTCGCAACACGGAAGGGAGCAGCAAGGCGAGCAGGAAAAGAATGTGATCGAAGCCAATCCAGATGTGCCAAACTCCTTCTCGTCCGAAGTCGATGAATTGCCGCCATGGAGACGGTGTTGTCAGGTCGAACTGTTGACACGGTTTCTCCGGACTGAAAATGGCTGAATGGATCTTGCCGCCGGATTCCAGGCGCATCAGGCCCCGGTGCTGCGCGTCGAGATCGAAGAAGGCGCGATAATCAACCTGGATGATCCTTGCAAGGCCGCTGCCTTCCAGGGCGAACCGCAACACGGCGTAAGTGCCGTCGCTGAAGTCCTCGACGAGAAGTTCGGTAACCTTCATCTGCAGAGCCGTGTCACCCGTCCTGACCTGGAGATGCGAGGCTGCGTATTTGGCGATCTCCGGCTGCCGCGAACGGACTTCGCCCCAAGTGATGTTACCGTCGGCATTTGTGTCGAGGGGAATGACCTGATCGAGATCGTGCAACGCGATGTCCCAGTGGCCCGTGAGCGTCGAACCTTCAGCCCGCAGGCTCACGTAACTGTCGCTGGCCTTATGCGCGTGGGCGGAAACGATGGCGCATGCAAATGCCAAACATGAGAAGACGCGGAACGTGGTGCGCGGGAAGAACTGGAACAGTGAGATCATGAGCTGGACTGCTTATTTCGAAGTAACCCCGCCTGAAGTCAACTTTGTTTCCCCGAACGTACTTCGGGCGATTCGTGGCCGGGGCAAATAGACGGCTGGACTCTTCGCAAGAGGCGTCGGTGAAGGAGGATCGGAAAAGAAAAGAAAAAGGCGGGGCTTGGCATACACACGGTTTAATACCAACCCCCGCCGTCCTCTCCCAAGAGAAGGACATCTCGATTTAGCACGTTCAAGGCCAACTGTCGCCTGTTGGCCGACACTGTTGTGGACAGCCCGCAGAGCGCCGGCCTTCGCCTGGTAGTTTGTCAGCATTGGTCGCCTCAATCGTGGACGGTGTCTAATTCCGCACTGAGTTGGGCGTTGTCGCCCTGAACCTGGATGTCGTCGGGGCCGGCTTTTCCGTCTGCCTTCAGGCGTGGTCTCCCCGTCTGCCGTGGCCTCGACGCCGGCAAACGTAGTCGTTGTATGAATGTCTGCGCTTCTGATTACGGTGCCGCCCCAGCTTTGGATGCACGGAACACAAAGAGGCAGGAATCCAAAAAAAACTAGCGTCCATCTAGTCCTTTCCCCAACATCGTTGCGCAACGACGCGGTTTTGTCGCCACGATATGAAAGCGAAGATTATTATCACTCCCAAGAAAGCCGTCCTCGATCCCCAGGGAAAAACCGTCCAGAACGCCCTTGAACATATGGGTTACACCGGCGTCGGCGCGGTTCACGTGGGAAAATATCTGGAGATCGAACTCACCAACGGCGACAAGGAGACCGCCCGCAAGCAACTGGACGAAGCGTGCCACAAGTTTCTGAGCAACCCGGTGATCGAAGATTATCGGCTGGAGATCGAATGAACTTCGCCGTCCTGCAATTTCCGGCCTCGAACTGCGACCAGGACGCCGTTCATGCGCTGCGTCACGTGCTTGGCCATGCGGCGCGTTACGTCTGGCACAAGGAAACGTCGCTCGGAGATACCGATGCTGTGATTGTGCCGGGCGGGTTCAGCTACGGAGATTACCTGCGTTGCGGCGCCATCGCCCGTTTCAGCCCGGTGATGCAGGCAGTCCAACAGTTCGCGGCGAACGGTGGTCTGGTGCTCGGGCTGTGCAACGGGTTCCAGGTGTTGTGCGAAGCCGGCCTGTTGCCCGGCGCGCTGATCCGCAATCGATCCCTTCAGTTTCGTTGCGAGCACGTCCACCTGAAAACGCTCACGGCCGATTCGCCGTTTACGAATCAGATTCCGTCCGACAAACTGCTGCGCGTCCCGATCGCCCATGGTGAAGGCTGCTACTTCGCCGATGAGGAAACGCTTGCCGGATTGAAGGCGAACAACCGGATCCTGTGGCAATACTGCAATGCCCGGGGCGAAGTCACGGATCAATCCAATCCGAACGGGTCACTCTGGAACATCGCCGGCATTTGCAACGACCGCCGTAACGTGGCCGCTTTGATGCCGCACCCCGAACGTGCCTGTGAGCCGCTGCTCGGCAGTTCGGACGGACGATTGATTTTTGAGAGCCTGATTCACGCGCTGCAGAATGAGCAGAGGGCGAAAGTGGCTTGAGATGA
>Ga0075421_100010482_pt1 | contig 11459 bp, 10 predicted proteins | sample SoiMetdeltSBSDD5_FD_75292 | JGI IMG/M metagenome (GOLD analysis project Ga0075421, IMG submission 75292) | Bulk soil microbial communities from a Populus tree surrounding site in Tennessee, USA - Soil MetaG P. deltoides SBSDD5 | ecosystem: Environmental > Terrestrial > Soil > Tree plantation...
AAGAAAGCGATCGACATCGGCGACTTCCACGCAGACTCTTCGCTCATTATGCGCACGCTGGGGTGGCAACCGACCACGGCGCTCCGCGAGGGGCTGCGGCGATCGGTGGAGTTCTATCGCGCACACATGTCCCACTATGTGCCGAGTGGATCGCCGGTTGCCGCGTTGTGAACGAGTCGTCGACTCTCCCTTTTACAGACCTTCGGCCTGGTGAAGACGCCGCGCTGGTATCGGCGGCGATCGCGCGCGTCATCGACGCCGGCTGGTTCGTGCTCGGTCCGGAGGTCGAGGCATTCGAGACGGAATTTGCCTCGGCGTGCGGTGCGCGATTTGCCGTCGGCGTTGGCAACGGTACCGACGCCATCACACTGGCGCTGCGGGCGCTCGACATCGGTCCGGGTGACGACGTCATCGTTCCCGCCGTCACCGCGGCCTTCACCGGCCTGGCCGTGATCGCGTGCGGGGCGACGCCGCGAATTGTCGATGTCGAACGCGCGACGCTGATGCTCGATCCCGACGCGTGCGCGGCGGCCGTGACTGCGCGCACGAAAGCGATCGTCCCCGTACATCTCTACGGGCAGCCGGCTGACCTGACTGCGATTCGCCGTCTTGCCGAGCGCCACGACCTCGCGATCGTTGAGGATTGCTGTCAAGCGCACCTGGCCACTGAAAACGGCGTTCCGGTGGGCACGCGATCCGAGGCCGCCGCCTTCAGCTTCTACCCGACCAAGAACCTCGGTGCACTCGGCGACGGCGGCGCCGTGATCACCAGAGATGAGGCCGTGGCCACCAGGGTACGGCGCTTGAGAAACGGCGGCCAACGCGACCGCTATCGTCACGTCGATGCCGGGGTGAACAGCCGGCTCGATGAACTCCAGGCGGCCGTGTTGCGGGCGCGTCTGCCGCTGCTGCCCGCGTGGACAACGCGTCGACGGCAACTCGCGTCCCGGTATCGCAGCCAGTTACCCGACGCCGTTTCACCGATCGTCGAACGGGACCCCGGGCACGTATACCATTTGTTCCCGGTACGCCTGCCGGATCGAGATGGGTTAAGCGCTCATCTCGCGCGGGAAGGCATTGGAACACTGATTCATTACCCGGTGCCGCTGTCAGCGCAGCAGGCCTTTGCCGCGTACGAGCCGGCAGAGTGCCCGATCGCTTCCGCCGCTTCCGCGGAGCTTCTGTCGTTGCCGCTGCATCCTCGACTGACTGACGCCGACGTGGCGCGCGTGGCGCAAAGCGTGAGCGCATTCGTGAAAGGACAGTTGCAAGCGTGAAAGCCTTGATCACTGGGGGTGCCGGCTTCATCGGATCGCACCTCGCCGAACGGTTGTTGCAGTGTGGACACGAGGTCGGGATCATCGACAACCTGTCGACCGGATCCATCGACAACATTGCGCATCTCAAGAGCACCTCGGGCTTCTCGTATGTGATCGATACCATCGACAACGAGTCGCTCCTCGCCGAGTGGATCGACCGAAGTGAGGTCGTCTTCCATCTGGCTGCCGCCGTCGGCGTGAAACTCATCGTCGAACGACCGGTGCACACAATCGAGACGAACGTGCACGGCACCGAAGTCGTGCTGAAGCACGCGAACAAGAAGAACAAGCTGGTCGTGCTCGCGTCCACATCCGAGGTCTACGGCAAGAGCACCGATGTTCCGTTTCGCGAAGGCGCCGAGCTGGTGCTCGGGGCGACCGTGAAGCATCGATGGGCGTACGCGTGCAGCAAGCTGCTCGACGAGTTCCTCGCGCTGGCGTATTGGAAGGAACGAAAGCTCCCGGTCGTCATCGCGAGACTGTTCAATACCGTCGGACCGCGACAGACGGGGCAGTACGGAATGGTGCTGCCCACGTTCGTGAAACAGGCCCTGGGGGGACAGCCGATCACGGTGTTCGGCGACGGTCGGCAGTCGCGCAGCTTCACCTATGTTGGCGACGTCGTCGACGCGCTCATCGGGCTGGCGACGGAACCGAAGGCCGTGGGCGAGGTGTTCAACATCGGCAATACGAACGAGGTCACGATTCGGGAGCTTGCTGAGCGGGTGAGGACCCTGTCAGGGAGCACGTCAGTCATTCAGTACGTCCCGTACGACGAGGCGTATGAGGCCGGCTTCGAAGACATGCCCAGGCGCGTGCCGGATATCTCGAAAATTCACGGCCTCCTGGGCTTCCAGCCGAGGCTGGAGCTGGACGATATCATTCGAAGTGTCATCGAGTACGCGAGAGGAAATTAGGTAGCTGGGTGGCTCGGTAGCGGCTACAATTTACCCATGCCGAGCAGAACCATCGTTACGGCTCTTTTTGTCCTGCTGTGCGGCGCTGCGGTCGCCTCTGCGCAGGCACTTTCCCTCGAATTTCACGACGGGCGTGTGCGGCTCACCGCTGAAAACGTTCCCGTGAGCAGGATCCTCGCCGAGTGGACGCGGGTCGGTGGCACCAGAATCGTCAACGGTGAGCGCGTACCAGGAGCGCCACTGACGCTGCAACTCGATGCTCCGGAACGACAGGCCCTCGAGACCGTGCTTCGAGGCGCGGCGGGTTACATGGTCATGGCGCGCGCCACGACGGCAGCTGGCGCGTCTTCGTTCGAAAAGATTCTCGTGCTCCCGACGACGTCCCGTGCGCCAGCAGCTGCGGCGGCGGCACAACCAGTCGTACAAGCGCCGCAGTTTCCGCGACCGGAGGCAGAGCCGATCGAGATCGAGGAGGCGAACGAGAATCCGCAGGGTCCACCACCGCCGGCCAATTTTCCGCGAGGGCGGATACCAGCGGCTTTGAACTTACCGAATCCGAATCCGAATCCCAATCCCAATCCCAATGGTCCGATTCCAGTGCCGCGTGAGAACGAGGGCCCGGTACCTAGTCCCGAACCTGTCGCACCGGCGCCGGGCAATCCGTTCGGCATCGTACCGGGACCGAATCGACCTGGCACGATCAACCCGGCACAGCCGCGAGATCCGAACCCCGAGCAGGTCCCGCGGTAGCACGTCGTTCCTTCTCGTACAATAGACGCAGTCCCCCTGCGTCTCATGTCTGACATCGATCGCTTCCGTCCGGATGATCGCCGTGGTGTCGACACGCTGTATCGACGCACGTACGGCGCCGACGCCGCGGAGGCGATTCGTCTTCGCTGGGATTGGCAGCATCGCCGCAACCCATACAACCCGACCGGACAACCAGGTATCTGGGTTGCGCGCGAAGGGCCCACCGTCGTTGGACAGTACCCCACGCTTCCTGTCCGGCTGTCCCTCAAAGGACTCGAGATCGATGGCGCCTGGGGAGCCGGCGCGATGATCGCGCCCGAACGCGATCGGCAGGGACTGGATGAAGCGCTCATCCGCGCCTGGGATCGCAACAGCGGCGCTGTCCTCGCCTTCGGGCCATCAGAGCAGCCGCGTGGAGTGATCGATCGACTGCATTGGCCTCCGTCACATCTTGTGCCAAGCTTCGTCAAGCCGCTCACGCGCCGCGCCGTGCGGGTGCCAAGCCTGCCGACACCGTTCAATCGGCTCATCTCCGCTGTGATCTATCCCGTGGTGCAGGTCGTGTCACGGTCGCGGCCGCTCCGCGCCGAGTGTGAGCCGATTCGCCGATTCGACAATGCCTTCACGACGTTGTGGGAGCGTCTCGCTCCCAAGTTCGACCTCGCTGTACGTCGCGATGCGTCGTATCTGAACTGGCGCTATATCGAGCCGCCGCACGTCCGCTACGCCGTCGTGGCGCTCAAGCGGCAGGGCGAAGTCCACGGCTACGCGGTCTATCGTCACCGTCACGAACCACTCGGCCGCGTGACGATGCTCGTCGACTTCCTGGTCGATCCAGACGATGTGTCGGGACTGAAGACATTGCTGCGGTGGGTCGACCGCGAGGCGCGGGCCGAGGACTCGGATAAGGTCCGGTGTTCGGTGATGAACGGTGCTTTTCGCCGAGTGCTTCGACGGAACGGCTACTTCAACGTCAAATCCACGCTCGAAGTGAGCGTGAAGGTCAACGCCGTGCAGGTCCCGAGAGGCTTCTACGACAGCACGGAAGGCTGGCACATCACGAGCGGCGACTCGGAACAGGATCGCTAACACATGGCATTGAACGATCAAGTGAGCGCCGAGATCGCCGCGGCGATGAAGGCGCGCGACGCCACACGCTTGTCAGCCCTGCGCATGCTGAAGGCGGCCGTCATGAACAAGAGCGTCGAGAAGGGACGCGATCTCGAGGACGCGGAGGTCCTCCAGGTCGTGGCGTCGCTCGTGAAGCAGCGCCGCGATTCGATTGAACAGTTCGCGAAGGCCGGCCGCACCGATCTCGTCGAGAAGGAAACTGGCGAACTCGCGGTGCTCCAGACGTACTTGCCGCCATCGGCGACTCCCGAGGAGATCGAGACCGCCGTCGCAGAGGCCATCAAGGAAACCGGCGCCACGTCCGTGAAAGACATGGGCAAGGTGATGAAGGCCGTCATGCCGAAGCTCGCCGGCAAGAACGCCGACGGGAAGGCCGTCAACGAAGCGGTCCGCCGCACGCTTGGCGCCTGAACACACAGCGTCGTCCACGCTGGCGAGATCGGCCGCCTCGGCCGGCATCGCCACCATGACGAGCCGCATCCTCGGTGTCGTCAGAGAGCAAGTCGTCGCATCGTTCTTCGGCGCCGGTGCGGCGATGGACGCGTACAACGTCGCCTTTCGCATTCCCAACCTGCTGCGCGACCTGTTCGCGGAAGGCGCGATGAGTGCGGCGTTCGTCCCGACGTTCACCAGGACTCTCTCGGCCTCTGGCAAGGAGTCCGCCTGGCGACTCGGCAACCATGTCCTCAACGCGCTCATCGTCGTCACCGGCGCGCTCGTGGCGCTCGGCATCGTCTTCGCGGAGCCGCTTGTCCTGACGTTCGCGGCGGAGAGGTACACGTCCGATCCCGAGCAACTCGGGTTAACCGTTCAGATGGCGCGCATCATGCTGCCTGCCCTGACGCTGATCGCGCTCGCGGCAGCGTTCATGGGGATGCTGAACTCGCTGCAGCATTACTTCATTCCGGCGCTGTCTCCCGCGTCGTTCAACGTCCTCACGATCGCTTGTGCCTTCGTCCTCGTACCGTTCATGCCGGCGTTGGGGCTCGAGCCGATCGTCGCCATCGCGATCGGGACACTGCTCGGCGGCGTTGCACAGCTCGCGATGCAGTGGCCGACATTGCATGCGGAAGGCTTCAGGTATCGCATCGACATCGATTGGCGGGATCCGGGGCTCCGCCGCATGCTGACGCTGATGGGTCCAGGCACCGTCGGCCTTGCGGCAACGCAGGTCAACGTGTTCGTCAACACGCTGCTCGCGACGGGGACTGAGACGGGCGCCGTCTCCTGGCTTCAGTATGCGTTTCGGTTGATGTACCTGCCGATTGGTTTGTTCGGCGTCTCCATTGCGACGGCCGTTTTGCCGGTCGTGTCACGACATACAGCCGAGCGCAACCACGAAGCTGTCCGTGACACCGTCGCCAACGGCGTGTCGCTGATGCTGATGCTGAACGTGCCGGCCAGCGTCGGCCTCATCGTGCTGGCGCACCCGATCGTCCAGGTGATCCTCGAGCGAGGGCGCTTCACCGCCGCTGATACGGCCGCGACGGCTGCGGCCCTCCAGTTCTACGCGCTCGGCCTGCTCGCATACTCGGTTGTTCGCATCGTGTCACCAATCTTCTACGCGCTTGGCCGGAGCCGCACGCCTGTCATCGTCAGCATCATCACGGTGCTGGTGAATGCCGGGCTCAACATGATGCTCGTGCGAGTGCTTGGCTTCCGCGGACTGGCGCTCGGGACGTCGATCGCCGCGCTCTTCAACGCCGCCACGCTGCTGACCCTGCTCCGACGGGAGCTGCATGGCATTCACGACGGCCGGATCGTCAGCGCATTCGCGCGCATCGGCGTCGCCGCCGGTGCGATGGGCGTCGTCGCCGCGCTGCTCAATCAGATGCTGGAGACGCGATGGCCAGGCGGGGCACTAGTGGCGCAAGTGGTTCGACTGTCAATCACCATCGGCGTATCACTCGTCGTGCTCGGTGCCGCCTCGTGGCTCCTGCGCATCCGCGAGTTCAATGAGGGCGCCGCGCTGGTCGCCCGCCGACTCAGACGACGGTCTCGATGAAACTTCGTTTGCTTGGGCTCCATCCCACCGTCGTGGTGCTGGCAGCCACCCACTTCATCGTCGATGGCTTCGGCAACATGCTTGCCCCGCTGCTCCCGTTGCTGATCGTCAAGTTGAATCTGTCGCTGGCTGCTGCCGGCACGTTGCAGATGTGCTTCCAGCTCGCGAATTCAGTCGCCCAGCTTGGATTCGGTCATATCGCGGACAGGTGGCGACCGCGTTTGCTCCTTCTCGCGGGGCCGATCGTGTGCGTCACGACCATCACGTGCATCGGACTCGCGCCCGATCCGGTGACACTGGCGCTGGTGCTCGTGCTCGGGGGTCTAGGTGGGGCGGCGTTCCATCCCCCAGCCGCCGCGCTCGTACACCGATTCTCTGGAGCCCAGCGCGGCATGGCGATGTCCACTCACATCACGAGCGGCACGATCGGCCAGGCCATGGCGCCGCTGGTGTTCGCGCCATTCGTCCAGCAGTTCGGGCTGAAGACGACTCCGCTGTTGATGATTCCGGCGCTCGCAGCGTTGCTGCTCGTGCTGCTGCGACGCATACCGGTAGTCGACCGGCTCCAGGAGCATCACGAAACCGGAGGCATCGCCGCTCTGCGACCGTACGCGCGGCCCCTGACCTTGCTCTACCTGATCGTGGTGCTGCGGACGTTGACCGCCATGAGCTTCAGCACCTTCGTCCCGGTTCTGCTGACGCGACGCGGTCTTTCGCTGGCCCAGGCCGGAACCGCCGTGTCTGCTTATCTCATCGCTGTCGGCCTCGGCGGATTCATCGGTGGACCGTCGGCCGACCGTTTCGGTCCCCGCAGGGTCATCATTGCCTCACTCGTCTCGTCAGTGCCGTTTCTCTTCATCGCACCAATGCTCCACGGCTGGCTGTTTGTCATTGTGCTGGCCATGGGCGGCTTCCTGTTGCAATCGACGCTGCCGGTCAACGTGACGTTTGCGCAGCTCATCGCACCGATCAGCGCAGCAACGGTGTCGTCGCTCATGATGGGTTTCGCGTGGGGCACAGGCGGACTGAGCGTGCCGCTGGTCGGCCTGATGGCCGATCGCTTCGGCATCGAGCGCGCATTGACGACGATGTCGGTGCTGCCGCTCGTCGCCGCGCTTTTGGCGGTTTCGCTTCCGGCGCGAAAACAGCCGCACGTTGCGGCGCGCGCCTCAGACGCGACCACTGCCGAAGGGATCGGCATCGATGTTGCTGATTAGGCACCAGTTGGCACAGACTGGTGTGTGATGCGAGGACGATACCCAGGGCCGTCCGACGTGATGTATTCCTTCGGCCCCGGCAGACTGACACCGGCGGTGAAGGCGATCATGATCGCCAACGTCGCGGTGTTCGTGGTCACATACCTCGCCGGCATTGATGTCAGAACGCTCGGGCTCCGACCTGAGGCCGTGGTCGAGCGCTTCGCAGTCTGGCAGCTTGTCGCCTACATGTTCGTGCATGCCGGCCCGTCCCACATCTTCTTCAACATGCTCATGCTCTACTTCGTGGGGGTCGAGCTCGAGCAGATGTGGGGGACGAAGTACTTTACAAAGTACTACTTCGCTTGCGGCCTCGGCGCCGGTCTCACCCAGGTGTTCCTCGGTATCCTCCCGTTCGCTTTCGCGAACCAGTTCTATGTGCCTGCGACCGTCGGAGCCTCCGGGGCGATCTTCGGTCTGCTGCTGGCCTACGCGCTGTACTTTCCGACGCGGATGTTCCTGGTCTTCTTTGTCTTCCCGATTCAGGCTCGCTACTTCGTGATGATCCTCGGGGGCATGTCGCTTCTCTTTTCGCTTGGCGGTGCGGGGGGCATTGCCCATACGGCCCATCTTGGTGGTCTCATCTCCGGATATCTGTATCTGAAGGGCCCGCGCCTCAACCGTCTCAATATCGTGTCGGAGCTTCAGTACCGCTACCTGAAGTGGCGGATCAATCGCATGCGGAAGAAGTTCGACGTCTACTCCGGTGGGCGCCGTGACGACTACGACCGCCGCGTGCATTAGCCGATAGTCCGAGAGTCCAAAGCCAATGGTTGCCAGGCTTCACCGCTGGGACGAAATCGCCCTCGCCAAAGTGACCGAGATGCTGTCGCAGAAGATCGTGACCGGCGAGCGCGAGATGATCGCGCAGACGTACCTCAAGCGCGGCGCTCTCGTGCCAATCCACTCGCACGACAGCGAACAGATGACGTACGTCCTCCAGGGAGCGCTGCGGTTCCTGGTCGGCGGCGAAGAAGTCATCGTCCGCGAGGGCGAGGTCCTGCACGTCCCGGCACAGATGCCTCATCAGGCGGAAGCCCTCGAGGACACGTTCGAACTGGACGTGTTCAGTCCTATTCGGCAGGATTGGGTGGCCGTGGCGGATGAACCCGGAACCGAGCCGTAAACGGGTCCGTGAGATAATTTACCAACGGGAAACGACCTTGCCAACAGGACCAACACAAGCGAGTTCCTGGGTAGTTTGCCGATGAAGGGGTCGGGTCTGGCCACTGGCGCGGACGCCCGCGCAACCGATCGCACAGTGCGCAGCCGGGATCACGAAGGGCTGACCCGGGATGAGCTACTCGACGCCTACCGCCTGATGCTCCTGTCGCGAAAGATCGACGACAAGGAGATCCAGATCAAGAACCAGAGCAAGAGCTTCTTTCAAATCAGCGGCGCTGGCCACGAAGCTGTACTGGTTGCCGCCGGTAAGCAACTACGGCCTGGTGTCGACTGGCTCTTCCCGTATTACCGCGACCGCGCACTCTGCCTGACGCTCGGCATCACACCGCTCGAGATGTTCCTCGCCTCGGTCGGCGCCAAAGACGATCCCGCAAACGGCGGCCGGCAGATGCCCTCGCATTGGGGACATCGCCAATTCAACATCCCGTCTCAAAGCAGCTGTGTCGGGACGCATTGCCTGCACGCGGTCGGCTGCGCGGAGGCCGGGATCCTGTACAGCCGGGTGACGGAGATCGAGGGGCGTCAATCCCGATACTCGCCAGATGAGATCACGTACATCTCGATCGGTGAGGGGGGAACCAGCGAAGGCGAGTTCTGGGAATCACTGAGCACGGCGTCCGTCAAGCAACTTCCCGTTCTCTATCTCGTCGAAGACAACGGCTACGCGATCTCGGTCCCGGTAGATGTGCAGACGCCGACGGGAGACATCTCGCGCGTGCTCAGCGGCTTTCCCGGCCTCCGCGTGCTGCGGTGCGACGGCACCGATTACCTGACCAGTTATCGCACGCTGCGCGAGGCTGCTCAGCATGTGCGGGACAGGAAAGGTCCCGCCCTCGTTCACGCCACGGTGACTCGGCCGTACTCGCACTCCTTCTCCGACGACGAGAAGCTGTACAAGACACCGGGAGAGCGGGAGGCCGAGGCCCGTCGCGATCCGCTCGTCCGGATGCGACAGTTTCTTCTGGCTGACGAACTTGCCACCGAAGAGGAGCTGACGGAGATCCTCAACGACGTCGAACGCGACGTGAAGAACGCCGCTGAGGAAGCGTTGCGAGCTCCTCATCCGGAACCAGAGACCGCGGCCCTCTACGTCTTCTCCCCGGATGTCGACCCTACCTCGCGCCGGTTCTCGACCGAGCCGCAGCCACAGGGCAAGGGCGACACAATGGTCGCCGCCATCAACGCCACCCTGAAGGACGAGATGGCGAACGACCCGCGCATCGTCGTGTTCGGCCAGGATGTTGCCGACGCGAGTCATGAGGAAGCGTTACCCCTGGTGGCCGGCAAGGGCGGTGTCTTCAAGGCGACCCACGGACTTCAGCGCGCGTATGGCAGCGACCGCGTCTTCAATTCGCCATTGGCTGAGGCGAACATCGTCGGACGCGCTGTCGGGATGGCGCTGCGCGGGCTCAAGCCGGTCGTCGAGATCCAGTTCTTCGACTACATCTGGCCGGCCTTCATGCAGATTCGCGACGAGCTCGCGATGATGCGTTATCGATCCGGAAACCATTGGTCGTGTCCGGTCGTGATCCGAGTGCCCATTGGCGGCTACCTCCGTGGCGGCGCCCCGTATCACAGCCAGTCGGGCGTCTCGATCTTTGCCCACACGCCAGGCATTCGCATCGTCCTGCCGTCGAACGCACAGGACGCAGCCGGTTTATTGCGCACAGCGATTCGATGTGATGACCCGGTGCTCTTTTGCGAACACAAGCATCTCTATCGACAGACGTACAACAAGGCTCCGTACCCAGGCCCGGGCTACATGGTGCCGCTGGGCAAGGCGGCAGTGACGCGTGAGGGCAGCGATGTTGTCGTCTTCACGTGGGGCGCGCTCGTTCAGCGCTCGCTCCTCGCGGCGCAGCAGGCGGAGCGGCTGGGCATCAGCGTGGCTGTGATCGACTTGAGGTCGATCATCCCGTACGACTGGGACACGATCGCCGCATACACGAAGAAGACCAGCCGCGTCATCGTCGCGCACGAAGACCAGCTGACGTGCGGCTTTGGCGCTGAGATCGCTGCCCGGATTTCAGAAGAGCTGTTCGAGTACCTGGACGCGCCGGTCAAACGAGTCGCCGCGCTCGATTGCCCGGTCGCCTATGCTCCCGTCCTCGAAGAACAGATCCTGCCAGGAACGAGCGACGTGCTGAAGGCAATCAAGGCATTGGCGGAATACTGATCACGCGCTCCACCGCGTGCGGTGCGAGGGCGCGATGGGCCGAGGGATGCGCATCATTCTTTTCCTCCTCGCCGGGGTCGTCCTCGTCGTCGCACCAGCGTCTGCGATCCGGGTTGACGTGCTTCGCTCGGTTGGCGGCATTCCACCACACATCGTCGGTACGTTCGAGAACCCGGTTGGCTTTCAGCAGGTGTCAGACGGCACCTACTACGTGTTCGACCGGCGGGCGCATGTTGTCTACAGCATCGACGCCGCCCGGACCAAGGTACAGAAGATCGTCGAGATCGGCGGCGAGGAGGGTCGCATCATTCAGCCGAGCGGGTTCGACGTCTCTCGCGACGGGCACATCGTCGTGGCGGATGTTCCCCGCCTGCAGCAGCGGGTTCAGACCTTTGATGCTCAGGGAAAGCGCCTGACCGGCTTCTTCCTTCCTGGACAGCCCGCAGCGCGCGTCACCATCGGGAACCTGATGCTGAATGGCGCCGGCTCGATTCAGCATACCGGCAGCACACTGCTCATCAGTCACCCGGAGAGCGGGTCCCTCTTCACCGAATACTCTCCGGGCGGCTACGCGCAGCGCAGTATCGGCACATTGCGGCCTACCGGATTCGAGGACGACCCGCTGCTCCACGTCGCGATGAATGCCGGACTACCACTCGTCGATCCGACCGGCGGCTTTTTCTTCGTCTTCATCACCGGCACACCGCTCATCCACAAGTA
>Ga0075421_100010484_pt1 | contig 11458 bp, 8 predicted proteins | sample SoiMetdeltSBSDD5_FD_75292 | JGI IMG/M metagenome (GOLD analysis project Ga0075421, IMG submission 75292) | Bulk soil microbial communities from a Populus tree surrounding site in Tennessee, USA - Soil MetaG P. deltoides SBSDD5 | ecosystem: Environmental > Terrestrial > Soil > Tree plantation...
GAAGCTCTCCGACGACGTTGGCTGACTCTGCGTCGGGTTCGTTTCGCGATTCCAGCAGCAGCCGCATGCGAACCGTCTGGCCGCGCGCCGTCAATCGGGCGATGCGATTGGCATCCTCGATCGACACTGCGGCCGCCGGTATCTGCGGCTGGCCAGACGCATACGTGACGCTGCCGGTGTGCGTCGTCCGCAGGCCCATCGGACCCACCGAACGAACCAGCACGGCCACCGCACCATATTGCGCCGCGCTGCGCGCGCCGCCGTTGCGATAGGTGACCGTCTCGGAGTAGCCGTTGTACGGCACGTTGAAGAGCACGATCCGGTTCCTGGCTGCGGCACCCTTCACGCGCAGATCGTCGAAGCTGCTGACGACCAGCACTTCCGCCTCGAGCCCACCGGGCGGCGTCGGCGCAGTGCCGCCGAGACCGAGGATCGGTATCGCCTGGCGAGGCGGATCGATGATCTCCGCGGTTTCCCTGCCGCGCACCCAGTTCGGCACCCTCACGCGCTCGGTGTGCACGTTCTCGAGGCCGTCGGCCTTCATCGTACGTACCGCCCAGTCCACCGCACGGGCAAGATTCTCCGATCCGCTCAGGCGGTGGCCGTAGGTGTCGGTCAGTTCCGCGAGTCGCTGCCAGGCAAAGTCGTCAGCCGTCGCCGCTCTGATCAGACGCGACACGTCCTCACGCAGCGGTGTGAGCCATGAATGCGCTGGTGTTGGACTCTGAGCAGAGACAGTGGTGAGGATCGCGCCCGCGACGAGGGCGAGAAGGCCGGTCAAAGAAGGGCGCATGAAGGATGCAATTAGAGTATCGCAAGGTCCGGCTAAGCCGGACAGTCATCAGCGTCCGGCTCAAGCCGGACACTACGCTGGCGCTCGGAAGTAGTCCGGAAGTCCCGGTTTTGTCTCGCGAAGGATCTCGACGATCGCGCGGCGATCGGCCGGCGAGAGCGCGCGGTAGCGTGGTTGCTTCTCGCGCCCGGACAACACTTCCCACATCCTGCTGTAGACCGCATCCCTGGCCAGTGCCGGCATGCCGTCGAACGCCGGCGTGTAGATCATGTAGCTGCACGGGTATTGGAACAGGCGGCGGCGCAGATCGAAGTCACGCAGCGATCGCCCCTGCTTGTCGCGTGGGCCTGCCTTGGCGAACCGCTCGGTGAATCCGGAGCCGCCCTTCACCGGTCCGGTGAGCGGCGCCTCGTCGACGAACAACAGGTAGTCCACCAGATCTCTTGCGGCCTCGGCGACGCGGGCCGACGCGTCGGTGCTTGGCTTCGCGGCGAGCAGACGGGCCTCCCAGCCCGTGCGCGTAATCAGGTTCGTCATGTTCGTCTGATGCGCGAGCACCAGCTGCGCGACGACGTCGCTGTACGGTGTCGGGTAGCCTTTCAGATCGAAGAGACCTTCGACGGAGTTGAGTACGCGCGTCGGGTTCGCGATCTTGAGCTTGCCTTTGTCGGCGGGCATGACGGACACGTTGCCCATATGCTTCGCGCCGCCGTGATCGCCGGTGACGAACCAGCCGCCCCAGCGCTGCTCGAGCGGACTGCCGTGAATCGTGGTGAAGCCGTTGGCGTACGAAATCTCGTCGGGAATCGGGTACATGCTCTGGACCGTCAGACCGGGCACGCCGAGTGTCTCCCAGGACAAATGACACGCCAGACAATCGTTGTTCCGCACGAAGCGCGGCGACGACGACGGCTGCTGCTCGAGCTCGTAGAAGATGACGCCTTGCGCGGGATCCTGCGCGGCGACTTCGAGGATCTTTCCGCCGCGAACCCAGCCGACCGCGACGGTGTCCGTGAAGTACACCGCGCGTGGATTGAGGACGTTGATGAGCGGCGCCTGAAAACTGCTCTGCGAGAACACGAGCGACTGCGACTCGACCGGCACATTGAACGCCTCGAGCACCGAACGCAGGTAGCCGTTGGCGGGGTCGAAACTGAGGGAGGCCGAGCCGTTTTGCAGCTTTTCATTAAAGCCGGCAACGGCATCAGTTGAAGGTATTGACGAATAGCGGATCGCCGGCTCGTCCCGAGACGCGACAAAGGCGTCACGCCGCTGCGCGGTGACCGCCAGGCCGCAGGCGAAGACGATGCCGCAGGCAACAAATAGACGGCAAAATCGGCTCACAATTGAAGGCTACGTGGTCCCGGAGGGCCATGGCAAGTCCTCTGCGGACTATGATGAGTGGCAATGAATCCTGCCGTCAGCGTCTCGAACGCGGATGGGGTCGCGCTCATCCGCATCGACAATCCCCCAGTCAACGCACTCAGCCAGGACGTGATCGACGGCCTCGGCGCGGCCATTGACGCGGTGGCGCTCGACGCAACGGCACGTGCCGTCGTGGTCATGGGCGCCGGCCGGACGTTTCCGGCCGGGGCCGACATCAAAGGTCTCGAGAACATCGCCTGGGGTGGCGATTCCGGTGCACCCGAGCTGCACGATCTCCTGCAGCGGATCGAGGACCTCCCGAAACCGGTCGTGATGGCGATGCACGGTACGGCCCTTGGCGGTGGCCTCGAGATCGCGATGGCGGGACACTATCGCGTCGCCCTCGCCGAGGGGCAGATGGGACTGCCCGAGGCCAATCTGGGAATTGTCCCCGGCGCCGAAGGCACACAGCGGCTTCCCCGTCTCGTCGGTCTCGAGAAGGCCATCGAGATGTGCGTATCGGGCAAGCCGATCAAGGCCAGAGACGCGCTTGCCGCCGGCCTGGTCGATCGCATCGTCGACGGAGACCTCGCGGCGGGCGCGATCGCGTTCGCGCGAGAGATGTCCTCGCGGAGCACACATCCGAAGACCCGTGAACGCAGCGACAAGCTGCCCGCTCGCGACGCGGTGCCGGCGATGATCGCCGCAGGCAAGGAAATGGCGCGCAAGACACGCCGCCACATGGACGCGCCGATCAGAGTGATCGATGCGCTCGAGGCGGCGGTGACGCTGCCATTCGCGGAAGGCTGCGCTCGCGAGCGGCAGATCTCGCTCGAGTGCATGCGGTCCGAGCAGGCCAAGGCACTCATCCACGCTTTTTTTGCCGAGCGCGGAGTGTCGCGCGTGCCTGGCGTGTCGAAGGACACACCCGCGGCCCCCGTCTCGGCGGTCGGCATCGTCGGCGCCGGAACGATGGGTGGCGGTATCGCGATGGCGTGTGCGAACGCCGGCATTCCGGTGCGGCTCGTCGACGCCGCGCAACAGGCGCTCGACCATGGCATCGCCACCATTCGCAAGAACTACGACGTGTCGGTGAAGCGCGGCCGCTTTACGCCGGAACAGGTCGAGCAGCGCATGGCATCGATCCGACCGCAGGTCGGCTACGACCGATTCGGCGACGTCGACCTCATCGTCGAGGCGGTGTTCGAGAACCTGGCGCTCAAGAAAGAGATCGTCGCGGCACTGGACCAGGTGGCGAAGCCATCGTGCATCATCGCCACCAACACCTCGACGCTCGACATCGACGTGATCGCCGCCGCGACGTCGCGGCCGGACAAGGTCGTCGGCCTGCACTTCTTCAGTCCGGCGAACGTGATGCGGCTCGTCGAGATCGTGCGCGGCAAGGCGACGTCCCCTGAGACGCTCGCGACGGCCATGGCTGTCGCCAAGCGTCTCGGCAAGGTCGGCGTCGTCGTCGGCAACTGCGCGGGCTTCGTCGGCAATCGCATGATGTTCCCGTACATGTACGAATGTCAGTTTCTCGTCGAGGACGGCGCCACGCCCGAACAGGTCGATCGTGCCCTCACTGACTTCGGCATGGCGATGGGGATGTTCGCCGTGGACGACATGGCCGGACTGGATGTCGCGTGGCGGGTGCGTCAGGAGCTGCATCAGTTCAGCAAGCCGGGCGACCGCAAGCCCCTCGTCGCCGATACGCTCTGCGAGATGGGACGCTTCGGCCAGAAGACGGGCAAGGGCTGGTACGTCTATGGCGACGACCGCAAACCGAAGCCGGATCCCGAGGTGCTGGCGCTCATCGAGCGTGCGGCGGCAGCGGCCGGCATTCGCCGCCGCCCCATCAGCAACGAGGAGATCATCGAGCGCACGATCTACGCGTTGATCAACGAAGGCGCGCGTGTGCTCGAAGAGGGCTACGCGAGCCGCGCCGCCGACATCGACGTGATCTACACGAACGGGTATGGCTTCCCGGCGTGGCGCGGCGGACCGATGTTCTACGCCGATCGCGTCGGACTCGGCACGGTGTTCGAGCGCGTGTCGGCGTTCCATCGCGAGCTCGGTCAACGGTGGGAGCCGGCGCCGCTGCTGGCCCGCCTGGCGCGAGAGGGATCGACATTCAAGGCGTTTGACAAGACTCGCGCCTCGGAACTGGCCGGAGCGACCGCGTGAGATGAGCGTCACGCGCAACGTACGGGCCGTACGGATCGCGCCCTCGGACGCGGTAGTGCGCCGGGCTGCTGATGGCACGGTCTACATGCGCGCCAGCGAACCACTCGGTTCATATCCGGCGCGTATCACCGACTGGCTCGAGTACTGGGCGGCGCAGGCCCCCGACCGCACGTTCCTGGCGCAGCGAGACGGCGATGGCTGGCGATGCGTCAGCTACGGCAGCGCGCTGGCGCGCGTGCGATGCCTCGCACAGGCGCTGCTCGATCGCCGCCTTTCACTCGATCGACCGATCGTCATCCTGTCGGGCAACGGTATCGAACACGGGCTGCTCGCGCTGGCGGCGATGTACGTCGGCGTGCCCTACGCGCCGATTGCTCCGGCCTACTCGCTGCAGGCGAAGGAATACAGCGCCCTGCAGCGCATCTTCGAGCGCGTCGAGCCGGCGCTCGTCTTTACCGACAACGGCGCACCCTTCGCGCGTGCGCTGCGCGCGGTCGCAGCCGATCGCGCGGAGCTCGTCGTCTCCGAGTCTCCGGGCGACCTGCGCGCGACGGCGTTCGCCGAGCTCGAGCGCACCCCGGTCAGCCCGGCTGTCGACGAAGCGAAGCAGAACGTGAATGGCGACACGATCGCCAAAGTCCTCTTCACGTCGGGATCGACGGGACGGCCCAAGGGCGTGATCAACACGCAGCGAATGCTCTGCTCGAACCAGGAGATGATCCGCTCGGTCCTCACGTTCCTGACCGATGAGCCGCCGGTCGTCTGCGACTGGTCGCCGTGGAATCACACCGCGGGCGGCAACCACAACTTCGGTCTCGCGCTGACCAACGGCGGCACGCTGTACATCGACGAAGGCAAGCCGACGCCCGCACTGTTCGCGGCCACGCTCCGCAATCTCCGCGAGATCCCGTGCACCGCGCATTTCGCCGTGCCGCGTTTCTACGAGATGCTGATGCCGCATCTGCGCAGTGACGCGGCGCTGCGGCAGACGTTCTTCAGTCGAGTGAAGCTGCTGTTCTATGCGGCGGCGGGCCTGGGCCAGCGGTTCTGGGACGAGTTGCGCGATCTCGCGGTCGACGCCTGCGGCGAAGAGATCATGATCATGACCGGCTTCGGCGCGACCGAAACGGCGCCGTTCGCGTTCACCACGGGCACGCTGAACGCGTTTGCCGGAATGGTCGGTCTGCCGGCGCCGGGAATGGAACTCAAGCTGTCGCCGGCGGACTCGAAGATGGAAGCGCGGGTCCGCGGCCCCAACATCACACCCGGCTACTGGCGAGACGACGAGTTGACCGCCGCGGCATTCGACGAGGAGGGGTTCTACCGGCTCGGCGATGCCATGCGCTTCGCCGATGCCAGCGACTCTCGAAAAGGTCTCGTCTTCGACGGCCGTCTCGCCGAAGACTTCAAGCTCTCCACCGGCACGTGGGTCAGCGTCGGACCGCTGCGCGCACGAATCCTGGCGCAGGCTGCCGGCCTGGCGCAGGACGTGGTGATTGCCGGGCACGACCGCGACTATCTGACCGCGCTCGTGTTTCCGAACCTGCAGATGTGCCTCGAGCTGGCCGGAGCGTCCGCGGGAACGACGGTGCGGGACGTGCTCTCACACCCGGCCCTCGTCTCGAGGTTCAGTGACATCTTCACCACGCTCGCCATGGAGAGCACGGGCAGCTCCACCTTCGTCGCACGCGCGATCGTGCTCGAGGATCCACCGTCGATGGACGCGCGCGAGGTCACCGACAAAGGATCGATTAACCAGAAGGCCGTGCTCGCCCATCGCGCCGCGTTCGTTGACGAACTTTATTCCGCGTCGCCGTCACCGCGCGTGCTGATCGCCCGTCAGGCCGCGGCCGCTGCGACGCCACTCCGCTGATGCCCACTCATGCCATCGACGTCGAAGGGCTCGCCGCTCTCGACGTGCACGTACACCTCGAACACACCGGCGAGCAGACCGACACCGACAAGCACGCGGCCGCGTACTTCAAAGGCGGCGGCGCGCGCGATGCCGCGTCGCTCGCCGACTATTACCGATCGCGCAAGATGGCGTGCGTCATCTTCACCGTGGACGAGACGCTCAGCGGCGTGCCGCGGCTGTCCAACGATGCGGTGCTCGAGTTCGCGGCCGCGAACGCCGACATCGCGTTGCCATTCGTCAGCATCAACCCGACGCGCGGCGCCGAGGCGGTGCGCGAAGCGAAACGGCTCGTCGCCACCGGTCAGGTGCGCGGTCTCAAGCTGCACCCGCCGATCCAGGAGTTCTGGCCGAACGATCGGTTGGCCTACCCGCTCTACGAAGTCTTCGCCGAGGCTCGCCTGCCGGTGCTCTTCCACACCGGCCACAGCGGCATCGGCACCGGCATGCCCGGCGGCGGCGGCATCCGGCTGAAGTACGGCAACCCGATGCCAATTGACGATGTCGCCGTCGACTTTCCCGACATGCCCATCGTCCTGGCCCATCCGTCGTTCCCGTGGCAGGACGAGGCCATCTCCATCTGCCTGCACAAGCGGCAGGTCTATATCGACCTGTCCGGTTGGTCGCCGAAGTATTTCTCGCCGACGCTCGTGCAGTACGCGAACTCACTGCTCAAGCACAAAGTGCTCTTCGGGTCGGACTATCCGCTGCTCACGCCCGATCGGTGGCTGGCCGACTTCGAGAAGGTGGCGTTCAAGGACGAAGTCCGGCCGCTGATCCTCAAGGAAAACGCGTTGAAACTCTTCGGACTACGGTCCTAGTCTCCAGGAGCCGATATACCCGGGGAGTGAGCCCGGAGCTTTCTCCCTCGGAGTCTGTCCATGAGATGCCGCACCCCGGCAGCGACGGGCAGGATTCTCTCCATCCCGAGTTACGGCTCAAGAAGAAGGACTTCAAGCGGCTCTTCGACCCGACTCGCGAGCTCGATGGATGGGAGCGCTACCGGGCGCTCGTCGACGCGTCCGACGAAGCCTACGACCTCATCGACATCAGCAACCGCGAGGCACGATTTGCACTGATCGTCATGGGCGCACTCAACGCCCTGCCGCTGCTGCTGCTGACCAAGACCGACGTCATCGCGTCGATGACCCGAGGCGAGCGCATCTGGATGGTGTCGTTCCTCGTCGGCTACGCGCTGCTCCTGCTCTATTTCATCCTGCAGGCCATCGAGGCGCTGCACCCTGGCCGATTCCGCCCGAACCTCAAAGACTGGCCGGCGAACAGCCCGGACTTTCCAATCGGCGTCCGCTACTACGAAGACGTCATCAGGCGATCCGACTCGGAGCACTGGGCGGCATGGCAGCACGTCCGGCTCGCTCAGCTCAACGCCGAGATCGCGGTGCAGACCCATGGCCTGGCGCTGAAGAACGACGCCAAGCATCGCGCCGTGCGCCGGCTCTATGTGGGCCTCCGCGCCATGGCGTTCATGCTCGGGGCCGTGCTGTTGATGTATCTCGTGTTTTCCTGGACGTAGAGCGCGTCCGCGCTAATGACAGACGTCTGTTCCTGCGTCTGTTTTCGGCCCGCCGACCTGTAGAAACTCCCAGTTGTAACCCTGCGCGGTCAGCGTCAGCTTGAGGAGACCGTGCGCGACGATCTGTACCTCGCTCTGCGGATGGGCCCGCATCACCGAATAGAGTCCCGCGCCGCCTGTCCCGACGATGAACTGGCGGATGCCGCGCGTGTCATTGCGCTGGCCATCAGGCGACATCGGCGCATACCGCTCGTAAAGGTGCTCGTGCGCGCTGATGATCACGTCGACGCCCTGTTCGTAGAGCATCTGCCAGAGTCCCGCAAGACGCGCGTTGTCGCCGTTCGGCCCTGAGCTGTAGAGAGGATGATGAAAGTACGCCAGCGTGCATCGCGACGTGTTCGCCGTCAGCTCGGAGCGAATCCACTGTCCCTGCGCGGTGGATCCGCCCACCGGCAGGTTGCTGTTCAGTGAGAGAACGAACCAGTCACCTGCGCGGAAGCTGTAGTAGCCCTGGCCCGAAGGGCCAGCCTGTCCGCCGAAATAGTCGAAATACGGCTGTGCGCCGGATGATTCGTACTCGTGATTGCCGGGACTGGGCCTGGTGCGGCCCTTGTGCCGCCCCCACACCGGGTCATAGCAGGTGGCGTACTCCTCGGCCGTGCCATGGCGATAGGCCAGGTCGCCTACCGCGAGGATCGTACCCTCGAGCGAATCGAGCATCAGCCCGGTCTCGATCGCCGGCCTGGATCCGCACAAACCGACGTCACCTGCCGCGAGCAACACCGTGGCAGGCGGTGGCGGCGTGGGACCGCTGAGCCATTGGTCCCCGCCGGCGCACGCAAGCGCCAGCAGCCCCAGGAGGCACAGTGTGCAATATCGTATCGAGCGCACGTTTATGAGTCGGCCTGCGTAAGCCGATACGACCAGAGGCTTCTTACCATGATCCACGCGATTTCTTCTGATATCGGCTCCTCGACACCTGGGCCGCACGCCGCCCCCCGCCGGCTGCTGGCACTGGCGGTCGCTATCCTTGCCATCACCGTTCCGGCGTCGGCGCAACAGACGGCCGATCGCCAGAAAGACCAGGGCGTCCGCTGGGACGAGGGTTCGATACGCTTCGGCGACTCGGTCCGCCTCGACCCGAAGGTCCGGCTCCAGGGTGACGTCCTGCTCTGGAACGACCTCGGCCCCATCGACGACCGCTTCTCATGGGGCAGCCGCCGCCTCGGCGTGAACGGCGAGTTGTTCAACCGCGTTCAGTTCCAGGTTGAGCGCGCCTTTCAGGACGACGATGACGACGACACGGCCTGGCGTGATGTGTTCGTCGACGTGCGCATCAACCGCGCGCTGCAGATACGCGGCGGCCGGTTCAAGCTGCCGTTCAGCCTCGAGCGCAACACCAGCCGCGACGAGCTCGACTTCATTCAACGCGCGACCGCCGTGCGCGCGCTCTCGCCCTCGCGCGACACCGGTGTCATGGTTCACGGCCGCGTCGCCAACCGCGTCGTCGCCTACGAGGCCGGCATCTTCCAGCATGCCGATGGTTTCGATCTGACGGACGATCCGAACTCGTGGAGCGCGCTGGGCGCCACGCTCGCCGGGCGCGTCACGGTCTCGCCTATTCGCGACAGAGACGATGGCCCGACGCGCGACCTGGAGTTCGGCGTCGCACTCATCCGCAACACGGTGCCTGAAGGGCTCAACAGCGTGGTCGGACGATCCTTCAACGACGACCGCGTGTTCGAACGCATGAACGTCAACGGACAACGCACGCGGCTTGGTGCCGAGGGTGTCTGGCGCGGGCGGCGCGTGACCGTCAAAGGCGAGCTGCTGCAGCTGACCGATGAGCGTCTGCAGCAGTCAATCACCGGCGGCGACCTGTCTGACCTCGTGCAGCGCGGCGGCTATCTTACGGCGGTCGTCCGCGTGTTCGGCAATGCGGGCAGACGCGGTCAAGCTGTCGATATCGCCGCTCGCATCGATCGACTCACGCTGGGCAGCGGCAACGACGCCGACGAGCCGTTCACCAATCCGCGCGCCGATCATGTCGCCCCGCTGGCCAAGAACACCTGGACCTTCGGTGGAAATTGGCAGGTCCATCGCTGGGTCCGAGTGCAAAGCAACCTGATTCGGGAGCGTCTGGCCGACTCGCTCAACGTGCGCGATATCAATACCGAGCCGACGTGGACGGCGGTCGTCCGCTTCCAGTTCGCGCTCTGACGGGATCACCGATGTTGAAACCATTGCTTCGACGGCTCGTGATCGGTCTGGTACTGCAATCGGCGGCGGCGACGTCGGTCCAGGCGCAGACGGCTGACGATCTGTTCAACGAGGGCGCCGTCCAGACACTCGAGATCACGATTCACTCGCGCGACTGGGACTCGCTGCGCACCAACTTCACCAGCAACGACTTCTACCCCGCCGATGCCACGTGGAACGGTCTGCGCGTGCGCAACGTCGGCATCAGGTCGCGCGGGCTCGGCAGCCGCAGCGGCGTGAAACCGGGGCTCGAGGTGAACTTCGCCCACTACAGCTCGCGTGGACAGTTCCTTGGCTTGCGTGCGCTCGTCCTCGACAACCTGACCACGGATCCCTCGATGATCCGCGAGCGCGTGGCGATGGCGTTTCTGCGCCGCCTCGGAGTGCCCGCCCCGCGTGAGGTTCACGCCAATCTGTACGTGAACGGGCAGTATTCGGGTCTCTACGTCATCATCGAACCCGTGGACATGGTGTTCGTGCAGCGGTGGCTGGGCGAGAACAGCGGCGCCCTCTACGAGTACCACTGGCTGACGCCGTACTTTGCGACGTTCCTCGGAGAGGATCTCGACCTCTACCCGCCGCTCTTCGAACCGCGATCGCAGGAACATCGATCGATCGTCGATCTGTTCGATCCGATCCGCGAGCTGTTTCGCACCATCAACTCCGCGCCCGCCGACTCGTTCCGGGAGACGGTCAATGCGCGTCTCGATCTCGACGCCACGCTGCGGCTGATTGCCGGCGAGTCGTTTCTCGCCGAGTGGGACGGCATCCTCGGCTACGCGGGCATGAACAATTTCTATCTGTATCGTCCGGGCACTTCGGCGCAGGCGCGGCTGTTCCCCTGGGACGCGGATCACACGTTCCATGCCGCCGACTACCCGCTTCTCGCCGGTGCGCCGGAGAACGTGCTCATGCGGCGGATGCTGGAAGATCCCGTGCTGCGGGCGCGCTACTTCGCTCTGGTGCTCGAGGCGGTCAGCGCCGCCTCGTCTGGCGACTGGCTCGTACGCGAGGTGACCAACGCCTATCAGCAGATTCGCGACGCGGCGCTGGCCGACCCGTTGAAGCCGTACTCGAACGAGGAGTTCGACGCCGCCTGTGCCGAACTGCTGGCATTTGCGCGAACACGCGCGGCGTTCGTCACGTCGCAGGTCCAGCAGAATCGCTAGAGGTGCGATCTGGACTTCGCGTGTCGGTGCGAGGTCCTTCGCCGTCGGTGCGACGGCCCTGACGCTGGTCGGTGCGATCCCTGCTTACGCGTGTCGGTGCGATCTGGACTTCGCGTGTCGGTGCGAGGTCCTTCGCTGTCGGTGCGACGGCCCTGACGCTGGTCGGTGCGATCCCTGCTTACGCGTGTCGGTGCGATCTGGACTTCGCGTGTCGGTGCGAGGTCCTTCGCTGTCGGTGC
>Ga0075421_100010485_pt1 | contig 11458 bp, 5 predicted proteins | sample SoiMetdeltSBSDD5_FD_75292 | JGI IMG/M metagenome (GOLD analysis project Ga0075421, IMG submission 75292) | Bulk soil microbial communities from a Populus tree surrounding site in Tennessee, USA - Soil MetaG P. deltoides SBSDD5 | ecosystem: Environmental > Terrestrial > Soil > Tree plantation...
GGTCGCTGCAATATGCACTATTCGGAAATGAAGCCAGCGGAACATCAGAACCCAAATATGCCGCAACGGCCTCGCGTTGCGACCGGCTCATCGGATACGCAACCGTCATCATGGCGCCGAAATCGAGCGCGCGCAGAATGCGTATTGCCGACATTTGGTTGAGCGCCGAGCGCGGTGGAATCCGTGGATTGGTTTGCTCGTGGCAGGACGCGCAGCGCTGTTTGTAAATCGCCTCGCCCGTAATCTTAGGGTCGGTGTTTTGTGCAAAACTGAAGCTGAAGCAAGTCAGGATGAAAGCTCCACCAAGGACAACGCGCAAAAATCCGGGAGGATGCATGCGGGCGATCTTAGCACAAGCTCAGCGAAGGCCTGTCCGCCTGATCGCCCACTAACTTTCAGCCCATTGCGTCTGGAGGCCTAGACGGATTGCGTGTTGCATGTGAACATTGAGATTGGAGGCTTAACGACCGGGTTTGGCGATGAATCGCAAGAGTGACAAGTCATTGGCCCGCCCCCACTGGCTGACGAACGGCGGCGAGATGGGCAAGTTGATTCGTCTGATGGACTGGTCCGGCACGCCCGTCGGGCCGATAGAGCGGTGGCCGCAGAGTTTGAAAACCGCGGTTAGTATTCTGCTTAATTCGCGCTTTCCGATGTTCGTCTGGTGGGGCCCCGAACTGACCAACATTTATAACGACGCATACATGCCCATGCTCGGCCCGCGCCATCCGCACGCGTTAGGGAAGTCTGCGCCGCAGGTATGGGCCGACGTGTGGCCGGTGGTCGGGCCGCAGGCCGAAGCCGTGATGCGCGAAGGCCGGTCGACATGGAATGAATCTACCCAGCTCTTAATGGAGCGGTATGGCTTTACGGAGGAGACCTACTTCACCTTTTCTTACAGCCCAGCGCCGGACGATGCCGGCAGCGTGGGCGGTGTCTTCTGTGCCGTCACCGAGGACACGGCGCGCGTACTGGGTGAGCGGCGGTTGAAAACGCTGCGCGACCTCGGGGAACGGAGCCTGGAGGAAGCGAAAACCGTCGAACAAGCCTGTCACGCCGCCGCCGTCACACTGGCTGATAATCTGCACGACATTCCCTTCGCTCTGATCTACCTGCTCGACGAAGATGGCAAGCACGCGCACCTTAGTGAGTCCGTCAACCTTCCAGCCGGGACGAAAGCGAGTCCAGCAACGGTCCTCGTTGGCAGCAGCGATGACGTTTGGAGCTTTGGCAGAGTCATCGAGACAAGACAGCGTCAGATTACCAATGACTTGGAAGATCGGTTCGGGCGATTGCCCGCAGGTCCATGGGCTGATGACTCGACGCGGAGCGCAACGGCGCTGCCGCTCGCGAAAGCCGGGTCACAAGAAGCGCCGGGCGGGTTTTTGGTCGCGGGAATCAGCCCGCGCCTGGCGTTTAATGAAGATTATTCCAGCTTCCTCGATCTCGCCGCCGGACAGATTGCCAACGCAATTTCCAACGCTCGCGCTTATGAAGAGGAGCGCAAACGCGCCGAGGCGTTGGCCGAACTGGACCGCGCCAAGACCGCGTTCTTCTCGAACGTATCGCATGAGTTCCGCACGCCGCTCACCCTCACGCTGGGCCCGCTTGAAGACGCGCTGGCGGCCGACGGATTGTCACCCGAAGCTCGCGGAGCTTTGAAAACGGCACACCGCAATTCCCTGCGTCTGCTCAAGCTGGTCAACATGCTGCTTGATTTTTCCCGCATCGAAGCGGGGCGCATGCGGGCCGTCTACGAGCCTACTGACCTGGCCACCCTGACCGCGGATCTGGCCAGTGTCTTCCGCTCGACCATCGAACGTGCGGGAATAAGGCTGATCGTTTATTGCCCGCCGCTCGATCAGCCGGTCTATGTTGATCGCGAGTTGTGGGAGAAGATCGTGCTCAACCTCATCTCCAACGCATTCAAATTCACATTCGAGGGAGAAATCGAAGTGAGTTTGAAAAAGGCTGGTGACTCGGTCGAATTGACCGTACGCGATACTGGCGTAGGCATTCCGGCGGAAGAACTGCCGCATATCTTCGACAGGTTCTATCGTGTGAAGGGCGTGAGCGGACGCAGCTACGAGGGCAGCGGCATCGGCCTCGCGCTCGTCCAGGAGTTGACGAAACTGCACGGCGGGATGACGGGTGTCGAGAGTGAGGTTAGCCGTGGGAGCGTGTTCACGGTGTCGTTCCCGCTCGGTATGGGTCACCTGCCTGCCGACCGCATCGGGACATCGCCCGCGGTCGCATCGCCCACTTTGCGGGGCGAGCCTTATGTTGAAGAAGCGCTGCGATGGCTCCCCGAAACTCAGCATGCGGACCAGGGAATGCCGGGTGAAGTTCAACTGGGGGCGTACGCAGACGCAGCGCCATCCCTTCGGCGTTCCGCATCCGGCGCTCCGCATTCGAGGATTCTGCTCGCCGATGATAACGCCGACATGCGCGACTACGTGCAGCGATTACTGCGCGAACAGTATGAAGTCGCGGCCGTTGTTGACGGTGAGAAGGCGCTGAAAGCGGCGCGCGAACGCGCGTTTGATTTGATCCTGACCGATGTGATGATGCCGCGACTGGACGGGTTCGGCCTGCTGCGCGAGCTACGCAGCGATGAGCGGACGCGCGAAATCCCGGTCATATTGCTTTCGGCCCGGGCCGGAGAAGAATCAAAAATCGAGGGATTGGAGGCGGGAGCGAACGATTACCTCATCAAGCCGTTTTCAGCCAGGGAGTTGCTCGCGCGAGTTGAAACCACATTGAACGTTCAACGGGTGCGGCGCGAATCGCAAGAGGCGTTGCGCGCGTCAGAGCAGAAGTTCTCCGCCGCGTTCAACCAAAGTCCGTTGCCAACAATCATTACCTCACTCGATGACGGTCGTCTGGCCGAAGTCAACGAAAGCTTTGTGCAGTTGTCGGGTTATACGCGCGAGGAAGCCCTGGGGCGCACACCTGAAGAGTTGAGGCTCCTGGCCGAGTGGGAGCTGCGCAATGAGGGACTGCGGCGTCTTCGGGCGGGCGAGCGCCTGTACGGTTTTGAAGCCCGCTTCCTCTGCAAGAACGGTGAAGAGCGGATCGGCGTGGTCAGAGCTTCATTGATTGAAATCAACTCGCGTCCGCACGTGCTCAGCTCGTTCACGGACATCACCGAACGCAAACAGGCCGAAGGCGCCATACGGCAGTTGGCGGCCATCGTGGAATCTTCAGACGACGCCATCGTCAGCAAGGATTTGAACGGCATCATCAAGAGTTGGAACAAAGGCGCGGAGAAGTTATTCGGCTATAGGGCTGAAGAGGTCATCGGAAAATCCATCATGATTGTGATACCGTCGGATCGCGCGGACGAAGAGACACGCGTCCTGGAAAGCATCCGGCGGGGCGAAGGTATCGATCATTACGAAACCATAAGGCAGCGCAAAGACGGCTCTCTTGTCGAAGTCTCATTGACAGTCTCCCCGATTCGCGACGACGACGGCTATGTCATCGGCGCGTCGAAAATCGCGCGCGAGATTACCGAACGCAAACAAGTTGAACAGGCGCTCGCCGAAGGTGTCCAACAACAACAGGCGTTGTATCAGTTGGCGGATCAGCTGCACCGCGCTCGATCGCTCGACGATGTTTATAACGCGGCATTTGACGCGATGCTTAATGCGTTGCAGTGCGACCGCGCTTCGATCCTGCTCATCGACGACGCCGGTGTGATGCGGTTTGCCGGCTGGCGGGGGTTGTCGGACGATTATCGCAAAGCGGTGGAAGGCCGTTCACCGTGGAAGCCCGACGAAACATATCCGGAGCCGATTTCCGTGAACGATGTTGACGTCGCTGAAATCGACGACTCGCTTAAAACAGTAGTCAAAAGCGAGGGCATCGGCGCGCTCGCGTTCATCCCGCTCGTCTCGCGTGGAAGGCTCGTCGGCAAGTTGACGACGTATTTCAACGCACCTCACGTTTTCAGTCACGACGAACTCGCGCTCAGTGTGACAATTGCCCGCCAGCTCGCTTTCGGTATCGATCGTAAACGCGCGGAAGAACTTTTGCAGAAAAACGCGTCGCAGCTGAGTCTTATAACCAATATCGCGCCGGTCTATATAGCCCATTGCGATGCTCAAGCGCGATTCAAGTTCGTCAACAAACCCTATGCCGGGAGGTTCGGCTTAACGCCCGAAGACTGCATTGGCAGACACATTGCCGAAATCGTCGGCGAGGAGGCTTACCGCACTTTCAAACAACACATCGAAGAAGTGTTGCGTGGCGAACCGGTCGAGTTCGAAGTCGAAATTCCGTATACGGCCATCGGCACGCACTTCATGCATTGCTCTTATGCGCCGGAATTTGGCGCCGGCGAAAAGGTCATCGGGTTTGTGGCGGCGATTACCGACATCAGCGAGCGCAAGCAAGCCGAAAAAGAGATCGCGCGGCTGCTGACTGAGGAGCAGGCGGCCCGCGATTTGGCGGAACAGGCCACGCGCGCGAAAGACGAATTCCTGGCCGTCGTCTCACACGAACTGCGCTCGCCGCTGAATGCGATCCTGGGCTGGAACCGGTTGCTGCGCTCGCAGCGCGGCGACGACCCGCAAATCGCGAAGGTGGCAGAGACCGTCGAGCGCAACGGGAAGGCGCAACTGCAATTAATCGAGGACCTTCTCGATACGGCTCGCATTATCTCCGGCAAGATGAAGCTGGAATTCCAACCTGTCGAACCCGTGGCGGTCATCTCATCAGCGCTCGACACAGTACGGCCGGCCGCCGAGAGCAAGGGAGTCGTCATGACCGCGGATTTAGATCTCGATGCAGGACAGGTCACTGGAGATCCTAACAGGTTGCAGCAGGTGGTCTGGAACCTGGTTTCAAACGCTATCAAGTTCACACCCAGCGGCGGTCATGTCCAAGTAGAACTGCGGCGCGGCGGCACGGGTGTGCAGATCGTAGTGCACGACACGGGACAAGGCATCAACCCCGATCTGCTGCCTTACGTCTTCGACCGTTTCAAGCAGGGCGACTCGGAAACCTCGAGGCGGCATGGCGGACTGGGTTTAGGACTCGCGCTCGTCAAACATCTCGTCGAACTTCATGGCGGAAGTGTGGCAGTCGACAGTCCCGGCTCCGGACAGGGAGCGACCTTCGTCGTCAACCTGCCGGTGCGCGCCGTCAAAGGGATCAGTGAAACGGCGATACTGACCAACGGAGATTCCGCAGTTGACCGCCGTGCCGGTCGCAGGACGCGAACAGCCAGGCTCGAAGGCCTGCGCGCCCTGGTAGTCGACGACGAGGCCGGAGCGCGCGAATTGCTTGCGGCCACACTCGAACAGTACGGGGTACTGGTCACAGGCGCTGTTTCAAGTGCAGAAGCGTTGGCCACGCTCGAATCCCAGTACGGAGATGAGGCATCTCACCCGTTCGACGTATTGATCAGCGACATCGGGATGCCCGAAGGCGACGGATACGAACTGATGCAACGCATCAGATCGCACAGTGACGAACATGTCAGCCGCATCCGTGCCATCGCATTAACGGCCTACGCGCGTACCGAAGACCGTCTGCGGGCATTGCGGGCGGGCTATCAAATGCACGTCCCCAAACCAGTCGACGAGGAAGAACTAACGACTGTGATCGCCGCCCTGACAGACCGTATTTAGCCGTGTGAAGGAATGCGAATTCGCGGCGTTACTTCAACTTTTCTCCGCCAGTCCGTTTCGGGAATGCTTCCAGAACTTCGCGCGCGAGATCCCAATTGGAAAATCCGTCCCCGGAGAGCCAGTCTTCTCCGCGACGCACGATAACGAGCTCGTAGGATGGAATGATGATCGTGAACTGTCCGCGACTGCCGGCCGTGCTGTAGGAGTCCTGAGGAAGGTCCGTGAGATTGTCCGGAACTAACCAGAATTGCCCGCCGTATAAACGGCCGTAATCCCGGGTTGCCGGCGCAGGAGTACGCGCAAACCGGATCCAACCCTCAGGCACGATACGTTTGCCGTTCCAGGTGCCTCCGTTCAGATACAGCAAGCCGAATCTCGCGAGATCGCGCGCGTTGGTGTACACCTGACTGCTCAATACGTAATCTCCAAATCGATCGACACCCGCGATCGTGTTGCGCATGCCAATGGGATCGAACAACGCGCGACGCGGAAACTCCAGGTACTTCTGATAATCACCGATAACGGTCTTGAGAGCGTACACACCGAGCAGCGAGTCGTAGTTCTCGTAATCGAAGGTGGTGCCTTGCTCGCGAACGATGCCGCGATCGAGAGCGCCGAGAGCCGAACTGACACCGCCAAAATAACCGAGAGGAGAACCGGAAACGTACGCGTTCACGTTGCTGTCGACCGGATACAGGCCGCTGGACATGTTCAACACGCTTCGCAACGTGATCCGTGTCCGCGGATCGGAGTCCGGCACCGGACCTCGACCCGGTCCCCAATTCTTGAAAGGCAGTGGCGCATCGAGAGCCAGTTTGCCCTCCCCCATCACGATCCCAATCAACGTGGCTGCAATACTCTTTGCCGTCGACCACGTGCGCGTCTTCGTCGTGAAGTCCACTCCCGGCGCGTAGCGCTCCAGAATGATGTCACCCTTATGGACGACGAGAAGACTCAACGTAATCTGCGACGGATGTCCGAACGCTCTCCGGTCGAAAGCGAAGTCGGCGGCAGCGTTCAAGGCGTTCCGGTCGATGTAACCTGGAAGGGGTTTTGTTTCGACCAGGTCGCCATCCGGCCACGGAAGTCGCGCTGCATCCCCAGGTGGCGGCGGCATCTTCAGAATCGGCAGCGCATCAACGTCGGTGAACGTCTGCTCCGGTCCCATCACAACACAGCCGAGCCCCTCCCGGTGCGCCGCTCGCATCACGAGGGCCAGGCCGTTCCCGCTGTCGCCCACAGCGACCGTTTTACGCTCCCGATCGATCTTGATTTCGTGCGAAGGGGCGAGCGGCATCCGATCCAACTTCAATTCCGCGCTGTAGATCTGATCCAGAGTTCGATTGGAAACGAACAATCCGTTGCATATAAACAACGCCTGCATCCCGGCATTGATCAGCGCTCGGTTCGATTGATGGTAATCGTATCGGGTTGCCGTCTGCTGTCCGTTGCCGGTGACGGCAAAAAGGACAAGAATGATAATGCCGAAAAGACAAGTACCTGAAGTCCCACGGGTCATGAAGAAGGCCTCGTTATTCGGCAGAGCTTATCGGAAGATCGGCAAGATGGTCAAATCGAACTAGCCGTCATTAGACCGCGCCTACAGCGTGGCAGATTCCGTCTTGACTGCTAACTGTATATATGTAATATATACGGCATGTACAAGATGACCAGCACGGGCATCGGCGAGACGGCACCATGCTGCTGACCCTGACCGACCTTTCGTCCGAACCATTGCAAAGCCAGATCATCCGGCAGATCCGCGCCAGCATCCTTGCCGGCGATCTGGAAGCAGGCGCGAGCCTGTCTTCGATCCGGGCACTGGCCACGGAGCAGCGGGTCAGCGTCATCACCGTGCAGCGCGCCTACGAAAGTCTGGAGCGTGAAGGGCTGATTCATTCACGACGGGGCAAGGGGTTCTTTGTATCAGAACTGCGCAATCAGGAGAAGAAGGACATGGCCAGGCAACGCCTCGAGGAGAACATCGGTCCGCATATTATGTCGGCGCTTTCGGAAGGCCTGCGGATACAGGACGTCAAAGCAGTCGTGGATACCGTGCTGAGGCAGAACGCCGCAAAACAAGGAGCGATAAAATGACCGCCGCTTTTTCCGTTCGCGATCTGGTGAAGACCTACCCGGACTTCCAACTCGGTCCGCTGAACCTCGATCTGGAGCCGGGCACAGTGCTCGGATTCATCGGTCCCAACGGCTCGGGGAAAACAACCACAATGCATTGCCTGGTGGGGCTGATCAAAGCCAATCGCGGGACCATCCAGATCTGTGGACAGCCGGCGCATCCGGCCGAACCGAACTGGAAAATGGACATCGGATACGTAGGAGAAGAGCACGCCTTTTACGAAGTCTGGTCCGGCGAAAAGAATCTGCAGTTTCTGTCGCAGTTCTATCCGGCCTGGTCGGCGGAGAAAGCAGAAAGCCTTGCGAAGCGCTTCAATCTACCGCTGATGAAACCTGTGAAACAGCTGTCCAAGGGCAACCGGGCCAAGCTGGCGTTGGTTGCGGCTCTGGCGCAATCCCCGCGCCTGCTGTTGCTGGATGAGCCGACTTCCGGACTCGATCCGGTCGTGCGCTCGGAATTCCTGGATGCGCTTTTCGAATATATGGAGAGCGGCGAGAACGCGATCTTCTATTCCACCCACATTCTCTCCGATATTAGCCGCCTTGCGGATGAACTCGCGTTTCTGGACAACGGAACGCTCAAACTGCGACAGGCCAAAGAGAATCTTACCGAACAGTGGTGCCGGATCTGGCTTGAAGTTTCGCCGGCTATTCCACCAGCTCTGCGAGGCCGTGAAAGGTGTTAATGTTCTGCCATCACCCACGTAACTAAACAATCAGCGGCCTGTCGGAAGGTTGCATCGCGTGTTACGGGAGATCCCACAAGTCTGATGGAGACGTTAATTCAAGACCTGAAATATGGCCTGCGTAGCTTGCTTCGTAGTCGCTGGTCCACGGTGATTACGATCTTGTCTCTGGCGCTGGGCATAGGAGTCAACTGCGTCATCCTTACCTGTTACAAGGCATTCTTCCTTCGTCCACTCGACGCCCACAATGCCGGCGAGATGGTGAACATGGGTCTGATGCGCAAATCCGGCGTCACGGAGTACACCTTCAGCTATCCCGCTTATCAATCGCTGAGCGAGTCTGTCCCTGCCTTTAACGGCCTGATCGCCTATAGACCACAAAGGTTGATGCTTTCGAACGCAGGTGAAATGATCAGCCAGCGCACCGCATTCGGGCGGTCGACAATGGGAAGACTGGGGTTGATGCCGCCTGGCGCCGGCAACGCGGAATTCGCCCATACGTTTATTGTTTCGGAAAACTACTTCAAGATCCTCGGTGTCTCCGTCGTTCATGGTCGCACCTGGGACTCCGTGAATACCGGCGATCCGGCGGCAACACCATCGGTCCTGGTGAGCGAAAACTACTGGAAGCGACGATTCGCTGGGGATCCTGCGATAGTCGGAAAGAGGGTCTACCTCAATGGCGTCGAGGTTACGGTTATTGGAGTTACACCGCGCGACTTTGTCGGTACAGGAATCGGCACGCCGGCCTTCTGGATTCCGACCAGCATCGAACCGCTGATCAACGCCGATAAGCAATGGCTAGTTGCGCCCGACCGGCGATATCAACTCTATGGCCGATTGGCTCCAGGCGCTACCGCCGCCCAGGCTCAGGCCCAAATCACTACTGTGGCAGATCGTCTCTGGACGGAGCAGGAAGCCCAGACGCAATCGAACAGACCTGATACCAGACCTGATACCAGACCTGCTGCAGCGTTGGTCTGGCCGGGCTCGCCATGGCCTTTCCCGCTAAATCGGACCACCGGACTGGATCTGGCCATTGGGCTGATACTGTTCGGCACCGCAATGGTACTTGGCGTGGCTTGCGCTAACGTCGGCGGCCTGCAGTTGGCTCGCGCGCGCTCGCGCGAAACGGAGTGGCGCACACGTTTGTCGCTAGGCGCCACGCGCGGACGGGTTCTCCGGCAATTGCTCACGGAAGGTGCGCTCGTTGGCTTGATAGCAGGCGCACTTGCGCTTCTACTGTCATGGGCGTTGCTGAAAATGGTAGTGAAGGCTTCCACTGATTTTCTGCCAGTGCAATTCGGAGACCTCGTATTCGATGTGAATCCCAACTTGCCGATATTCGCATTGGTGTTCTTGATCTCGCTGATTGCCGGCGTGCTGTCGGGGCTCACTCCGGCGATGCAAAGCGCTCGATCGGCGTTAACGTCTATCGGTCGAGGTAGCACCGCATCCATTCGCAATCGACGTCTCGAGGGCCTTCTCGTATCTGTCCAGGTTGCTTTTTCACTCGTGCTGATGATCAGTGGAACTATGTTTATCCGTGGCGCCGTCAATGCGCTCGGAGCAGAACCTGGATACGATAGCCAAGTCCTCCTGCGACTCGAGTTTCAGTTTCCCGACATGACGAAGTACACCGCTGATCGGAAAGCCGTTTTGGTCAACGAACTCCGGCAGCGAACCGTTGCTTTACCTGGTGTGACGGGAGCGACTCGCGCCTGGCCCCCAGGCCCGCGCTTTCAAACGGTGGCCGTTCCGATTGAGAAGGAAACCGTCACTGGCACGGCTTCGCCATGGACTTTGCACTATACCTACGTCGAAAGCGGATACTTCGAAACTCTAGGCATCCCGCTTCGCCTCGGTCGTAGTTTCGACAGCCAGACACGGAACGGAAGATTTGTCATCCTGAGCGAATCAGCCGCCCGGCAGCTGTTTGGGCAGGAGAATCCGATTGGACGCAGGATTCGGATGGGACTAATCGATGAGCGGGCACATCAAAATAGCGAACTGGTTGCCGATGGACCGCCGTATCAAGTGGTCGGCATTGCCGGCGATACACGTGGTATGTCGTTTGACGGCAGCGACTCCAAACAGATCTATATACCGCTGACCGATGACCGAACCAACGATCGTCCGCTTATCGTCCGCACACAGTCCGACACAGCCGCGATGATTCCGCAGGCCGAGGAAATGATCGCTTCTATCGATCCCGGAATCGTCGTCACTTCATCCACTCTTGAAGAGGCACGGCGGCAGTCGGGACCAATCATCGCTTCGAGCTTCGCCGCCGCGTTTGCGTTTGGCATCGGCGTGTTTGGGCTGCTGCTCGCGTTAACGGGCATCTTCGGCACTGTCAGCCATATCGTGGCCTTGCGGACTCGGGAAGTCGGCATCCGCATGGCCCTGGGTGCCCGACAACGCGACGTTCTCAGACTCATCCTTCACGAAATCGCGCGGTCTGTGTTTAGCGGATTGGCGTTTGGAATGACTCTCGCTGCTGCAGCGGTTTATCTGTTGCGTGGCATGCTCTACGGAATCAGCGCGGTTGACGCTTTCTACTTCGTGATCGTGTCGATTTTATTCTTATCGCCGCTCTACTTGCCGCCTACCCACCGGCCCGGCAGGCTACACGAGTCGATCCTATGGCCGCCGTGCGATGCGAGTAGAGGTCAGATTTCCGCCAGTTAAGAGTTCGTCGGATCTTTAGTTCTCCGTCGGCCGCTCGATGCGGTCAATGATGAGCACGTCGATCGGAGCTCTTCCGGCTTCCAGCTTGAGACCGAGTTGTTCTTCAAGCGCTGTAAAAATAGAGGGTCCGGCCTCGACCGGGACCGGATTGTTACCGGAAGTACTGATGTCCGGCGCCCATTTCAGATTCACATCGTACTCGCCGGTCAGGCCGCTTCTATCGAGGACCTTGCGTTTCAGGATGCTCGAGAGCGCTTTGGCAAGAGACTCGATCCGCGTGCTCTTCGAGTACAAAACGCCATCGCCGCG
>Ga0075421_100010486_pt1 | contig 11457 bp, 8 predicted proteins | sample SoiMetdeltSBSDD5_FD_75292 | JGI IMG/M metagenome (GOLD analysis project Ga0075421, IMG submission 75292) | Bulk soil microbial communities from a Populus tree surrounding site in Tennessee, USA - Soil MetaG P. deltoides SBSDD5 | ecosystem: Environmental > Terrestrial > Soil > Tree plantation...
GTCCGGTAAACTCACCCGCGACTTCCGCGATGATGCGGCGATCCTGCGCGGCAGGTGCCAGGACAACGACGGCTCCTCCCCACCCTGCACCGGTGAGCCGCGCCCCATAAGCGCCGTGTCTCACCGCGGTTTCCACGATCAAATCCGCCTCGGGAATGGTAGACTCGTAGTCGTAGCGCAGCGACTGGTGCCCGGCCACCAGGAGCAGGCCCAGCGCCTCGAGATCCCCCCCTGCCAGAGCAAGAGCCGCCAAGCGAGTGCGGGCCGTTTCAGTCACCACATGGCGGACCCGCGGCACCAGCGGCGGCGGAAGCCGGCGCTCCGCCTCGGGAAGGTCGGCCGGGCGGAGCTGAGCCAGGTAGCGAAGCCCAGGTCGCCACTCCTGGCAGAAGGCCAGCGCCTCCTCACACTCCCGGCGCCGCCGGTTGAGCGATCCACCTGTCAGACGGTGTGACACACCGGTCTCCACAATCCAGAGCCGGCCCGGAAAGGGTACCTGCTGGAGCGTGCCGTCTGCGGTCTCGAACAGGAGAGCTGTGGCGCGCTGTCCATGGGCCGCAATGGTCTGGTCCATGCGACCGCAGCGCACCCCGACCTGATGGTACTCGGCCCGGAAGGCAACTTCCGCCAGCTCGGCCGGCGAGAGCCGCCGGCCTGCCAGCAGGCTGAGCGCTTTGGCGGCAGCTACCGTGAGCGCCGCAGAGGAGGAGAGTCCGGCTCCGATCGGCAAGCTGGTGGCAACGGTAATCTGCGCACCTGGCGGCGCCGCGCGGAGAGCGCGCAGCTCCCGAACCACTCCCACGAGATAGTCGCTCCAGACATGACGCATCGGCGCGTCGATCGCCATCTCTCCGGCAGCGCCCTCCGACTCCGACACCATTGACCACCGCTCCGCCACCCGGGCCGCAACCGCGGTGCGCCGCTCGATGGCCACCGGCAGCACCGGGCCTCCGTTGTAATCGGTATGCTCCCCGATCAGATTGACGCGCCCTGGCGCAGAGGCAATGGCCGTTGGCTGGGTGGCAAAGCAGGACTGAAACAGCGAACTTGCCAGCCGTGCCGACGACAACGGATTCACTCTGGTGGGCTTTTCCCTGGAGGGGCTTTGGGGCATTGCGCGTGGCGCCTCGCAATAGTGGCTGGTTTGATCCTGCCGACCCAGATGGAGGCGCAGTTTCCTCCCCTCGGCGTGCCCGGTGGCGCGGTGCGGGTGGACCTCGACGGAACCCTCGAGTCCTTCGACCTGCGCTTCCACAATGGCGTGCGCGAGAGCTACGCCGCCGATCTGGCGAGCCCGGCGCTGGGAAGCGACCGCATCCCCATCCTTGCCGACGCTGACGCGCGCATCGGCCGAATCATCAGCAACCCCGGCTACCGGATCAATCTAGGCGCGTTGACCACCGACGCAGAGGCCGACGTCGGGACCGGCTTTCTGGGGCTGAGTCTGGGCCTCACCAATTCCATCACCATCTTCGGGCGGATTCCTCTAGTTCAGTCGCGGGTCCAGTCCGCCATGGACCTCGACGCCAGCTCCGCCGATGCAGGACTGGATCCGGGAGCCGACCAGCTTCCCTTCTTCAACGAGATGGACGCGGCGCTGGCCACGTTGAGCGCCAAGCTCGCCGCCGGCGATTACAACGGAGATCCCAGTCAGCGGGCCTTGGCCGAAGCCACGCTGGCCGATGCTACCGTCCTCCGCGCGGATCTTTTCGGACTTCTGGCCGATCCCGCCATGGCGTCACCCGCGCTGCCGACAACCACCAGCGCGGCCGGCGTAGCTATGAACGCCCGAATTGCTGCCCTGCAAACCACATTGTCCAGCAGTCTCAGCGTACCGGGCTTCACCCTGGTGCCCACATTGCCGACGGCAGTGATGACCGAGGCCGACCTCAATCAGCTGCTCACCTCGCCCGCCGGACCAGTGGCAGTGCGGCTCTCGGAGTCCAAAGTCACGTTTCGAGGCGACGCGGAAGTGGGGGCCACACTGACTCTGGTGGATCGGTGGGACCGCGGTACCAGCCGGGGAGGATTCCGGGCCGCCGTCTCCGGCCTGGCACGACTTCCTACCGGCCAGCGCGAGCGATCCGATCATCCGCTCGACATCGGCACGGGAGACGGCCAGACCGATCTTCAGGTTGACCTGGTAACCGATTTAGGAGCGGGAGCCTTCGGAGCCCGCCTGACCGGCAGCTATGTGCGCCAGTTCGCGGCAGACATTATCACACGGGTGGCACCACCGAGCCAGCCATTTGCCGGTCCGGATCGCCTCGCGATGGTTCACTGGGATCCGGGTGACATCGTCGCCATCGGCGTACATCCGTTCTACCGATTGGCGCGGACATTCGCGTTACGGGCCGGGGTAGACCACTGGTCTCGGAGCACCGACAGCTACGCCTATTCGACCCCCGCCGACGCGCTGCCCGGCATCGATGCCAACGTGCTGGCGGAGGAGTCAGCGGCCAATGCGACTGCGCTGGTGCTGGGGTTTACCTATTCCAATCCGGGAGCCTTGAGGCGGGGAGGAACCGGCATGCCGGTAGATGCAGGTTGGACCTATGAGCGGGTAATTCGCGCCGGCGGCGGACGGGTGCCAGACAGCCACGCGATCCGGGCACAGCTTCGAGTGTACTTCGGACTATGGTGACCGACACGAGAGAGAACGGGTGATTAGCTGCGCCTCGCGACGGCGGGAGTGCGCAGCATGGCCTGCGCGTGCCGCCGTGCCGCCTCACCCTCCGCGTCGCCCAGCATCCGGGCAATTTCATTGACCCGGTCCTCGCCATGCAGGACCTGCACGTCGGACGTGGCGATTCCCCGACGGGCCTCCTTGGAAACCACCAGATGATGATCCGCCCGCGCGGCGATCTGCGGCAGATGGGTGATGACCAGCACCTGATGCCGCTCCGCCACGTCGGCCAGCGCAGCCCCGACCTGCACGCCCACCTCACCGCCGATGCCCTGGTCCACCTCATCGAACACCAGGGTGGCAATCGCGTCGTGTTTGACCAGTACCACCTTGAGCGCCAGCATCAGCCGCGACAACTCGCCACCCGAAGCCACCCTGGCCAGCGGCCTGGCCTCGAGTCCGGTGTTCAGCTGGACGTTGAACTGCGCGCTTTCTCGTCCGTGGGCGACAATGTCGCTCAGCGGCATCAGCTCGACCGAGAGCTTGCCGCCGGGGAGGCCCAGCTGGGGCAGCAATCGGTTCACTCCACGCACCAGGCGCTCGGATGCCGACCGGCGCAGCGCGGTCAGCGCATCCGCGGTCTGGCCCAGCGCGGCTTCTGCGGCCAAGCGGCGAGTAGCCAGTGAGCGTAGATCGGTATCGGCGGTGTCGAGCAGGTCGAGCTCGGCGGCTGCTGCCTCCCGGGTGGCCAGGACGGCCTCGAGCGAGGCGCCATACTTGCCGGTCAGCTTGAAGAGGAGATCGCGCCGGCGCTCGACTTCGCCGAGTCGCTCGGGATCCTCTTGGACCGAGGCTGCGTACTCGGTGGCCACCCGGGCAAGTTCGGAAAGATTGGTATACGCCCCGTCCAGCAGCTCACGCCACTCGCTCGGTGCGGGATCCACTTTCTCCAGCGCACTCAGGGCGCGATTCGCCAGGGCCAGAGCACTGAGTGCGTTCCCGGCGTCTCCCTCCAAGGCATCCACGATCCGCTGAGCCTGCTCCACCAGGGTACCGGCCTGGCCCAGCCGCCGCGCCTCGAGCTGGAGCGCTTCGTCCTCCCCCGGTTTCAGCCGGGCCTGGTCGATCTCGTTCACCACGTGCCGGAGATAGTCCGCCCGGCGCCGAACCTCGTCCCGGCGGCTGGCCAGACTGGCCTCTTCTTGCCGCAGCGCAGCGACCAGCGCATGCGCCTGCGTGACGGCGTCGCGCTCGGCCTCCGCATGCCCAAACGCATCCAGGATGTCGCGCTGCGCTTCGGCATGGAGCAGAGACTGAGTCTCGTGCTGTCCATGCAGGTCGATTAGAAAGCCGCCCAGCTCGGCCAGTACCCCGGCGGTGGTTGGGCTGCCGTTGACCCAGGCTCGAGAACGACCTTCGCCGGACACCTCCCGCCGCACCACCAGGCGTGCATCCTCGACATCGAGCCCCAACTCCTCGATCCGCCGGCGGGTGGCCGAGTCGATCCCCTCGAATGCTCCCTCGACTACCGCCTTGGCGGCCCCAGGTCGCACGCTGCCGCTCGTGGCCCGCTCACCCAGCAGCAGCGACAGAGCGTCGACCAGCATCGACTTCCCTGCCCCGGTCTCGCCGGTGAGGACGTTGAGCCCGGGGCCGAGCTGCAGGGTTACATCGGCGATGGTAGCGAGATTGCGTACGCGCAATTCAGTAAGCATTTGATAGCATTCCTGTCATCCTGAGCGCAGCGAAGGATCTCTTGGATACGCCACGCGATTTGAGCGATTCTTCGCTACGCTCAGAATGACACCGGCCTTATTCCTTTAACTCCCGGCCGGACAGATCGCCCCAGTGGAGCTTCTGACGCATCCGGCTGAAGAAGCCTTCCTCCTCCAAGCGGATGAGACACACTCGGTGATCGGCCCGGCAGACGTCGACTGATTCTCCCGGCGCCAGCGTCGTCCCGGTCTGGCCATCGAACGACACCAGGAGATCATCAGCCCAGCCGGCGATCGGCTCGATCACGATACGATAGCTGGCCGGCACCACCAGCGGCCGCACCGCTAGAGTGTGGGCCGCGATCGGTGTCACCACCATCGCCTCCACGCCGGGGACCACGATCGGGCCACCGGCACTCAGGCTGTAGGCAGTGGACCCGGTGGGCGTCGCGATGATGATGCCGTCGGCACTGTAGGGCCCGACGTTCTCTCCCTGGATGTAGACGTTGACCCGGATGACTCGGGCCACCCCGCCTTTGTGCACCGCGATGTCGTTCACCGCCATCTGGATGGACCGGGTCTCACCCTCAGCGTCCCGAATAGCGGCCCGAAGCGCCTGACGGCGCTCGATCAGGTAGCGTCCGGCAACCATGGCGTCCAGCGCCGGATCCAGCGTCTCCCGGGTTATGGAAGTGAGAAAGCCTACTCGTCCGAGATTCACCCCCAAGATGGGGATCTCCTGTGCCCCCAGAAGTCGGGCGCCGCGCAGGAGCGTGCCGTCACCGCCGAAGGTGATCAGCGCATCCAGATGGTCGGAGTCGAGCGGGGGGAATTCGCGATTCCAGAAAGGCCCGAGCCGAGGCTCGCTGTACAACGTTATGCCCCGCTCCGGCGCCGAGAGGGCAAGCTGCTCCAGAACCGACCGGAGGTCCGCGTAGCGGGGGTTGCCGACCACGCCGAGCTTCATCGAGCCTCGAGGCTCTCCTCGTGCTGGAGCGCGGCAATGCGCCGGGCGATTCCCGCTGCCGTGAGGCCGTAGCTGTCCAGCTGCTCCAGCCGCGGCGCCTGCTCGATCAGGCGATCGGGGACACCCAGGGCTACGACTCGTACTTCCGGATGCGTGGTCTGAAGCGTCTCGGTCAGATAGGCGCCGAAGCCGTTCACGATAGTGCCCTCCTCGACGGTCACCAGGATTCGATGCCGTTGCACCAGCGACTCCAGCATGGCGGTATCCATTGGCTTGATAAACCGGCAGTTCACCACCGCACAGTCGATCCCGTCTGCCGCCAGCAGGTCGGCCGCCTCCACCGCCGGATAGACCATGGTTCCAGTCGCCAGAATGGCCACGTCCTTTCCCCGCCGGAGCTGTTCCCAGGTACCGTACGGGACCGCTGGAATCTCCGCCACGGGACTCAGCTCGGCGGGAGCCTTGTCGCGGGGGTATCGGGTACTGAAGGGACCGTCATGGGCCAGCGCGGTTCGGAGCAGCCCGATCAGCTCGTCTCCGTCCTTGGGAGCGGTGACGGTCATCCCCGGCACTGCCAGCAGGTAGGCAATGTCGTAGAGCCCCATGTGGGTCTGCCCATCCTCGCCCACCAGTCCTGCCCGGTCCATGCAGAACACGACCGGCAGGTGCTGGACCGCGATGTCGTGGATGACGTTATCGTAGGCCCGCTGGAGGAAGGTGCTGTAGATGGCGCAGACCGGGCGCAGACCCTGAGTGGCGAGTCCACCAGCAAAGGTGACGGCATGCCCTTCTGCGATGCCGACGTCGAAGAAGCGCTCGGGGTACTTCTCCTGAAAGACACCGGTGCCGGTGCCCGAGGGCATGGCCGCGGTGATAGCGACCAGCTCCGGATGTTCTCCCCCAAGGGCAGTGAGTCCACTTCCGAACACCTGGGTCCAAGTCGGCGGACCGCTGGACTTCTTCCGCGCCTCACCGGTCAGCGGGTCGTACGCCGCCAGACCATGCCACTTCTCCTGATTTGATTCTGCAAAGGAGAACCCCTTGCCCTTCTGGGTCATCACGTGGATGACCCGCGGTCCTTCCATCCCCCGCACGAAACGCAACGTGTCGCAGAGTTTCTGGAGATCGTGACCATCAATTGGACCGAAGTAGCGGAAGCCGAGCTCCTCGAACAGCATGCCGGGCGAGAACAGGTTCTTGACGCTCTCCTCGAGGTTGCGGGCGAAGTCGACCACGCCCTCCCCGAACACGCCGCCCAGCTTGAAGGTCATGCCCTTGATCAGTTCGCGGAGCTTGTTGGTGCGGGGGTCGGCCACAATCCGGCCCAGGGTCTTGCTGATCGCTCCCACATTGGGCGAGATGGACATGCCGTTGTCGTTGACGATCAGGATGATGTCCCGCTCGGAATGGCCGGCGTTGTTCATCCCTTCGTAGGACAAGCCGCAGGTGAGGGCACCATCGCCCACGACCGCCACGACCTTGTGCCGCTCGCCCTTGAGATCCCGGGCGGTGGCCATGCCCAGCGCGGCGGACATCGCCGTGCCGGCGTGGCCGGCTCCGAACTGGTCGTGCTGGCTCTCGCTCCGTTTGAGAAAGCCGGAGATACCGTCCCGCTGACGCAGCGTGGGAAAGGGCTCGTTCCGGCCGGTCAGCAGCTTCCAAGCGTAGGCCTGGTGGCCGACATCCCAGACGATCTTGTCAGTCGGCGAGTCGAACTCGTACAGCAGAGCGATGCTCAGCTCCACCACGCCGAGGCTGGCGCCGATGTGTCCACCGGTGATGGAACAGCACTCGATCAGCCGATCCCGGATCTCCTGGGCCAGCTGGGGAAGCTGGTCGCGGCGCAGGCGCTTGAGGTCGTCCGGAGACTTGATCGTGGAGAGCAAGGACATGGCTGGTGAACCCGGTCTCCTCATCCCGAGCCCTTCGCTGCGCTCAGGGCAGGCTGCGCGAGGGATCGAGAGAACGGTGTCAGGATTTAACTACCACGTCCCTCGTTCGCGGAGCCTGCCCTGAGCCGTGCGAAGGGCTCCCTCGGGATGTAACTGGAACGTCAGCGGGTCCCATGACTTACGATGTCCTGTGTACAATATATCCGGCCAGGGCACCCAGTGCGTCCGAGGGGACGCCGGCCACCTCCAGGTGGGCAACAGCACTACGGGCCAACCGGTGGGCCTCAGCGCGAGCACCTTCGATGCCGAGCAGCGCGACGTAGGTCGACTTGGAAAGCTGAGCGTCGCGCCCGGCGGTCTTTCCCAGCTCTTCGCTGGTTCCGGTGGCGTCGAGAACATCGTCCGCGATCTGGAATGCCAGCCCGATCTCCTCACCGTATTTTCGGAGTCCCTCGAGGGCCTCCGGGAGCGCTTCACCCGCCATACCACCCAGCGTACAAGCGGCCCGAATGAGCGCGCCGGTCTTGCCCCGGTGCACCGCGATAAGCTCGGGGAGGGTGAGCGTCTTACCCTCGGCCTCCAGGTCCAGCCACTGTCCTCCTACCATGCCCTCGATGCCGCCCGCCTGGAACAGCTCGCCGGCCATTCGTCCCAAGACACCGGCGGGGAGACCCAGCTCTCGAGCCGCCACGGCGAGGAGCCGGGCCGCCACCGGCACCAGCAGGAAGCCTACCCGGGTCGCAGTCGGCACGTCGAAGACGCGGTGGGCGGTGGGACGTCCCCGCCGGAGATCGTCATCGTCCATGCAGGGCAGGTCATCATGGACGAGAGAGTAGGCGTGAACCGTTTCCACAGCAGCGGCCACACCGGCAATTCCCGGTGAGTGCCCCCCGACCGAGCGATACGCCGCCAGCAGTAGTGCCGCGCGGACTCGCTTACCCGGCGTCCTGAGCGCGTAGGCCAACGCCTGACCGTCGCGCCCGCCGAGCTCGGCCTCGAGGTGCTCGGCCCAGTCCCGGAGAAGGGTGTCGATTGACTCGCGTGCCTCGATCAACAGGTCGGTCGCCATGGCGTCCGTCCTGAAGACGGCCTCACGCATCGAGCTTGGTGTATCGGAGATCGCCGCTGGCTTCCTCCAGCACGGCCTGAACCTTGAGCTCAGCCGCAGCGAGGCGCTCCCGGGCGGCGCGGAGGCGGGCAACGCCCTCCTCGAACAAAGCCAGCGCGGAGTCCAACTCCAGGTCCTCGGCCTCGAGTCGGCGTACAATCTCTTCCAGGCGGGCGAGCTCTTCGGTAACCGAAGCGGTCGCCGAGTTAGCGGCATCTTTGCGGGTCATGATTTCACGGCTCCACGCGAGCAGGAACCTCGCCATCTACCACCTGCAGCTGGAAGGATCGCCCAGGCGTGAACTCGGCCCGGCGCTTGAGCACCCGGCCGTCGGTGCCGAGCGGCACGGCGTATCCTCTGCCAAGCACGCGCAGCGGGCTGAGAGCATCCAGCTGGGCCGCCAACCGGTCCGCCCGGCTACGCTGGCTGCGCACTGCGGACTGAAGCGCAGCCTGCAGGCGGTCTTCGGCCCGGGCCAGCCGCTCGAATCCGAGCCGGGTTCTTCCGCCCAGTCCGGAGGCGAGGCGCACGGACAGGTCGTCGAGCAGCCGGCTCACGTCCTGGCGATCGGCCACCGCCAGCTCGGCGGCGGCGGATGGCGTGGCGGCCCGCACGTCGGCTACCAGGTCCGTGAGGGAGATGTCCACCTCATGCCCCACCGCTGAGATGGTAGGCACTCGAACCTCGGCCAGGGTCCGGCATACGGCCTCGCTGTTGAAGGCGGCGAGATCCTCCCGCGCACCGCCTCCCCGGCCCAGGATGCAGAGATCCAGGCGAGGTATGCGGTTGACCAGGCGGAGCGCCTGCACCAGCTCTCCCACGGCACCGTCGCCCTGGACCCGCGCGCTGATGACCAGGAGCTGGGCGCAGGGCCACCGCTTCCGGGTGACAGTGGCCACGTCGTGCAGCGCAGCACCGTCCCGGCTGGTCACGAGGGCAATGATCGAGGCGTACTTCGGAAGGGGACGCTTGCGCGCAGCGTCGAACAGCCCGTCCTGCTGCAGCGCAGCCTTCACCCGCTCGAGCTCCTGCTGCTGTCCGCCGACGGAGGCCGTCGGGAGCACGCGGGAGACAATGAGCTGGAAGTCGCCCTTGTCCTCGTACAGGCCGGGACGGCCCAGGACGTAGACCTCGGTCCCGTCGGCCGGAGGCTTCCCGGCCCGAGCGGCATTCAGGCCGAACAGGCAGCAGCGCACCTGGCTCCGCTTGTCCCGCAGAGTGAAGTACCAGTGCCCGCTGGACCAGACCTTACACTGCACCATCTCGCCCCGGACCCAGAGCGGGTTCGGGGCATGCTTCTCGAACAGCCGTTTGACGGAGGCATTGAGCTGACCGACCGACCAGACCTGATCGGTGGCGGACGGAACATTGAATGCAAGTGATAAGGTCATCGCTAATTCGGAATCAGCAACAACTCACCACGAAGGCGTTGTCGCGTGAGCTTGATCGGGAGCTGCCTGCTTCATGGCCTGCAGCGTGTTCTGCAGCAGCATCGCAATCGTCATGGGCCCGACCCCGCCGGGAACCGGGGTAATGGCCGACGCAATCTGGGCCACCTGGTCGTAAGCCACATCTCCCACCAGGCGGTACCCCTTCGGCCGGGAGGCGTCGTCCACCCGATTGATGCCGACGTCGATGACCACGGCGCCGGGACGCACCATGTCGGCCGTCACGAACTCGGCCTTCCCAATTGCCGCGATGAGGATGTCGGCGCTGCGAGTGACTGCCGGCAGATCCCGGGTCCGGGAGTGGCAGACGGTGACCGTGGCGTCGCCGCCAGGACCCTGCTGGATCAGAAGATTGGCCATGGGGCGGCCCACGATGTTCGACCGTCCGACGATGACGGCGTGAGCACCCTTGGTCTCGATGCCGGACCGGATCAGCATCTGCTGAACACCGTACGGCGTGGCGGGCCGGAATGCCGTCTTGTCGCCGGTGACCAGCTTGCCCACGTTCATCGGATGGAATCCATCCACATCCTTCCCCGGGTCGATCCGGCGGAGCACCTTCTCGCTGTTGATGTGTTTGGGTAACGGGAGCTGCACCAGGATGCCGTGGATCTCGGGATCGCTGTTGAGGCGATCCACCGTCGCGAGGAGCTCGGCTTCCGGGGTCTCGGCGGGAAGCCGAATGGTCACCGAGTGCATGCCGGCTTCCTCGCAGGCCTTCCCCTTGGAGCGCACGTAAACCGCACTGGCCGGATCTTCTCCCACCAGCACGGCGGCGAGCCCGGGCCGGCGGCCGGTATGATTCAGGCGCGCCACCTCCGCAGCCACCTCATCCCGGATCGCCCGGCCGATAGCAGTCCCGTCCAGTACTTTGGCACTCATCGCGCAAAATCCACGGCTCTCGTCTCCCGAATGACCACGACTTTAATCTGCCCGGGGTATTGTAGCTCGCTCTCGATTTTCCGGGCGATGGACTCGGACAGCTGGGCGGCGGCGCCATCGTCAATGCGATCGGGGGTCACCACAACCCGGATCTCCCGTCCAGCCTGGATCACGTTGCTCTTCTCGACTCCGGCGAATCCGTTGGCGATCTCCTCCAGCCGGGTCAGCCGCTTCACATAGCTCTCGAACGCCTCCCGGCGGGCCCCGGGCCGAGAGCCGCTGATCGCATCGGCGGCCTGTACCAGCACCGACTCGGCCGACTCGTGAGGAACATCATCGTGGTGCGCCTGAATGCAATTAATCACGGCGGCGGTCTCGCCGTACTTCCGAGCCACCTCGACCCCCAGCTCCACGTGGGTCCCCTCGGAATCGTGGGTGAGCACTTTGCCGACGTCGTGCAGCAGGCCTCCGCGCTTGGCCAGAGCCACATCGAGGTGCAGCTCGGCTGCCATCATTCCAGCCAGCCAGGCCACCTCCTTGGAGTGATCCAGGATGTTCTGGCCGTAGGAGGTCCGGTACCGCATGCGGCCGATCAGCTTGATCATCTCGGGGTGGAGTCCGTGCACCCCGGTGTCATAGGCCGCCTGCTCGCCCAGCTCGACCAGCTGGGCATCGAGCTCTCGCTGAACCTTGAGCACGATCTCCTCGATGCGTCCGGGATGGATGCGGCCGTCGGTGATGAGCGCCTCCAGGGAGCGGCGGGCCACTTCACGCCGGATGGGATCGAAGCAGGAGATGATCACGGTGTCGGGCGTGTCG
>Ga0075421_100010488_pt1 | contig 11456 bp, 5 predicted proteins | sample SoiMetdeltSBSDD5_FD_75292 | JGI IMG/M metagenome (GOLD analysis project Ga0075421, IMG submission 75292) | Bulk soil microbial communities from a Populus tree surrounding site in Tennessee, USA - Soil MetaG P. deltoides SBSDD5 | ecosystem: Environmental > Terrestrial > Soil > Tree plantation...
GCGTCCGTATGCTGCCCCAACAGCGGCGCCGGCTCCCGCACACTCCCAGGCGTCTCTGACAGTTTCACGGGCACCCCGACGAGCTTGACTTTACCGGCAACGGGATGCTCACTCTCGACGATCATCCCCCGCGCCTGCACCTGCGGATGCTTGACCACCTGATCAATCGTGTTGATCGCCCCCATCGGGATGCCCTGTGCTAGCAGGAGAGCTTCCCATTCCTCGTAGGGCTTCGTTAAAAAAACTTCCTGGAGCTTTGGGATGAGGGTATCGCGGTTCTGAACGCGGGCAGCGTTGGTGGCATAACGCGGATCGTCCAGCATTTCTGCAAGACCGAGGATGGGGCAAAAGAGCCGCCAGAGTTTGTCACTGCCCACGGCGAGCGCCAAATCTTTGGTTTTGGTACGGAAAGTCTGGTAGGGGAGCAGGGCCTTGTACGCTGTGCCCATGGGCTCGGGGACCACTCCGTCGGCCATGTAAGAGCCAATGGTCCCCTGGAGCAGGCCCAGCTGGCCTTCGAGCATGGAGACATCGACATATTGTCCCCTGCCCGTCTTCTCTTTCACCCGCAGGGCGTTCATAATGCCGAAGGCCGCCCACATGCCGGCGACCATATCCGCGATCGACACGCCGTTGCGTACACCACGGCTGCCAGGCTCGCCGGTGATGCTGATCATGCCGCTCTCCGCCTGCACAATGAGGTCCAGAGCGGCACGGTCTCTATATGGTCCGGTCTGGCCAAAGCCCGATACCGAACAGTAGATAATGCCAGGGTTGCGCAGGCGCGCCTTGTCATAGGCAATGCCCAGCTTGTCGAGGGTGCCGACGCGGTAATTCTCCAGGACCACGTCAAAACGCTCCACCAGGCGGAAGAAGAGTTCTTTACCAGCCTCTTTCTTGAAGTCGATCTCAATGCTCTTCTTGTTCCGATGCAGACTGACAAAGTAGGCGGTCTCGGTTTTGTAAAAGGGGGGGCCCCAGCCGCGGGCGATGTCACCACTACTCGGGACCTCGACTTTGACGACCTGGGCACCAAAATCACCCAGCATGGTGGAGCAGAAAGGGCCAGCGAGCGCGTGTGACAAATCGAGAATTTTGACGTCTTCCAGCGGCAGTTGCATGAGCTGTGTGTCTCCTCTCATTTTCCCTCTCTCTCAGAGCAGAGAGGGGCAGGTGGACATGCGTTTATTGGAACACAGCCCGCATGGAGCCACCACCCGCAGCGATGACCTCACCAGTAATGGCCGTAGACTTGGGTGAGGCCAGAAATGTCACAACATAGCCGATCTCGCGGGCTTCGACGATGCGCCGGATGGCAATGTTTTGCGCGATGCGCCGCTCGATCTCTTCGACACTGACCCCCTCTCTACGCGCCTGTTCGGCATACATAGGATCACTACGCTCGGTGCGCGTCGTGCCGGGGTGCACCAGATTGACCGTGACGCCCGAGGGGCCCAGCTGATCGGAGAGGACCTTCGTGAGGTGCACGATAGCCGCATTGCGCATACCGCTGAGCACGGCCGACTGGCGTCCGGACAGGCCACCAATATTGATGATTCGGCCCCAGCCCTGGCGCTGCATATAGGGAGCAACCGCCTTAGCACAGCGAAAATACCCGACTACCTTCGTGTCAATATCTTCCAGTAACGCCTCATCGCTGGCGTCGGCCAGGGCGCCGCGCACTAACCCTCCAGGCGTGGCAGCATTATTGACGAGGATATCGACGCGGCCCAGGGTCACCACTGTCGTCTCGACCATGCGACGCACCGATTCCCAATTGGTCGTGTCGGTCGGCACCGGCAGGATGCGACGGCCTGTCTCCTGTTCCAGTTCACCTGCGGCTGCTTCCAGCGCTTCGCGGTGTCTGGCGCAGATGGCGACATCGACCCCCTCTTTCGCAAGTTCACGGGCGATGGCTTTGCCAACGCCTCTGCTGGCACCAGTAATGACAGCGACTTTACCGGTCAATTCCAGATCCATGTTGAAACTCCTTTAGGAAAAGGCTACAGATATTTGGCAAACCAGTCGAGGATATAGCGAAAGCGCTCCAGGCGGTGGCGTGGCTTACCGGAGCGAGACATCTCGTGATTCTCATCCGGGAAGCGCACGAAGAGGACTTCCTTGCGCTGCCGCTTCAGGGCCGTAAAGAGCTGTTCGGCCTGCTCTATGCCACAGCGCAGATCGTCTTCGGCGTGCAGGATAAGCAGCGGTGTCGTGATATTGTGGGCATACGTCAGTGGCGAATGGTCGATGTACCACTGCATGTTGTCCCAGGGCAGAGCCCCGGTCTGCGCCTCCAGGAAAGAGGCCCCAATATCGCTGGTGCCGAAGAGAGTGTAGATGTTATTCACCGCACGCTCCGAACAGGCAGCCTTGAAGCGGTCGGTGTGCCCTACCGCCCAGCTCGTCAGGAATCCCCCATAGCTTCCGCCCATAATACCAAGGCGCTCCGGGTCAATGAAGGGGCACTGGTGCAGCGCTACCTCCAACCCCGTCATCATATCCGCGAAGTCGCCACCGCCCCAATCCCCGTGCACCGCCCGCGTAAATGCCTCACCGTAGCCCTGACTGCCGCGTGGATTGGTGTAGATCACAGCGTATCCTGCTGCGGCGTACACCTGGAATTCGTCAAAGAAGTTATGTCCATACTGCGTGTGGGGACCCCCATGGATATTCAGCAGCGCTGGATAGCGCTGTCCTGGCTCATAGCCGTATGGCTTCATGACCCAGCAATCGAGGGTGCAGCCGGCACGCTCGTAGCGCCACCGTTCTGGCCGTGCAAGCGCCACTTCTGCCTTCCACTCCTGATTGAAGTCGGTTAGTTGCTTCTCACCCGTGCCGTCGGCGTGACAGAGGAATACCTCTGAGGGCGATACCGGGTCCGTGGCCGTAAAGGCGCATTGGGAACCGTCTTGCGAACGCGATAGCCCCGTCACCTGGCGCTCACCAGTGATAATGCGCTCAGGTATGGAGCCACCCACCGCCCGGACACGGTAAATGGGCACGTCCCCCTGATCTTCGACGGCAAACGTGATCCAGGTACCGTCTGCTGACCACTGTGGTGTCATGCTGGTAAAAAAAGGCAAACAGGTGCGGTCCAGATCCATGGTGAGACAGGCAGGCGTCCCGCCTGCGACCGGTATGGTATACACCCGCATGTTACGCCCGGCGTCCTGGCGATAGCGGTGCCCCAGGAAGGCAATGGTCTGCCCATCCGGCGAGAAAATCGGTAGGTTCACGGGCCCAGCGGTATCCGTCAGGCGCCGGGGCTCACCGCCAGTGGTTGGGATGAGCCACACATCGGCAGCGTGATCATAGTCGTGATCCTCATGTCGCGCCGAAGTAAAGGCAATGCTGCTGCCATCCGGTGCCCAGGTCGGATCGCCGTCGACAAAGTCGCCGTCCGTCAGTTGCTGCGCTGGGCCACCGTCTGCGGACACCACAAAAATATGCGGGCGTCGGTCGTAGGTAAAACCCTCGCTGTTGTACTTATACTTCAGCGAAGTAATGACCCGCGCCGGTTTTGACTTCTGGCGTTCTACCTCGTCCTCCGGCTCCTGCCATCCTCCCACACGCGACACAAAGGCGAGACGTGTGCTGTCCGGTGACCACACAGGGTGAGCTACACCATGGCGCAGGTCCGTGAGCCGCGCTGGCTCGCCGCCATCGGCCGGCATGACATACAATTGTGCTTTCTGCTTCGGTACTCGCTCGGAAACGAAGGCCAGCCGCGAGCCATCTGGCGACCAACAAGGTGCCGTATCGCGTTTGGGACCAGTGGTGAAGCGGCGTGGTTCACCACCCGCTGTGTCCACCACCCAGATGTTGGACAGATACTCGTCCTGATCTTCGGAAAGCGTGGTGACGACAAAGGCCACCCGTCGCCCGTCGGGCGAGAGCTGTGGGTCACTGATAAACCGAATACGCGTGATATCCTGCGGCGTCATGGCGCGCCGACTGGGTGCGGTCATAGCACGCCTCCATCAGAGCACGGCGATGTGGTAAGCGACAGAAGGGGTGCTACAGTCCAGGCGTTTTCTCCCCTGTACACAGCAGGGCTTGCTGCAGACCCTCTTGTCTCATATGTGAGGTATGCCACCCTAGCATGCTGGCCGGGCAGTGTCAAACGTGCAGGGCACCGTTGAGGGTGTCTTTGAGCTTGAGTGATAACGTCATCAAGGAGCCAAGAAAGTGCGCATGCTCTCTTCTGGTGGGTGGGCTCGCGTGAAAAAAATAGGTTTATTTTTCCTAATACTCAGCCGGGGCTACTGCCGTGCCATCTGTGCCTGCCCGACGCCATCGCCATCGAGAATCTGGTCGTCATCCATCGTCACCGTGACCTTTATCAGGTTGCCCGTAAAGGTGAAAGGCGCGTCATAATGCGACACCGGCGAGCCCCGATCCCGACCGATGTCGAGGCCGGTCCATGATACAAAATTGGCAAAACCGAGCGACGATTCCATGCGGCCAGCGGACTTACCGTCGATCAGCAGGGTAAGCTCACTGCGCCCTGGTCCCGTCTGCGGCGTCGGGCGTGGCTCACGCGTCAGGCGACGTACCCGCACCCCGAGGCGCCGCGCGACGGGGGGTATTGGCGTGTCCGAGCGCAGCAGCACGTGTTCGCCACCGATATTCATGTCATGTATCAGGTGACCGTCCTGGACGTAGAGGCTGTATCCAGAGGTAGCATCCCCGTGGGCAATGAGTACCCCAGAGGCGCCATCGACAAGCCGCACCTCGGCCTCGATGAGGTAGCTGCGGCTGCGCACATCCGGTGCTACTTCGGTCGGCACGTGCCCCATGCCAGCATGGAAGACATAGCGCTGACGGGCGCCGTGAAAGCGGCTAGCGTTCTCGACAAAGCGCTCTCGAAAGCGATCATCCAGCGGCAGCACCTTGTGCTGCTCTGCTTCCTGCCACCACAGCTGGATCATGGTGGCGAGCTTGTCAGGCTCCTGCGCCGCCAGGTCGTGGGTTTCCGAAAAATCCTCCGCGAGGTGGAACAGCTCCCACGCATCTGCATCATAGGGCGTTCCAGGGGCATGATACGTGACCGCCTTCCAGCCCGCATGCCACAACCCCCGATGACCAAACATCTCGAAATACTGCGGTCTTGACTTTGAAGGGGCGTCGGACTGTTGAATGCTGGCGGCGAAACTCACCCCCTCAAGCGGCATCTGGGTAATGCCATTGATCTGTTGGGGCGCCTCGATGCCGAGCAGATCGAGCAGGGTTGGCACCACATCGCAGGCGTGAGCAAATTGATGCCGCAGCTCACCACGGCTGGTAATCCCCCTGGGCCAACACAACACCAGCGGATCGCGTATGCCACCCCCATGGGTGTTCTGCTTGTAACGCCGCAGCGGTGTGTTGGCGGCCATGGCCCAGCCATGTGGAAAATTCGAGTGGGTCTTGGGGCCACCGATCTCATCCAGGCGGGCCAGTTGCTCCGTCAACACCTCAGGCCGCAGGTTGCGTGGGCCATTGGAGTTCACAAAGCCGCGCGGACCGCCCTCCTGGCTGGCGCCATTGTCCGACAGCACCAGCACCAGGGTGTTGTCCGACATGCCCGACTGGTCCAAGAAGGCCAGTAAACGCCCCAGGTGTTGATCGGCATGATCCAACATGGCCGCGTAGGCGGCTTGTAGCCGGGTGAACAGACGGCGTTCGTCAGCGCTATGGCTGGCCCATGCCTGCACCCCGGGATTGCGGTCGGGCAAGCGTGTGGACGCCGGTACAATCCCCATGGCTTTTTGCCGCGCGATGCGACGCTCGCGCTCTACATCCCAACCGTCTTGGAACAGCGCATCGTAGTGCGCAATGAGCTCGGACGGCGCCTGGTGCGGCGCATGGCACGCCCCCAGGGCGAGCCACAAGAGCCACGGGGATGCTGGACGTTCGGCGTGGTGGCCGGCTAGAAAACGAATCGACTGCTCCACCAGGTCAGCGGTTAGATGGTAGCCCTCGGCATAGGTTCCGGGTGCATCAATGCTGGAATTATCACGTGTCAGATCGGGTGCGTATTGGTCGGTTTCCGCATCCATGAAGCCATAGAAGCGGTCAAAGCCACGCCCCAGTGGCCAGCCATCGAACGGCCCCGTGGAACCGCTTTCGGTCAATGGGGTGACATGCCATTTCCCGACCATGTAGGTTCGATAGTCGTGCGGTTTCAGCATCTCGGCGAGGGTGCCGGCTTCCTTGGCGATCTTGCCGCGGTATCCCGGGTAGCCGCTGTCAAAGTTGGCCAGACTGCCCATCCCCACCGAGTGGTGGTTGCGGCCGGTCAGCAAGGCCGCCCGGGTGGTGGAACACATCGCGGTAGTATGAAACCCGGTGTAGCGCAGCCCGTTGGCCGCTCGCTGATCAATCGTCGGGGTGCGAATGGGTGACCCGTAGCAGCCGAAGTCTGCAAAGCCGACGTCATCGAAAAGCACTATCAGCAGATTGGGCGCCCCTGCAGGGCTTGGCGCTGTGGGTGGCCACCAGGGTGTCGACTCCTGGACCGTCCGCCCAATGTTGCCTTGAAATGGCAGATGCGTGTGTGCGGACATCAGAGAGCCTCCCTGCGGCACGTCGTGCATGGCATCTGTCAGCAACGCGACCACCCGGGGCCAGTCGGTTCCCCACATGCCCCTCCAGCCTGCCCAGGCGCCCTTCCCGAAGCCGTCCCCCCAGGGCGGCGCTGAGGCGCTACCTTACCCCATCCTGAGACGCCTGTCTAGCCCCAGTGAGAGTCGCGCTGCGCTGCCACAATGTGCGCTGCAGTGTGGGACGCTGTCTGACAGCGTCCCGTATGGTAGCCTTAGTTCTGGGAGCAAGTACGCCCGCGACACGTCCCGCCACCACCGCCACCACCGCCACCACCGCTACTGGAAATGCAGTGGGCGACGTTCGCGTCATCCACCTGAAAGAAGCCATTGGCACACCAGCCGGCGGCGGCGTCCTCACGGCGTAACTGTTGCCCCAGCGGCGCCTTCCGCGCATTGGCCGTCGGCCCCCCGACGTCCCAATAACGCCCCGTCTGGTTCACCAGGCGTTGTGCCGGGTTATTACGATAGGACATGAGCGTGGCATCAAACCAGTCGCGCCATACCGCATGCAGCCACCAGGTGTCATCGCCCCAGGCCATATCCCATTCCTTTTTGCATAGTTGATATGACCAGGAGCCGTCCCAGGCGCTCCCCTCAGACACATAGTTGTGCGGATCAGAAAACGTCAGCGGTGCTGGCGCAAAGCCAGAGTTTGTCTCGAACTCGTCTCCTGTGGGGTGATTATCGTAGTCAACGTTGCCACAATTAGAGCCACCGGGGTGAGCGGAGCAACAGTCATCATGCCGATGCCCCCCTACAGAGACGGCACAGCTACGCAGCAGGTCGTGATCGAGTGCGCCAGCGTAACACCCCGTATTCGGGAGCCCTGTGAAGGCGCAATTGGGGCCGCGTGCGCCGGTGCAGCCCGACGGGAGGTCGTCGCATTCAGAGCCGACGACGTCCACCGTATACCGCACAGACAGCGGCTGGGTGCTTTCAAAGTTTTTGATGCACGCTTTGAAGGTATTCGTGCCCACAATAGTGAAGTTATCGATGGAGCGATACGTCTCATCACCACCCTGCACTGCGGTGTTGGTTGGATGGCCACCGATTCGATTGGCCAGGGTGAGGAGATGCCCCCATTGGTCGTAGAGACGGATCGAGAAATTCTGTGTATTGGCTTCGGCGCGCACGTTCACCCGTTCTCCCGGCTCAATCCACACCCCATCGGCCACACAGACTTCAGTATTGGGAGGGATGGTGCCGAGATGGGTCGGGGTGTGAAAATCGTTGATCCGCGTAATCGGACAACCTGTGCGGGCCCAGGCATGTCCCCCGGCGTAGGTGACAGCGGCAAGGAGACACAGGGGGATGAGCCCCAGGCGCCTGCCCCCGCCCACAGGCCGTTGTGGCTGTGCTGCCATGGCAGGCGTTGTTTCGACTGGGAACCGTCTTAACTTTGGCACATACATGCATCTCATGGTCAACGCTCCTTTATCCTGCGAGTGATCTCGACAGCGACGGTGTGACCGCGTGCCTCATTACCGGAGGCCGCTGGACTACAGTGCCCGTGCCCTACTGCTGACAATGTACCCTGTGGTCACCCCGCAAATCCTGCCATGGGGCCGCAAACTTCCCGGAACTTTGCTGCAAAAGCTGCAACGCATTGGCTTGTTCGATACCCGGCGATTTGGTACTCTGTGCCGTGTTACCGTGTTTGTCTCCGCCTACCGCCAGGTGCTCACCAGCGACTCCCCCAGAGGAGGGGATGATGGTCTACGTGTTTGGGACCTGTGAGTTGCATCCCCAGCGCTATGCCCTCACCCGTGCCGGGCAAACCCGGTCACTGCGGCCTAAGGTGTTCCAGGTGCTGTTATATCTGCTGGAACATCGTGAGCGGGTGGTCACCAAAGACGAATTGTGTACGCAGGTGTGGCCCAATCAATTCATCAGTGAGGCCACCCTGGAAAGCACGGTGCGGGCGGTACGCCAGGCCATTGGCGATAGCGGGCAAGGCCAACGGCTCATCCAGACGGTCTATAGCCGTGGGTATCGCTTCGTAGGCGAGGTGACGCTGCACGCAGAGGCAGCACCGCCAGCAGAGACGACGGCTAGCGCTGTACCTCCTGTCACACCTCGCCCCTCCCAGCGGCCCGCCGGGCCCGCCGTGGACATGGCAGGACTCCATAGCCCCAGGATGATGGTAGGAAGGGAGACAGTGCTGCACCATCTGCGGGCCGCTCTGGCTCTGGCCCGTCAGGGACAACGCCAGGTTGTCTTGGTGACTGGGGAGGCTGGGATAGGCAAAACCACCGTCATCGAAGCCTTCGCGGCGGAGGTGAGCGCCGAGCCAGCCCTCTGGCTGGGACGTGGACAGTGTATCGAACAGTATGGGACAGGGGAAGCCTATCGACCTATCCTAGAGGCCCTGGAGGCGCTGTGTCGGGCCGCAGAGGGCGAACGTGCCGTGGCGTTGCTCCGTCAGCAGGCGCCGACGTGGCTTGTGCAACTCCCGTGGCGGCTCAGTGACGCCGATCGCGCCCGTCTGCACTACGAACTCCAAGGGATCACGCGGGAGCGCATGCTGCGGGAGTTCGCCACCGTAGTCGAAACGTTGACCGCGGAGCGTCTGGTCGTGTTGGTGCTTGAGGACTTGCACTGGAGCGACTATGCCACTCTCGATCTCCTGGCCCTCCTGGCCCAGCACCAGCCGGTGTCCCGCTTGCTCGTGCTGGCGACGTTTCGGCCCCTGGACGTGCTGGTACCAGAGCACCCGCTGCGGCCTGTGGTGCAGGCGCTGCAGCGCTATGGTCGCGCCACAGAGCTGCCACTGGCTTTGCTCACCCTGGAGGACGTCACAGCTTACCTGCACGCCCGCTTCCCAGGACAACCGTGGCCCGCTGCGCTGGCACCCTGGTTGTATCACCACACGGACGGCAATCCACTCTTCCTCGTCACGATGCTTGACACGTTGCTGGCCCGTGGGCTATGCCCGGACGCCGAGGGTCCCTGGGATGTCCAGGCGACCCTCGCCGCGCTCGCTGGCGTGCCCGAGGGGCTACGACCGCTTCTCGCACAGCAGTTCGCGCGCGTGCCACCCGAAGTACAGCCGGCCCTGGAGGCGGCAAGCGTAGTGGGGATCGAGTTTTCCACCGCCGCCGTGGCGGCAGGCTGTGGACAGGATCTAGCGCAGGTGGAAGAGGCCTGTGATGCCCTCGCCCGGCAGCACCTCATCCGCCCTGTGGGCATGGCGATGTGGCCAGATGGGACCATTGCCACGCGCTACGCCTTCAGACATGCGCTCTACCACCAGGCCGCCTACGAACGTCTCGGGATCGGACGACGCGCTCAACTGCACCAGCGCATTGGCCTGCGCCTGGAAGAAGCATACGGCCTCCAGGCGGGCGAGATGGCTGCAGCTCTGGCCGGCCATTTTGAGGCCGGACGGGACATGCGTCGTGCCGTGCATTACGTGCGGCAGGCAGGAGAGCAAGCTTTCCAGCGCCATGCCTATCGTGATGCCCTGGCCTATCTGAACCGCGGGCAAGATCTGTTACACACCCTGCCCGCGACGCCGGAGCGGGAACAACAGGACCTGGCACTGCAGATGACGCTCGGTGCGGTCCTGACGGTGACCCAGGGCTATGCGGCGCCTGCCGTGCGCGCGACCTATGCGCGTGCGCACGCCCTGTGCCAGCAGGGAGCGGAGCCCCAGCAGCGCTTCTGGATTCTGTTAGGCTTGCAGACCTTTTATCTGGTGCGTGCGGAGCTCCAGACGGCATGGGAAGTCGGCGAGCAACTGCTGCGCTTGGCTCAAGACCTGCACGAGCCGGTGTGTCTCATGGAGGCACACCATGCCCTGGGGAACATCTGCTTCTGGCGGGGGGAATTGGTCGTGGCCAGCGACCATCTGCAACAGAGTCTGCGGTTCTACGAGCCCCAACCGCATCGCCTGCAGCCCATCCACTATGGCTCGGATCCCAAGGTCGGCTGCCTGGCGACCCTCGCCCTCACCCTGTGGGTGCTCGGCTATCCCGAGCAAGCCCTGACGCGTATGCACGAGGCCGTCGCCCTCGCCGAGGCCTTGGCGCACCCCTTTAGTCTCGCGCATGCCTTGAACTATGCGTCCGGGCTCCATATTGTCCGCCAAGAGCCAGCCCTGGCCCACGCGCGCGCCGAGGCCGCGTTGGCCCTCGCCACGGCCCAGGGCTTGCCGCACTGGCAGGTCAGCGGTGCGATTCTGCACGGCTGGACGCTGGCCGAGCATGGGCAACAGGCTGCGGGCCTGGCGCAGATGCATCAGCATATCGCCACGCTGCGCGCCATGGGCGCTGAGGTGATGTGTCCGTGGTATCTGGGCTTAGTCGCCGCGCTGTATGGCCAGGCGGGCCAAGCTACCACCGGGCTGAGTGCTGTCGTCGAGGCGTTGCATCTGGTGGAGCAACATGGAGAACGCTGTGCGATGGCCGAGCTGTGCCGCCTGCATGGTGAACTGCTTCTGCAGCACGACACCCCGGACGTCCCTCGGGCGGAAGCCTGTTTCCAGCAGGCCCTCACCCTAGCCCGCAGCCAGCAAGCCCGCTCCTGGGAACTGCGGGCGGCGATGAGTCTGGCTCGTCTCTGGCAGCAGCACGGCAAACGGGCCGCGGCCCAGGCCGTGCTGGCACCCGTCTACGGCTGGTTCAGCGAGGGGTTTGATACCGCCGACTTGCAAGCCGCCAAAACGTTACTGGCGACGCTGGCTTGAGCCCGCGTGACGTCCTGGCGTCCGCAGGACAGGAAGGAAGAGCTGGAGGCGATCCGTAGCCACCGGAGATGGCGCCGGAGGGGCTGGAGAATGTGCTCCCGAGGTGCCGCGCAAAAGGCCATCGCCATCAGCTTGAGAGTTTATGACACGCCATGGACAGGTACCATATCGTGTATCTG
>Ga0075421_100010490_pt1 | contig 11455 bp, 10 predicted proteins | sample SoiMetdeltSBSDD5_FD_75292 | JGI IMG/M metagenome (GOLD analysis project Ga0075421, IMG submission 75292) | Bulk soil microbial communities from a Populus tree surrounding site in Tennessee, USA - Soil MetaG P. deltoides SBSDD5 | ecosystem: Environmental > Terrestrial > Soil > Tree plantation...
GCCTCGAGCGTCGCGATCGCGGGCGTGAGATCGTACGTGATGGGCGCATCGACCATCGATGGCGGCAGCGTCGGGAGTGAGTCGACCGCGGCGTCGGCAACCGGGGTCGGCGGTGGCGCGTCGATGGACCCGAACGGACTGCACGCGGCGGACGACACGGCGAGGACTGCGGCGCCGACGGCCAGGCCTCCTCGCGTCGCAGTCGCGAGCTCGATGCGAACGATCAACGGGCTATTCCTTGCGATGCCTTCGCATCCAATCCTCGACGAACGCTGGCAGGAACATGTTGTCGGCGATGGCGGCAACTTCTTCCGCTTCCTTCCACGCCTGCTCGAGCAAGGCAAGCTCCCCCTCGAGGGCGCGCCGTTCGGTGTCCTCGTGTGCCGCCATCTCGAGGGCGAGCCGCACTGGCTCGGGGAGTGTGGAGATCTTCGGCCACCGCGAGCGCTCGTCGTTGGGGCGTGGTCGAGCCATCGCTTCGCGGGCGGCAACGTCGAAGAAACGCGCGGGCTCAGCCTCTCGTTCGATGAGCGCCACCGCCTCACGGACACGTTCTCGGGAGCCGCCGAACCGATTCAGCTGTGGCAGCAGCGATCCGAGCGCTCGGATGGCCGGGTCGCCCTGGAGGCTCACGACCTGCTTGTGGTGTGGGATCCCGATCTGCCACCCGCTCTCGGCGTCGCTGACGATTCGGAGATGCGCTAGATGCTTACCCCGAATGGTGACGTCTCCGACGTCCGGGACAGGCAGGCGAGCAACGATGCGATCGGGCGACCCTTTCACGATCCGCTCACCCATCTGTGCGATCAGCCACCCGAAGCCACCGATTCCCACGCCGACCGCCGCGCCACCTGCGACGATCGCGCCTAACGCTCCCAGCCCGACGCCGACCTTGAGCATGGCCGCGCGACGGCGCTGGCCGAGCTGGTCGCCGTATCGCCAGGCGGCGAACTCCGGGCGCTCCGGCTGGCCGATGCGGACAAGTTCCAGCCCCGAAGCCAGGCGTGCGAGACCGATCTGGTCGGTCGACACGCGCAGGCGGGTTCCGCGATATTCCCGCTCGCACTCCTCGATGGCCTCCCATCGTTCCTCGGTCGGTGTCAGGTTCCATTGCCGACACCGCCGGCAGATGACCCAGAGGCGGCCACGCGCGGGATCGAACGCGAGTCGCCGCCCAACGGGGAAATGCTCGATGGCATCGTTGGCTTCGAGGGGCGAATGGCAGAAGATGCAGGTCGAGTACATCGTCGGTGTCCAATATGCGCCCGGGATCGGGACTTGGGACCGGCGAACCGAGATGACGGCGGCCGAGGGCTCGCAGCGCTCCCGACTGACGACTCATTGCTGACGACTCACTGATAGCTCACGACTCATGGAATACACACGTCTGGGTCAGACCGGGATGACGGTTTCACGCATCTGCCTCGGGTGCATGAGCTACGGGAGCTCCAAATGGCGACCCTGGGTCCTCAACGAGGATGCCGCGCGCCCGTTCTTCCGTCAGGCGCTCGATCGCGGCATCAACTTCTTCGACACCGCCGACATGTACTCCCTCGGCGTGAGCGAGGAGGTGACCGGACGAGCGCTGCGCGCGATGGCGGACCTCGACGAAATCGTCATCGCCACCAAGGCGTACTGGCCGATGGGCGAAGGTCAGAACATGCGCGGGCTCTCGCGCAAGCACCTCGTGCAGGCGTGCGAGGCGAGCCTGCGCCGGCTTGGCATTGACACGATCGATCTCTACCAGATCCACCGGTTCGATGCGGACACCCCGATCGAGGAGACACTTCGGGCACTCGACGATCTCGTTCGCCAGGGGAAGGTCCGCTATCTCGGCGCGAGCTCGGGTTATGCGTGGCAGATGATGAAGGCGCTCAGCCTGTCGGAGCGAAACGGGTGGGCGCGCTTCGTCTCGATGCAGAATCACTACAACCTCCTGTATCGCGAGGAGGAACGGGAGATGATTCCGCTCTGTGTCTCCGAAGGGGTTGGTGTGATTCCGTGGTCGCCGCTCGCGCGGGGGTTGCTGGCTCGCGGAGAGGCGCTTGGCGGACGACCTCCGGAGTCTGCGACGACGCGGGCCGGGACGGACACGATCGCGCCGAAGCTCTACGACATGCCGGAGGACGTGGACGTGCTCGCCGCCGTCCGCCGCGTCGCGCAGGCGCGCGGCATCACGCCGGCGGAGGTGTCGCTCGCGTGGCTGCTATCGCGCCCGGCGGTGGTGGCGCCGATCGTCGGCGCCACGAAGCCTGAGCATCTCGACTCCGCGGTGCGCTCGCTCGACGTCACGCTGACGCCCCAGGAGATCGCCGATCTCGAAGCGCCGTATCGGCCACATGAAGTAAAGGGCCACTGATTCAGCCATCAGCCATCGGAGAGCTGCTAGCTGAATACCGGTGGTCAAAAGCGCGACTCTACTCCCGCAACGACACGGAATGTATCGCGCGCGATGAGGAGTTCCTCATCGGTCGGGATCACCCACACCGCGAGGCGCGAGGCCGGCGTCGTTATGCGGCCCTCCGCGCCGTTCACCATCGCCGTGTTCGCCGCGTCGTCGAGCTCGATGCCCAGCCACTGAAGGCCGGAACAAACTTTGGCCCGGACCTCCGGTGCGTTCTCACCAATGCCGCCGGCGAACACGATCGCATCCGCACCATCGAGCGCCGCGACATACGCCCCGATGTACTTGCGCACACGGTAGCAGAAGATCTCGATCGCCAGTCGCGCGCGACGATCGGCGTTCTCGTCCGCTTCCGCGAGCAGATCGCGCATATCGTTCGTGAGCCCCGACAGACCGAGCAGCCCCGACTGCTTGTTCAGCAGGTTGTCCAGATCTGACGGCGACAGCCCCTCCTTCACACCCAGGTACTCGAGCACGGCCGGGTCGAGGTCGCCGGAGCGCGTGCCCATCACGAGCCCCTCGAGTGGGGTGAACCCCATCGACGTGTCCACCGATCGGCCCGCGTCAATCGCGCACGCCGAGCAACCGTTCCCGAGGTGGAGCGTGATGATACTGGTGCGCTCGCGCGCCACCCCCGTCAGCTCGCGCCAGCGGTAGGAGACGTACCGATGTGATGTGCCGTGGAACCCGTACCGCCGCACCTTGTGCCGCCGGTACAGCTGGTAGGGGATCGCGTAAAGGTACGCGTGCTCGGGCAACGTATGGTGAAACGCGGTGTCGAACACCGCGACGTTAGGCAGCTGCGTTCCCAGGACGGCGCGCGCGGCCGCGACGCCCTTCAGGTTGTGCGGGTTATGTAGCGGGGCGAGGTCGATCACATCGTCGAGGCTACTCAGCACCGCGTCGTCGATGCGCACCGAGCGAGTGAACCGCTCGCCGCCGTGCACGATCCGATGTCCGACGGCGTCGATCTCACCCACGGCGCCGATCACCGGCCCCGAGTCCTTCGACGCGAGCCAGGCGACGATGTACTCCACGGCCGTACGGAGATCGCGGAGTGGCGCGGTGTCGCGAACGACGACCCCGGCGGTGGTGCGAAGCGTGAGCACCGCCTCGCCACCGATCCGCTCGATGGTCCCGCGTGCCAGCCTCTCGTCCGTGTGCGCCTCGATGCGCTCCGCATCCGTGCGAACGAGCTGGAACTTGAGCGAGGACGATCCGGCGTTCAGGACGAGCACGTTCATATGACCGCTCCCCGCTCAGGTTGGCGTTCGGCCCGCGAGGATCGCGGCCAGCACCGAGGTGTCGATGTTCCCACCCGACACGACGCAGACTACAGACCCGCGGATTCGATGCGACATCGCGGCCGCGAGCGCCGCGGCGCCGGCGCCCTCAGCCACGACTCGCGCGCGTTCGACCAGCAGTCGCACGGCCGCGGCGATTTCGTCGACTGACACGACGAGCGCTCCGCCCAGGACCCGCCGCGCGAGCGGCCACATTTCCGCGAGCACGGCGCGTCCACCGATGCCATCCACGAAGCTCGGAATGTACTCGATCGGTTGCGGTGCACCCGCAGCCAGCGCGGCCGACAGCGGCGCCGCGGTCGCGACCTCGCACGCGAGCACGGTTGCACCGGGCCGCACTGCGCGCACCACCGTGGCGATCCCACAACTCAAACCGCCGCCACCATACGGAACGAGCACGGTATCCACGGTCGGGAGATCCTCCACGATCTCGAGGCCGATTGTGCCGTTTCCGGCGATGACCGCGGGGTCGGACACGGGATGAACGAACATGCCGGGAATCCCGTCGAAACCGTGGTCCACGAGCGTCTGCCACCACCGTTCGAATGGTACCGCAATGATCTCGGCGCCGAGCCGCTCGGTGGCTTCGAGCTTCGTGCGCGGAGCGTGGTCCGGCACGACCACGCGACAGGGCACGCCGAAGCGCCGCGCGCTCCAGGCGACGCCCTGCGCCATGTTCCCGGCGCTCGCGGTGTACACGCCATGGGCGACGCGCTCCGGTCCGGCAAGCAGCATCGCGTTGGCCGCCCCGCGCAGCTTGAACGAGCCGATGGGTTGGAGGTTCTCGAGCTTGAGCCACACGTCGGCGTCCAGCCCGGGTACGTCGAGCCTAACGAGCGGCGTGCGCACGGCGATCCCGGCGAGCCGCTCCCGCGCCGCGTGGACCTCTGCGACCGTGACGTCGTCAGGCGTGCGCATCGCGAAGCCCACCGAGCTCCACCCACGTGCCGGCCCCGGTCTCGACGGCGCGGGCGTAGATCCGGTGCGCGGCCGCCACATCCTCGATCGCGAGCCCGAGCGACTTGAACACCGTGACCTCCTCCGCCGACCGGCGCCCTACGACGCGGGGCGGATCGAGGAGCAGCTCGCCGATCTCGCCCACGATGTGATCGTCGGCGATCAACCCCTCGCGCTTCGGGACGAGAAAATCACCCGCCTCGTTCAGCGTGGACTCGCGTCGATCCGCGAAGAAGCGAGCCCGCGCGATTGCGGCGTTATCGAGCTCCCGTGCGGTCGCGAGACTCGCGCCGACCGCGTTCACGTGGACTCCCGGTGACAACCATTCACCGAGCAGGACTGGCTCGCGCGATGACGTCACCGTGCAGATGACGTCCGCGCCTTCCACGGCCGCGCGCGCAGTCGGCGCAACCACGATGCGCGCGCCGCCGGTCACTGCGCGCGTGGCAAACTCCTCGGCGCGTGTGCGCGAGCGACTCCACACCCGCACCTCGTCGATCGGGCGAACGATGCGCATTGCCTCGAGGTGCGTCGCAGCCTGGACCCCCGCGCCGAGCAGCGCGAGCGTGCTCGACTCCGGGCGCGACAGCAGCCTGGTTGCGACGGCCGATACGGCTGCCGTGCGCAGTGCCGTAATCGTACTGGCGTCGAGAATCGCGAGGAGTCGGCCGAACTCCGTGTCGAACAGCAGCACGACACCCTGGTGAGAGTCGTACGGCGTCCTGTCGTTGGCCGGGAACACCGTGATCACCTTGGCGCCCAGCGCCGGCGGCGCGTCGAGCGCCGCGGGCATGAGTGCGAACGCGTTGGGGCCACCGGGCAACCGCACGACCTGGCGCAACGGCAGTAGTGCGCCGCCACGAGCCAGCGTGGCGAGCGCGTCCGCCATCGCGCCGATGCAGTCCGCCATCGGCAACAGCGCGACGACATCGCGATGGCCGACGAGCAGAGTTCCGGATCGCGTGGAGGTCACGGCGGCACCGATCGATCGGCGCGCGCGTCGCTGGAGGTGAGCAGCCCGCGCAGCATCTCGATGGCTTCGCCTGCGCTCATCGCGGCATGAACGACGTCGGCGTCGAGCGCACGGAAGAACTTCGACGTCACCTCATCAGGGCGGAGCAGAACGATGGGTTTCTTCGCGCGAATGGCGAGCGCCACTTCCGATGCCGTGCCGGCGTTCATTCCGCAGACGACGCACGCGTTCGCCGACAGTGCAATGACGGCGTTCCGCGCCTCGCCCAAGCCGGTTGCCAGGACCACATCGACCGCGGGGGATGCGCCGAGCGTGTCCGGCGTCGGAAGCACGCCGACGGTGAGGCCGCCGGCATTGCGCGCGCCGCTCGAGGCCGCCCCCATGACGCCTGCGACACGACCGCCCGTCAGGACCGCCCAGCCCGCTTTCGCGACCATCTCGCCGATGAGGGCGGCATCGTCCATCTCCTTCTGACCGGCGCCTTCGCCGGGTCCGATGACGGCGATCAGAGTCCGTCGCATCGCGTGACGCGTCGACCGCGATCAGGGCACGACGCGCGCGCGACGGATGAAGTCCAACCGCGGAAAGCCGGTCGCGAGATACGTGTTACCCTCGGCCATGATGCGCCCCTGATCGGGCCCACTGCCATCCGGAGCACCCTCGCCATAGTTCGCGTACAGGCTGTCCACGACCGCCATCCCGTCGATGACCTCGCCGATGGGCGCGAAGCCCATGGCATCGAGGTTGGCGTTGTTGCCGTAGTTGATGAACAGTTGGGTCGTGCGCGTGTTCGGGCCGCCCATGGCGAACGACACCCTGCCGCGGCGGTTGGTCTGCGTCACCGGATCGTCCTCGATACGCAACGCTTCCCAAGCGGCGTTCACACGAGGATTTCCGTGGACTCCGAACTGCGCCATAAATCCGCGGAGGACGCGGAAGAAGCGCACCTCGTCGTAGTACCCGGCCTGCACCAGGTGATAGAAGCGATCGACGCCGCGCGGCGCCCAATCGCGATGCGCGTGCACCGTGAAATTCCCCTTACTCGTCTCGAACGCGACCTTGAATGAGTCGGGGGCGGGCGCAGCGAGCGCCGCCTGGTCGGGTTTCGTGAGTTTCGGGTCTGCTCCCGGGGCGTCGGCACCGCTGCACGCGGCGACGATGGCCGAAGCGATGGTAATGGCGATCGCGAATGACACCGCGCGACCCGGGGCGGACGACAGCAGCATGGAAGGATTTCCTCGCAGGCAAGGACGTTGGCGGAAGTTAGCCAGCCATGCCCTGCGGGGCGAGCGTCACTCGGCCTGCATCGTCACCTTCGGATCGACACGTGTTGCCCGAAGGGCTGGAACGATCGTCGCGAGAAGCGCCATGACGGCCAGTGCAGCGATCACCGTCGTGAACACTCGCGGATCGGTCGCGCTCACGCCATAGAGCAATCCGCGGAGCGTCTGCGCGGCGGGGAACGCCAGCACCGCACCGATCATCAGGCCGATGACGGGGAGAGCCATCCCCTGACGCACGATCAAACTGACGACGTCGCCGGGCGTAGCTCCGAGCGCCAGGCGAATGCCAATCTCGCGGGTGCGGTCCGCCACCGCACTCGCTACGACACCGAACACTCCGGTACCGGCAAGCACGAGCGCGAGCGACGCGAACGCGGCGAGAACGCCCGTGGTGAATCGTTGTCGGCTCCAGGCATCGCCGAGCCGACTGGTGAGCACGCCGACATCATACAGGGCGAGGTCGGGCTCGATGTCGCGTACCGCAATGCGGACCGCGCGAAGCGATGCGGCCGGGTTGCCGACCGTGCGCACCATGACGGTCCGGTTCGAATACGTGAACTGCAGATAGGGTGTATAGACCGCGGGTCGGACGCGGCGCTCCTCACCCTCCTGATACGGAACGTCGCCGACGACCCCGATGACCTCGACCGTCGAGTCGGGCGAGCTCCAGGCGCTCCCGCCACCGAACCAGAGGCGGGCGCCGATGGGGCTCTCGTTAGGCCAGAACCGCCGCGCGGCGGCCTCGTTCACGATCGCGACGCCGGCGCGGCCGTCGCGGTCATCGGCCGTGAACGTCCGGCCGGCGACGACCGGGATGCCAAGCGTCCGGAAGTGGTTGGGTCCGACGTAGTGACGCATGATGGGCGGGGCGTCGCCAGGGCGCGGCAGCGGCCGGCCCGCGATGAGGAGCGAGCTCCGAGCGCACGAAGTGCCGAGGGGCGCGCAACCATCGACCGTCGCGGCCTCGACTCCGGGCACGGCCTCCACGGCTGCGAGCAGGCGTTCTATGAAGGCGGGCGCGGACGCCGGGGGATACCGCACCTCCGGGGGGCGCACGGCGAAGGTGAGCACGCGCGTCGGTTCGATCCCGAGCGACTCGCCACTGAGCCGGGCCAGGGTGGCGATCATGAGGCTCCCGGCAGTCAGCAGCACGACGGCCAGCGCGATCTCGACCGCAACCGCGAGCCCCCGCAGCGAGAAGCGTGTAGCGCCCGAGCGCGTGACCGATCCTCCCTGCCGCATCGACGCCGAGAGATCCGCGCGCACTGCGGTGAGGGCCGGTGCGAGGCCGCTCAGGAACGCCGTCAGCGTGATCGCTCCGGCGGTCACCGCGAGCAGCAGCGGGTCCACGCGCGGCCGCACGAACTCGCCGACGCTGCCGTAGAAGTTCCCCGGGGCGATGCTGCCTTGCGGAGGGACGACGATCCGCGTCACGTACCACGCGATCGCGAGCCCCACGGCGCCGCCTAACGACGAAAGCAGCAGCGTCTCCGTGAACAGCTGGCGTGCGAGCCTGCTGCGCGTTGCGCCGAGCGCCATGCGCACCGCCATCTCGCGCCGTCGCGCAGCCGCGTTGGCGATGAGCAGACTGCTCACGTTCGCGCACGCGAGCAGCAGGACGATCGCGCCAGCACCGAGCAGCACGAGCATCGCACGGCGCGTGGTATCGCTCACGCGAACATCGGCGAGCGGAATCGCGGTGGCGCCAAAACGATCGTCGGGCGTCTCGGCGTCGCTCGGGAGCTGCCGCTGAATCGCTGCGCCGACGGTCTCGAGCTCCGCGCGCAGCGACGCGATGGGGCTGCCCGGCTTCAGCAGAGCGACGACGCTGATGAAGTCCTGATTCGTGGTGAGGTAGAACGGGTACGTGAGCCCGGGCGCCTGCACCGCGGGAAACCACAGCTCGGAGCGGCCCGTGAGCCCTCGGAAACCGGACGGCATCACCCCGATCACCGTCAGGTCAGTCCCGTTCACGCGCACCGTCTTCCCTATGATGTCCGGATCGCTCGCGTATCGGCGCGTCCAGAGGTCGTGGCTCAAGAGCACCACTGGCGACACGGCCGGCGAGTGGTCCTCGACGCTCGAGAACGAACGGCCGCGCGCCGGACGGGTGCCGAGTACCGCGAAATACGACCCGCCGACAACCTCACCTTCGACGGGCTCGGCAGTCGCCGGTTCGCCGCCGGCGCGCGCCATCCCCGAAAGGTTCACGCTGGCGAGCCCATAGCTGCCGACGTGAGTCACGGTCGTGAGCGAGCGCTCGAGCAGGCGAAATCGCTGATACGACCAGCGCCGCCGCTCGGGGCTACGGCCCGACTCCACGCGCGTCGTATAGATCAGCGCGAGCCGGTGCGGCTCGCGGAATGGTGGTGGCGTGATGAGCGCCGCCTGCGCGAGCGCGAACGTTGCGACGCCGGCGCCTATCGCGAGCGCGAGCGTCGAGACGACTGAGACGGTGAGTGTCCGATTCCGCCGCAGTCCGCGGACGCCGACTCGAATGTCGTGCAACAACGATTCCATGCGCGCCCTCGGGGCCGGTGAGCGGGACTTGGATGTGATGCCGTTCGTCCCGGCCGCGCTTGAACCCACCATGTCGTCCCGAGCGACCCCGAGCCGGGTGCCCGCGACGCGGGTAGATGAGGGGGAGTCGAAGGACCTAGTACGCGGTACGTGTGGCCAGCCACGAGGTGCGCACTCTAGATCAATCGACTCGCAGCCTTTGGCTGCTCGCTCGGGATGACATTGAGCTCGCGGTAGCGGAAGCAGTCGACCGTGTGGTCGTTCACCATCCCCGTCGCTTGCATGAACGCGTAACAGATCGTCGTGCCGACGAACCGGAAACCCCGCCGCTTGAGATCTTTACTCATCGCGTCGGACTCGGGTGTGCTCGGCGGCACCTCGCGCATCTCGCGCCAGCGGTTGACCTTGGGTCGCCCGCCGACGAAGCGCCAGATGTAGGTGTCGAACGAGCCGAGCTCGTCGCGCACCGTCAGGAAGGCGCGCGCGTTCGAGACGGTGGATTCGACCTTGAGCCGATTCCTGACGATGCCCGGGTTCGCCAGGAGCCGCTCGATCCTCTTCGACGTATAGCGAGCGACCCGCTCGGCGTCGAAGTCATTGAACGCGCGCCGGTAGGCGTCGCGCTTGGCGAGGATCGTTTCCCAACTCAGCCCGGCCTGCGCGCCTTCGAGGATGAGGAACTCGAACAGCGTGCGGTCGTCGTGCACTGGCGTGCCCCACTCGGTATCATGGTAGGGGATGCTGAGCGCCGTGCGCGCCCACCCGCATCTCGCGACTGCCACGGCAGCGTTAGGCATACAGGTGGTCCGGGTCTGCCGCGGCGAGATCGGAATAGAATCCAGCGAGCCGCTCGGCGACCGCGTCGAGGTAGCGGGCACCCTTGTCCGGTGTCGACGCCGCCGGATTCCCCGTGCCCGTATCGTCGGTGACGCTCGTCCAGCGGCGCGGCGCCCACGCCCATCCCTCGCGCAACCCGGCGACGGTGAACCGCCTCGCCCGGCCGTCACCCGCCTCACTCAGCGGAAGCACGAGGTTCGGCGCGATGTGCTGCACGAGGCTCGTCTCCAGCTCGCCGGCGTGATCGCCCGGCTCGACGAAGAAGGGCCGCGCGTCGAGGCACGAGTACCAGTTCACCGTGCAGAGAAAGAGCCGCACCTTGGGCTGGAGCTCGCGAATGATCTGCCTGAAGTCGTTTCCCCCATGGCCGTTCAGGATCACGAGTTTCCCCACGGCGTGTGCGTCGAGTACGCGCGCGATGTCCGCGAGGACGGCGGCCTGTGTCGACGGATTCATGTTGAGGCAGAACGGAATGTCGAGCTGCCCGGTGTTCACACCGAACGGAACGCACGGCAGCACGATGACCCGAGCGCCGCGTTCCCACGCCCGCCGCGCCGACTCCGCCGCCACCACCTCGCTCTCGATGACGTCGGTCCCGTACGGGAGATGATAGTTGTGCGCTTCGGTTGCGCCCCACGGCAGGATCGCGACGTCGTACCGGGTGTCGCGAACCGTCTTCCAGGTCGTCTCAGCGAGGATGTATGGGCGTCCGGCCATGAATGTCAGTGGTGAGTCGCGGATGACCGTCGACCATCTCGTAGAACCGGATCCGGTCGGGCTGATCCGCCTTCGCGAGCAGGATGATCTGCCCCGTGTGCATGGAAAAATGCTCGACGACATGGTAGATGGCCTCGAGCACCGACACGTCGTGATTCTGGATCACGCGGCGTGTGTGCAAGTCGTCGGCCGACAGCCGGCCGAGGACGCGATCGACGTCAATGATCGTCTGCTCGAGGCGATCGATCAGTTCCGACACGGGGATGGGCGACCGATGATCGAACTCGGACTGGCGGTCGCGCACATCGACGGCCCCGCCGACGCCGCTCACGATCCATTGCCGAGCGTTGCCGGCGAGGTGGAGCATGAGGTTGCCGATGCTGTTCGACGCCTCGTTAGGTCTCGCCCAGATGACGCGGTCGTCGAGCACCGACACCGAGAGGCGGATCTTCGTCAGATA
>Ga0075421_100010491_pt1 | contig 11455 bp, 10 predicted proteins | sample SoiMetdeltSBSDD5_FD_75292 | JGI IMG/M metagenome (GOLD analysis project Ga0075421, IMG submission 75292) | Bulk soil microbial communities from a Populus tree surrounding site in Tennessee, USA - Soil MetaG P. deltoides SBSDD5 | ecosystem: Environmental > Terrestrial > Soil > Tree plantation...
TTGGCGAGCGACAGAAGCCATAACCTGGGAAATTTTTACAGCGCCTCCGCGGGCGCGCGAGTTTGCACTGCGGGCGGACAAGGAGCGCTTCCCACTCCGTCATCCTGTCCCGGCGCGCAATTCCCTGGAACATCTTCGCCGGGCAACGGCGCCGGCGCGATGAAGTCGGTTACCGGCATGTTGGCCGTGGCGTTTTTCATAAATTCGGTCCAGATCGGCAGGGCCGCTTCCGCGCCCGATAGATTGAGCTTGCTCTGACCATCGAAGCCGACCCACACGACCGCGAGCAAGTCTGGCGTATAACCGACAAACCAGGCGTCTTTGTAATCATTCGTCGTGCCGGTTTTGCCGGCCGCCGGCCGGGTAAATCCCCACCGCCGAGCCATCGCAGCGGTGCCCCGATCCACCACGCCCTTGAGCAGCTCGTTCATCATGTAAGCCATCTGCGGACTTAGGACCTGTTCATTGCGAACATCGCGCTTCTCTAGTAATTGGGCATTTTGATCGATCACGTTTCTGACCGCCAGCGGTCGAGAGCGCACGCCACCGTTGGCCAAGGTGGAAAACGCGACCGCGACTTCCAACGGCGTCACCTCGGCGGCGCCCAACGCAAGTGAAGGCACCGCCGGCAGCGGGCTTTGAATGCCCAAGCGTTTTGCGAGTTCGCGCACGCGCCGGATGCCGACGTCCTGAGCCACGCGGCTGGTCGCGGAATTGAGCGAGTTTTCCAAGGCGCGGCGAAACGTCACCGCGCCGAAGTATTGGTTGTTATAGTTACTCGGTTGCCAGTCCCGGCCATCATAGTTCCAGGTGAACTGGCTGTCGTTGATGATCGTTTCGGGCGTATACTTAACGCCGCTCTGCCCGCCGTACATCAGCGCCGCCAAATAGACGAACGGCTTGAAAACCGAACCCGGCTGGCGCCGGGCTTGAAACACCCGATTGAATTGCGACTTGGGATAATTGCGACCGCCGACCATCGCCTTGATCTCACCGGTTTGAGGCCGCAACACGACGATCGCCCCCTCCAAGCTGTCGTCGCCCTTGCGGCGCAACGCCGGGTGAGCCGCTTCGAGCTTTTTAAGCCCTTCCACCAGCGCCCGCTCGGCGATTCGTTGAATGTTCAGGTCGAGACTGCTGTAGATCCGCAGCCCTTCTTTGGTCAGCACCGCGTTGGAGTAATTTTCCTCGAGCTCGCGGCGCAAATAATCCACATAGAACGGCGCGTCATTGGTCACTTTCACCAAGGCCCGTTGGGGAAGTTTTTCGCGCATGGCGAAATCGTATTGCCGAGGCGTGATGATCCGATCATCGAGCAATTTGGCCAATACGACGTTGCGCCGGCGAGTCGCCGCTTCGGCGCTGCGATAGGGCGACAAGCGATTGGGCGCGCGAATCAGTCCCGCCAATAGCGCCGACTCGCCCACCGTCAAATCCGAGAGCGGTTTGGAAAAATAAAACTGCGCGGCCTCCCACACGCCGAAAATGCCTTGGGAACCGCGTTGGCCCAGATAGATTTCATTGAGATAGTTTTCGAGGATCATCTCCTTGGAATATTTTCGCTCCGCGATCAAGGCCATGACGGCCTCGGGAATTTTGCGACTGATCGTGCGCTCGTCGGTCAGAAAAAAATTTTTCACCAACTGCTGGGTGAGCGTGCTGCCGCCCTGCTGAAAGCTCATGCTGCGCAGATTCACCCACATGGCGCGTAGGATGCCGATCGGATCGATGCCGTGATGGCTGTAAAAGCGCTCGTCTTCCACCGCCAACACCGACTTCACGAGCAGCGGCGGCACTTCGGATAGCTTGACGACTTTGCGTTCCTGCCAAATGCGCTCGTAAAGACCGGTCACCAGCTCGGGCTCGAGTTCCAGGGAAAACATTTCTTTGCCGGTCGCCATGCTTTCGATGCGGCGAACGATAGTGCCCTGAAGCGAGATGCGCACGGGAATGCCTTTGAAATGCTCGGTCGGAAACTCGAAATCATGAAGATAGATTTCGATGAGATTGTCGGCTTTGGCGATCCGGTATTCTCCCTTGGATTTCGGTTCGGCGGGGCTTTCGAAATAGCCGAGGCGACGCAATTTCTCGGCCAGATCTTCGAGCCGCACGCTGATGCCGATATAAAGGAGATAACTGTCGGAATAAATTTTGGACGGGAAAACCCATTTCCGTCCCTCGAACTTCTCCGTGATGGTGTCCTCGAGACGCTTCAAGTACCACGCCCCGAAAACCAAACCGCTGGAGGTAATAACCAGGATAATAACTAAGGATATGCTGAAAACTCGAAGTTTGGACTTAATCAAACCCAACGCCTCAAACGTAGATAGATTCTCGCGCAGACCGAAGCCAAAAGCAACAAAACGAGGCCGGGTAATCACCGCGCCTCGTTTTGTATCTACGCGTTTGGAATCGAACCAAGCTCAGCGCTGCGGCTTGAGCGCCAAAAAAATCGTGCTATCGCCGCGCCGCACCAAAAAGAGCACGCCGCGTCCCTTACGCGACCCGGCGATCGCCTTCTTATACTCGTCTACGTTGCGCACGGCCTTGCGATCGACTTCGAGGACGATATCGCCGCGGCGAATTCCCGCTTCATCACCGGCGCTGCCGGCTTCGACGGAGGTGATGACGACGCCTTCGGATTTTTCCAGTCCGAGGCTTTCCGCCATTTGCGGCGTCAGCCTTTGGACGGTGAGCCCCAACTCGCCTTTCTCAGGCACAGCGGCGACGACCTCCTCTTCTTTGAGCTCGCCGATAGCGACGTTGAGCGCGATCTCTTTCTTGTCGCGCAAGACCTTCATCCGGACTTTTTTATCCACCGGCGTGCGCGCGACAATGATCGGCAGGTCACCCGAATCTTTGACTTCCTTGCCGTCGAATTCGACGATCACATCACCAACTTTGACCCCCGCTTTATCGGCCGGCCCGTCCTTGGAAATGTTGGCGACCAAGGCGCCGTAACTTTTTTCCATGCCCAGGCTTTCGCCGATTTCCGGCGTGACCTTTTGAATCAGCACGCCGAGATAGCCGCGCGTGACTTTACCTTTGCCACGCAACTGCGGCAGCAGTTCTTTCACGAGATTGATCGGGATGGCAAAGCCAATGCCCATGTTGCCGCCGGTCCGGCTGAAGATGGCGGTGTTGATGCCGATGACCTCGCCGCGCAGATTGATCAGCGGTCCGCCGGAGTTTCCCGGATTGATCGACGCGTCCGTTTGAATGAAATTATCGTAGGGCCCCTGACCGATGTGACGCCCTTTGGCGCTGACGATCCCAGAAGTCACCGTGCTGTCGAGTCCGAAAGGATTGCCGATCGCAACGACCCATTCACCGACCTCGAGTTGGTCGGAGTCGCCCAAGCCGGCGACGGGAAGGCTCGTCGTAGCGTTGATCTTGATAATCGCGATGTCGGTTTTTGGGTCCCGGCCGATGACCTTCGCTTCGTACTCCTGATCGTTGGAAAGCTTGACGACAATCTTGGATGCATTCTCGACCACATGGTTGTTGGTCAGAATCGACCCGTCACCATCGATGATAAAGCCGGAGCCCAGGCTGCGCTGGCGCTGTGGGCCGCGCGGTTGCGGAGTACCGAAAAAGCGCCGCCAAAAATCGTTGAACGGATCTTCTTCGCCGCCGCCGAACGGGCTGCCGAACTCTTGCGGCGAACCGCGCCCTTCGCTCATTTGAGTGGTCGATATATTGACGACAAGCGGCTTCACTTTTTTCGCCAGATTCACGAAATCCGGCAAACCGGCGGATGTGCGCGACTCCGGTGTGCCGGCGTCACCCATGAAATTCACCGCGCGGCCAGGCGCGAGCCAATCCAAGCTGGCGCTGATCCCAAGTCCGACCGCCAGCGAGATCAACGCGGTCAACACAACCCCTTTGAAGCTCACGCCGCCGCCCCAGATGTCGCTCAACTTCATCGCTAACTCCTATCGCTTCTTAACTGCTTCGACATACTTCATGCGCAGATCGAAGAGAATATCTTGCATCAAACGATCTTCGTTCGGGTCGAGATTGCCTCGCGTTTTGTCTTTGAGCATGGCCAAAATATCGATCATCTGTTTCGCCACCGGCACGTCGGTTTCGGCTTTTCCGCTGATCGGATTGCCGATCTCCCCGAGATGCATGAGCGCTTGCGTGCTCAAACTGATGACGAAGGTCGAAAAGTTGATCTCCGGCACCGGTTCTTGCTCCACCGCCTCCGAGCGCCCAGCGCTTTCGGCGCTCTGCTCGGCCGCGCGCGAAGTCCCTTCGGTTTCTTCGGGCATCTTTTCGCGGGCTTCACCGGTATCGGGCGAGAAACGCCGCCGATCCTGGATCGTAAATCCTTTGCCTTCAGCTGGTTTTCCTTCCTCATTAGCCATGCTGGACTCCTGAATCGACGCGAAAAAAAGCCTGGGAATCACGCGGCGCGCATGCCGCTGGATTCTCAGGCGTCGTTTTGCGCGTTAAGGATCTTAATATGTGCCGGCCCGGGGCACAATCTCTACACGCCTCAGTATTAAATCAGTGTTTTTGCGCAATTTTTGTTGGCTATTCTTGGTTCAAACTGTAATCCCTGGCCTAGTCCTTGTCAAGGTAAGGATCTCCGGCAAGCGCGCTAAGAACCTGATAACTTCCTTGGAATCGAAAGCGGTCAAACAAGAACGATGCGAACAATTTTTCATGACCCGATCCGAACAGGGCGAGCACTCGATGTTACGGCTAAGGATCTCGACTTTTCGCCCGCGCGGCGCCCATCGCTCGGCGGCGGACGGACCGAACAGAACGACGCTCCGAACACCAGTAGTCGCGGCGACATGCGATACGCCGCTGTCGTTACCCAGATAAACATGGCTGCGCGCGATCAATGCCGCGACCTGCGATAAACTTAATCCACGCACCACGACACACTGGCGGTAAAGCCGTTCAATGCCGCCGCGCTCTTCCTCGACCGGACCGACGAATAAAACGATCGCCCCGCCGATGCGATCGCGCCACCACTCGGCAACAGCTAGAAAAAATTCCTCCGGCCAATTTTTTTCCCGCGCGCCGCTTCCGGCGGCCATCGCTAAGATCGGACGGCGATGAAGGTTGTGCAGTGAAAAAAATCTATCGCACCAGGCCGCTTCGTGCCGATCCAGCTCGATTGCCGGTTGAGCGCCGGCAAGCGAACTTAAATTCAAACAACCGAGATAATAATCGGTCTGGTGCAAGCCTGCATGGGTCGGCGCGAAAGGAAATATGCGCGCTTTACCGGGCGCGACCCGTTGCAGCCGGCGGACAAACTCCTTTTGCTGACTTCCCAACCATGAATAAACCGCAGAATAAGCACCGAAGAAAGCCTGCAGGGATTCCAGCGCCGCTTCATCTTCGACGAAGAGGTTGCGGACTTCGGGACGCTCCAGCGAGCGCGCCGCAACTCTGCGGGGAACAAGCGCGGCGAATTCGCCGCGCGCGAAAAGGTCCACCTCGGCATCACGCGCCAGTATCCGTAGCGCCGGGAGGAAACAGACGAAGTCGCCGAGGGCACCGGGAAATATCGCGCAGATCCGGTCTCGAACCAACGCGGTGTCATTGCCAGCCGCTGTTTTCATTGACTTTAAGGAGTCGAAAATATAGCATTTACTAAGCGGTAATCCTAATTTCACGCCTCTCACGAAAGACGAGCAAATCAGTGACGAGCTTGAATGGTGCCCGATCCGTTCTGGATCTCATCGGCTCCACCCCCGTGGTTAAGCTAAGGACGCTGCCGGGGAAAGATGACGCCGAAGTCTGGGCAAAGATGGAGTCATTTAATCCGGGAGGTTCGGTCAAGGATCGCATCTGTCTCAACATGATTGAGACGGCCGAGCGCCAAGGAAAGCTCAAGCCCGGTGCGACGATCGTCGAACCGACCAGCGGCAACACGGGGATCGGTCTTGCCTTGATCGCCGCCGTTAAGGGTTATCGGCTGATATTGACGATGCCCGACACGATGAGCGAAGAGCGCCGCAGCTTGCTCTGCGCTTATGGCGCGCGGTTGATCTTGACCCCTGATACCAAGGGGATGGGCGGGGCAATTCACAAAGCCGAGGAGTTACTAGAGCAAAATGGCGAATATTTCATGCCGCAGCAGTTCAACAATCCGGCAAATCCGGATGTGCATCGAAAGACCACGGCCGTCGAATTGCTGAAGCAGTTTAAACGCATTGACGCGTTCATCGCCGGCGTGGGCACCGGCGGGACGATTACCGGAGTCGGCGAAGTGCTGAAGGAGAAGATGAAGGGCGTGCGGATTTGCGCGGTGGAACCCGCAGCTTCACCGGTGATTTCCGGAGGAGAACCCGGTTATCACAAGATCCAAGGAATCGGCGCCGGCTTTGTTCCGGCGGTCTTGAATCGACAGATCCTCGACGAAATAATTAAAGTCAGCGACGAAGAAGCGACCCATCATGCGCGCCGGTTGGCGGCCGAAGAAGGGCTGCTCGTCGGTATTTCTTCGGGCGCCGCCTGTTGCGCCGCGTTGAAGGTGGCCAAGAGTTTGGGCAAAGGCCACATCGTCGTCACGATCTTTGCCGACAAAGGCGAACATTATCTGAGCACCGATCTTTTTAGCGATAAACGATGGACGCAAAATTCGACCGCTTGACCCAGCTCCTTCGCGAACACGATTCGTTGTTGGTCGCGTTTTCTGCCGGTGTTGATTCGACTTTTTTGCTCACAGCCGCGCATCTGGCTCTTCGTGACGGGGTTGTGGCATTGACCGCATCTTCACCCAGCGCGCCACCGTGGGATCTCGACGCTGCCAAAGAATTTGCCGGTCGCTTGGGCTGCCGTCACCTTGTCCTTGAGTCCCATGAGTTGGAAAATCCGTCGTATGCGCAGAATCCGGTGAATCGCTGTTTTTTCTGCAAAGACGAATTGTACCGGATCTGTCGCGCCGAAGCCGACAAGCTCGGCATAGCAACGATTGTTGACGGGACCAATCTCGACGATTTACAGGATCATCGGCCCGGACTGAAAGCGGCAAATGAATGGGGCGTACGCCATCCTTTGGTTGAAGCTGAGATGACGAAAAGTGACATCCGGCGTTATAGCCGTGAACTCGATCTGCCGACATGGGATAAGCCATCGAGCCCATGCCTTTCTTCGCGATTTCCTTATGGAACGGCGATCAATCTCGAACGGTTACAAAAAGTCGGCGCCTGCGAAGTCTTCATGAAATCGCTTCACTTCCGCGAGTTTCGCGTGCGTTTTCACGGCGATCTCGCAAGAATCGAAGTTTCGCAGCAAGAAATCGACCGCCTGTTCGACAAGGCGACCCGGGATGCCATTGTGAAGAGGTTCAAAGAAGTTGGGTTCAACTACGTAAGCGTCGATCTGCAAGGATTCCGCAGCGGCAGCCTCAACGAGGTCATTCAAAAAAAAGCCGTCTAAGGCACTCGGCCTTGCCGGATCAAGGTTTCGGCGAACCACAAGTCTTCGGGCACGGTGATTTTAATATTCGTTGGTTCACCTTGAACCACGAAAACCGGCTTGCCGAACTGCTCCACTACCATCGCGTCGTCGGTAAATTCCGCGTCTTCCCTAGCTGCTTGTTCGTGTGCCGCGACAATCAGCTCGCGTTGAAAGACCTGCGGCGTTTGTATTTCCCAGAGCTTGTTTCGGTTCGGTGTACTTTCAATCCAATGCTCTCCTGACACAACTTTAATCGTATTGCGCGCCGGTAATCCCGGTACCGCTGCGCCGTGGATGGCCGCGGCATCGATGCAGCGATCGATGAGCTCGGTCGATGCAAAAGGCCGCGCACCGTCGTGGATGACAACGAGATTGGTATCCAGAGCAATCTTTTCTAAACCGCGCCTAGCGGATTGTTGGCGCGTCGCGCCACCGGTCTGCAAACTCCAAGAACGGTTTTGCAGCGCCGGATCGGAGCGTAACATCGCGGCACAATGGTCAAGATCAGTCACGCCGACCACCAAGATCACTCTTTCGATCAGCGTCGACGAGAACATTCGATCCAAGGTGCGCAGCACCAATGGCCTTCCAGCCACAGGCAGATAGGTCTTGGATGGGTCGCCGCCCATCCGGCTGCCTGTCCCGGCGGCAAGAATGATTGCGGTTACATGATTCATGGCTGCAAAACAAAAGAGCCGAGGGCAAGGCTCTCGGCTCTTGGAAAACAATAATAAATCAGGCCAGGTCAGTGAGTAAAAATATGGCGCAACTCTTCCATGATCTTTTCTTCGGAATGGGAGCGCGCGATCGACAACTCTTTAACTAAAAGATTGCGCGCCGTGTCCAACATCTTTCGCTCACCAAAGGAAAGTTCCTTGTCGCCTTTGAGAACAAATAAATCGCGCAATACCTTGGCTATCTCAAGAATGGATCCGGTCTTGATTTTTTCCGTGTACTCGCGATAGCGGCGATTCCAAGTCTGCTGGTCGGTTTCGACCTTTTTCTGGCGCAAGACTTTATATACTTTGGTAACCATGGCGCGGTCAATTATTTTACGCAAGCCCACCGATTCTACATTATCGATCGGTATCATGATCTTCATATCGGACTCGAGAATGCGCAGCATATAAAACTTTCTCTCGGTACCCGATATGACATGGGAACGTATCGCTTCAATTTCCCCTACCCCGTGGGCAGGGTAAACGACTTTCTCGCCTACCTTGAACATATGGATCCTCCTGAATCAAAACTTTCACCGCTTTGACCAATACTGAATTTGCGCTGGGGCTGACTAATGAAGGCTTGAAGCTGTTGCTGAGGAGAGAAGGATTGGGAGAAGCTGACTTGGCTGAGCGGCTGACTGGAGTTAGTTTGTGGACAAAACATCTCTAAAGCGCCGCTCTCTTTCGTCCCCCCGACCTTGGGGACCCATCAAAAAATTAGCGGTCGGTAAAGCTGACCGCTATTTAACTTCTTTCTAACACATTATTTATACACCAGACATCGAGAAGGCGTCAAGGGCAGGGGAAGTACTGAAAGAACTGTGCTTTCAATAGTTTAAACGTCGAATATTAATATTCACTAAAAATCAACAAACAGACAGGTTTGAAAGCTCTTATTCAGTCCTGGGAGACGAGTTCAAGCGTCATCGCTAAGGCGTCTTCGCCGTCATCAGAATAGTAGCCTTTACGTATCCCTGTGGCGACAAACCCCAGTGATTCATAAAGTTTTTGCGCTTGAATATTTGATCGACGAACCTCAAGCATCACACGAACATTAGATTGGCGTTTGGCTTCGCTAACAACATGCCCCAAGAGCACACGAGCAATGCCGCGCCGGCGAAAATCGACATGCACCGCGATGTTATGAATATCCAATGCGCCCGGTAGCATCCAGAAAAGAACATAGCCGACAATTCGGCCATCAATCTCAGCGAGGATCGAACGCGCGCACGCGACTTGCAGTTCCTGCAGAAAAAACCCGGTACTCCACGGAAAGCGAAACGAGGTCCGTTCAATGATCATGACCTCATCTAAATCCGCTGTGGTCATCGGACGAAAGCGCACGATGTCGCCGGACGCAAAAGGGCCACAGGCGAGATCCTCCTGTGGCCCTTCGAAAGAATTCAGCCCTGTTTTGGCTTCGCTATCGATCTTCACGCTCCCGCGATCGCTCTTATGCTTTTACCAGTAATACTTCGAGAAGTTTATTTTCGAAATGGTGCGCCAGCCCGACAATTCTATCGCGAAATGGAATCACCGTTGTGAACTCCGGCGGAAAGGCGCCCACGCTAGAGGAAATCTTCCGCACTTTCTCGTCTGCACATTTTCCCTTGACGACGAGCTGTTCGTCTTGCAATAGCAAGTCGTAATCGTAGTCCGGCATTTCGTCCGGTAATTGTGTCCGGCTGGCTATACCGATATCCGGTATCCAGCGTGGAAACTCCATTCGCACGAGATAAGACGCGCCACGATCCTCCACCGTATAAACGTTACCGTAACGTCGCTCTCTTTCAAGCTTGTCAACAAACCCTTTGGAGTAAAAGCCTTCTACCGGAACAGGAATCTCTCTGACCAACCCGGTATATTTGGCCAGGAGAAAATCGGCAATTATAGCCAGCGGCGCACCGTAAAAGGAAGGCAGGAACGTCATTTCATTCGATGGCTTAGCCTTGAATATTCCATCCCTTAATCGAATAACTCCCTCCACCGTGGCGAGTAACAATCCGATCACAAGGTACTTGTTGATATCTTGGCTAAATAGCACCTGCACGCCGTTAGTTGCCGCGGCGATCGCCATGCAAACCAGCGGATACAATACTGCGTTGTGAACAATATTGAGTGCGGTGCTCCCCGCCGCAGTGAACAACGGTGTCTGCATCGCTATTTCGAGCCGCTTCTTGATACTGTGCGGCAACGCACCGATCACCGGCTGGAGTAAAATTACCATCCACCAAGCTATTCCTTTAAGATTTGTTCCGGCGCGACCGTATTCCTTCGACGCTTCTTCATAGCTAATCGATAGCTCGTGCGGAAAAGTTTTTTTCGGCCGCGGCTCTTTTTTGGCAGGCACAGGTTTCGGCGCGGCAGCGATCGGCGGCGGAGGTGATGGTGTTTTAGCTATCTGCGAACTTGGCACCGCGGCTGGCTTTGATGCCGGGAGCGGAGCAGCGGCGGCGGGTTTTTCTACCTGAGCCGCTGCTTGGACGCTCGGAGCCGCTGCGCCGTCGGCTGGCTCTTTTCTGAAACGAGACTGAAAATTCTCGCCAAAGTCGGTGCCAGGATGCAACGCGCGCGCGCGCGCGATAAGAACCTCTTCGCTTTCAATATTGTTTTGATCGGTCACACAAACATCGACCGGGCAAACCGCCGCGCAGGCTTCGTAGTCATGAAAGCCGACGCACTCGGTGCACAGCAGCGGATCGATCACATAAACGGGATCACCTTGGCTGATTGCGTTATTCGGGCACTCAGGCTCACAGGCCCCGCAATTAATGCAATCAATGGTAATCATCGTCGCCATAGGAAAAACTCCTAAATTTTTTAATTACGTGTTTCGCTCTAGGTTGTCAATAATTTACGCCATTGTTGAAAGTCGGCGAACGTTCATGTTACCTGTCATGGCGAGGGCGGCGTACCCAAGTGGTTAAGGGAGAGGTCTGCAAAACCTCGATGCAGCGGTTCGAATCCGCTCGCCGCCTCCACTTCAACTTTGAAATCGTTGACGATTCCCAGTCCACGCCCTCTTCTCACCAAAAAAATGTTCCGGTTTTGTTCCAACTTCGGTGGAAAAACCGCGTTGATTGCTTCTTTCAATTCCGGTGACACGGTTGCGCTTTGGGTTTGCGTTTCATTCTCCCCCTCTTTGTAGCGATCTTCAAGCTTCGCCACGGCTTGCGCTTTGTGCTCTTGAGCAAGATGAGTGTAGCGGTTCGTCATGTTGATTGTCTTGTGGCCGAGTAATTCCTTCACTGTGACCAAATCCACGCCCGCCATGACGAGATGAGAGGCAAAGGTATGTCTCAGGTCAT
>Ga0075421_100010492_pt1 | contig 11455 bp, 9 predicted proteins | sample SoiMetdeltSBSDD5_FD_75292 | JGI IMG/M metagenome (GOLD analysis project Ga0075421, IMG submission 75292) | Bulk soil microbial communities from a Populus tree surrounding site in Tennessee, USA - Soil MetaG P. deltoides SBSDD5 | ecosystem: Environmental > Terrestrial > Soil > Tree plantation...
CAGGCGCAAATCGATGCTCGACGGCTGAATCTGATCGTCGTCGATGGGCGCCGCGGCGGCGATGCGGCCGTTCTCGATCAATTCCCGGATCTTCTGCGACGGAAGAATGCCGGTGGTGAACGACAGGGAGTGGAGGTCGCGTTGGAGCTCGGGAAATAGTGTGTAGACCCTGTCAGTCATGGCGCCCTTGTTGTCGTCGATGGACCACGCCATTCGCCTCACACGTCATCGAAGGAACCGGTGCTGCAGCCGTTGAGCCGCGACGCGCCCACCATCGGCAGCTCCCGCCTCGAAACCTTGTCCGGCTGGGGATAATGATAGGTCTTCTGCTCGTAGTTCTTCAGCACCGCCCCTTCGTCATCGAGATGCAACAGGTAATCCGGGGGCAGGATCGGAATCTTTCCGCCGCCGCCGGGAGCGTCGATCACGAAGTGCGGCACGCCCATGCCGCTCGTATGACCCTGCAATTCGCGGATGATGTTCATGCCGGTCTCGACGCTCGTCCGAAAATGGTTCGTCCCTTTCGTGAGGTCTGCCTGGTACAGGTAGTACGGCTTCACGCGAGCCAACAGAAGCTGATGGACCAATCGCTTCATCACCAGCGGATCGTCATTGACGCCCTTGAGGAGCACCGTTTGAGCGCCCAGCGGAATGCCGGCGTCCGCCAGCATGCCGCAGGCGGCTTTGACGGCCGGCGTAAGCTCGTCCGGGTGATTGAAATGCAGATTCATGTAGATCGGGTGATACTGCTTGACGATCTCGCAGAGCTTCGGCGTAATTCGTTCGGGCAGCGAACCCGGGACTCGGGAACCGATGCGGATCAGTTCCAAGTGGGGAATCGTCCTGAGGGCTTTGAGAATACGCTCCAGCAGGTGATCCGGCAATAGCAAGGGGTCGCCTCCCGACAAGATGACGTCCCGGACCTCGGTATGGGCGCGGAGGTACATGATGGCCCGGTCCAGCTCGCCCTTCTTCAGGAAGCCCGGCTTGCCGACCAGGCGCTTTCGAGTGCAGAAGCGGCAGTAGATCGGACATTGATTTGTCACCATCAGCAGCACCCGATCGGGATATCGATGAACCAGGTGCGGTACCGGACTCATCAGATCTTCCTCCAGAGGATCGTCCTCAGCCTCGAAATCTTCCATTTCGGCGGGATCGGGGACGACCTGCTTCCAAATCGCATCGCCCCGGCTCTTGATCGTCGCCAAGACCGTCGGGGTGATGCGCATGGGATAGTTGCCCACGACCGCTTCGACGTCTTTCGGGTCAAGCCCCAGATGATCGGCGAGGTCCTTCGGCTTCACAATACTCTGCGCCAGTATCCGTCTCCATTCCTCCATCGGGTCCGTCTACCTCCCACGCGGGTTACATGACTCGTAGAGGCAAGCCGCAATCGACAACGGTGAAAGCCGAGCGGCAGTGCCTACAGTGAGCAACAGGGCGCCTCATTATCGTCATCGCCTTGTGTCGACCCTTTGCCTTTGACAGCGCCATAGTGGTCATCGAGGTATTCCAGAATCTCGTACGTCTCGGTGAGAACCGTGTCGCCGTCCTTCAAAACCGGTACATAATACTGCCCCGATACCTCGAACACCTCGCGCCGGGACGGGCGGGCGTCCGGCACGATGACGCCGTCATACGGCACCTTGAGGTCGGCGAGCTTTTCCCGCACGACGTCGCATTCGGGGCACCACGACACATGATACAGGGTCATGATAAGTCACGAGGGTCAGCGGTATGGGGCCACACCGCTAAGTCCTTAGAGCCCGTTCTACCCACAGACTGTGACCTCTCACCACGAACCGCTCGCGCCTGCGGCGCGAGCGCACACGGCACCATGATGGCATCCCGCATCCCGTGGATGACTTTTTTGTCGAGCGGGCAGACCGTTGCCAGGACGCCGGCAAGCTTCGCGGCCCCACCCGCCACGAAGTAATAAGGCGACAAACGGGCCCGGCCCGCCATGGTGACGACGGCTTCCCGGCCGACGTCGTAATACGACAGATCGAACTGCCGGCCTTTATGAAACTCTTGAAGGATGTGTGGAGTGGTCGGAAAAGATTCCAGTGCGCGCGCGATGCAGGCGGCCCATTCTTCCTGCGGTAGATCGTGCCCGATCGAGACCCCGCGGCTCCCCCATGCCCATTCTGAAAAACCGGACGGCTTGATGACGAATCGGCGGTCTTTCTGCGTCGTGCGGGCCAGACTTTGCCAATCGGAGACCGGCCGGCCGCCGACCTCGAGGTCCGGAATCACGGCGGTCGGGGGGAGCGGCCGGGGATCAAGCAACCAGGTTTTCGGCATGATGGTCCGAAGCGCGGTGTACGTCGTCGTTCCAAGGTCCCGCTCCCAAAATCCGCGCAGCAGCGGATGGTGAAGGAGCGCAAAGGCCGACTTTTCCTCGAGCGCCGGCTTGAACGGCGGCGTAGCGGCCACGGCATTCTTCTTGACGCTGTACATCACCAATTCCGCTTTCGGCACATTCTTCAGATCGAACAACTCGAAGAAGCGATAGAGGACCGCAATGCGCTGTTCTTTGGGCTCTGTGAGCCACAGGCCATCTTCGGTGAATCGGACGTCCCGCGGAGACACGCACCAGACGTCATGGCCGCGCTCCCGTAGTTCACCCGCCAGCCACGTCATTTCCGGTCGATAGTCCTTCGCCTCTTCGGAGACGACGATGGCCGTGCAGCCCGGTTGATCGTCCGCCACATCGCGAATCATGTCCGCGAAGCCTTCCAGCAAGCCGGTCCTGCCTCCGATGAGCTCGTCCCCGGTACCGGCATCCGCGGCGGAGCTTGAATAGGCCTGCGAGAGCGCGGCGGTCAGGCCAATACCGCCGGGCACCGAATCCAGCTCGGTTATCACCAGGCCATCTTCGGTGGGAATAATATCCGGACGAATCACCGCGGGAAGAGCCTGACGGAACCGCTTCATGCGACTGTACGCGATCAATGCCTCGGGCTTGCCCTGATCCAGATACGCCGCCACCCATGACGGCTGCGTCCCTCGCACGCTCTCAAGGTAGAGCGTGTTCAGCGCACGATAGAATTCCAGGAGCTGCTGTCCGAGCGACTCAAAGAACGTCACCTGGGTGGGGGAGAGAAAAAACGGGTCCGGTGAGATCCGCCACTGCGAATTGGCCTGTTCGGTCTCCGGATGGGGGGACCCTGGTTCGTACAGTCCCGATTTGACGAGGACTTCGCGGATGAGGCGGCAACGATGATCGGGAGTCACGGGCCGAGGACGGCTCGAAAGGTCGTGCGCGAGTGCCAATAATTTACCCTAAGCATGAGGAGTCGCGTATGGTTGCCGATACATGCTTGGCCAAAATGTGCGAGGCACACTGGGCACTCACCCGTGGATCGTAGCACGGCTTCCTCGTTGAAACAAGGGGACTTGCGCCGTGTCCCCACTCAGGCGGGCAGCCCGCGCTTTCTTGTCTGGCTGACGGGAGGCGGGTATGATGACGGCTATGGAAGACGCGACGGTGCCTCGCCGTACCCCGTTGATTCAAATCGGAGCCGTCCCTCAACTCGTTCCCAGCCGGATCTGTCTGACTTGCGAGGTGTGCTGTCGTTTTCCTGAACACGACAGCTTCCTACGGCCGTATTTCAGCGCGGATGAGATCCGGCACGCGATCGACGGCGGCATCGATCCTCATTATTTCCCCGATCCGGAGGGAGGACAGATCGGCCTCGTCCCGAATGCCGACGGTGAAGGCTATCACTGCCCGGCATTCGATCCGGAGACCTCGCACTGTCGCATCTACGAAGTTCGCCCGCTGGATTGCCAAATTTACCCGCTCGCCGTCATGTGGACTCACGATCGCAGCGGAGTGGTGTTGGGATGGGATATCAAATGTCCATTCCTGGCCACGGACGCTGCCCCGGACCAGCCGGCGGAGAATCGGCGGGCTGAATCGTTCGCGCGGTATGCCGACACCATCGCGGGGCTGCTGGAGCATCCCGAGATGGTCGACCGGATTGCCGCGAATCCGCAGCTCATCACATCATTCCAAGACGATGTGGTCCTTCTGAGACCGCTGTCTCGATTGACCGAACGTCTCACGGGCTTACCCGTGCCTGCCGGTGCGTTCGGAGAGGAACGCTCAAGGCTCACCGCACCTCCTCAGCCTTCATCGAATCGCGCCGTGCGTCAGGCGCACCCGGTTGCGCATGCGCATCTACGGCCGCTCGTGCCAGCCGACTATGCTCGGTTCACGTCCGCGCTGGATTCGGTTCGGAACCCCATGGCCGCCTATGCCCTCGCCCCCCATGTCATGTGGAATGACTTCTTTCAGTACTCCTGGGCCGAGGTGGAGGGGCAGCTCTGTTTGTTCGCGGAATATCAAGACGGCCTCTTCATGCCGTTGCCCCCTATGGGGGCCGGCTCGTTGGAGCATGCCGTGGCGTGGGCCTTTGCCGTGATGCGGCATCGCAATGGCGGCTCGGCCGTCAGTCGCATCGAAAATATCGCCCAAGAGTTCAAGCCCGTGTTCGACACGCTCGGGTATCGGCTGGCCGGCAAGGATCCGGACTATCTGTATGAAGCCAAGAAGTTGGTGGAGTTGGCCGGAGATCCGTACAAATCGCCGCGTGCCGCGTGCAACCGCTTCAAGCGTGAACGGCGCTCACGGTATGGCCCCTACGATCGCCGGGACGCCGGCGAGTGTCTCGAGCTCTATCGTCGTTGGGCGGTTCAAAAGGACTATCCGGGCCTCGATCCAATCGCGCGACACATGCTGCACGATGCCGAACTGGCACACCGGCGCGTGCTGTTGGGGGAGTCGATGCCGGATCTTTTCGGGCGTGCCATGTGGGTCGATGACCGTCTCGCGGCGTATACGTTCGGCTATCCTCGTGGGTCGGATGTCTTCTGTATTCTGCTGGAAGTCGCGGATCGCAGCATTCCCGGGCTCGCCGCCTTTCTGTTTCGAACAGTCTCGGCGGAAGCGGTGGAGGCCGGGTACCGCTTCATCAATACGATGGACGATTCCGGTCTGCGATCTCTCGCCCGATCGAAGCAAGGCTACCGGCCGGCAGCGCTCGTCGCGAACTATATCGCCACGGAATCCTGACGGGTTGTTCCTACTTCACCCTAGACTTTTTGACTCATCGCATCGAAGGGAGTACATTCCAATAACGTCGGCCCAGACCGTGTTGGGCAGGGCGGCCTGTTGGCGGGCCGGAAAGTCTTCGATTGTGCGTCCGAACGCGTCTCGTCGTTTGTGCCCGAAGCAGTAGGTCCTCACAATGGGCCATGGAACCGTCGGCATCGTTTGCGCTCACCCCTCATGACCGTGCCCCTGCTAACAGGACTCACCTCCCGATCCGAGCACACGCATAGACCGTATGCCTGGCTTCCAGCGCTGATCATCGCCATGACGATCGTGACCCTCGTCATAGGCGTCTTTGTCTTGCACTACGTCGAGCATCGGTTGGTGGCGGCGACCGGGCAGAACTTGACGCTTGCGGCAGCCGACATTACCGACAAGCTCGACCGGCTGCTGTTCGAGCGGTACGGCGATGCATTGATGATGGCACGGACCTTCAGCGCCCGCATGGAGGATCCGGCTTTTCTCAGCGCCTACCTCCACACGATGAAGGACGTGCATTCCCCCGTCTACCTGTGGTTGGGCGTGGTGGAAGCGGGCGGCACGCTGATCGCGTCGACCGATCCGGACCTCATTGGTCGTGACTGGCGCCGTCAACAATGGTTCCAGGCGGCGCGTGACACCAAAGCCGTGCATGTCGGCGACGTCACCCCATACGAGGCGGTCAACGGAATGGAAGCCGTGGCCTTCACGGCGCCGGTGTTCGGCGACAAGGGGACGTTTCTGGGAGTCGTGACCACGCGGGTCGGTATTCATATGCTGGAAAACGTCCTGACGCAAACCATTGAGGCGATGAGAAGCCGGCTGGCCGGACCGCTGAACATTGAATATCAGTTCTTGACGCACAACGGACGGGCGTTCATTGATTCCGATCTGGCCCATAAAGGCGGCGTGAACTTGAAGCGGGCCGGTCTGCCGTCTGCATTGCTCAGCGAATCCGGTGAGCCGGGATACGTTGAAGAAGAGCACCTGCGCAGGCACGTCTCCGTGGTCAGCGGGTATGCGCGGACGCACGGATACGGTGACTACGAAGGGCCGAACTGGGCGGTCTTGATCCGCATGGATCGCGACGCCATTCTGTCGCCGGTCCGGCTCGTCCTCATCAACATCGGCCTCGCCGGGGCGGTCGTCTGGGTTCCCATGTTCGTCGCGTTGCTCTGGGCAACCGGTCGCTTGCGTCGGGAATGGGAACAGACCCAGCAGGAAACCGGTCGGGCGCAGGCGGCCGAGGCCGCACGGCGGCACAGTGAAGCGCGCACCCGTGAAAGCGAGGAACGGTACCGGTCGGTTGTCTCCGCCCTGAAAGACGGGGTGGTGCTTCTTGATGGAGCGGGGACCGTGCAAGCGTCCAATCCCAGCGCCGAACGGATCCTCGGCCACCCGGCGAAAGAGTTGATCGGTACACCGTTGGCGCATGCGATGCGTCAGGTGATTCACGAGGATGGCACCCCTTGTGAACCGGGCATGTTGCCGCCGATGGTGACGATCCGGACGGGGGAGCCGTGCTCCGACGTGATCCTCGGGATCCGCAGCGACGAGGGGACCGTCGAGTGGCTCTCGATGAATTCCCGTCCGCTGACCCCTGCGAATGAACAGGGCGCCGACGTGGTGGTGGTCTCATTTGCCGATATCACCGAGCAGAAACGTGCGGAGCAACGGTTACGCGTCCAGCATGCGATCACACGGGTCGTCGCCGAGGCGACCACCCTGAAAGAGGCGGCCTCCTTGATTCTTGAATCGATCTGCGAACCGTTAGGCTGGAGCCTGGGCATTCTCTGGATCGTGGATCGGCAAGCGAAGATCTTACGGTGTATGGATAGTTGGGCCTCACCGAAGGCGGATGTGGGCTCGTTTCAAAAGGCAAGCGAGCAATGGACGTTCTCGAAGGGTGTAGGCTTGCCCGGAAGGGTGTGGGAGAGTCGATCGCCGGCATGGATCGTCGACATCGCCCTAGACCGGAATTTTCCGCGCCTCCCGAGTGCGGCGGCGGTCGGATTGCACGCAGCCGCGGCGTTTCCGATTCTTCTCGGGGGTGAGATGGAGGGAGTACTGGAGTTCTTCACGCCCGATGTTCGAGACCCCGACGACCACGTGCTGACGCTCATGGCCGCCATCGGCAGCCAAGTGGGGCATTTGATCGAGCGCAAGCAATTGGAGGAACAACTTCGCCAAGCTCAGAAAATGGAGGCGATCGGCCGTCTCGCCGGCGGCATCGCGCACGATTTCAACAATCTCTTGACCGTCATCGGAGGCTACAGCGAGGTGGGGATCAGCCGCTTGTCGGCCGACGACCCGTTGCGTGCCGATCTGGAAGAAATCAAGCAGGCCGGGGATCGTGCGGCGGCGTTGACCAGTCAACTCCTCTCTTTCGGCCGCCGTCAGGTCGTGCAACCCAAAGTGCTCGATCTCTGCATGGTCCTGATGAATCTCGAAAAGATGCTGCATCGATTGATCGGCGAAGACGTCAACCTCGTGGTAAGCCTCGGCCCATCCTTAGGCCGGATCCGGATCGATCCAGGGCAGATCGAGCAAGTGATCTTGAATCTCGTCGTCAATGCCAGAGACGCCATGCCCAAGGGCGGGCGGTTGACCCTCGAAACGGAAAACGTCGAATTGACGACCGCGATTGCCGCGCGGGAGGTCACACTGCTTCCGGGTTCCTACGTCACGCTGGCGGTGAGCGATACGGGTTCCGGGATGGACGACTATACCCAATCGCATATGTTCGAGCCGTTCTTTACGACGAAGGAACACGGCAAAGGGACGGGGCTCGGCTTGTCCACCGTCTATGGCATCGTCAAGCAGAGCGGCGCGGATATCATCGTGGAAAGTCAGCCCGGGCGTGGGACGACCTTCACGGTCTACTTTCCTCGGGTGTCGGAAAGCGACGCCAGAATCAGCGAGGTGAACCGGCTGCCGTTGGCCGCGATCGGAGGACACGAAACCCTGCTCCTCGTCGAGGATGAGCCGGCGATTCGGTCCCTGGCTGGAGACATCCTCAGGCAGCACGGCTACAAGGTCCTTGAGGCCAGGCATGGGCTCGAGGCATTGCTCGCCGGCAGCCAATACCTTGGTCCGATCCAATTGCTCATTACCGACGTCATCATGCCGCAGATGAGCGGCAACGAGGTGGCCGAGCGCATGACCCGCGAGCGGCCCGACCTCAAAGTGCTGTATATTTCGGGGTACACGGATGACGCGATCATTCACCGTGGTATTATTCAGGAAGGGACGGCGTTTCTTCAAAAACCCTTCTCGCCTGACGCCCTGGTTCGCAAGGTTCGTGAAGTGCTCGATGGCGTGAGCTAATTCTCCACCACCTGCCGGAAATCCAATTCGCCGACCGCTCCGTAGAGAACAACAAGGACCGTGGGCAGGGATCCTTAACCAAAGGAGGCAGTCATGCAGATGCGAAAAGTCGTGATGGCGGCGCTTATCAGCGTGGTCATGGCCGCGAACGTCAGTTGGGCCGATATGGGCAAGGGGGCCGTCCCGCTCAAGACGGCGCCGGGATCGAAAGCCGAGATGCACAACAATGAAGGCATCGAACATTTCGGCCAGGGTCATTGGGATGTGGCCAAGAAGCATTTCATGGAGGCCGCCAAGGAGGATCCGAAGTCGGCGGAGGCGCATTATAATCTCGCGCTCGTGCTGGATAAGAGCGGGGACCACAAAGCGGCGACGGAGCACTTCAAGACGGCCTTGGATCTCGGGAAGGAGAATCCTGAGATTCAGAACTCCGGCATCCTGAAGGCTCACCTGAAGATGAAATAGACGCGGAGTCGGGGGCACCGGCGCGAAGCAAGACAGACGCTTCGCGCCGTTCCCTTACCACGTACGTCCCGCCCCTTTCTTCTACCCAGGTCCCAGGCTTGTCGTCTCGTACCAAGCTCGTCGAGCCTCGCGCCATCGCTTGATATTTCAAGTCCATTCAGTGTATTCGTGATTTCATGGAAGACGCGGCGAAGGGCCGAGAAATCGACATCGACCAATACCGGGTGCGGGCTGAGCCGTACTATGCCGAGGTGAACGGCGAAATCGGGCTCTTCACCGTCGCCGCGCAATCCCGGATGCCGGTCATGCTGAAGGGACCGACGGGATGCGGCAAGACCCGATTTGTCCAGCACATGGCATACCGTCTGGGTCGGCCGCTGGTCACGGTCGCCTGCCATGAAGATCTCACCGCGTCCGATCTCGTCGGACGGTATCTCCTCCAGGGCGAGGAGACGGTGTGGATGGATGGGCCGCTGACGCTGGGCGCCAAGCACGGGGCCATCGTCTATTTGGACGAAATCGTCGAGGCCCGCAAAGACACAACCGTCATCATTCACCCGCTGACCGACGACCGCCGGCTGCTGCCGCTCGAGAAAAAGGGACAGGTCATCGAGGCGGTCGACGATTTCATGCTCGTCGTCTCGTACAACCCGGGCTATCAGAGCGTGCTCAAGGATCTGAAGCAAAGCACCAAGCAACGCTTCATGGCGATCGAGTGCACCTATGCCCCTCGGCCCATCGAGGAGCAGATCATCGAACGAGAGGCCGGTGTCGATTCGGATGTCGCGCAGTGTCTCGTGAAGCTTGGTGAGAAGGTCCGTAACCTTCGCAACCACGGTCTCGAAGAGGGAGTCAGCACCCGACTTCTGATCTATGCCGGAATGTTGATCACACGAGGCGTGCCGGCGGCGCTCGCCTGTGACGCCGCGGTCGTCCGTCCCATGACCGACGATCGAGACATGCAGCGAACCATTCAAGAGCTCGTGAAAGCGATTTTCGGCTGATCAGCCGTGCGCGTGGCTGCCTTGCCCGTCTGTCGATGATCCATGTCGGTGTCGCATCCACCCGTTCACGACAGTCCCACGGGCGCCGTGCTTTTCATCTATGTTCAACCGAACGCCGGACGGACCGAATTTGCCGGGATGCACGGGGACGCACTGAAAGTCCGGGTGGCATCGCCGCCGGTCGATGGGGCGGCGAATGAGGCGCTGTGCCTGTTCCTCAGTGAAGCCTGCGGGGTGCCCAAGAGCGCCGTCATCGTCCAGTCCGGCTCTCGTGGACGCCGAAAACGCGTTTTGATCAAAGGCGTCACGAGCCGCCGCATTGCGCAGCTCGTCACGCCCACGCCATGATCGAGATGAACGCGTCGACCAGTCATCGCATCCTTATACCCGCCCGCCCCCGGCGGCTATCACACCCACCCGCCCCGAGCTGGCCGAGACCAGCTCTTTGCCCGTGGACGAGCCGTCTTCCCGTTTCACCCGTCCGTCCGAGGCGATTATTTCACGCACCCGCCCCGAGCTGGCCGAGACGAGCGATCTGTCAGAGTGACGTGCCGTCCGCTCGTCACACCCGCCCGGCCCCCGGCACGCCGAGACGTGCCGTTTCCCGTAGCCCCAGCTGGCCGAGACCAGCTCTGTGCTCGGGGACGTGCCGTTCCCTCCAGGCACTCATCTTGGTCTCGCTCCTCGGCCTCGCCGCCTGTTCAGGCCCAAAGCCCGTGCTCTATCCGAATGCGCACCTCCAATCCGTCGGCGGCGACGTCGCGAAAGACGACATTGCCGAATGCCGGAAAACGGCTGAAGCGGCGGGAGCCAGACCGGGTGAGGGGCGCGCGGGGCAGGTTGCGGGCAGCACGGCCGTGGGCGCCGGCGTCGGAGCGGCCGGCGGCGCCGTAGGCGGCGCCATCGTCGGCGCCGCGGGCAGCGGGTCCGCCATCGGGGCAGCGAGCGGCGCCACGATGGGGCTTTTGCGGGGGCTGTTCAGCCGCCCGCGGCCTGGCCAAGCGTACATGAACGTCGTCGACCGTTGCCTGCGAGAGAAGGGATACGAGCCGATGGGGTGGGAGTAGGTTGGTGTCGTCGGGTTCTGAACTTCAGATCAGAAAACAGCCCGAAAAATCCGCCAGCAGGCATTGCATCCGGATCGACAGCCGTTCCAGCCGCCGGATGTCTTCCGAGCCGGGGTTTGCGGCGTTGAGGCGCTGAATCCATTCAAGGTCCTGCTGCATTTTCCACAGCGAGAGCGCCGACGTGCCGGGAATCTTCATCACGTCGTCGGCAGCGTGCGCGACCAGCGGGCGAAACGTCTCGACTTCGTCATGGAATTCGATCCGGTTCTTGTCGAAACGGTACGGCGCTCTGTCTTCGTCGATCAGAGTCGCGAGAGCCTGCAGCCATCTGACCGTTGAAGCCATTCGTTCGTAATGGAGCGTCTCGGGCAAATCCGTCGGCTGATGATAGCGCGGCGTCCGGCCCGCCGAGAGAAACACGAACGGAACGCCGGCGTTCCGAAACGCATCGTAGTCGCTGAACGGCACGCGGCCCAGCAGTGGAATTTCTTCGA
>Ga0075421_100010493_pt1 | contig 11453 bp, 13 predicted proteins | sample SoiMetdeltSBSDD5_FD_75292 | JGI IMG/M metagenome (GOLD analysis project Ga0075421, IMG submission 75292) | Bulk soil microbial communities from a Populus tree surrounding site in Tennessee, USA - Soil MetaG P. deltoides SBSDD5 | ecosystem: Environmental > Terrestrial > Soil > Tree plantation...
ACGCCCGATGATCTGCGGGGTCATCGGCTGCTCGGGCTGCGCACGGCCGGCGGCGGTCCACCGGAGTGGCATTTCCCGCCGCCATACACGTCGCGCAGGCTCAAGCTGCACTTCAACCTCACCTTCAACGCGGTGGAGGGTCCGATCGTCGCTGCAATGGAGGGACTCGGGATATGCCGCAACGCCGATCTGCTGATCGCGGAGTACGTCGAGCGCGGCACGTTGCGCCTGATACTTCCCGCCTACTCCGTCCCGGGACCGCCGATATCGCTCGTCTATCCCTCGGCCGGCCACCAGTCGGCCAAGGTCCGTGTGTTCTCGGATTTCGCCGCTGACCTGATGAAGGGCTATACGGAGATGGTGCGGGGCAGCCTTGCCCACATGGGGCGCTCCGCTCGAGCGGACGATCGCCGGCGACCACGCGCCCAGGGCGGCACATGAGCGCGGGTGTTGCCCGGCTGGCAGCGATACAACTCTAGCGCCGGCCGCTAGAACCAGGCGAACTCAGGCGCATAGCGCACGAGCGTCCCGCGCGGCGGTATCCCGCCAGATTGCAGCGCCAGCACCATGAATTCGTCGTGCACGTCGTATTCGTTCCCGAGCCCGAAGTCGGCGGCGCGCACGAAGCCGAACCGGCCGTAGTAAGCGGGGTCGCCCAGCACCACGACGAAGGGACTGCGGAGCGCCTCGCAGGCTGCGAGTCCTTCACGCACCAACATAGCGGCAACCCCGCGTCGACGATGCGCCTCACGAACCGCCACCGGCGCCAGCCCGAGCCCCTCATGCTCGCCGGCCGTGACCGGGCTGAACGCGATGTGGCCGACCACACCGTCCGCGTCCGCAGCAACCAGTGAAATGGCGAGCCGGCCGGCCACGCGCAGCGCGTCTACCAGCTCTGCCTCGGCCGGGCTCGGGAACGCCGCTGCGTTCAGCTGGTGGATGGTGGTCTCGTCACCCTCTCGCTCAGGTCGGCAGTAGTACAAGGACACTCCTTAACCCTGCGGGCGCGCTTTCTCGCAGAGTGGCGCGCAATTGTAGGAGTAGGCCGACAACGGATGCCCCGGTGGTCCTAGGCGCCAATCGGCCAGGGCTGCTTTGTCGGGTTCACGGCGCACGGTTACATATGCGTCCATGGAAAAATTACAGACGGAACATATTGCAGCCCCCCGACTGGTCGAACGGGACGGTCGGGGCCGAAACCGGATCATCGGTCGCTCGACCGCGATCGATGCCGTGCTTCAGCTCATCGCGCGGGTCGCCCCGACAGAGGCCACCGTCCTCGTGTGCGGCGAAAGCGGCAGCGGCAAGGAGCTCGTCGCGCGCTCGATCCACGACGCGAGCAACCGGCGCGCCGGCCCCTTCGTCGCGATCAACTGCGGCGCAATCCCGCCGACGCTCGTGGAATCGGAGCTCTTTGGCTACGAGAAGGGCAGCTTCACCGGCGCGGTCGGCACTCATCGCGGTCTGATCGAGCGCGCCGAGGGCGGCACGCTCTTCCTGGACGAAGTGACCGAGATGTCGCTCGATCTGCAGGTGCGGTTGTTGCGCTTCCTCGAGACGCGCAGCTTCTACCGGGTGGGCGGCCGCGATGAGCTGCATTCGGACCTGAGGGTGATCGCGGCGACCAATCGCAATCCCGGCCAGGCGGTGCGCGACGGGCAGCTGCGCGAGGACTTGCTCTACCGGCTCGCGGTCTTCCCGATCGACGTGCCTCCGCTGCGCGCCCGCGAGGGCGACGCCGCGCTGCTCGGCCGCCACTTCCTCGAGGTCCTGAACCGCACACATGATACGGACAAGAGGTTCAGCGCCGCGGCGAGCGCCACGCTCCGTGCCCACACCTGGCCGGGCAACGTTCGTGAGCTCCGCAATGCCGTCGAGCGCGCCTACATCATGTGCGACGACGTCCTCGAGCTCGAGCCCGAGGCGGTCCCTGCAAGTCCCGTGTCCGGACAGCCGGAGCTCCGCATTCCGATCGGCACGCGTCTCGCCGATGTCGAGCGCAGCCTGATCGAGGCGACGCTCGGTCACTTCATGGGCAACAAGCGCAGGGCGGCCGAGGTCCTGGGTTGCAGCCTCAAGACGCTCTATAACAAGCTTGCGGCCTATCAGCGGGCGGACGCCCCGGCTGCAATCTGAACCCGAGGTACCAGGTATGGCGAAAGTCCTGATCGCGGATGACCACGCGGTGGTGCGGGCCGGACTGCGGCAGTTCCTCGAGGAGGACCGCAGCATCACGGAGATCGGCGAGGCATCGACCGGGCGCGAGGCGCTGGAGGCGCTGCGCGCGGGACGCTGGGATCTGCTCATCCTGGACATCAACATGCCGGATCGCAGCGGGCTCGATATCCTGAGCCACATCCGCGCAGCGGGGTACAACACCCGCGTGCTGGTGATGAGCGGGCTGCCGGAGCGGCAGTACGCCCTCAACGTCCTGCGTGCCGGTGCGCGCGGCTACCTGTCGAAGGAGGGCGCTCCGGACGAGCTCCTGAAGGCCGTGCGCGCGATCCTCGACGGACGCCGGTACGTGAGCCCGGCACTCGCGGAGCTGCTCGTCGCCGAGCTCGACCAGGATGCCGACAAGCCGCTCCACGCGCGGCTCTCGGAGCGCGAGTTCCAGGTCCTCTGCAAGCTGGCTGCCGGGCGCGCGGTCTCGGACATCGCAGGCGAGCTTTGCCTTTCGGTGAAGACGGTCAGCACCTACCGGACCCGCGTGCTCGACAAGATGCATCTGGAGACGAACGCCGACCTGACCACGTACGCGCTCCGCAACGGCCTCATCCAGTGAAACCCGTAGGACCGCACCGACAGCCGGCGGCCGCCGGCTCTGCTAAATTCAGGCTGAAAATGCGGCAGGACCAAGGACCGGAAGCCGCCGCAGTGCGAGACAGGTGCCGGGATGATACCCGCAGTGAGCGATGAAGTTCGACGAGACCTCCCGAGACGCGCACCGCTGCGCGTGCTACTGGTCGAGGATTCGTCGAAGCTCCAGGAGCGGGTGCGCGAGACGCTGGACGGGCTGCCCGGTGTCGAGCTCGCCGGGACCGTGGACAGCGAGACCGACGCTGTCGAGGCGATCCGCAAGGAACGCTGCGACGCCGTGATCCTCGATCTTCACCTGCGGCGGGGCACCGGCTTCGGGGTGCTGCGCGAGGTCGCGCGGAGCGCGAATCGTGCACTGGCGGTCGTCGTCTTCACCAATTACGACCTTCCCGAGTACCGCCGGCTGGCGCAGTCGTTCGGCGTGCGGCACTTTCTCGATAAGGCCCTCGAATACGAGCGTTTGCCGGCGGTCATCGAGGAACTGCGCGACGATCGCGTCTGACGGCGCATCACGCGGCGACTTCATCCTTCAGCTGCACGTTCGCAAGCGGCAGCCGCATCACGATCAGCGTGCCGCCTCCTGGCGGGCTCTGAATGTTCCACTGCCCGCCGAGGCTCGTCACGCGATGCCGCATGCTGGCGATGCCATGTGATCCCACGACGTTCGCCAGGCGGTCGTCGGGAATACCCTTGCCGTTGTCGCGGATCCGGACCACCAGGTCGCCACCGGACAGCTCGACCGAGAGCTCGATCGACTTCGCGCCGGAATGCCGCACGACGTTGGTGAGGGATTCCTGGACGACGCGGAACACGGCGATCGACGCGTCGTCGGTGAGGCGCAGCTCTTCGGACGGGTAGCGCTCCGTGCACTGCATCCCGGCGCGCCCGCACGACTCCTCGAGCACCCACTTGATCGCGGGCACCAGCCCGATGTTGTCGAGCAGCGTCGGGCGCAGGTGCTCGACGACACGACGCTTCAGGTTGACGCCCTCGTCGAGACCTTCGAGCACGCGATTCCAACGCAGCACGACGTCCGGGTCATCCGCGGGCAGACGCTTCCGCAGCCAGGAGACGTCCATCTTCGCGGCGATCAGCAGGCTGCCGAGCTCGTCGTGGAGCTCGCGAGCCAGCGCCTGCTTTTCCCGCTCGGAGACCCGCTGCAGCTCGCTCGACAGGTTGGAGAGCGCCTCGGTGCGCGCGCGCACCTGGGAATCGAGCTCGGCGTTGTGCTCCTCGAGCTGCCTCGCGTGCTCGCGGCGACGGCGCACGTCGCGCATGACGAGCAGCGCGGCCACGACGACCAGCAGCATCGCGAGCGCCGTCGCAGCGAGGATCAGGGCACGGCCAACCCAGAGCTCGCGGCGCCAGGACTGGACCGCGGCCCCGACCGCCAGGCCCTCCTCGATCAGCAGATCCGAAACCACGTCCCGGATTTCGTCCATCTGCTTGCGGCCGAACTCGGTCCTGACGAGCTCCATCGCGCTGCGGAAGCCGGAGCTGCGGTACAGGTCGATCGACTCGCCGATCTCGCGCAGTTTTCCGGCCGTCAGACCGTCGAGCCACTCGATACGCGTCACGTTGGAGGCGGGACCGTGACGCTCGTAATCGTCGAGCAGCCACTCGATGCGGCTCGGAAGCTCCGCCGCCGCCTTCTTGTAGGGCGCGAGGTACTCCCGCTCGCGCGTGAGCAGGTAACTGCGCTGCGCGGTCTCGGCCTCGGTGACCAGCAGCAGGTAGTCGGTCAGCTGTGTCTGGCGTTCCTCCGCGATGCGAACGCGCTCAGCTGCGGCCTCGAGGCGCGCGAAGCTCTCGCGCGACAGGTAGAGGATCCCGCCCAGCATCGTCAGCGCGAGCGCGATTGGCAGGAGGAAGATCCAGCGATGCCCGTCACTTTTCATGGCCATCACCTGTGGGCGCGTTCCTACGGTTCCTGCCGCCGGCTGCCGATGGCAGTGACCTCACTATATCGCGAGGATCTGTCACGCCGGCCTTCCGGTCCGGCCGACGCGCAGGCGACACGGAGGTCCCATCATGCTGCACTACGCCCTCATCTTCTTCGTCGTCGCCATCGTCGCGGCGATCTTCGGCTTCTCAGGTCTAGCGGCGGGCGCCGCCGGGATCGCCAAGATCCTCTTCGTGCTGTTCCTGCTGGGCGCCGCGGTCGCCGTGGTCCTGGGCCTGGTCAATCGTTCGGGCCGGGTGTGAGACCCGTCCCATGCCGCATCCCGTCCGACAGTTCGACCTGAGCCGCGTGCGGCGCATCTGGGGGCGCACGCTCGAGCTGCATCTCGGGCTCTACAAGGGCTATGTCGAGCAGCTCAACAAGCTGACCGGAAAGGCCGCTCGCGGAAGCGACCGCGAGTCTTTTGCCCGGCGTTTCGCCTTCGAGCACAACGGCGTGGCGCTGCACGAGCATTTCTTCGACGCGCTGTCGGGCACGGCCGCGCCGATGCAGCGCACGGGCGCCCTCGCGGGTGAGCTCAGGCGCTGTTTCGGTGGTTACGGCGAGTGGCGATCCGACGTGCGCGAGCTCGCGTCGGTACGCGGCATCGGCTGGATCGCGCTCATCAGGAGCGCCACCACAGGTCGACTGCACAACGTGTGGATCGACCTGCACCAGCTCGCCGTTCCCGCCATGACGGACGTCCTGCTGCTGATCGACCTGTGGGAACACGCGTGGCTGCTCGACTACGCGCCAAAGGATCGCGGCAGGTTTGTCTCCGATCTGATCGAACAGCTCAACTGGTCGGTGGTAGAGGCACGCCTCGGCCAGGGAAGCTGATCTCAGCCGCGCCTTCTCGCGCGCTCCTCCAGCTCGGCCTTCGCACGCTCGCGGCCTTCACGCTCGGCTTCCAGCAGCTCGCGCGCCTCTGCGGCGGTCTCCGGCGCCGCGGCGCGCGCTTCTGCTTCGACGTCCGCACGCTCCAGGTATTCCCTCAAGTGTCGGCGATAGCGGCGATCCGAGGAGTAGTCGCCTTCGCCCTGGACGTGACGTTCATGACTCCTGCGCTTCTTCGTCATCATCTGGCTCCTGCCCTGCAAGAAGAACATCGCCGGCCGACGGGCACTCGCACCCGTACGAGCCGGGTCGACCGCAGCCTAGCGCCGGTGGCTCACTCTACTGCCGGATAGCAGCTCATCGGCTTGTCGGACGCGGCCGACGCGCTCCGACCCGGGGATGCTGCGAACCGGCCACGGCGGCATGCTAAGGTCGGATCACCCCCGCCAGCGGATCACCTGCATGCGCGCCGTCGTCACACTGCTCGCCGCCCTGCTTGTCAGCACTGCGTCCGGCGAGAACCTGAGCCGCGACGAAGCGCGGATCGTCGCCGCGCTCGACGCGCGCCGAGAGGGCGCCGTGGCGCTTCTCGAGGAAACGGTCAATATCCCCAGCGCGACCGAGAATCTCGCCGGCGTGCGACGCGTCGGCGCCGTCTACGCGCGCGAGCTCGAGGCGCTGGGGTTCGAGACCCGCTGGGCGGAATTACCCGCGTCGATGGCCCGTGCCGGCCATCTCGTCGCCACGCACCCCGGCAACCGCGGCAAGCGTGTGCTGCTGATCGGCCATCTAGACACCGTGCTCGAGAAGGAGCCGTTCCGCCGCGAGGGCGACCGCGCCTATGGCAGCGGGGTATCGGACATGAAAGGCGGCAACCTCGTGATCGTCGAGGCATTGCGCGCGCTGCACGCGTCGGGCGCGCTTCGTGGCCGCCGGATCACCGTCGTGCTCACCGGAGACGAGGAGGACGCGGGCGTGCCGACATCGGTGGCGCGCGAGGCGCTTACGAGTGCTGCTCGCGCGAGCGATGCCGCGCTCGCCTTCGAGTCGTCGACCCCCGGCGTCGCGGTCATCGGGCGGCGGGGGGTGGGCACGTGGCGGCTGCACGTCACCGGCGAGCAGGCGCACTCTTCCGGGATCTTCCGCGACGAGCGCGGCGACGGCGCCATCTACGAGGCGGCGCGGATCCTCGCCCGCATCCACGATGAGCTGCGCGAACCGTACCTGACCATCAATCCATCGGTGATCGTCGGCGGCACGGATGTGAGCTACGACACCGCGAGCAAGAGCGGCACGGCGCTCGGCAAGCCCAACGTGATCCCGCGAGAGGTTCGCGTCGAGGGCGACATCCGCTACCTGTCGGCCGCACAGTTCGACTCCGCACGCGAGCGCATGACGCGAATCGTCGCGCAGCACCTGCCGCGGACTGGGGCCATGATCGACGTAGTGGCCGAGTACCCCGCGATGTCGCCCACGGATGCGAACCGCGAGCTGCTCGCGGCGCTCGACGGCGTCAGTCGCGACCTTGGCCAGGGCGCCATCGTCGCGCAGGACCCGGGAGAGCGCGGAGCGGGCGACGTATCGTTCGTCGCCGAAGGTGTTGCGTGTCTCGACGGGCTGGGTGCGGACGGCGGCAACGAGCACGCGCCGGGCGAGTACGTCGATCTGGCCAGGCTGCCCGCACTGACCCGGCGAGCCGCGCTCCTGATCTATCGACAGACGCGCTGACCATCGGCCCGCGAAAGCGGGAGACAACCCGGGCGTCCGGGGCCCCGCTTGCCCCGGACGCCCTCGCCCGCGCGGCCCGAGTCTCTCAGGCCGCGCGTGTACGGCGCCGGACGAACCCGGCCGCGCCGATTACTCCCGCGAGCATCACGCCCTGCCGCTCTCGGTGGCGAGGCGGGGCCGGCTCGAAGACGACGCGGACCCCGAGGTCGTCGTAGTCGCCGTCGTGCGCGCTCGCGTTCCAGAGTATGAGAAACGTATTGGGCGCTTCCTGGACGAGTCCGACGCTGTAGTTCTGCGCGGATCGCGGCGGTGCCCGATTGCTCCAGACAGCGCTCCCGGCTTCCGGCCCGCGCGGGCTCGCGCGGAACTGGAAGTCGATGGCACCGCCCGATGTTGCGGCGCTGCAGGTCGCGCCCACCTTGCTGCTCCCCGTCCTGAAGCAGTCCTTCCCTTCGACCAGAAAACTATTGACCCAGCCGGCCTCGTGTCCGAGGTATTCGAACGTCAGCGTGCCGGCGCCGGTGGTCTCGAGCACACCGTTGCGCGTGACAGCCGCGGGCGTGGGGAGAAACGGGTAGTCGTTGGCGGGACTGACCATCGCCGGCGAGCCCGTTCCGGCACGGACCTGCAGCACCGAGGCCGCGTCCGCGGTACCCGCGGCCAGACCGATCCCAAAGACTGCAACACCGATCAGAGCCCGCATTTGACCTAACCCGAGCGCGCAAGCGCGCATGAATACAGGTGCAAGCGCTATGCCAGCCTTGTGTCACAGGCACTTGCGTGAGCGTGGCGGCGCTGACACGCGCAGTTGTAATAACGGACGACAGTGACCAGGGTCAGGTCTTGTCGTTACCGCGCTCGATCAACCGCGGGCGGACATGGGTTCAGACGTTCACAGCCAGGCGCCCGGTCTGGTAATCCGCGATCGCCTGATCGATCTCCTCGCGTGTATTCATCACGAAGGGACCGTACTGCACGATCGGCTCGCCGATCGGGCGGCCGGCGATCAGGAGCAGTTGGGCCCCCTCCTCGTGCGCGGCGATGTCGACCAAGTCGCCCTGCGTCAGGAGCCCGGCGGCCCGCAGCGGGACCGTCCGCGCGTCATCGCCGATCGATGCCGCACCCTCGTATGCGTAAACGAACGCATTGTGGCCGGGCTCGAGCGGAATGCTCACCCTCGCGCCGGGAGGCAGCCGGAGGTCGAGATAGAGCGGCTGGGTGCTCGCGCCCTGGATCGGGCCGCGCGTCACGTCCGCGCCCTGCCGCAGCGTGCCGGCGATCACGCGGGCCTCCCCGCCGCCCGCCAGCGGCGCGGTCGGAATTTCACGTGACGGGACGTCCCGCCAAGCCGCCTGATTCATCTTCTCCCGGGCCGGCAGGTTGATCCAGAGCTGGAATCCGCGCATGCGTCCTTCGGTCTGCTGCGGCATCTCGGAGTGGATGATGCCGCGCGCAGCCGTCATCCATTGGACGTCGCCCGGTCCGAGGTCGCCACGGTTGCCGAAACTGTCCTCGTGCCGCATGTGGCCGTCGAGCATGTAGGTGACGGTCTCGAAGCCGCGGTGCGGATGCGAAGGAAAGCCCGCGATGTAATCGTCCGGGTCGTCCGAATAGAACTCATCGAGCATCAGGAACGGGTCGATGCGCAGGTTGCGCGCGCCACCCAGGCTGCGGCGCAGGCTCACGCCCGCGCCGTCGGACGCCGCCACTGATTCGATGACGGCCTGTAGTTTCCTCTTGCTCATGTCGATTCTCCTTTACTCAACGCTGTGCCGGCCGCGTCAACTGCGCGGGCTCGGCATCAGTTCAGGAACTCCGCAACACGTCGTCCGGCGCAGCCAGGCGCGAGCTGCGCGCATCCAGCGACCAGGATCCCGCGCCGCGCGCCGCGAGGATCAGCAGACCACCGGCAATAGCCAGGTTCTTGAGGAGCATCAGCTGCTGCATCTGGTCGGTCGCGCCGTGGAACAGAAAGCCCGCCAGCACGGCGAAGGCGGCGAGCGCCACGGCGACGATCCGCGTCTGGTAGCCCACGACCAGGGCCAGGCCCCCAAGTACTTCAAGGGCGATCACGGCTGGGAGCAACGCGCCCGGGACGCCCGCAGCATCCATGTACGCCTGCGTCCCGGCGTACGCACCGATCTTCTCCACGCCGGACTTCACGAAGATCACGGCGATCAGGATGCGGCCGACGAGGTCGGCGGATTTCTCGAGGGTTGTCATGGGGGGCTCCTTCCGTCCGTGTGCACCAATGGCAATTGCGGTTGGCCTTGGGCTGCGTGTATTTTGCATTTATCGTCTCGATTTAATAGTTTATTTTTTAGGGCATAACGATCTACTTGGTGAATGTATGAACCCCCGTATCGGCCTGGATCAATGGGGTGCCCTGGTGGCAGTCGTCGAAGCCGGCGGCTATGCCGGTGCCGCCCGTCGGCTGCACCGCACGCAATCGACGATCACCTACACCATCAAGAAGCTCGAGGAGCAGCTCGGGCTCAAGGTCTTCGAGCTCAAGGGGCGCCGGGCAATGCTCACCGCGACCGGTCAGCTCCTGTACCGGCGCGGCAAGTCGCTGCTGAGCGAGGCCGCACGGCTCGAACGCGCCGCGGCCGAGCTCGCCCGTGGTCAGGAACCGCAGATCCGACTCGCCGTCGACGTCGTGTATCCGACCTGGCTCCTGCTCGACTGCCTGGAGACCTTCGGCGACGAGCAGCCCGACACGCGAATCGAGCTCTACGAGACGGTGCTCGGAGGGACGGACGAAGCGCTGATCGCCGGCGAAGTCGATCTCGCGATCGGCAGCGCGGTACCCGGCGGATTCCTGGGGGACCCTCTCATGCAGATGTGTTTCGTGTGCGCGGCGGCGCCGGCTCATCCGCTGCATGCGCTCGGTCGTGCGGTGACGCTCGACGATCTGCGGGCCCACCGGCACCTGGTGGTGCGTGACTCCGGCGTGCAGCGGACGCGATCCGGCGGCTGGCTGAACGAGAAACGCTGGACCGTATCGCACAAGGCGACCTCGATACACGCGGCCTGCCTGGGCGCGGGCTACGCGTGGTTTCCGGAGGATACGGTCCGCGCCGAGCTCGACTCAGGCCGTCTGGTGCGGCTGCCGCTCGCCGAGGGCGCCGAGCGCCACGCTACGCTCTACCTCGTCATCGCCGACGCCGAGCTCGCTGGGCCGGGAACGCTGCGCCTCGCGGGGCTTCTCAAGGAGAGGACGAGCGCAGCCTGCGAGCGCGAGCGCCGCTGAGGGCGGATGCGACGCCGGCGCGACTCGCGGCCGCATAATGCGCGTGCCTCGAGGAGGAATCGAAATGATCGAAGGCCGTTGTCTTTGCGGCGCGCTCCGTTACGAAGCGGATCCGCCCTTCCAGTTCATGGTGAATTGTCACTGCTCGATGTGCCGCAAGCACCACGGCGCCGCGTTCGCCACCTTCGTCGCCGTGCGGCCACAGTCGTTTCGCTGGGTCTCAGGCGAAGCGAACGTCGGTATCTATGCCTCGTCCGAAAACGCCGAGCGCGCGTTCTGCCGTGTGTGCGGCTCGGTCGCCCCGCATCTGCTTGCTGCGATCGGCCAGGTGATCATCCCGGCCGGGAATCTCGAGGGCGACCTCGGGGCGCGGCCCCAGCTTCACATGTTCACAGGCTCCCGAGCGCCGTGGTACGAGATCACCGACGACCTGCCTCGCTCCGAGGCGTATCCACCGGGCTTCGATCTGCCGTCCGTCCCACGCCCGCAGGTCACACCGCGGCCCGGTGTCGTCGAGGGCAGCTGCCTGTGCGGGGACGTCGCGTTCGAGGTACGGGGTGAAGCCCGCCTCATGATGAACTGCCACTGCTCGCGCTGTCGCCGCGGTCGCGGCGCGGCGCACGCAAGCAACATCCTCTACCCGCTCGACGCGCTCCGCTGGACACGCGGCGAGACGCAGGTGGTGGACTTCGCGCTGCCCGAGGCGCGCCGCTTCGGCACCGCGTTCTGTCGCCGCTGCGGCGGCGGCCTGCCGCGGGTGTCGGCGGGCTTCGGCGTCGTGGTACCAGCCGGAACGCTCGATGTCGATCCCGGCATTCGTCCGTCCGCGCACATCTACACGGCCTTCAAAGCGGCGTGGTTCGAGATCACCGG
>Ga0075421_100010496_pt1 | contig 11452 bp, 8 predicted proteins | sample SoiMetdeltSBSDD5_FD_75292 | JGI IMG/M metagenome (GOLD analysis project Ga0075421, IMG submission 75292) | Bulk soil microbial communities from a Populus tree surrounding site in Tennessee, USA - Soil MetaG P. deltoides SBSDD5 | ecosystem: Environmental > Terrestrial > Soil > Tree plantation...
CAATGTCGACATGCTGTACGAGGTGGGCACCGATGCGCTCGCTTCGCTTGAGCCGTCGAACAACATCCGAGTCATCACCAATCAGCGGAACTACGCGTACGCCGTCATTCTGAACGTTCAGCGCACCGCTCTGAAGAGCAGCGACTTTCGTGTCGCCCTGAACGCCGCAGTAGACCGCGATGCGCTCGTCGCCGACGTCCTCAAGGGCCACGGGACGCCCGCGAAAGGGACTGTCTGGCCACATCACTGGGCATACGAGGCGCGGGGAACTGAATTCAGCTACGCTCCGCGGCTGACGGGCCCGGAATCGCACCACTTTACTTGTCTGGTTCTGGATGCCTCGCACGAGCGTCTGGCGCTCGCGCTGCAGAAGCAACTGCATGCGGTCGGCGTTGAAATGGACCTGAAACGGATGTCTCTCGACGAGGGACTGCCACTGGTGAGGGCGGGCAGCTTCGATGCGTTCCTGGCAGATTTTCAGCTGGGCTCGTCCTTGTTACAGCCTTACAGATTCTGGCGTTCTGGCGGCCCGCGTAATTGGGGGCACTTCAGTGACTCGGATGTTGACAGAGCACTCGACGCAATCCGTGACGCGTCCAATGACGACCAAGCATATCGGTCAGGCGTCGCGGCCTTTCAGCGAGCAATCTTCAATAATCCACCGGCGATTTTTCTTGCCTGGACTGAGCGAGCGCGTGCAGTCAGTACCCGGTTTGAGGTGGCGATAGAGCCAGGCCGCGATATTCTGGGGACGCTCCGGCAGTGGCGTCCATTGTCGCCGCAGCAAGTCGCGAGCCGAAACTAGCAAAGATCATGGCATTCCGCACCCGTGGAATCGCGACACGTCTGGCGCTGATTCTGGTGCTCGCGGCGATCCTGCCGCTGATCGCGTACGGCCTCGTCTCGATCCTGTCGCTGCGCAGCGGCACGCGCGTCTCGGTCATCGCCGGCAACCAGAACGTCGCAACGCGCGCGGCGGAAGAAATCCAGCGCTATATCTCCTCGCATGCCGAAATCCTGAAGGCGCTCGCCGCCGAAATGCAGGACATCGGGCTCGACCAGCGCCAGCAGGAGTACACCGTCCGGGCGTATGTCCTGCAATTCCCCGAGTTCCGTGAGATCACCCTCTTCGACGAAGCCGGCAAAGCGGTCGCGTCCAGCCGGATCGGCGCGCCGCAGGTCACCATTCCAACCAATCCGGGAGTGACCTTTGGCGGCGTCTCGATGGCCCCGATACACGTCGACGCCGATCTGCTGCCGTCGACGACATTCGCGGTGCGACTGAAGCGCCTCAATCAGCCAGCCGGCTGGCTGGTCGGCGAGTTCAACCTCGAAGAAATGTGGCGGATGGTCGACAACATCCGCATTCCCGAACACGGCTACGCGCTCGTGGTCGCTCCCGACGGTACGCTCATCGCGCACGGCAACCCCGACAAGAAGACGCTCGTCGCCCAGTCGACCAACATGAAGAACCATCCGCTGGTCGCGCCCGGCGAAGGGAGCTCGGCGCCCGCGGAGTACCGCGAGGAGGACGGCAGCCAGCAGGTCGCCGTTTCTGCGCCGATTCCGCAACTCGGCTGGACGGTCATCGTCGAACAGCCCACCGCCGAGGCCTACGCGAACGCGAACGCGCTCCAGCAGCAGTTGACGGTCGCCATCGGCATCGCGCTGCTGGTGATGATCGGCATCGGCCTGTTCTTCGGCCGCAAGTTCATCGCGCCCATCTTCATCCTGCACCGCGGCACGCAGGCGGTCGCGGCCGGCGACCTCGAATCGCGCGTGCACATCGATACCAACGACGAATTCGGCCAGCTCGGCGACGCCTTCAATTCGATGGCTGACCGGCTCGTCGAGCTCCAGGAAAACGTCAAGCGCCAGGAGCGGCAGGCGATGTTCGGCCGGGTCGCCGCCGGCATCGTCCACGATCTCTCGCATCCGATACAGAACATCGGCAACAGCACACGCCTGCTGCTCCGTTCTGACATCGACGCCGAATCGCGGGTGAGCTTCCATCAAACGATCGAGCGCGAGCTGCAGACGCTGAAGCGCTTCATGGAAGACCTGCGCAACGTCGTCAAGCCGAAGCCGATCGAGCGCTTCGCGATGGATCTCAACGGCACGATTGCGGAGATCGTCGACCCGATGCGCGCCGAGGGCGACCGCAACGGCGTCAAGGTCGAAGCGTTCTACGGCGACGGCCCGCTCGTCATGGAAGGCGATCGCTTCGCGCTCGGTCGCGTGTTCCGCAACCTGATCACCAACGCGATTCAGGCCACCGAATCGGGCGGCCGCGTGTCGATCGCGACCTCGCGGATCGGCACGCACCTGGAAATCCAGGTCACCGACACCGGGTCGGGCATTCCGGCGGATCGGCTCGGGCGAATCTTCGACGATTTCGTCACCACCAAGCGCCGCGGTCTGGGCCTCGGCCTGGCGATCTCCAAACGCATCGTGGAACAGCTCGACGGCACCATCACCGTCGAAAGCGAAGTCGGGCGCGGCACGACGTTCACGCTGCGCTTTCCGTCCACCGATCGCCCGGCGCAGGCAGCAGCCAGTTAGGCGGAATGTTCTCCGCGAGAGGACGAAAACGATGTTCCGGACTTTGGTCAAGATGCAGGCAATGACCGTAGACGATCGAACCGTGCCGGTGCGCTATTTCGAACTCCGCACCGTGCGCGGCCAACGCCGTTACAGCGCCGAGATTCTGCTGGCGCCCGGCGACCGTGTCATCCTCGACGATGATTCCGTGACCAATCTCGAGGCGCGCGCGGCGCGGCTCGTTCCGGCGACGCTCTACAGCCGGATGCTCGCGCGTACCGCCTGAGCGTTGATACGTGAAGTTGAGGACGTGAGAATTTGAGGATGTGCGGATCTGAATGTGAGGTCAAATCCTCACATCCTGACATCCTCACATCCTCACATTCTGAGTGCTCTCCGGGGGATCCAGAGACCTCGTCGTGAGGGGGAATCGGACGAGCGGCCCTGCAAAAGGTCCGGCTGAAGCCGAGCAACTCGTGCAGGTCCGGTTGGAGCCGGTCGCTACTTGCGAGGCAGCACCGCGTCTTTGAGCTGTTTGGCGATCCGCGCCTTCACGACGGTCTTCGCGGGAATCTTGATCGCCTCACCAGTCGCCGGGTTCCGTCCCATCCGCGCTTTGCGCTTCTGGACCACCAGCTTGACCATACCGGGCAGCACGAATTCGCCCGAGCGCTTCAGCTCTTTTTCGGCGAGCGCCGTCAGCTCATCGAAGTACTCGCGGGCCTGTGTCCGCTTGACCTCGAACCGCTCGGCAAAATGCGAAAAGAGCTCGGACTTGCCCATCCTGCGGGCGTCAGCCATCGTTTCCCCCCATCGCGTGACGCGCGTGTAATTTCGACCGCCGATCCGCCGCGCGTATCCGAAGACCGCGGTTTTGCTCGAAAAACCCGCGTATCCTAGCGCGCCCTTCTCGCCAGTGTCAATCACGCGAACGGGTAAAACGAATCGAAATGCTAGAATTTTCCAGCATGTCAAGCCCGACGCTCGAGACGTTTCCCAATCCGCGACCTGAGCGGGACTACGAGATCACGATCGACTGTCCGGAATTCACATCGCTCTGCCCGAAAACGGGACTGCCGGATTTCGGCGAGATCCGGATTACCTACGTGCCCGACACGCGCTGCGTGGAGCTCAAGTCGCTCAAGTACTACATGATCGAATTCCGCAACCGCGGCATTTTCTATGAAGCGGTGACCAATCAAATCCTCGACGACCTCGTGGCACTGCTGCAGCCTCGCCGGATGCGCGTCGTCGGTGACTTTTCCGTCCGCGGCGGGATCAGAACCTCGGTCAGCGCCGAGTACCGCAAGAGCTAGCAGCGTGTCGGCCGTTCCTCTCCTGGCATGCCGATGAGCGACCCTGTCCGCATCCCGATTGAAGGCGAAATCGACCTGCACGCGTTCGCACCGTCCGACGTGCGATCGGTCGTTGACGAGTACGTTCGGGCGGCAGCGGCGGCCGGGTTGACCGAAGTGCGCATCGTGCACGGCCGCGGGCGCGGCGTGCAGCGCGGGATGATTCAGGCCGCGCTCGACCAGCATCCCAACGTCGTCGAATTCTGGGACGACCCGGCCGCCCATCTGGGCGCGACGATCGCCCGGCTGAAACTGGAACCTGGAGATCGAGTAATTGGGTAATCGGGTAATCGGGTAATTGAATTGGTGATTGGGCAATCCATCCATCTCGCAATTCAATTACTCGATTATTCAATTACCCGATTACCAGATTCCCCCGACCCGATTACCAGATTCCCCCGACCCGATTACCAGATTCCCCGACTGATTCCCTGGCTCTTCTGTTCGTCGGCGTTCGTCCGGCACATTCGTAAGAGCACAACTGAAATTGTGTGCTGAACCCCTGTCGTCGAACGGCACATCGGCCTGCGATAAGAGCTCAGTTTTCGCCACTTAAGTTGCACCACACCAGGCGTTTGAAGTGACGCCCGAAATTCGACACGCACACAGGGAACATCATTTGCGATACGTGCTGCAACCACTGTACGTACCTTGCCGCGTACGGTCGGCTCGACCATGCAGCAATTGATTCTCGTAATTGAACCGGATCGCCGGCAGTCCGCGAAGCTCGCCATGCTGGCCCGCAGCCAGCGCGCGGAGATGATCGTTGTCGCGTCGGTCCACGAAGCGCTGGACACACTCGACGAGCGTGTTCCTGATCTGCTCCTGATCTCAGCGTCGCTCCTGCCAAAGGAGGAGGCGTTGCTGGCCGAGCGGTTGCGAGAACTGGCCGCCGACGGCATCAAAGTTCCGACGCTTCTCCTTCCGATTCTGGAAACACCGAGTCATCGGGTGTCCGGGCCGCAGAAAACCGGGGCCAGAGCTCTTCGGCCCGTCGCCCGCAACGCGCGCGGGCAGGAGATCTGCGATCCGACGATTTTCGCGATGCAGATCAGCACGCATCTCGAACGGCTGGCAGCCGAGCGTCCCACAGGCGCGATCGCTCCAATCAAACGACGGAACGTCACCGTGTTGCAGGAGACCAAATCCGGGCCGATCGAATACCACGAGATCGAGCCAGTCACCCTCACCAAGGAAAAAGCTGCATCGACGGCGGCGCCATCGCCTCCGGCCGCGCGGACGCCCGAATGGCGCGACCTGCTGTCGGCTCTCCAACGGGATCTTGAACGTATGAAGACAGAAAACCTGGAATCGACAAGACCCGTCGTCGCCGCGCAACCGCGACCGCCCGTGAACGTGGCACGCGCCACGGTTCCTGAGCCTGCGACACCGTCTGCGCCACGAACGGCTGCACAGGCAACGCCGGCGTCGCGAGCCGTTCAGCCGGCCCGCGCAAACACACCGGCGGCGCCTTCACAGGCGGCGCCGAAAGCCGCACCGCGACCAACGAGACCATCGACGCCGGACCCGGCGCGAGAGAAGAAGGCTGAGAAGCAGCCTCCCGCACCCGCGCGAGACGAATGGGGCGTCTACAATCCGGACCAAGCCGGATTCGCAGCGCTTCGCGCACGTCTGGACGAGATGGCAAACGCAAACAAGAAGCAGGGCTAGCAGCCAGGCGATCGAAGATCGCGAGAGTGGCTCTGCTATCATGGCGCGTCGTTCCGTTTCAGAGCGGCCGACGCGTTCATGCAGTCCTACAGCACCCGACACATCTATCGAACGCTGACCGCTGTCGCCGCGACGGCGCTGCTGACGTTCGCCGCGCCGCTGCTCGCGCAGGCGCCCACTCCGGAAGCGCACTTCGGATTCCGGATGGGAAGCGACGGCCGGCTGGCGTCTGCCGACGCGATTGAAAAATATTTCGAGCTCGTCGCCTCACGAACCGACCGGGTGAAGATCGTCGACATCGGTCCGACCACAGAGGGTCACCGCACGATTGCCGCCCTCGTCAGTGCCCCCGAAAACATCCGCAATCTCGAGCAAATCCGCGCCGCAAACCAGCGCCTCGCCGATCCGCGGACGCTTCCTCCTGACGAGGCGCGCCGTGCCGCCGCCACTCATAAAGTGATCCTGGCCATCGGCTGCAGTATTCACGCCTCCGAGATTGGCGCGACGCAGGCCGTCAACGAACTGCTCTTCACGCTCGCGACGTCGGACGAGCCGGCCGTGCAGAGCGTTCTGCAGAACGTCGTCATCGTGCTGCTGCCGATGCTGAACCCGGACGGCCACCGGCTGGTCGTCGACTGGTACGAGCGCGGGAAGGGAACGGCGCTCGAGGGCGGCCCGATGCCGTGGCTGTATCACAAATACGTCGGCCACGACATCAACCGCGACGCGTTCATGATGAACATGGCGGAGAACCGCAACCTCGCGCGGTTCTTCTACACCGAATGGCACCCACAAGTATTTTTGACGATGCACCAGATGGGGACCAACGGTCCGCGCTTCTTTGTGCCACCCAACGACGATCCGATCGATCCCAATTACGACCCGCTGATCTGGCGTACGGCGGCACTGCTCGGCAGCGCCATGGCGCTCGAGCTGCAGCGCGATCGTCACACCGGTGTGCTGACCAACGGCATGTACGACTACTACTGGCCTGGCTATGAAGATTCGGCGCCGCTTGGGCACAACACCGTTTGTCTGCTCACGGAAGTGGCAAGCGCCAAGGTGGCGACGACGATTGCGATCAGGGCGTCGGAGCTTCGCGCCGGACAGAAGGGGTTGTCGGAGTACAAGCCGCAAATCAATTTTCCGGAGCCGTGGCAGGGCGGTTCGTGGTCGCTTCGCAACATCGTGGACTACGACTTGAGCGCCGTTCGCGGTCTGCTCACGGCGGTGTCGGCCTATCGCGAATCGATCGTTCAGAACTTCTACGAGATGGGGCGCCGCGCGGTCGAAGCCGGGCGGCAGGGCGCACCGTTCGCGTTCATCATTCCGCCGGAACAGCACGATCCGCAGGCGGTCGCCAAGCTGGAGCAGCTGCTGATTCAGGGCAGTATCGAGGTGCACCGCGCGCTCGATCCGTTTCGAGCGGACGGCGAACCATATCCCGCGGGCACCGACATCGTCCTGATGGCGCAGCCATATCGCGCCTACGCCAAGACTCTGCTCGAGCGGCAGGCGTATCCCGCGCGGCGCGCGACGCCCGACAGTCCGCCCGAACGGCCGTACGACGTCGCGGGCTGGACGCTGCCGCAGCAAATGGGCATCGAAGTGCGCCTGATCGAGCGCGTCTTCGAACCTCCGGCGATGTCGCGGCTGACGGCGGCCGTGATTCCGCGGGCCAACGTCTGGGGCGAGCCAAGACCTGGCTACTACGTAGTCGACGCACGCGGAAACGGCGGCGCGCTGGCCGCGAACCGGTTGATCGCAGCCGGTGGCGCCGTGTCGTGGGTGACAAACGGACTGAGCGCCGGTGGATTCCAGTATCCCGCGGGATCGCTCGTCGTTCCGTACTTCAAAGGCGCCGAGCCGATCGTTGCGCGCATCGCCGGCGAGCTCGGGCTGCGCATCGACGGCGTGAAAGGCAAGCCGCCGGGCGATGCACGGCCGATCGGCCGCGGACGCGTGGCGCTCTACAAACCCTGGGTCGAAAACATCGACGAGGGTTGGACCCGGTGGCTGCTCGAACAGTACGAATTCAGTTTTGCGTCAGTTGCCGATGCCGAGGTCCGCGCCGGCAACCTGCGCGCGAAGTACGACGCCATCATCCTGCCAAGCGCCACGGCCGAGCGGTTGACAGCCGGCCATCCGGCCGGTGTCGTGCCTCCTGAGTACGCGGGGGGCCTTGGTGAAGCTGGTGTGGACGCGCTGCGAAAGTTCGTCGAAGCCGGCGGCACCTTGATCTGCCTCGATCAAGCCGGGGCGTTCGCGATCGATGCGTTCAAGCTTCCGATCCGCGACGTCGCCCGCGGTGACGACGCACGGTTCTTCTGTCCCGGCTCGATTCTGCGCGTCGAGCTCGATCGGACGCAGCCGCTGGCGTTCGGCATGGTCCCGCGAACGGCGGGATTTTTCTCGTTCAGTTCGGCCTACGACATCACGCCGTCCCGGCCGTCGGCTGACGGACACGGCGGCGATCCAGCGCCCGGCTCGATTCAGACGATCGCGCGTTACGGCGACAAAGACATCCTGCTCAGTGGCTGGCTCGAAGGCGAGTCGGTCATTGCCGGGCGTACTGCGGTCGCGCAAGCCGCTGTCGGTGCTGGACGGGTGGTGCTGCTTGGCTTCCGCGTGCAGCATCGCGCGCAGTCGTACGCAACGTTCCGCCTGCTGTTCAACGCGCTGCTGACCGCCGACCGTCCTCCTGCTACTAAATAACGATCTGGTTTCCCGCAGGGATTTGAGGATTTAAGGAAAACCTCTCGCGGTGGCATTGCCATTGCCTCTGCAGCCCCGCAAAGCGGCCGGATCGAAGAAATCCCCAGAGTTTTTGAAAGGGGCGATCGATTTCTGCGCCACCGGCGCTCGAGGAGGGATGCGGAAACTGCAACAGATTGTTCGAGCAGGCGATCGCGTACGGGTGCGCCAGCAGCGATGGCGCATCGTCGCCGTGCGGGCGTACGAAGCATGTCAGTTGTTCACGCTCGCCGGGCTGGGACCGTTCAACGCGGGCCTTCACTCGTCGGTGCTCGCCCCGTTCGATCGCATTGAACCGCTCGAACGAGTGTCGCGGGTCCGCATCGTACAACCTCGTTTGTGGCGGCGACGCTGCCGCGCGCTCGTCGCCGCGGACTGCGCAGCCGGAAGTCTGCGTGCCGCTCCGAACGCCCGAATCGACCTGCTCCCGCACCAGCTCGAGCCGGCACTCGGCGTCGTCCGCGGACTCGGCTCGCGTGTGCTGCTCGCCGACGAAGTCGGCCTCGGCAAAACGATTCAAGCCGGGTTGATCGTTGCGGAACTGCGCGCTCGCGGCGCTGGCGATCGCGTGCTGGTGCTCACGCCGGCCGGGTTACGCGATCAGTGGCACGCGGAGCTCACCGGGCGGTTCGCGCTGGACTGCAGGATCGTCGACATGCGCGCCGTGCGCCACTCGGCCGCGCTGCTGCCGGCAGGACTCAATCCGTGGAGCACGCTGCCGGCCGTCATTGCCTCGATCGACTTCATCAAGCGGCCCGAGGTCCTGCCCGCGGTTCTCTCCTGCCGCTGGGATGTCATCGTCGTCGACGAGGCACACGGCGTCACGGCCGGAAGCGACCGGCACGTGGCGGTCTCGTCCCTCTGCCGGCGCGCCCCGCACATCGTGTTGCTCACGGCAACACCACACAATGGCGATCGCGCGGCGTTCTACTCGCTCTGCGGAATCGGCTCCCTCGACGATGAGCCGTTGCTGGTGTTCCGTCGCGATCGACGCGAAGTGGCGTTGGGCGCAGGACGCCGCGTGCATCGCGTCCGGATTGCTTCGAGCGCGGCGGAACGGCGGATGCACGAACTGCTCGCGCGGTTTACTCAGGCTGTGCGTCTGGAGCGAGGGGACGGCGATCCCCGCGTCTGGCTCGCGCTGACCACGCTGCACAAGCGCGCACTGTCGAGCGCTCGATCGCTTCACGAATCGATCGGTCGCCGGCTGGAAGGACTGTCGACCGATGCAGGCGACAGGGGCGCTCAGCTGGCCTTGCCAATCGATGACGCGTGTGGCGAGCTCGATGGCTCGGATCAACCACCGATCTGGACGACACCGGCGCTCGATGATGACGGCCGCGAGCGACGGATGCTCACTCGGCTTTCGGAGGCGGCGCGCGCCGCCGCGCCAGACGAATCCAAGCTGCGGCGGCTTGCGACCCTACTGGCACGGCTCCGCCGCCGAAGGGAGCCGGCCGTCATCTTTACCGAGTATCGCGACACGCTGCTGCACGTGCATCGGACGCTCGGCCTGCCGTGCGCATTGCTTCACGGCGGGTTGAGCCGCGATGAGCGACGGAACGCCGTCGAAGATTTTCAGAGCGGACGTCGATCGATCCTGTTGTCTACGGACGCCGGCGGTGAAGGATTGAACCTTCATCACACCTGCCGCGTCGTGATCAATCTCGAGCTGCCGTGGAATCCCATGCGGCTCGAGCAGCGAATAGGCAGGGTCGATCGAATCGGCCAGCAGCGCCGTGTACACGCGTTCAATCTGATCGCTTGCGACACTGGCGAGATGCGCGTCTACGACCGCCTGAAAGCGAGAATCGCCCGGGCGCAGCAAGACATCGGCGTTGCGGATCCGCTGGACTCTTCTTCCGCCGATTCGGAAGAGGTCGTCGCGCGCCTCGTCATCGAGGGCGACGAGGCCGACACAGGCCCAGAGACCGGTACGACGATTACAGACGGCGGACTCGCCGACGCTCCGAAATTGACCTTTGTGAGGCTCCGGGACGCGGCGGCATCCGAACGCGTCCGGCTCCTTCACGCACGCGCGATGACAACCGGCAACGACAGAACGCCGGCGCCCGAGTCGAGCAGTGATTCCTGGCTGGCCTTCGCACGCCGTCCGCTTACGCGCGCCCGGCTCGCAGGCCGCGTGCTCGTGATTCTTCAATCAGTGCTCGAGGACTGCGGCGCGCACGGTGTCGCGCTGCACCTCGCGCCGCTCGTGCTGCAGATGACGTCCCGCCTGCGGAGTTTGAGCTCCAGCGAGCTTCGAGCATTCCTTCGATGCCTGATTCATGAGCCGTCGCTGATGGAATTCGCCGGTTCGAATTGGAGGGAAGAATCGGTGCGGGTGCACGCCGACTTCTGGCGCACGCGACTGAATCGCGAGCGCGCGATAGCCGCCCACCTGACTGACACGGGCGGTGCGTCGTTGTTCCAGCCCGGCCTGTTCGACTTACGAGCCGTACGAATGCGCCGATTGGAGGCCCAGGAACTCGACACGGCGAGGCGGGAAGCCGCTCGCCATGTTGCCGCCGCCGAAGAAGCGAGCCGGATCGACCGCGAAGCGACGCACGTGGCGCTCGTGCTTCTTCCTTGAACCGATGTTGCCGGGCTTCGGCGGGCATCTGATCTCTGAAAGCTTCCTCGAGCGATTTCTCGCCGATCGTCCCGCAACAGGCGTCGACGAGCGGCGTGCCGACCTCGTGCGCTGGCAACGGCAGATGCGATCGCTCGGTCCCGCGTCCAGTCTGCGGGGACTGTTCGAGCACGGCGCGGAACCGCTCATCGTTGCCGTCGGCCTGGCTCGTCCCACTGGCGTCGAGATCGGAACAGACTTCGTTCTCGCTTCTCTCTCCGCCGGTTCAGAACGTCTCACCCTCATCGTCGCGCACTGGGGCGCGCGGCTCGATCCGCTCTGGCGTCCGGCGGTTGTCGAAGCAGGACGCCAGGGCGCCGCGTGGTGCCTGCTGTTCAACGGCACTCATCTGCGGTTGATCTGCGCGAATCGTCTGCATTCGAGGCGGTACGTCGAATTCAACCTCGAGGTGGCGCTCGACGAGGACCGGACCTTACACGCACTCCTGACCGTGGTGGCTTGCGCGAGCTTCGAGACCGGAAGGCACCGGACCAGGCCG
>Ga0075421_100010498_pt1 | contig 11450 bp, 8 predicted proteins | sample SoiMetdeltSBSDD5_FD_75292 | JGI IMG/M metagenome (GOLD analysis project Ga0075421, IMG submission 75292) | Bulk soil microbial communities from a Populus tree surrounding site in Tennessee, USA - Soil MetaG P. deltoides SBSDD5 | ecosystem: Environmental > Terrestrial > Soil > Tree plantation...
ACGTCGACGGGCCCCAGCTCGGCGAAGACGTGCGCGCCCGCCGCCGGCGTCTCCCACTCGCAATCGTTGGCGTTGAAAATCGACCAGGGGCGTCCGCCCGGACCGCGGGGCAGGCGGAGATGGCACCAGGAGTCGCCCCACATGTGGGGCCGGCACAGGATCTCGAGATTCGCGCCGACGGAGACGTGCTGGCCGGCGGGCAGCTCCATGAACTCGCGAAATCCCAGCTTGGCGCAGAAGGCCTTGATCTCGTGGGCGGCGGCGAGATCCGGGGCGTGCTGATAGAGGAGGACGATCTGCGCCCGCCGGGCCTCGGGAATCCGCTTCAAGGTGGCCGGGTGGAAATGGTCCGGATGCTCGTGGGAGATCCAGATATGCGTGATGGACTCGAAGTCCGCGGGGCCGAAGGCCGAGCGGGAGAGGAGGGCCCAACCATTGTTGAAGACGAGGCCGTCCAGCCAGGGATCGGTGAGGAGGCGCGTTCCCTGGCCGTCGTCCACCACGACGGAGGCGTGATTGACGAACTCTATACGTGGCTCCACCACTTGCTCCCCAGTGGGACTCCGCCCGCCAGATGTGGCCTTCACGCCCACCCTCTTGACCGCATCTAGCGGAACTCCGCGAGCCAGAGGTTCCCGCGGGACTCGGTCATGTTGTAAACGATCTTCCCTTCGACTACCGACAGCTCGACGTCCGCCGGCCCGACGTTGATGATCGAGCGTGTGCGCCCGTGTACGTGGTGGATGCTGAACGGCTCTCCGCGGGGGCCCTTCGTCGTGGGATCGAGCCGTCGCGCCCAGATGCAGCGAGAGCCGTCGGCGTCCGAAAGGTAGTAGATCGAATTGCCGTCCGGCGACCAGCGCGGCGCATCGGTCCAGGCGGTTCCTCCGGCCGCGTGGATCCACTCCCTCTCCCCGATCGGCGCCAGTCCGCGGAAGGGGACGATCACCTCTTCCGTGGGTCCAGAGGGCATCGCTGTGTGGAACAAGACCCATCGACCGTCCGGAGAAAAGACCCCTCGGTAAAGCTCCTTTTCCCGATGCTTCAGTATTTCCGCGCGCTCTCCCGTGACCAAGTCTATGACGGCGAGAGTTGATCGGGCAGGGACGCCGTACAGCAAAAGAGCATATCGCCCGTTCGGCGACCAATCGGTCGGCAGGCCGCACTCCTGGCAAACTTCCTTTGGAAGACCGCCCCTGGCGGACACGCGCCGGATCGCGCGTTTGCCGTTCTCGACTGTGCCATAGAGGACCTCCGCACCGTCGGCGGAGATGACCGGATATCTCTCCTGCAGAGAGGCGCTCGACGTAGTCAACGTGCTCTCGGTCCCTAGGACCAGGTCCTTGAGGGCAATGCCGGCCTGTCCGGGGAGAGCGAAGGTGTATGTCATCCACCGTCCGTCCGGGCAGATGTCATGGACGCCGCGACCTGGGTAGTGGGGCACAAGCGGACGCGGGGACGACGGCGCGTCGCGACTGGAATCGAGGGGTAGCTCCCAGAGATACGGAATCTCCGTTCGTGTCGAAAACAACAGCCCGCCGTCGCTTGCCAGAGACGGCTGAAACTGGTCTTCCGTCGAGATCGCCAGCTGGCGCGCGGGCCCCGCCAGCGCGAACGATCTGGGCGAGAGCGTCGCTTCCCACAGACTCACCGAGTCTCCGTGTCGCGCGTGAAAGAGAAGACGGTCGTGTGTCCACGTCCAGGGTGCTGCCCAGCTCGTGACGACCTCTATTCCCTGTTGCGACAGGGCGGCCAAGGCACCGGTCTTGATCGGTTCGCTTCCATCCACTGGAACGACCCACCAGTCTTGCTTCGCCGCCGGACCCCAGGCCATGAGGATCAAGTGCGTTCCGTCATCGGACCATGTCGGTGCCGTCAGCGCGCCGACGCGAAACTCCTGGACGGCCCCGCCGTCGATCGGTGCCACGAACATCGATCCGCTGATGTCGAGGTAGGCGATTCGGCGCCCGTCGGGCGAGAACCGCGGCCATCGTCCACGAGCCGCGAGCAATCGTGGCTGTCCCCCGAGAGCGGAGATGAGGTAGATGCCGCCGCCGTCGCGCTCCGAACGAAAGGCGACTTGCCTCCCGTCCGGCGCAAAAGACGGCTGCGATTCATCCGCGGGATCATCCGTCAGGCGCAGGGGAACGCCACCCACGATCTGTTGCACCCAGATATCGAGATTCTCCTGATTGGCGCGGTCCGACGCATAGGCCAGGAGCTTCCCATCCGCCGAACGCGAGGGATCCGTCGTAAGACCGAGATCCCAAGTGAGCCGGCGCAGTACGGCGATGCGTGGGCTCGTCGGACGGTGAAGGGCCCACCGTGCGCCCAGGATCGCGCCGGCGAGCAGCAAGCCGGTACCGAGGACCGCCGCGACCGAGAAGCGCCATTCGAGGAGTCGCGTCGTCTGCTCCCGAAGCGTTCGTGCGCGACGAATGCGGTCCAGGCCGGCACGAACCTCGGCCGCGCTGCGGAACCGCTTCTCGGCTGGGGCCAGTGCCTTTGCGACGCAGCCGGCCAGGCGGCGCGGGATCTCCGGCCGCAGCTGCTGGAGATGCGCGATGATCTCGCGCTCATCGGGCGGTTCGGCGTGCTCGAACCGTTCGGTGAGATCCTTCCAACTGGATGCCGATACGGGATGCGTCCCGCACAGCATGTAGTAGAGGAAGACGCCGAGGCTGTAGATGTCCGATTGCGCGGATGCCGGGCTTCCCCGCACTACTTCCGGAGCCATGTAGAGAGGCGTCCCCGCTCGGCGGGGAGCGATGTCGCCGGTACTGCGTGCCACTCCAGCGCCAAAGTCCATGAGGACGACGCGGCCGTCGTCCTGCTCCATGACATTGCGGGCCTTGACGTCTTGATGGACGAGGTGCGCTTCGTGCACGGCTTCGAGCGCGCGGCAGATCTCGATGCCGATTCGAAGGACCTCCAAGATGGGCAGTGGTCCTTCGGCGCATACCCGCTCGGCGATCGTGCGGCCACGAACGAGCTCCATGCAGATGCCAGGGCGGCCCTCGTGCACGGCCGCACCGAACACCGTGATGACATTGGGGTGGTGAACCCGGGCCATGAACCGTGGCTCCGATGGGAGCTCGGTTCCGGCGTAGAGCTTGATCGCCACCTCGCGGGCTACGGCGGGATCGAAACCGCGATAGACGATCCCGAAGCTGCCGCGTCCAAGCCGCTCTTTGACGATGAACGGTCCCCAGGTCGTCGCCGGCGCGGGAGGCGGCTCCCCGGCCGACGTCTCCAGAGTGCCCAGGGCACTGATGATCTGCTGGACGTTCTCGAGCTGAGCCACGAGCCCCCGGTTTTCCGCGGCGAGGGCCGACGGTGCGTCGGAGCCGTCACGATCGATCACCGCGAGGGCGAGGAGGGCCTCCTCGTCGCTGGTCTGGTCAGGCTCGGTCACGGTCCCGGCTCATGCCGATCTCCATCGCGCGGCCGAGGCGCGCCAGAGCGCGTCCTCGCGCCATGCGCGCGGCGCTGATCGAGGGCTTTTCGAACAGCTCGGCGATCTCGGCGTCGCTCAGCCTCAGCTCGACGGCGGCGAGGACGATGTCCTGATCGCTGTTGGAAAGGCTCAGCAGGGCCGTCTGGTACCGCTCGAGCAGCTCCTGCCCGAGCAGCTGCTGGAGGGGCGACGGATCGCTGCCCGCGTGCACTTCTTCATCGGTCTCCCCGAGCGGCCTCACCGGCCTTCGCAGGCTCTGACGCAAGTAGTCGCGGATCTGGTTGAGGATGATCGTTTTGAAATACGAGATCAGGCTCTCGGGACCGCGTGGCTTCAGCGTCCTGAGGTGGGCGAGCGAACGCACGAACGTGTCCTGGACGAGATCATCGGTGTCGGAGGCGTTGCGGCCGATGGATGGCAAGCGGCCGTGCGCCCAACGGCGCAGGCGAGGGAGGTAGCGAATCCAGAGCCGCTCGAGAGCCTGGGTTTCCCCCGCCTGGAATCGGCCGATCAGTTCCCCAGTGCCGGTGGAACTGCCGAGCAGATCGTCCATGTGCCTTGCCGACATGCTTGACTCGAATCTCCGGCCCGGCGCGAACCCGGCCTGGAAACGAATTTTACCTTGGGGCCTGTTCGGATCCTCGTCCGCCATCGTTACTCCTATAGGTGGCGGGGCTCGACGCCCCGCAAGCGGGACAAAATCAAACGCTTTAGGTTGTGGGGGAAGCGAAAATGAGTAACGACGGATACTCACCGGTCATTCGATCACTGCACCAGCTCTCGCATGGCGCCTACGAGGAGGCTCTCCAAGAGCTTGACCTCGTCTGGTCGCGTGCGCTCGAATCGAGAGAGAAGAGCTGGGCGGCCATGGTGTTATGGCACTGCATGATCATCTCGGAAAAGATGGGGGACTGGCCTCGCGCCGCCGAGTACGGCGAGCGCGTGTTGCGCCTGCAGGACGACGCATACCTGCGTCTCTTCCTCTTCCGGGCCTATCGCCGTCTCGGCGACGATGACAAGGCGGCCGAGCATCTGCGTGCCAGCGTCGACCTCGCCGATGACACGCACGACCAGTCGTTTCTCGAAACCCTCGTGCGATCAGCGACGCACGACGAAGGTGCCGCGCCCCATGGTGTTCGCGCCGTGGAGATGCCGCGCGCTCAGCTCAGGCGCTCGGCGTCGTCGTCGAACCGCCTGCACGATCGACGCGTTCCTGCGGCCCTCCTTCGCAACGTCCGCGCGCGGGACGTGTAGCAGGGTCAGCGTGACGCCGTCATCACCGGGCTCGGCCAATGTAGCCCCATCGTCGCGATTGAGCGAGCCACGACCATAGCCGCCTTGGCCTGGCCGTTGCTGTTCCAGTGATTGTCGCCGTACCGGAAATAGAAGCGCTCGCCGTTCACCTCGGTCAAGGGTTCGTAGAGATCGACGCATGGGATGGACAGCCGGTCGGCGGCGCCGACGAGAAGCCCGGTCAGCCGGCGCGGATCGTACTCGGGATATCGCGCCCGATCGACTTGGATCTCGTAAGCCGCGCCGACATCGATGACCTCGGGGATGACGACCAGGAGCAAAGGCACACCGTGTGTCTTGGCGGTGTGGCGGACGCGTGCCAAAAGGCCGGACATGAGCGACGCCTTGAACCGAGCCGAGGGTGAGCGCGGTTCGAGGGCGATGTCGGCGTCGTAACCGTCCCACAAGAGGTTCTCCACGACGTTGCTGCCGCGCTCGACGAAGTCCGAGTATTCCGTCCTGCGCTTTTCCAGCGACTCGTCGATGTAGTGAGGGAAGCTCGTCTTGGGCGGCGGCGCGTTCCACTGGGACCACGCGGCCTCCGCCGTACGCACAAGGGCGGGGCGACGCCCTTGGAGCCGCGCGTCGTCGAACGACTTCTGGAGCTCGTCGCCGAGCACCGGGTGGTTGTCGACGAGCTCGCCGTCGTTGCCCAGGCGGAAAAGCCGGTTGCGCACGAGATCGCCGAAGTCGTTGCCGCTGAAAACGCAGAACACGACAAGATCGGGAGCGAGCGGCTCGACGTCGCGCTCCATGCGCAGCGCGGCCTGGTCCGGACCGTAGCCGGCCACGCCCGCGTTGATCGTCTCGAGATTCGCGAGGCCCGTGACCTGACGTAGCTCGTCGCCGAGCCGGGCGACGAACGTCTGCTCGAGGGGCGAAAATTCCGCTTCGACGAACGAGTCGCCGAAGACCACGACGCGGGGACCGCGCTTCGACTGCGAGACGCCGGTGCCGCGGTAGCCGCGATCGTCGACCCGGACCAGCACGGGGCCGCCGTTCGCCGGCTCGGGCCGGAACAGACGCCGTGAGCCCGGGATGAGCTCGTAGAGCAAGCGATCATCCGTGCGGTATGCCGCCGCCGCCACCGGGTGGTATCGGCCGAGGAAGACTTCGATGCCCGCCAGGCCGAGGCTGACAGTGGCGAGAAGGACGGCCACGTTCGCGAGCCAGGATCTCACCCGAGTGTTAGTCATGCGCGGACTCCTTTTTCGAGGACTGGTAGGCGGCGAAGAGCGGGAGCGCGGCGGCGACGATGGCCAGCGCGAAGAAGCCGCGGTAGCCAAGGGTCGTCTGCAGAGTGCCGCTGACGATTCCGGCCGCGGCCGCGCTCAAGCCTGCCAGCGCGCCGGCAAAGGCGCAGTGGGCCGTCTCGTAGGGTCCCTCGGCGGCGGACAACGTCGCGAGCTTGAGTCCGACGAACCCGATACCAAGAGCGACCTGCTCCGTTGCGATTGCGATGCCGACGATCGTCGACGACTGCGGCTGGGCGACGGCGAGCAACGTGCAGAGGACGGCGGGCAGGTTGTAGGCGATGCACAGCAGAACGATGGCGCGGCGCTTCCCCAGTCGGCCGGCGAGCGCCCCGCCCAGGAGCGCTCCCCCGATGAAGGCGCAAACGCCGGCGACGCCATAGAAGACACCAATCTCCGCGGTGCCGAGGGCGAGGCCGCCCTGATCGCGAGGGTCGAGGAGGAACAGCGGCATGATGCGCGCGAGCTGACCTTCGACGACCCGGTACGAAACGATCAGCGCGATCAACCAGGCGACATCGTGCTTGCGGAAGAAGCTGCGGGCGATCTCGAGGAAACGCGAGCCCATCTCGGCGGCCGACTCCGGTCGCGCCGGCGTTCGCGCCTCGCCTGGGAGCGATCGGGAGTGATGCCAGGCCAGCGCGGCTACCACCGCGGCGAGGGCGAGGAACGCGACCCCCCAAGCGCAGCGGGCACTGGTGCGCGTTTCCAGGAAGCCGGCGAAGACGACCACCAGCCCCTGGCCCAGGAAGCGCGCGGCGTGGAATGGCACGCTGAGCCAGCCCACGTATCGCACCAGCGTCTCCGGGGGGAGGCTCGTGACGAAGAGTCCGTCCGCGGCCATGTCGTGGGTGGCGGCGGCGATCGCGATGCCGGCGAAGAGTAGCGCGAAGGCGCTCGCAGGAGCGTCCGCCAGCAGCGCGGCGGAAACGACGCCGAAGCCTATCGCGATGGCGGCTTCGGTGCCCAGGATGATCGATCGCTTGGTCGCGAACATCTCCAGGAGCGGGCTCCAGAGCGGACGCAGTATTCCCGGCAGCAGCAAGAGGCTCACGTAAGCGGCAACCCGCGCGTTGGGCGTGCCGATCTGCTTGAGCACGATGGCCGAGAGGCTCAGCAAGACCGTCGCCGGCAAGCCCTCGGCGAAGTACAGCGAGGCCACCCATCGCCAGGCTGGGCTTCCAGCGGCCTCTTTGCCGCGGGGGAGGGCCGCGGGTCCGGCGAGCGCGATGCCCGTTGACGCCATGGCGGTTGCGCGGCGGCCGTCAGGCCGCGAGAGCGCTTTCGGAGCGGCCGATCGCGGCGAGGGCCTTGTACAGGCCCAGATAGTCGCGACCCATTCGTTCCGACGACCAGCGCGCACACGCCACGCGCCGGCATTCCCGAGGATCGAGCCACGAGGCCTGCTGCATGGCGCGAGCCATTTCCTCGACGCTGTTGACGAGGAACCCCGTGCGACCATGGTCGACGTTGTCCGGCAGCGCACCCACCGCGAACGCAACCACGGGCGTTCCGGACGCGAGTGCCTCGAACGCGACGAGCGGCCCGGTCTCGTTGACGAGGCTCGGGATGACCACGCAGCGAGCCCGCGCGAGCAACTCCGTCCGCTCGGCCAGGGCAATCGGTCCGACGAACTGGCGGTCGGCGTCCAGTCGAGGACGGATTTCCTCTTCGAAGTAGCGAACGGCATCGGCGAACGGCGGCACCTTGCCGCCGAGGATCAGCTTCAGGCCGGCCTGGCGTGCCGCGTCGAGCGCGAGATGGAACCCCTTCTCCGGTGTAATGCGCCCCAGCGCGAGCACGAATTCGTCCTTGCCGGCGGCGGGGCGGAACTGATCGAGGTCGATGCCGTAGGGAATGACCGCCATTGCCGCGAACGGATCGTATTGCCGCCGCGAGTAGCTCGACACGCAATTGACCAGGCGCAGGGATCCGTGGGGGCGCCACACGTCACGCGGATAGTTGTGCGGCGGCAGGTGCAGCGTGGCCAGGACGGGCGCTGCCCCCGTGCCGAGGTAGCGCTCGAAATCGACGCCATGAAGATGGACGACGTCGACATCTTCCTCGCGTAGCACTCTGGCGAGCGTGGCCTCGTGAATGCCGTAGGCCCAGTCCCACATTGCCTGATCCGGGACGGTGGAATCGGCGAGCCGGGGTGTCTCCGCGAGTGTCCCCGCGACGCGAGAGCCTTCAGAGCCTATGACTATCGACCGATGTCCATCGTCGACCAATGCCTGGTCGAGAATTGCGAGAGCTTGCTCAGTCCCGCCGACAGTATCGCGACCAATCGGAACGAACGGATACGCCAGGCTGACCACGGTCAGGGGCATCGCCGATCCTCCGTGCGCTCTTCTCCACGAGCACTATTTCGAAGTTCATTGTCGCCGTCGCCCTGTCTCGCGGGGTCCCCGTCGAGAATGTCGACCTTTGTCTACGTAAAAGCAAGTAGATCGCCATGTTTGTAGTGCATGGCATAAAGTGCTTACTATCAACCAATTATGGCATGTGACGGGGAGTGAACAGAGGAACTCTGGCGCAATGACTGCGTTCTTGCGCCAATGACGCAGAAATTCTGCGCGTGCTGTCTTGAACCCCACCTAAAACTGTCCTCATCGGGCCCTCGAAGTCACGATGATGCTGAGACAAGAAAAGGGGGTTGCGGATGGCCGGCATCGACCAATTGGTCAGGCTCTACGACCTGCCGCCGCTGAGTGGCGCTGTCGAGCCCCTTCGAGGCCGCGGGATACGGCTTCGGAGGCCGCGCGCTTATGAAAAGGTGCCGGTCTTGGCGTGGGTTGCCCGGCACTTCGATAGCGGCTGGATGGGGGAATGCGACGTCACGTTTTCACGCCAGCCCGTTTCCACATACATCGCAACGCATCAGGGGCAGCTCGTCGGTTTCATTTGTTACGACACCACGTACAGAGGTTTTCTGGGTCCGTTAGGAGTCGCCGAGACTCATCGGCGTCAGGGGATCGGCGTGGGTCTCCTTCTGCAGGGTTTGCACGCGATGGCGGAAGCAGGGTACGCGTATGCGATCCTCGGGCACGCCTCCGAGCACGTTGCCTTCTATCGGAAATGGGTGGGCGCCATCGACATTCCCGGATCCGAGACGGGTATCTACACTGACAAACTCCAGGAACCGGCATAGGCGCTCATGGACACCCGGCGAGTCGTCGAGCGGCTCGGGTTTGGAAGCGGCTGCCGAGTCGTCGTAGTGCATGCCGACGACGTCGGCATGTGTGAGGCTACAGTCTCGGCATATCGGGACCTGATGTCCGGCGAGGCCATTTCTGCCGCATCGACGATGGTGCCCTGCCCATGGTTTCCTGCGGTGGCGCAGTGGTGCCGCGAGCATCCGGCGCAAGCGGACATGGGCGTCCACCTGACACTCAACAGTGAGTGGGAGTCCTATCGATGGTCGCCGCTGCTGGGCGCCGCGGTGCCGAGCCTGCGCGACGCCAGCGGCTTCCTTCTCAAGTGGCCGGAACATACCCACCGCGCGGCGGAGCGTGCCGATGTCGATAGGGAGCTGCAGGCGCAAGTCGAATACGCTCGTGCGCAGGGTATTGACGTCACCCACGTCGACAGCCACATCTATGCCCTCAAGCATCCGTCGTTCATCGATTCGTATCTCGACATATCCCACCGGTACAGAGTGCCCAACGGGGTGACGCGCGGCACGGACACCGAGCTCGAGTCCCTCCGTGCTCAGGGACTCGATGTCGACAGTTACTACGCCCGTGTTGCCGAAGCGGAGGCCGACGGCCTCCTGTCGTTCGACGCCTGGGAGGCGCTCCCTCTCGACGGTGACGACGGCGGCGAGGAGGCACACTTGGCTAGCGCGCAGCGCTTGCTCGATCGGTTGCCGGAGGGCTTGTCGTGCCTCGTGTTTCATCCGGCGATGGACACGCCGGAGCTTCGCGCCATCGCGGGCGACTGGCCTGGGCGCGTCGCCGACTACAAATTGTTGCGAAGCACGTCTTGGAGGCGGGCCCTGGAGACGTCGGGTGTGCGGGTCATCGGGATGCGGCCGGTCCGAGACGCGCTGTTCCCAGCGTCCCGGCCGCCGTCATGATTCGCGCTTCTTCGCCGACCCTGCCGCGCGTGTATTGCCCCAGTACTTGACGATGCAGTCGGGGCAGATGCCGTGGCTGAAATCGGCCTCGGAATGGGTGCGAATGTAGGACTCGATCTGGTTCCAATAACCCCGGTCGTCGCGCACCTTCTTGCACGTTGCGCAGATCGGGAGGAGGCCCTTCATGATCTTCAGCTTCGACATCGCTTCTTCGACCCGCTCCTCCAACTCCCGCTCTCGGTCGAGGTGCTGACGTATGCGATAGCGGTGCGCGGAGAAACCGACGCCGAGCACGAGCAGCAGTGCCGAGGCGCGAAACCAGATGGTGCGCCAGTAGGGCGGGGGGATGACCAGCTCGAGCGCAGCCGGCGTCTCGGACCACGTGCCGTCGTTGTTGGAGCCATTGACGCGCAGCACATAGTTCCCCGGATCGAGGTTCGTGAAGGTGACGTCGCGCTTCGACTTGAGCTCGACCCAGTCTTCGTCGAATCCCTCGAGCTTGTAACGGTAGCGGCTCCGGCGGGGAAACGTGAAGTCGAGCACGGCGAACTCGAAGGTGAGGATCTTGTCGTCGTACTTGAGCTCGAGTTGATTCGAGTGGAGCAGAGCCAGCGGCGTCTTGCGCGGCTCGTTCAGCACCTTGACGGACGTGAGCGCGATGGGCGGTACGTGTGGGTCCGGCACGATTCGGCTCGGGTCGAAATGGTAGAAGCCGCTCGTGGTGCCGAACAACATTGTGCCGCTTCGCGTGCGCCGCGCCGCTCCCAGGTTGAATTGGATGCTCTGCAGGCCGTTGCTGGTATCGAACGTCTCCCCCGTCCGGCTTTCGGGATCGAATCGACACAAGCCGTTGTTGGTGCCCACCCAGAGCTTCCCTTGATCGTCCTCCATGATCGCGTACACGGTTCGGCTCGGCAGGCCGTCCGATTCGCGGAACGTCACGAACGTCTGGTCTGCGCGGTCGAAGAGGGCGAGTCCTCCTCCGGAAGTGCCGATCCAGAGTCGCCCGCGACGGTCGCTGTGCAAGGCCATGACCCAGTCGCTGCTGAGGCTTTTCTCCTCCCTGGAGTTGTGGCGGTAGTGGACGAACGTCTTGCCATCCGGCTGGAGGACGCTGATGCCGCCTCCGAACGTGCCCACCCAAAGCTTCCCGTCTTCGTCGCGATGGAACGCGCGTACCTGGTTGCTGCTCAGGCTGGTGTTCCTGGAGCGGTCCGCCTTGATTGGCACCACCTTCCGCGCGACGCTGTCAAATCGGATGAGACCGTTGTCGGTGGCGAGCCAGAGAACGCCTGGCTGCTCCTCCTGCATGGCCCACACGTTGTTGTCGGCGCGTGTACTCGGGTCGTCCAGCACATCGTGGTACGAG
>Ga0075421_100010502_pt1 | contig 11449 bp, 5 predicted proteins | sample SoiMetdeltSBSDD5_FD_75292 | JGI IMG/M metagenome (GOLD analysis project Ga0075421, IMG submission 75292) | Bulk soil microbial communities from a Populus tree surrounding site in Tennessee, USA - Soil MetaG P. deltoides SBSDD5 | ecosystem: Environmental > Terrestrial > Soil > Tree plantation...
CAAGCTGATGGTTGCCGCGCACCAGCGAGAGGTCGTCGCTCATCTGGTACGTGTTCGTATTGAACCGGCCGGTGGTGGCCGTTCCCGCTGAGATGTTGAATCCTCCCGGAATCGTCAGCACCATTTCGCCGGGCTGATAGCTATAGAACTTCGACCCGAGATCGTCCGGCGAAAACCAGGCGGGACTGCTGCGATCGATCGCCGTTCGATTGAACGCGAACCGTACCGAGTTCACCATGTTGTTGCTGAACACGATGGTGCTGCCCCCAGCGAACGACTGCGCCAGGTTGTCGAGCCCAGGTGTCCCGACGGTCAGCACGTTGTCGGGATCCTGCGCGAACGGGGCCGGCTTCTTGTGGGCTGTCATCATGTACCGGCCGAATATCGAGTGGTTTTGATTCATCTGATAGTCGATTCGGCCGACTGCCTGACGCTCATCGCGGTCGTCGGACGTGGTGTACGTAATCTGTCCGCACGGATCGGTCGTGGTCGGAAGCCTCCGGACCAGGTTCATTGCGGCCGGACTGAAGGCTGATGGACTGATACGGTTTCCCACGAAGGGACCCGCGAGATTGACCTGGCGCCCCTGGCAAGCCGGCGAAGCGAATGCCGTGAAATCGCCCGCAATCATCGCGGCCGTCGGCACGTACGCGATGTTCGCGGATGGCTGCTGGCGCAGTCGCGTGCCTTGGTATCCGCCGAAAAAGAAAAGCCTGTCGCGAACGATCGGTCCGCCGAGCGTGCCACCGTACTGATGCCTGTTAAGGCCGTCGTCGACTCGCTTGCCGTCGGGTCCCAGCCGCGCGAACGGATCCGTCGCGTTGAAGCGGCGGTCACGGAGCACTTCGAAGAGGTTCCCGTGGAAGGCATTCGTGCCGGAGCGAGTCACCACGTTGACCGACGCGCCGGAATGAATCCCGTTCTGCGCCGTGAGGCCGCTCGTCGCGACACTGAACTCCTGCACAGCGTCCGGGAAGGGCATCGGCAGGTTGGCGTTGTTCTGCGGATTGTTGTGCATGGCCCCGTCGAGCAGGTACGCCACGCCGAACGTCAATCCACCGGCGACGGAGATGTTGACTCCCCCCTGCATGCTCCGGCTGTCGGCCGTGCCGGTCTGAACGGCGGCGCCAACCAGCATGATGAGATCGGTCACCTGCCGCCCCTGAAGCGGAAGCTCGTGGACATCCTGCACGACCTCACTGAGGCCTGCGCTGCGGACGTCGACGACTGGCGCGGCTGCTTCAACTGAAATTGTTTCCTCGAGGCTGCCGACGGCGAGGGCGGCGTTGAGGGTTGGCGTCGCGCCAACCTGCAGCACGATGCCGGTCTGGACATAGGTGCGGAACCCCTGGAGCATCACCTCCAACCGGTACGGACCGGTCGGCATGTTCGGCATGACCCAATTTCCTTCGCCGTCGGTAACGACGGTTCGCATGAATCCGGTGTCGGTCTGCGTAGCAGTTACCGTCACGCCCGGTAAGACACCGCCGCTCTCGTCGGTGACGCGGCCGGCGAGCTCGCCGGTAGCCTGAGCCGAAACGGATGCGACGGTAAGGACGACGACTAGCGCGCTAACGAACAACACGCCGAAACAGCGCTTCATTTACACCCTCCGAGTTTGAACTCGCGCTTGGTTGAGGAACTGAACGGCCGAAGCTACCGTGGAAAGGTAGGCGTGTCAACGGGCCGAACTTCTACTGTTTCTGATACCAGACGATTCGATCGCCGGTGTCACCAATTCCTGGCAGCGACATGTAAAGGACATCGGTGAAGCGCACGCCGCTGAGCGGGCTGCCCGGCAGCTCGAAGATGCGGTTGTTGGTTAGTAAAAAGCCGCCCGGCTTCAGCATCTTGGCGATGTTGCCCGCCGCCAGCGACTGCTCGAACACGTCGTAATACAGCAGGATGTTCGTTGCGACGACCAAATCGAACGGCGCGCTGCCGGATTCCTCGAACCGCTCCGTGACGATGTTGAGATCGACTGGCGTGACCGCGAGCACGACATCCGGTCGAATCGATACAGTGCGAACGTCAACGGCGCCGGCGCTCGCCGGCGGCGCCGGCTGCTTTTCCACTGGCTCGCCTATCCAGTTTCCAAAGCGCTGCCAATAATCGACCAGTTCCGCGCTCCACGGACGGTCGCTGTTTCGCGGCAGCACGACGGAATAGCGCGATGCCGCACGTGCACGCGCTCGCGCCTCGTCGAGGTGCTGGACAACCCGAGGGCTGACGTCGAAGGCGGCAACCGTCAGACCCGCAGTGTCCGCCAGATCCAGGCGCACGAGAGAATCGATGAGAGCAAACGGCTGGATGGTCTGCTCGGGATAAAAGTCGTAGCCATCGAGCTTGTCGGCGAAGTCAAGGCCAGGACCGACGAGCGCCACGTGTCGCACCGAACCGGCTCGCAGCGCGCCGGCCGCCTTCATCGCATCGAGCGCCTGCTCGATTCCGAAGTCGATGAACACCGACGTATCGCTCGACAGGCCTCGCTCGCGAAAGAGCGTCAGCTTCTCAGACAGATCCGTTGCGGGATTGAGGAGCCGTGACGACTGCACCGAACCGCCGACGATCCTCGTTCGTTCCTCCAGATAACGCCGAAGTGCCGCTTTGCCGGAGTCGATGCGAGGGTCGATGCCCTTACCCTCGACGACGCGGCGCGCAAACCGGAGCCGCTCGTTCGTCCCAGGCGTGGTGACCGCCGCCGCAAAGTCCTCGATGCGGGGCGCAAGCGTGCGAAGTGCAGCCTCGGGCGTGGTCACCAGAGCCGCGAGGTCGCGCTCGGACGCGCGCGGCGCCTTGGTAAACGATGTGCCAAACAGGAGCAGATGGATGATCGAATCCTCGTCGCCAGCCGCAACGCGGGCGCGAATAACCGCGTCGTGCTGGCGCACCCACGCCGGCCAGCTGTTCTCGCGAGTGGCGGCATCGCGCAGCTCGACGGGCAGGAGGTCCGATCGCAGAGCATCGAAAATCGGCTGCGCTTCGGAGTAGGGCGTAGATTGCTTGTGAGCCTGGGCGGTGAGTCCTGTGATCGCTCCGGCCTGATGGAGCGCAATGAGCATCGCACCACACAGGGCGCCGCGGAAGACGGTCTTCACGGAATTCGAGAAAGTGCAAAGTGCAAAATGGAAAGTGGAAAGTAAGTTTTCAAGTCGCGTTGTCGTACTCTCAAACTTACTTTGAACTTTTCACCTTGCACTTTGAACTTGCGTTTAGCGCCTAGAACATCAGCCTGAATCCGAACTGCGCCGTCCGGTACTGCGCCATCACGCGCTTGTTGTAGTCGGCGCTGCTCTCCTGCGTCTCGAGCGTCCAGTTCGGGCGATTGAACACGTTGAACGCCTCGGCAATCAGGTCCACCGAAACACCGCTCGCGAGCGGCAGCCTCTGCTGAATGCGAATGCCCGTCCGATTCTGCGCAGGCTGAAGGAACGCGTTCCTCGGTACGATCGTGCCATCCGGACGCAGGCGCAGTTCACCGCCGGCCCCGAGGTTGCGCCGATCGCCGCCGTAGCTGCCCGCCGCGCGATTACCGGCACCGAAGTAGTGCACTCCGCTCACCTGGAAGCCGCGGCCCACCTGCCAGATGCCGTTGAACACGGCGCGGTGGCGCTGGTCGCTCTGCGCGAACGTCCACCCCGTCGGTCCACCCAGGTCCTCCGCGATCGTGAACGGCACCTCTTGCGGCACCGATCCCGGCACACCACCCAGCGGCTGCCCTTCCGAGCTCCACAGCCCTCCCAACGTATAGGTCGCGCCAGCCTGCCACCGGTTGCTCATGCGCTTGTTGAAGGCGGTCTGCAGTGCGTGGTATGCCGACCGTCCCGTGAATGGCGTCATCGCCACGATGCCGAACTCCGGATACGGCAGCAGCGCGCGAGTCGGGTAGGGGTTGTTCAGACCAATCCCGCTGGCATTGCTCCAACTGAGGTTGACGTTCTCCTGGATGAACTTCTCGTCGCGGCCGCGGGCGTACACGTAGTCTGCTTCAACCGACATCGAATTCCCGATCTGTCGCTGCACGCCGATGGACGTCTGCCACGTGTGGGGTACGTGCGCGTACTGCTCCGGCGGCGCCATCTCGCCCGCCCCCCGGAGGACGCACGGCGCCGCACCCGCGAAATTTCGGGCGCGCCACGCGGCGAAGTTGGCGGCCTGCTCCGGCGCCGAGCAGAACCGGGTGAGCGCCTGCTCGAAGGTGGGCGCGGGACCGTTGAACGGGTTGACCGCGAAGTCCGGACGGCCGTCGTTGGCCACTTCGAGAATCGCGATTGTGGCGGGCTCCAGCGCGTATAACACAACTGGCGTGATCACTTCGGCGAAATACTTGCCAGAGCCGCCACGGATGACCGTGCGATCGTTCCACTGATAGGCAAAGCCAAGCCTCGGCTGGATGTTGTCGGCGTCCTGCGGGCGCCCCTTCTCCATGAAGGGCAGAAACTCCCCGTATTGTGCGAACGAGTCGATCGTCAAGTCGTACCGCACGCCGAGGTTCAGCGTTAGCTTGCTCGTCATCCGCCAGTCGTCCTGCAGCCACGCCGCGTAGTACGGCAAGTCCACGTCGTCCCGCCGACCCTTGTGCACGCCAAGCCTGTACGTGCGGACGAGCGGTGAAATCGCCGCAAGGTTCCATGTATCGACGTTGAACGCGTCGGGGAAAATGTCCTCGATGGGTATCGGCAACGAAGAGATCGGCCCGCCACGCGCGTCGATGTTGCCCATGCAGTTAGTGCAGTTCGCGCTCATCTCATGGTGGAGGAGGAACTCTCCTCCCGCTTTCATGTCGTGGCGGCCTTTGGCGTTGTACGACAGCGTCAGGCTGTCCTGCACGCTATAGAGATCCTGGCTGCGATGCCGCGGATACCCGTTGTTCCCGGTGATGTTGAAGCCGGTGAACTGAATCCGGGGCGAGCCGCTGGTGACCGGACCATACGGGCCATTCACAGCGGCCCAGTGGTTCGACCAGTGGGTGAGATTTGCGTTCTCGAAAATGTAGCCCGCCCAGGCTACCCGTACCTCGTTCAACGCCCGGTTTGACAGCACTTGCGTGAGCTGAGCCTGCATCGTGTTCTGCGTTTCCCGTGTCGACGCAGTATTCGCGGGGTGGTTGTTGTTGCTGCCCGCACCGAACGGCTCGAACGTGTGCGTCAGGTTGCCCTTGACCATGAACCGCATCTGCGGCGACAGCTGGTAGTCGAGACGCCCGCCGCCCAGCTTCCTCGACACCTTCCCGTGCAGCTCGACATTGAAGCGCGGGTAGGGCGTATTCCAGATGCTCGAGCGCGGCTCACGCTCGTATTCGTAGAAGCCGAAGTAGTGCAACCGGTCGAGAATGATCGGGCCGCCGGCGGACCCGGCATACTGCTGATTCGAGATCGGCACTCTGCGGCCGATCGAGCGGTCCTCGGCATTGAATCGGTCGTCGCGGAAGTTGGCTCGAAACGAACCGGCAAGCTGGTTCGTCCCCGACTTCGTGATGACGTTCACCTGCACGCCCTGCGACCGTCCCTGCGTTGCATCGAAGCGATTCGAGATGAACTGGAACTCGGCGATCATCTCCCCGCTGAAGGCCGGCTGGGAGCCGCCGCCAAGACTGTTGGTCACCTGCATGCCGTCGAGGTTGGTCTGGTACTCGCGGACCTCACCACCATTTCTATCCGGCAGCACGGAGGTGACATTAACCGCTGCCGTGCGGCTGCCCGGCGCGAGGAGCGCCAGCGCCATCCAGTTGCGGCCTTCCGCTGGGAGCTCCCGCACCTGCGTCGGGTCGACGTTGCCGCCGAGGCTCGACGTCGCGACGTTGAGGATCGGCGCCTCGGCCGTCACCGTCACCGTCTCCTGCACCGTCGACGGCGACATCTGAAGGTTGACGGCGGCCGTCTGCCCAACGAGCAGCTGGACGCCAGGACGCGTAACAGTGGTGAAGCCCTGCAGCTCCGCCGTGATCGTGTGAGCGCCCACGCGCACCGGAATACGGTAGTTGCCGGTCGCGTCGGTAATCGCTTCGAAGCGGTTGCCTGTTGCCTCGTGAAGCGCAGTGACAGTGACACCCGGCAGAACTCCGCCGGTGGAATCGGTCACGGTGCCGGTCAGCACCGCTTCCTGTGCATGCCCAAGCGCGGGCAGTGCGATAAACGTCGCAACGAGAAGTGCCCGCCTGAGGACCCTTCCTATCATGTGATTTCCTCCGCCACAGTTCAGATAGCTGTGGGGGGACAGTAGGCGATTGGGGCGCGCCAGTCAACTGCACGGAAGGCGTAGGCCTTACGCGATTCTCTTATCGCGACGCTCCTTTGCGCCTCCGTGAAGCCGATGCGCGGTTGCACCTCGCCATTTCTTCGAGCACGGCACAAACAGCCCCAGTGTCTTCGGCGCCGCGACCTGCCGACAGCGCGGCCAGATAGATGGGCGCCGTCGTCGCAAACAGCGGCGTCGGACACCCGACTTCCTTCGCGAATTCAGCGATGGCGTTCATATCCTTCTGCCACACATCCAGCTTCATCGTGGGACTCGAATAGTCCCCGCTCACCATCATGGGACCGCGTACTTGAAGCATGCGCGAGCTGCCGCCGCCATCCGCGATTACCTTCAGTGTGAGCGCCGGGTCCAGGCCGGCTTTCATCGCGAGCACGAGTCCTTCAGCGGCCGCCACGTTGTGAATTGCAACAAGCAGATTGGCGACGAATTTCATTTTCGAGCCTGCGCCAAAGGGACCGACGTGGTAATGCGCGCGGGCAAAGGCGTCCATCACCGGTGCAACCCGCCGGTACGCGCTCTCGGCGCCGCTCGCGTACACGACGATGTCCCTGACCTTGGCCTGGGACCCGGTCCCGCTCAGCGGACAGTCGAGCAGTGTGACCCCGGCGTGCGCGAGACGCTGTTGCGCCGCGACTTTGACGGCTATGGGCATGGTGCTCGTCTCGATGACGACTTCGGCGCCGTCAGATTCAGCCAGCTCCCCCGCGACTTGCGCGAGCGCCGCGGCTGACGGCAGCGAACAAATCACGATGTCGGAGCGCTTTCGAACGTCGGCACTGCTACGTGCGGCAACGCCCCCAGCGCGCACGTGATCGCGCACCCGCGCCGCGTCCACGTCGTAGCCGATCACGGTGTATCCCGCGCGGACCGTGTTGGCGGCCATCGCAGAGCCCATGATCCCGAGGCCGATGATTCCAATTACAGGCTTTGGGCTTTGGGCTCTGGGCTTCGGGCCAGACCTCCGGCTCTCAGCTCTCGGCAGAACGTTTCGGACTCTAGGCGCGGCGCGCTTCTTCAATTTGCTCACGCTTCCCCCCGACGTTCGTTTTCGGTTTTGACCAACAATTCGATTCTCTGCACCAGCCGCTCCAGCTGGGGAACGAGCCGATCGCACTTTGCCTGCAGGCGTTCCTGTGCTGACGCAGAAAGATATCCAAGTTCTGACGCGAGCGTAATCAGATAAGCGACCTCCGCCGCAGATCCGCGGGACACGTTTACGAAATGAACATACTCGCGGCCTCCGCGACGTGCACTTCCTTCAACAAGGTTGCTGGCAATGGATACAGCCGCGCGCCGGACCTGGGCTCGGATTCCGAACCATTCGTCGCGGGGAAAGTGGCGTGTCTCCTGGTAAATCGCAAGAACCAGCTGGTGTGCTTCTTCGAACACGCGAAGTCGTCGATGATCGCGAGCCACGTATTGTCTCCGCCAAATGCGGCGCAAACGGCGTTCCTGAGGCAGCCAGGCTGCCCGAACGCCCAGGGCCCAAAGCCGAAAGCCTAAAGCCTAGGTGTCTCCCCCCGGCCTCGCATAGTAGTAGCCGTCGGCCGAATCGACAGCGACGCGCGAGTCGAACAGCGCGCTGAGGTGCTCGGCCGTCAGCACCGACTCCTTCGCGCCCGACCGTAGAATACGGCCGTGGCGCAGCAGGATGACACGCGAGATCTCGGGAACGATCTCTTCGATGTGATGCGTGATGAGGATGAGCGTGGTGCCGTGTCTCGCGATCTGGCGAACGCGCTCCATGAAGGCGTGCCGCGCCACGAGGTCGAGCCCAGTCGTCGGCTCGTCGAGTACGAGCACACGCGGAGCAGTCACAAGCGCGCGGGCGAGCAAGACACGGCGCGCCTCGCCGCTCGACATCTCATGCAGCCGCCGGCCGGCCAGATGCGCGACGCCCATCCGCTCGAGTGCTTCCGCGGCGCGGCGCCGCATGTCCGCGGTCACAACGCCGTAGCGAAGAATCCCCTGCGTCGCGAAGAACCCCGATAGCACCGCGGCTTCGGCCATCACGCGCCCTTCGTTGTTACCGAACACGAAGCGGTGATGCAGATCCGAAGAGACGATGCCGAGCAGCGACCGCAGCTCGAACACATCCCAGTTGTCCTGCCCGAATACGCGGATCGGCGATGTCCCGTTCGACGCAAGCGGCCGATCCTCGTGCGTCAGCAGCCGGACGAACGCAGACTTGCCGGCACCATTCGGGCCGAGAATCGCGGTGTGCTCGTCGGCCCGAATCGTAAGCGTGAGGCTGTCGAGAACCGGACGCTCCCCCCTGACGACGGTGGCGTTGGAGAGCTCTAAAACAGGGGAAGACATTGACACAAGTACAAAGTGCAAAGTGGAAAGTTCAAAGTAGGTTTCAAAGTACTACAACGCGACTTGAAAACTTACTTTTCACTTTGCACTTTGTACTTTGAAGTTGCGAAGTTGCTCCTCAGGCTGGCAGCACGTGCCCTTTGGTTTCCTTCGTAAACGGTAGCAGCGCGAGGCCGAAGACGAATGCCATAGCCACGACCGCCACCGGCACGCCGAGACTGCCGTAGGACCTGATGCCCTCGGCAAGCACGAAGGTCATCGCAACACCGACGAACCGACCGACCGAGCTGATGAATCCGATGGCGCTCGCACGGCAGTCGGTCGTGTAGAGCTCCGGCAGCCAGATCGTGTAGTTGGCGAAGTTCGCCCCGCCAAGCCCCATGAAGAAAACGCAGACCAAGAAAAGCGTGAGCGGATTGCCGGGCAGGTAGAACACGTAGCCGAACCCGAGGGCCGCACTGATACCCGTGATCGTCAAGAAAATCGCCATCGAGAGGCGCCGACCGATTGACTCGGCGACGAACGGCACCAGGACGCAACCAATGATCGTGCCGATCGCCAGCACGTAGCCGGCATAGGAAGCGACTCGAGCCGCATCAGCCGCCGCGTTGCCTACCCTCGTCGCCAGCTGCGTTGCAGCCGCCGGCACGTAGATGGATCCCGCCCATAGCAGGGCGATCGACACGAGGAACAATCCCGACATGACGTAAGTGTCGCGCCTGTACTTGGGTGTGAACAGCGCGCCGAATGCCTGCGCCATGGTCGGACGCTTGTGCTCCGCCTCGCCGAACTTCTCCTGCCATTTCTTCGACTCGTGGACGCCGTAGCGGATGAAGGCAATCATCAGCGCAGGCAGGCCGCCGAAGACGAACATCCAGCGCCAGCCGAAGTTGGCGCCGATGAAATAGTTGGCGACCGCGGCAAAAAAGAAGCCGAAGTAATAGCCGGTGTGCATCAAGCCGGCGCCGATTTTCCGGGTTCTCTCGTCCAGCTCTTCGGCAATGTAAGTCGCGCCAACCGGCTGCTCGCCGCCGATGCCGATCCCGCACAGGATCCGGAGAATCGCTAGCTGCCAGACATTGGTGACGAGGCCGCACAGAAAGGTGAACAGCGAATAGCAGAGAATCGTCAGCATCAGCGCACGGACGCGGCCGATGCGGTCGCCGATCGGCCCCCACACCATCGACGTGCCCCACCCGAACAGGAAAAGGGCGAACAGAATGCTGCCGTAATAGCCGATATTGCCCGGCGTTGCCTCGATACCAGACCTCGGCAGCAGCTCGGTCAGTGCCGGCACGAGGACCAGCGCATATATAAAGGAGTCCATGCCGTCGAGCGCCCAGCCACCCCAGGCCGCCAGGAACCCGCGCTTCTGATTCGTCGTGAGCTTGAAACGCGGCTGTGGAATCGCTGTGCCGGTCACCATGTGGACACCCCTCAGGACAGTAATGACTGCAGACACACCGCCTAGAATCAGGCCGGTGGTAACGGACAAAAGCTCGCCATTCTATTGACGTTCGGAGAACAGGGTCAAGGTTGACCCGACGCGCGCTCGCGCCGTTGCCGCACGTCCGCAAGGTTCCGGCGTGCGGCATCGGACTGAGGGTCCAACGCAACGGCGCGCTCGAGATGGTCAACGCCCTCGTCCAAGCGTCCTTGAAACGCGAGCAACAGTCCCAGATCGTTGTGCGCCTCGCTGTTTTGCGGATCCAGCGCGACCGATTGTGCCAGATGCTTCGTGGCTTCCGCGTAGGCGCCCGTCGAGGCCAGAGCGGCACCAATATGCCAATGGGCGCCGGCATCGCCCGGATCCAGTTCCAAGGCCCGCCGGAATTCCTGTATCGCCCCTTCCAGATCACCTCGCTGTGCCTGTGCGAGCCCGAGCACGTTGTGCGTCCCGGGCGATTCGGGCACGATTGCGCCGAGATACGCGCTTCCAGCAATGACGCGCCTGTCTGATTCCGACAGCCGGCGCGCACGCGCGACTTCCGCACTTGAGGCGCCGTAGGCGACGCCGAGCAGCTGGAAATACGTGTCGAGCTGTTCGAGCGAGGCAACTGGACGGCCATCGCGGAAGCAGCGGGGGCACCACTCGGAGACCCGCTGAAGATCCACGATCGACCCCGGCACGCCGTACCCCATGCTCAACATGGACCGGACGCCGTACTCCTGCAGCGGCCGGTCGTCCATCACAGGCCTGACATCGCGAGTCGCATCAGCGAGCGTTCGCCTTGAGCCTACGAAGGAGCCCACGATTTCGTGAAGAGTACCGAGGCTGATCCGGTCCAAATCCGCGCGCACGGCCGCGCTGTTCGAGAGAGTCGACGCAACGTGGTCCGGATCGATCTCGATGCGATCAGCGTTTGCGCCGAGCAGCAGCAGATCGGATTCCGCGCCCGAGAGCAGCACCGACTCCGGAAACACGTCGACGAACGCACGAACCATGGCGAGCGCAGTTTCCGAGGGAACCTGATACGCCGGCAGCCATTGACTGATGTATCCGTTCGGCTTGAGCCGGGTTCGCGCGAGCGCGTAGAACTCGCGCGAATACAGCGCGCTCACGCCGGCGTACGCGATGGGCGGCGGTTCGAGGACCACGAGGTCATACGAGCCCGCCGGCTGCATCTGCAGATGCTGGCGGCCGTCGTTGATGTGCACGACGACCTTCGGATCGAGCAGCACATCCTTGTTCGCGGCCGCGAAGTACTCCGCATGCGCCAGGACGTCGCGCGACAGATCGGCCAGCTCGACGCGACGCACTGAAGGGTGCAGCGTGGCGGCGTGGGTGGTATTACCCACGCCGAAGCCGATCACCAGCACCGTTTCGGGATCGTCCATCGAAAGCAGGGGGATGTGCGCCAGCGCGCGCATA
>Ga0075421_100010506_pt1 | contig 11444 bp, 10 predicted proteins | sample SoiMetdeltSBSDD5_FD_75292 | JGI IMG/M metagenome (GOLD analysis project Ga0075421, IMG submission 75292) | Bulk soil microbial communities from a Populus tree surrounding site in Tennessee, USA - Soil MetaG P. deltoides SBSDD5 | ecosystem: Environmental > Terrestrial > Soil > Tree plantation...
GGGCATGCCTCAGTTGAACGAGGAGCAGTCGAAGCAGATGGAGCAGGAGCTGAAACGCACCGAAGCCATCATCGATTCGATGACCTGGGAAGAGCGCAACGATCACCGAATTCTGAACGCGAACCGCAGGCGCAGGATCGCGCGGGGCTCCGGCACAAACGTCACGGCCGTTAATCAGCTCATCAAGCAATACGTCGAGATGCGGCAGATGATGCGGCAACTGACGAGCTCGGGGCTGTTCGGCGGCGGCGGGCTGAAAAGCAAGATGTTGAGAAAGATGACCGGCATACCTGATATGGCCGGTTTTTCGGGCGACGAAGGCGAGATGCCGCAGTTGCCGCCGGGCCCAGTCGGTCCGTCGCGAAAGAAACTCAAGAAGAAACGCAAGAAACGAAGAAGATAAACAGGACTGCCGTGCACGGCGCGGCATATCTGAAGGAGGAACGAGTTGTTAGCAATTAAGTTAATGCGCACCGGCGCCAAGAAGAGCCCGTCGTACCGCGTCGTCGTCAAAGAGAAACAGTCGAAGCGCGACGGTGCTTATCTGGAGAACCTCGGCACCTACAACCCCACCAGGAACCCGGCCGAGATCAAGCTGAACCTGACCCGCGTCAACTACTGGCTCGAAAAGGGTGCGCAACCCACTGATACCGTTAGCCGGCTGATCAAAGCCAGCAACAAAGCCGCGAGCGCGGCAGCCGCCGAAGTTCAAGCGTAGTTCGAGCGGTCAGTGTTTATATAACCCATGAGAGACGCCATTGAAATGATCGTCAAGTCGTTGGTCGACGATAGCGAGAACGTTGACGTTCGTGAAGTGGACCAACGCAATGGCTCGACACTGATCGAGGTGCGCGTCGCGCCTAATGACGTCGGCAAGATCATCGGCAAGCAGGGAAAAACAATTCGCGCCCTTCGTTCCCTGGCGCGAATCGCCGGCGCTAAAAAGAATCGTCGTTACCTCCTTGAAATCGTGGAGTGAACGAATGCAGGAACCCGGCTCGGATTTGGTTTTGATCGCGCGAGCCGTGAAGACCCACGGGTTGAAAGGTCAAGTCGTCGCAGAATTGCTGACCGACTTTCCCGAGCGATTTGAAGAGCTGGACCACGTGGTCCTCGTTTCGCCAAAGGGCGAACAGAAACCAGGACGTCTCGAGGATTTCTGGTTTCAAAAAGATCGCGTCGTGCTGAAACTGGAAGGTTACGACGACGTCGATAAAGCCAAAGAGCTCGTTGGGTATGAATTCGCTGTCCCGGAATCGGAACGCGTTCCACTCGAGGCAGACGAATTTTACGATTGGGAGCTCGAAGGTTGCACCGTCAAGGTCGGCGACGAAAGCATCGGCCAGGTTCGTTCGGTGATGAAAACCGGCGGCGCGGAAATACTGGTCGTCAGCGACGAATCAGGTAAAGAACGACTGGTACCGCTGGCTGCGCCAATCGTGGTAGCAATCGACCCGGCAGCAAAAACGATCGTGGTCGATCCTCCGGAAGGGCTTTTTGATTTGTAGATCTTTGAGATGCTGCGCTGCGACGTCATCACGATCTTTCCCGAGTTCTTCAGCCAGTCGATCGACTGCGGGATCGTGAGACGAGCGCGCAACGCCGGGTTAGTCGACATCAAGGCGCACGATTTACGACAGTGGACCACTGACAAGCACCACGTCGTCGACGATCGTCCGTTTGGCGGCGGCGATGGGATGGTCCTGAAACCGGAACCAATCTTCGCAGCCGTCGAAGCGCTGACAGGCGTCGGGCGGAAAGAAGATTTCACGTCGGAGACGCGAGTTGTTTTGTTGTCCGCGCAGGGACGAGTTTTTTCGCAGTCGCTGGCGCACGATCTTTCAAACGCATCGCGGATCGTCCTTATTTGCGGGCGATACGAAGGCGTCGACGAACGGGTCGCTGACGCATTAGCGACCGATGAGATCTCGATCGGCGATTACGTTTTGTCCGGCGGCGAGCCGGCGGCGATGGTCGTCATCGACGCGGTGGTCCGATTGTTACCGGGCGCGTTGGGCAGCGACACGTCGGCCGTGTTTGAATCTTTTTCCGAAGGGTTGCTGGACTACCCGCACTACACACGGCCACCGGAGTTTCGCGGGATGAAAGTCCCGGAAGTATTGTTGAGCGGTAATCACGCGGAGATAGAACGCTGGCGCAGAGAAGCGGCGGCGGCAAAAACGCGGCGAAATCGTCCTGATTTATTGCAATAATAAGGAGCGTTGAGAAATGAATCGATTGGATAGCATTGAAGAAACCCAGTTGCGGCAGAACATTCCCCAGTTTCAGCCGGGCGATACCGTCCGCGTCCACGTGCGCATCAAGGAATCGGAAACGAAAGAGAGATTGCAGGTGTTCGAGGGTGTCGTGATCGCTCGCAAACACGGCGGAGCGCGCGAGACCATCACCGTCAGAAAGACGAGCTTCGGCGTCGGCGTCGAGAGAATCTTTCCGCTGCACGCCACGATCATCGATCACATCGATCTCGTGAAGCGCGGCCGCGTGCGGCGCGCCAAGCTCTACTACCTGCGTGGTCTACGCGGCAAGGCTGCTCGCATCCGTGAACGTGACACTCGTGGCCAGCAGAATGAAGACGCTCAGGCCACGGGCGCCGGCAAGTCGAAGTAAGCCGTCACCAACTTACGCGAGAACAACGAAAGGTTTCTTTGAACCTCCCTAAAATGCGTGTTTCTCGCTTGCACGAGGTCAGTGATAAAGGAATTTTTAAAAATTTCTTTCTACATGTGTTTCCCGCTTGCGGGACCGCAATAAACATAACGGAGAAACCGATTGCGGATCGCAATCGACGCTCATTCAGTTGGGACGAAGCTTGGGGGAAACGAAAGTTACGCCGTCAACCTCATCGAAGCACTGGCGCAGATCGATGAAGTCAATGAGTACACTCTATTCGTAACGACGGCTGAAGCACGCGATCGTTTCCACCAGCGTTGGCCCAACTTCAAAGTTCGCTCAACTCTTCCTCACACTCCGTTAATCCGCATACCATTGACACTCAGCGCCGAACTGCGCAAGCATCCGGTGGACGTTCTGCACGTGCAGTTCACGGCCCCGCCGTTTTGTCCGTGTCCGGTGGTGGTCAGCATTCACGATCTCTCGTTCGAACACCTGCCGGAAACGTTTCATCGCCGCAGCCGGTTTCAGCTTCGACTGACGGTCCGCAGCTCGGCACGACGCGCTGCAAAAATTTTGACGCTTTCGGAGCACACGCGGCGTGACATCATCGAGACGTACGGTATCGAAGCGTCGCGGATCACCGCGATTCCGCTTGCCGCGCCGCGGCATTTCTACCCAGTCGACGACTACAGGGAACTGCAACGCGTGCGACATACTTACGGGATAGAGGGACAATACATTTTGTCCGTCGGTTCTATTCAGCCTCGTAAGAATCTGGCGCGTCTCGTTCAAGCTTATGCTTCGTTGCGAGACACCCATTCTGAAACTGAATTGCCCAAGCTGGTCCTGGTCGGAAAACACGCGTGGCTTTACGACGAGACGCTGCGGGCCCTTGAAAAAACAAAAGTCACGGACTCCGTTATTCTGACGGGTTACGTGCCTGAATCGGATTTGCCGCCATTGTATTCCGGGGCGATTTGCTTTGTTTACCCGTCGTATTTTGAGGGTTTTGGTCTACCACCGCTGGAAGCAATGAAGTGCGGCGCGCCTGTGATTGTTGGTAATCAGACCAGCCTGCCCGAAGTCGTGGGCGACGCCGGCGTGACAGTCGATCCTTTTGACGTCCGTTCGATCGCTGAAGCAATAGAGAAGTTGATCAAAGATTCCGCCCTTCGCCGCGAGTTGAGCGTCAAAGGTCTCAGAAGAGCGGAAATGTTCGACTGGCGAAAGACGGCCCAACAAACGCTGGAGATTTACCAGCAGGTTGGGAGACGGAATTAAGTTATGCGTATTGCGATTTTGGGAACGCGAGGTATTCCGGCCAGTTACGGCGGGTTCGAGACGTTTGCCGAACACCTCGCTACGCGGCTGGTGGCCCGCGGACATGAGGTCACCGTCTACTGCCGCGCTCACTACGTCTCTCCACGACAACTCGAGTATCACGGCGTGCGGCTGAAAGTTTTGCCAACGATCAGGCATAAGTATTTCGACACTGTGGTCCACACCTTCGTTTCCGCACTTCATGCCGTGTCGCAGCGGTTTGACGTGGCGCTGATCTGCAACGCCGCAAACGCACCGTTTTCACCCATCCTGCGTCTGACCGGCACACCGGTCGCAATCAATGTCGATGGCCTCGAGCACAAGCGGAAAAAATGGGGCTGGATGGGCCGTCGTTACTATCAAATGGCCGAGCGTATCTCGACGATAGTGCCCAACGAGATGGTCACAGACGCACAGGTGATTCAGGACTATTACCTGGCCCGTCATAACGCCCCATCGACGATGATCGCGTACGGAAGCGAAGTCGAACGCCGGCCCGATCGCGAGATGGTTCGAAAGTGGCGAGTCGAGCCGAATCGATACGTTTTGTACGTCTCACGGCTCGAACCCGAAAACAACGCGCATCTTGTTATCGAGGCGTTCAAGAAGGTACGAACTGCGTACAGGCTGCTGATCGTTGGCGATGCTCCGTACGCCGAACACTACATCAACAGTCTCAAAGCATTGGCGCGTGGAGACAAACGGATCATCTTTACCGGCTTCGTCTTCGGCCAGGATTACCGCGCGCTTCAGCAGAACGCTTACTGCTATGTTCATGCGACGGAAGTTGGCGGAACGCATCCCGCGCTGCTCGAGGCGATGGGCTACGGCAACTGCGTACTGACGCTCGCGACACCCGAAAACATCGAGGTCGTCGGGGACGCGGGTGTTCCTTATGCGGATGAGTATGATTTAGCCGAGAAATTGCAGCGGGTGTTGCGCGACGGCTCGCTGGTCCAGTCGTACCGCCATCGCGCGCAGGCCCGCATACGCACCCACTACGATTGGGACCGAGTCGTCGATCAGTACGAACAACTCTTTGCGCGGATGTGCGGCAAACCGGCACACATTGGCCCAGAGCCGCGAAATGCTGAGGCTTTCGAAACGCTGCAACACGCCGCGAAAGACTAAAACCTCAAAAAAATTAAAGGTGTAAAGAGAGGAGCCCCGCCGGTCCTTTAGGGGCCGACGGGGCGAAAACTTTACGGCAGGGTTCGGGCAAATCGGGTGGCAGACAAAAGCATGTGAATCGTCAGAGTTCAGAACGACTCAATTCGGGCGGTTCGTTATGCGGGCGGAAAATAAAGCCAAAAAATAAAGCAGCCGCGCCTCAAACGCCGTCGCACACCCTAAAGCAATCTTTCAAAACAGCAAGAAATCAGACTACGGTTTTAAGTTGTGCGAAATTATACGATTAAACCGTGACCTGTCAAGGACATTATTAACTTTTTCGAAAAATTCTTGTGACACGTCGCCGGAAATCCGTAGGTTCACTGGCCCGAACGGGCTTGAGCCAGGCGATACGCCTGCCGCCGCACGGTTTCCGAGACGTTTCGGTTCTGTGACAGCGTCTCGAGGTCCTTGGTCCGAATGCGTAGCAGGATGGTCATGACGGTTGGTATCGGGGTGCGCGGGTTTCTCGCAAGGTTGTGAATTATCGGATACTGGCGCGCCCAGGCGCGGTTCATGGCGATCAACCGGAGCACCTCGTCAGCCACCGTCCGCATCGAGGCGATGTTCTCGACCTCCTGCTCGGTGATGCGCGGGTTCTTAATGACGGCTGAACAGACGACCCTGTTCGAGTCGCGGATCAGAATACTGCGCGCTTCGCGGTCGCCCTTCAGCGCGAGTTTCATCCGGTCTTTCGCGTTCATGAACATCACGCGCCGGATCAGCGACACACGCTCAGCCGTAACCTCGCCTCCTTCGAGCCGCTCATTCTCGATGATGCGCTGAACGTTCGCTGCCGTCTCTTCCGCAGTTTCCGCGATCAACTCTTCGAATCGTTCGGCGGGCAGCCACGACTCGTCGATGTCGGCGTCGGAGACTTCTATGTGCTGTGCGATCAGCCAGGCGTCGTCGAAATTGAGCTCACCGCTGGCGGTAGTCAGATCAGCGGATTCGAAAAACTCGGCGGCGGCGGTTTGACCACGTGCTCGCAGCTCGTCGGCAATCTGCTTCGCGCCTCGCTCTTTTTCGAAGAACTCCTTGCGCGTTTCTGTGACGCGTCGTTCTGCTTCGCCGCTGCGCGCGGGATTCGCGAGGATCGCGTCGATGATCTCCGGAAAACGGACGAGACGTTGCTGGTTGATTGCGATCAGTTCGAGCAGCGCGCCGTTCGCCGTTGCAGCGGCTAATTTGGCGATAGCGTCGTCCGGCGTCTGATTGTTGAGGACGGCGGCTTCGTAAACTTCGCTGGTGCAGGGATGTGTTGCGAGATAGGCGAGCACGTTCGGCGACGTGTCGGCCGCCTTGGCGGCGAGCAAGAGATTATCGGGCGTTTCAGCCTGAAGTGTTTGAGTCGCCGCGGAGGCGATCTGATCGTCCTCGCTCGAGGCCAGCGCGACGAGCACCTCCAGCAGATCGTTTTGCGGCAGCGGCAACAGTCCGCGAGCCGCGGCGAGACGTGCCGGTTGCGGAGCTTTGCCAGTGATTATGGCTGCAACGACCGGGTTGGTGGAGGTTGTTTCTGAGCTCAAGAATGATCAGTACAAGTTGAAGTTGTATTCGACCTGCATGAACGTCGAAACGGGTTTACCGTTGAGGGTCGCAGGAACAAACTTGATTCGCTTTGCCGCCGCAATAGCAGCGTTTGTAAGACCGGTCGGTAACGACTGAAGCACCAGAATGTGTTTGACCTTACCGTCCGACGAAAACACACACCTCAAGACGACAACACCCGTGATTTGTTCCATGCGCGCTCTTTCGGTGTAGCTGGGCTCAGGTTTACTTAACACCTGGACCTTTGTGGTTACGTCTTTACTGCTATAGACCTGGGAAGCTCCGTCCGACTTAGCTGCCATGTAGAACTTCAGACTGTCCAGCTGCTCCTGCCAGATCTCCTTCTCCCGAGGATCGTTCTCTAACTTAAGATACTGCTCGAGAGCCGCCGCAGCCGATTGGTAACGGACCAGACGCTCACCCTTTAGTTCTCCCGGCTTCGTCACAATAGCTTCGCCATTGAACGGCACGTACGCCTGGCTCTTCATCAAGTAAGCCTCAGCCATAGCCGGGTCGACGGCAAGCAGCCTATCGGCATACTTCAACGCTTCATCTCGGTCATCCATGCGGAGACTGATGATGCCCATCGTGTAAAGCGCGTCGGTATTCTTGGGCTCGACCGACAGCGCCTTTTGCGCTTCCTCTCGGGCTTCTTTTAACTTGCTGCGGCGCAGCAACGCGTACGCATAGCCGGCGTGAGCGGGGCCAGCCAGGTCAGACCGGAGTTTAATTGCGGACTGAAAGGCGCTGGACGCTTTCTTGAAATCGCCTGTCTGAAGATACGCCACGCCGAGGTAGTACCAGGCTTCGCCGTCTGTCTTGTTTTTACCGGTGGCTTTTTTGAACGCGCCGACCGCCTCTTTGCTGCGGTGATCGCGCAGGAGTTTGACGGCCGCTGCTAATTCGGTATTGGCGGGCGGAGGAGTTTGATTTTGAGCATAGACGCTGCCGAGGGCGGAGGTGAAAAGAATCACCGCCACCGTCGGCACGACACGAATTCGATGAGTGATGTTCAAGCTAGGCGTTTATCCCGTGACACTTCTTGTATTTCTTGCCCGAACCGCATGGGCACGGCTCGTTGCGTCCGACCTTAGGCTGATCGCGAACGACTGTCTTGATTTTCCCGTCTTCCTCGCCGGCCGGCGCCGCGCCCTGGTTGGGACCTGTGAACCGCAGTGACGCAGACCGTCGTGCGGCCAGTCTTCGTTGCTGCAACGTCTCCGGCGGTTGCTCGGACACGACTTGGAGGTTGAAGAGCGATCGGATCGTCGTCGTGTCGATGCGGTCCAACATCTCCTGGAACAGATCGAAACTCTGTTTCTTGTACTCGACGAGCGGATCTTTCTGTCCGTAACCGACGAGACCGATTCCCTGTTTGAGGTGGTCGAGCGAGAGCAGGTGGTCCTTCCACTGCGCGTCGATGATGTTGAGCATGATGATGCGCTCGTAAGTGCGCATCGCTTCGGGACCGATCTGTTGTTCCTTGCGTTCGTAGTTGTACTTCAAACGCTCCCAGATCGCGTTGACCACTTCCTGCGAGGTCATGGTCTCGAGCATCAGGCCCTCAGCGTCGGCGTCGAAATCGTAGATGGTCTTGATCTGGATCTTGTAGTTGTCGACGTCCCAGGCGTCCGGCGAAACGTCGGGATTCAAATACTGACTCGTGATGTCCGACAGCAGATCGTAAGCAACACCAGCCTGAGGCGGATCGCCCATCAGGTACTCGCGCTGGTCCGGCTCCTCCATCAATTGGCGACGCAGCCCGTAGATCGTCTCGCGCTGCTTGTTCATGACGTCGTCATATTCGAGCAGGTGTTTGCGCGCTTCGAAGTTGCGGCCTTCGACCGACTTCTGCGCGGCCGCGATGCGTTTCGAAACCATCTTCGACTCGATCGCGACGCCCTGCTCCATGCCGAGCCGTTGCATCAACGCCTTCACTTTGTCGCCCGCGAAGATACGCATCAGATCGTCTTCGAGCGACAGGAAGAACCGCGACGATCCGGGGTCGCCCTGGCGTCCGGCACGTCCGCGAAGCTGGTTGTCGATGCGACGCGATTCGTGTCGTTCGGTGCCGACGATGTGCAGGCCGCCGAGCGCGACTACTTCCTTGTGCTCCGCTTCCACGATTCGCTTCGCGCGCTCGTACGCGACGCGCCACTGTTCGTCCGTGGCTTCGTCCGGATCGATCTCCTCCGACTTCAGGAACTCACGAGCCATGAAGTCGGGATTGCCGCCGAGCAGGATGTCGGTGCCGCGGCCGGCCATGTTGGTGGCGATCGTCACCATGCCTTTTCGGCCTGCCTGGGCCACGATCTCGGCTTCGCGCTCGTGATACTTCGCGTTGAGCACGTTGTGCGGGACCTTCTCTTTCAACAGCCGGCGCGCGATCAGTTCAGAGTTCTCGACTGAAACCGTGCCCACGAGTGTCGGTTGACCTTTCTCGTGACACTCCTTGATCTCCTCGATCACCGCATCCCATTTTTCAGGCAGCGTGCGATAGATGACGTCGGAGAAGTCCGTGCGGACCATCGGCATGTGCGTCGGGATGACGATCACGTCGAGCTTGTAAGTTGAAGCAAACTCTGCGGCCTCAGTTTCGGCCGTACCGGTCATGCCGGAGAGTTTCTCGTAAAGGCGGAAGTAGTTTTGCAGCGTGATCGTTGCGAGCGTTTGGTTTTCTTTCTCGATCTCGACGCCTTCTTTGGCTTCGACTGCCTGGTGCAAACCGTCGGACCAGCGACGGCCTTTCATCAGGCGGCCGGTGAAGTCGTCGACGATGACCACTTCGCCGTCCTGGACCACGTACTGATGGTCCTTTTTATAAAGCGTGTGCGCCTTCAACGCCTGCTCGACGCAATGGAGCAACTCCATGTTCGACGGATCGTAGAGATTGCCGACTCCGAGCAACTTTTCCGCCTTCTCCACGCCCTCTTCGGTCAGCACGGCGGTGTGTGCCTTTTCGTCGACGACGTAGTCGCCGGTCTTCTTGCCGTCGATGTCCTCACCCTTTTTCAGGTGTTCGATGATGGCGTCCGCGTTGCGGTATTTGTCGGTCGCTTCGTCGGACGGACCCGAGATGATCAGCGGTGTGCGCGCTTCGTCGATCAGGATCGAGTCAACTTCGTCGACGATTGCGAAGTAGTGACCACGCTGAACGCAGGTGGCGAGGTCAAACTTCATGTTGTCGCGCAGGTAGTCGAAACCGAATTCGTTATTCGTGCCGTAGGTGATATCGGCGGCGTACGCAGCCTGCCGTTCGAAGTCGTCCATGTCGTTCTGGATGCAGCCGACTTCGAGACCGAGAAAACGATGGATCTGGCCCATCCACTCGGCGTCGCGCGAGGCGAGATAGTCGTTGACGGTGACGACGTGAACGCCGCCGCGTCCGGTCAGCGCATTCAGGTACGCAGGCAAGGTCGCGACGAGTGTCTTGCCTTCACCCGTGCGCATCTCAGCGATTTTGCCCTGGTGCAGAACGATGCCGCCGATCAACTGCACGTCGAAATGGCGCATGCCCGTCGTGCGGACGCTCGCTTCTCTGACCGTCGCGAAAGCTTCCGGCAGGATCTCGTCGAGAACTTCTCGCTCTCGCTGTTTTAGTTTGTCTTTGTCGGTGATGCCGGCGACGGCTTGCTGGACCTTCTCCTTGAATGCCGCCGTGCGCGCGCGCAACTCGTCGTCCGAGAGCTTCTGCATACTCGGCTCAAGGGAATTAATTTCGGTAACTGCTGGTCCAATCGACTTCAGAAACCGTTGATTACTGCTGCCGAATACTTTAGTAAGGAACTTATCGAAACTCATGCCTGATAATTTACTCCAAATGGCGGGCGAGGAACCACTACGCACCGGGTTCCATCTGCTTCTTGATCATCTCTACGACGCTCTGGCGCGGCATTGTAAAATTCACCACGACCTTTTTGCCGTCCGGCGTCGCGCTCGTGTTTTTCATTATGATTTCTTCGTCTTTACCGGCCCTTGAACCAGCGCCGAAGTAGAGCAGGTTGTTGAGCACACCTGCCAGCGACTTGGCCCGTTCCGGCGACGTCGTTTCCGATTCCACTGAAGCCAGCACTTCACTCTCCCCCTGCTTCACCGTGATCTTCACGATCGAACCAGGATTGTCTTTGCTGATCGGCGAGAGATAGGTGAGAAATCCGCTATCGTTCAGCGCCCCGATCATCCGTCCAAAAAGATCGACGAGGTTTTCGTCGCCTTCTTTCTTGGTGAACCGAGGGTTCTGGAGTTTTCCATTCGCGCCCAGCTCGGCTTCGATCACGATTTCGAACGGCTTGTTTAGATCGAGTTTGCCCTGGTTCTTGAGGTCGTTCGCGTACGCCGCGAAGTCTTTCAAAACTTTCTTGTTGATCTGGTTCTCGTCAGGCAGCGGAACGTTGTTCTGCGCGGCTGTTTTTTCCAGCTCTTTTTGCGCATCTTCCTTGCTGAGCGGTGACGGGCTCGGAGTCGGACTCGCATTCTGCGCGATCTGCGGCGACACGGATGCGGACGGATTCGCAGACGCTGCCGGGCTCGGGCCTGGGCTTACTTCCGCACTGGGCGATGGCGACGGGCTCGGCGACGCTTCCGGATCAGGCTCGTTCGGCCGCCACTGCGAGATTATCTTAGGCGCAAACGGATCGTTCGCCGCGGCGACTAACCCGCTTCCGGCTTGTGCGTCCATCGCAAAATAACCGTCCGGATAGCGAAACTTCTCGAGTTCGACAATCTGCACATCATCGCCGATCTGCGTCGCGACGTAGTCTTCATCGACA
>Ga0075421_100010508_pt1 | contig 11443 bp, 12 predicted proteins | sample SoiMetdeltSBSDD5_FD_75292 | JGI IMG/M metagenome (GOLD analysis project Ga0075421, IMG submission 75292) | Bulk soil microbial communities from a Populus tree surrounding site in Tennessee, USA - Soil MetaG P. deltoides SBSDD5 | ecosystem: Environmental > Terrestrial > Soil > Tree plantation...
GATGCCGATGAACCCGTCGAACAGCGGCGTCCCCGAGATCCCGATCACGCCGGCTCCGCCGTCCACCCCGGTGTTGAGCAGGAGGATGAGCGCTCCGGTGAGGACCAGCGTGTGCATCCCCCAGATCGTCCCCTTGGGGACGTCGCGGCGTGGGTCCATCGACTCCTCCGCCGCCAGCGGAACCTCCTCGATCGCCAGGTAGAACCAGATCGCGAACGGCAACGCCTTGAAGATGCCGCTGATCCCGAGCGGGAGGAAGGGTCCACCGCCGTCGGCAAGCAACTGGGACGTCGTCTCCCCGTCCCAGTCCTGCGGGATGTTGAACCACAGGCTGGCATCGAACTCGCCGCTCACGAGCGCGGAGACGTAGAAGATCCCCAAGACGGCCAGCGCCAGCACCGTGATGATCACCGTGAAACGCATCGTCGCCTCAATGCCGATCACGTTGATGCCGACGAAGATCACGTAGAAGACCGCCCACCAGAGCGGCTCGCTGTTCCACCACGGGTCTCCGGTCACGTTGAAGATGTCGATCACCAGTGCCTGCATGAGCAATCCCATGGCGCCGACCACAACGGCGGGGGTGATCACGTACTCCATGTTCTCGGCCAACCCCGTGAGGAACCCGCCCCACGGTCCCATCGCGGAGCGAGCGAACGAATAGGCGCCACCCGTGTGCGGTAGCGCCGGCGACATCTCGGCGATGCTGTAGCACAGGCCGTAGTACATGATCGCGATGATCACGGTCGCGATCACAAGGCCTCCGAAGCCTGCGGTGGACAGGCCGAAGTTCCAGCCGTAGAAGTCGCCCGAGATGACGGCTCCCACTCCCAGGGCCCACAGCGACCACACTCCGGCATGACGGCGGAGTTTCCGCTGCTCGAAGTACTCCTCACCCACTTCCCGGTAGGTGACCGAGCCGACCTTGCGTTGCCCCCTGCCTACGTCGCCCACGTCTCTACCCCCTCCTGGCACCGACGTTGGAGCAATTGAGCCTCAGGGCGTCGAGCCCTGTCAAACCTGAGAGCGACGGCCGTTCCGACGGACGGTGCGCGCCAGGGCGAACATCAAGAGCAAGCCCCAGACCGGGACGACGCCGAAGGCCTCGATCAAGTCGGCGACGATCAAGCCACCGAGCGCAGCGAGCGCGATCGCGAGTACAAGGGGCGGCCGCCGGCGTGCGGTCTCCATGAGGAGGAAGAGCCCCAGCGCCCCGGCGAGGGTCCACCAATCCCAGCCGCCGGGGCCCGCGCTCACGGGCGGTCTGAGTCCGCCGACGGCGATCAACGCCTCCATGGTTACTTACTATCGTCCCCCGAGGACGATTCCTTCAGTCTTCCGGAGTCACATAGGCCGCGGTGATCCCCCCGTCGACGATCAGCGAGGCCCCGGTCATGAACGACGAGTCGTCGCTCGCCAGGAACAGGGCCGCCTTGGCGAGCTCCTCCGCCGTGCCGAGCCGGCCCATCGGGATGTGGACGAACCGGCGCTGCCTCCTCGCGGGGTCCGCGAGCAGCTCGGCAAGGAGCGGCGTATCGATCGGGCCGGGGCAGAGCGCGTTGCACCGGATGCCCCTGCGGGCGTACTCGACCGCGATCTCGCGGGTCATCGACAGGACGGCGCCCTTCGAGGCCGTGTAGGCGGTCTGCGAGGTTGCCGCCCCCATCCAGGCCACGAACGAGGCCACGTTGATGATCGACCCGCCCCCCGACCCGATCATCGCCGGGATCCCGTGCTTGCAGCCGAACGCCACGCCCTTGACGTTGATCCCGAGCGTCGTGTCCCACACGGACACATCGTTGTCGGTGACCGAGCCGTCCTGGCCGAGCATCACGCCGGCGTTGTTGTAGAGGACGTGCAGGGCGCCGAACCGGTCCACCGCAGCCCTCACCATGGCCGAGGCGTCGCCCTCGTCGGAGACGTCGGCGTGCACGTAGAGGGCCTCGCCCCCGGCGGCCTCGATCTCCGCGGCCACCGACGCGCCGGCCTCGTCGGCCACGTCGCTGAGCACGACCTTGGCGCCCTCGCTCGAGAACAGCTTGGACGCGATCGCCCCCATCCCGCTCGCCCCGCCGGTGATGAGCGCGACCTTGCCGTCGAGACGTCCCATGTCGGACCCCCTTCGCCGCGCGAAGGATACGGGGTCAGGGCCGCCCGGGCAGCCGCGTGAGGTGCCACAGGGTCGACAGGCCCGCGTCCGTGCCCGGCCAGTGACGCCGAACAGCGTCCGGCCCCGCCCGGCGGACGACGGACCGCAGCACGGCGGCGACGATCACGACGTCGTCCGCGTACCCGAGTCCGGGGATGACGTCCGGGACGAGGTCGATCGGGAACACGAGGTAACCGAGCAGGAGCCAGAGCCGGACGCGGACGCCGCGGGGCAGTGAGCGGTCGGCCGCGATCCGGCGAACGAGCCGGAGGATGTCGGGGATCAATCGGACCGCGTCCCGCGCCGACGCGGCGTCGGGCTTGGCGATCCACACGTACGCGATCAGCGCCAGCCACAGCAGCACGAGGGTGGCGGCCACGACGATCAGGACCCGAGCCACCCGCCTATCATCGACCCCTCAGACCGGCGAGGGGAGCGAGCGATGACGACCGAGCTGTTGGTGCTCGGAGGGGAGCGGAAGGCCTCCGCGGAAGGTGCCACCTCCGACGTGATCGAGCCGGCGACGGGCAGGCCGATGACGCAGGTCGCCGACGCCAGTCCCGAGGACGCGAAGCGGGCGGTGGACATCGCCGCGAAGGCGTTCGACGAGGGCCCGTGGCGGAGGATGAACGCCACCGAGCGCGGGCGCGTGCTGCTCCGTGCTTCGGTGCTGTTCCGCGAGCGGCTCGAGGACTTCGCCACGGTCGAGTCCCGCAACGCCGGCAAACCGATCAACGCCGCGCGCGGCGAGATGCGGACCGTGGCGGGCGTCCTCGAGTACTGGGGCGGCGCCGCCAACAAGATCTTCGGGGAGACGATCCCGGTGCAGGACCCGGGGCTCGACGTCTCGATCCGCGAGCCCGTCGGCGTCTGCGCACTCATCGTCCCGTGGAACTTCCCGCTCACGATCGCGTCCTGGAAGATCGGGCCCGCGCTCGCGTGCGGCAACACGATCGTCGTGAAGCCCGCGACCTACACGCCGCTCTCGGTCCTGATGCTGGCCGACCTCCTCGTGGAGGCCGGCCTGCCGCCCGAGACGATGAGCGTGCTTCCCGGGCCGGGGTCCTCGGTCGGCTCGGCGCTCGTCTCCGACCCGCGGGTCTCGAAGGTCGGGTTCACGGGCTCGACGGCGGTGGGCGCGCAGATCATGAAGCAGTGCGCGGACAACATCACGCGCGTGTCGCTCGAGCTCGGGGGCAAGTCGGCCAACGTCGTGTTCGCCGACGCGGACATGGACGTGTGCGTCGAGCGCTCGATGTGGTCGATCTTCGACAACACGGGGCAGGACTGCACGTCGCGCGCGCGGATGTTCGTCGAGCGTCCGGTCTACGACGAGTTCATCGAACGCATGGCCAAGCGCACGACCGAGCTCCGCGTGGGCATGCCCCAGGAGGAATCCACGGACCTCGGCCCGATGATCTCGGACGGGCAGCGCCGGACCTCGCTCGACTACATCTCGCTCGGGATCGACGAGGGCGCGCGCCTCGTCACCGGCGGCGAGGTCCCCTCCGAGCCGAAGGGCGGGTTCTTCCTGCGCCCGGCGATCCTCGCCGACGTGGACAACTCGTGGCGGGTCGCCCAGGAGGAGATCTTCGGGCCGGTGGCCTGCATCATGCCGTTCGACACGGAGGAAGAGGCGATCCGCCTCGCGAACGACACGCCCTACGGGCTTTCGGGCTCGATCTGGACCCGCGACCTGGGCAGGGCGATCCGGGTCGCGAAGGGCATCCGCACGGGCGTGCTCTCGGTGAACTCGGCGCACAGCGTCCACACGGAGGCGCCGTTCGGCGGCTACAAGACGAGCGGCATCGGGCGCGAGATGGGCATGCACGCCGTGAACCTCTACACCGAGGTGAAGAACATCTTCTTCGCGGAGTAGTCCGTCGGTTCGGGCTCCCCGCGCTCGGAAGAACCACGAACGCGGCTTGATAGGCTCGCCCGGCGTATGGAACTGCCCGAAGAACTCGCGAGCCGCCCGCCGCGCAAGCCCGGACACGAGCCGACGGCCACGCTCACCCTGGACGCCTACCTGCGCCTGAAGGGCGAGCTGACCGAGCTCACGACCGGGGGCCGCACGCACATCGCCGAGCGGCTGAAGGCCGCGCGCGAGCACGGCGACATCCGCGAGAACGCCGAGTACGACGCCGCCAAGAACGAGCAGGCCCTCATGGAGTCGCGGATCCGCAACCTCGAACGGATGCTGCGGGATCCCGAGATCGTCGAGACGCCGTCCGACTCGGAGGTCGTGGCCGCCGGGATGCTCGTCACGCTGCGACCGCTCGACGACGACGACCCCGAGGACGAGGCGTACCTGCTCGCGGAGTCGGCGGAGGAGCGAGCCTCCGGCGTCCGCACGATCACGACGACCTCGCCGCTCGGCAGCGCCGTGCTGGGCGCCCGGCTCGACGACGAGGTCACGTACGAGGCTCCCGGCGGGGCATTCCGCTACCGCGTGGTCGGCTTCGAGCCACGAGCCTGACCGACCGTCCGCGGGCTGCGGCGCCGAGCGCGTGACGCTAGCCTTCATGGTGTGAACGGCCAGGGCTCCGACGACCGGGCCCGGATCCGCGACATGCCGGCGCCGCGTAGCGCCGAGGGTCTCGCCGCCAAGCCGATGCGGTGGGTGTTCACGTGGCCGTACCGCGTCGTCCTCGCCGGGCTGTACCGGGCCGGGGTCCGTCCCTGGCAGCTCACGCTCCTCGGCCTCGCGCTGAATGTCCTCGTGGGGGTCTTGCTGCTCCGCGGTTCGTTCCTCGCCGCCGGGCTCTTGCTGATCCCGGCCGGGCTGTGCGACATCTTCGACGGGTCGGTCGCGCGGCTCCGCGGTCAGGCGAGCCGCGCCGGCGCGTTCCTCGACTCCGTCCTCGATCGTGTCGCCGACGTGATCCTGTTCGGGTGTCTGTTCTGGGCGCTCGAGGGCCAGGGGCTGCGTCTCGAGGCGGCGCTCGCCCTGGCCACCCTCGTGATCGCCCTCGGGGTGAGCCACGTCCGGGCGGAGGCCGAGGCCGCCGCCGTGGAGCTCACGGAGGGCTACTTCCAGCGCCTCGAACGCTACGTGGCGATGATGATCGGCCTGCCGGTGCCGGGGGCGCTGCTCCCTGCGCTCGCCGTCCTGACGGTGCTCGGCGCGGTGACGCTCGTCCAACGGGTGTGGTCCGCGGTGACGAGGGTCGCCGCCGGCGCGCCGCGGGACCGCGGCCGGGCCACGGTCGGCTGAGCCACCCCTCGGCGGCGGGCTGTACCGACGGCGGCGCCTGGGCGAAGATGCCGACGTGGACCAGAGCTACCGGCGCGTCGGATCGCTCGCCGAGGTTCCCGAGGGCGAGCTGCGCTCGTTCGACCTCCCCGGCCTCCGGGTGGCGATTGCCCACGTCGAGAACGAGCTGTACGCGTTCGCGGACGAATGCACGCACGAGGGGTGCTCGCTCGCCGAAGGTGCGCTCGGCGCCCAGGAGGACTCGGTCGTGTGTCCGTGCCACGAGAGCGAGTTCGACCTCGCGACGGGGGAGCCGCTGGCTGGCCCCGCCGTCGACCCCGTTCCCGTCTACGCCGTCCGGGTCGAGGACGCGTGGATCGAGGTTGGGCCGCCGTTGGACGGAGGTCGGTGATGGCGCGCAAGATCTCGTCGCAGGCGGTCGTGCTCTTCGGCGCCACCGGGGACCTCACCAAGCGCAAGCTGCTCCCGGCGTTCTGGCACCTGTGGAGCGACGGCCACCTGCCGAAGGGGTTCGCGCTCGTCGGCTACGCGCGTTCGCAGATGACCGACGAGGAGTTCCGCGAGTACGCGTTCGACAACATCAAGCAGTTCTCCGACGAGCCGCCGGTCGGCGACGCCTGGGACGCGTTCGTCCCGCGCCTCTCGTACCGCCAGGGAGGCTTCGCTGACGAGGGGGCCCTGAGCGGCCTCCGCGAACACCTCGAGAAGGTGGATGCGGAGTTCGACACGGAGGGGCGACGGTTCTTCGACGCGGCCGTCCCGCCCGACGTGTACGGCGACATCGTGCGACGGATCGGCGAGGCCGGCCTGCAGCAGAACGCGAAGATCGTGCTCGAGAAGCCCTTCGGCCGCGATCTCGAGTCGGCGATGGAGCTGAACCGGGTCATCCACTCCGTCTTCCACGAGTCGCAGGTGTTCCGCATCGACCACTACCTCGGGAAGGAGACGGTGCAGAACATCCTGGCCTTCCGGTTCGCGAACGGGATGTTCGAGCCGATCTGGAACCGGCGCTACATCGACCACGTGCAGATCACGGTTGCCGAGAAGATCGGGATCGAGGGACGAGGCGCCTTCTACGAGCAAGTGGGGAACATCCGCGACATGATCTCGACCCACCTGTTCCAGGTGATGACGTTCGTCGCGATGGAGCCGCCCGTGTCGTTCGAGCCCGACCGCCTGCGCGACGAGACCGTGAAGGCGCTGCGAGCCACCGAGATCGCGAAGCCGGAGCGCGTCGTGCGCGGCCAGTACGAGGGATATCTCGACGAGCCGGGCGTCAGCGCTGACTCGACCACCGAAACGTTCTCGGCGATGGAGCTCGACATCGACAACTGGCGCTGGGCGGGGGTGCCCTTCTACCTGCGCGCCGGCAAGGCGCTGGGCGACAAGGTGAGCGAGATCACGCTGAAGTTCCGCAAGGTGCCGTTCAACGTTTTCAAGGGGCGCGAGGAGATCGGCCTGCCGATGCGCGACCACCTCACGATCCGGGTCCAGCCCAACGAGGGCATCACGATCGCGGTGAACGCCAAGCAGCCGGGACCGGGCATGCGGCTCGGGCGCGTCGCGATGGAGTTCGACTACGCGGAGGACTTCGCGGGCTCCGAGATCTCCGACGCTTACGAGCTCCTCATCCTCGAGGCGATGCGGGGCGACCACTCGCTGTTCATCCGGCAGGACGGGGTCGAACGCGCGTGGGAGATCCTGCAGCCGATCCTGGACGACCCCCCGCGGGTCTGCGCCTACGAGCCGGGCAGCTGGGGGCCGCCGGAGGCCGACACGTTGGTCGCGCCGAGGGCCTGGCACCTGACGGGGATCCAGGCGCCGCACGACTACCGGAGCCGGGCCTACCCGATGGTCTGGGAACAGGAGTCGTAGCGGCTTCATCCGATGCACGCTGGCGCTGCGGCGCCGGTTCCGGGTAGGCTCGGCGCCTGCTTCCCTCGGCCCTGGAGGTATCCCGATGAGCGAGCGCACCCGTTTCGACCTCCCGCCCGACCAGATCCCGACCGCATGGCAGAACCTGCTGCCGGTGATGGCGCAGTCGGGGGTCCAGCCGCTGCCGCCCCTGCATCCGGGGACCAAGGAGCCGGTCACGCCGGACCTGCTCGCGCCTCTGTTCCCCGAGGCGCTGATCCTGCAGGAGGTCTCTACCGACGAGTGGATCGACATCCCCGGCGAGGTGCTCGACGTCTACCGGCTGTGGAGGACGACCCCGCTCCATCGCGCGATCCGGCTCGAGCGCGCGCTCGACACGCCCGCGAGGATCTACTTCAAGTACGAGGGCACCTCGCCCGCCGGCTCCCACAAGCCGAACACCGCCGTGGCGCAGGCCTTCTACAACAAGCAGGCCGGCACGAAACGCATCTCCACCGAGACCGGCGCGGGCCAGTGGGGCTCGTCGCTCGCGATGGCGTGCAGCTTCTTCGGGCTCGAGTGCCTCGTGTTCATGGTGAAGGCCTCGTACGAGCAGAAGCCGTACCGGCGGATCTTCATGGAGACGTTCGGCGCCGAGGTGCGACCGTCGCCGACGTCGACCACGGAGGCGGGGAAGAAGATCCTCGAGGCGCATCCGGACTCGACGGGATCGCTCGGGATCGCGATCAGCGAGGCGATCGAGATCGCGGCCACGAACGAGGACACGAAGTACTCGCTCGGGTCGGTCCTGAACCACGTCCTGCTGCATCAGACGATCGTCGGGCTCGAGGCCCGGCTGCAGATGGAGATGGCCGGGGACGTCCCCGACGTCGTCGTCGGATGCGTCGGCGGCGGCTCGAACTTCGGCGGCCTCTCCTACCCGTTCATGGCGGGGCGACTCCGCGGCGAGACGCCGAACATGCGGTTCCTCGCGACGGAGCCGGCGGCCTGCCCGACGCTCACGAAGGGGAAGTTCGCCTACGACTTCGGCGACACGGCGATGATGACCCCGCTGCTCCCGATGTACACACTCGGACACGACTTCGTGCCCGCACCGGTGCACGCCGGCGGCCTGCGGTACCACGGGGACTCGCCGTCGCTGTCCCTCCTGGTCAAGGACGGGCACATGGAGGCCGCCGCGTACACGCAGAACGAGGTGTTCGAGGCGGCCGTGCAGTTCGCCAAGACCGAGGGGATCATCCCGGCCCCCGAGTCCGCGCACGCGATCCGCGGTGCCCTGAACGAGGCGATCGCGGCGCGCGAGCAGGGGCAGGAGCGAGTGATCCTCATCGGCCTGTCCGGCCACGGACACTTCGACATGCAGGCGTACGACGACTACCTGAACGACCGTCTGCCCGAGGTGGAGTTCGACCCCGCCGCGGAGGAGGCCGCGCTGGCCGGCGTTCCGGAGGTGCCGCTCGGCTGAGGTCAGCGTTCGCCGGCTCGGGGAGGACGACCTCGAGACGCTGAACCGGCGCCTCCCGCTCTGGAGCACCGTCGAGTACGTCCGCCGCCTGCGGGCCCAGTCCCGCGATCAGCTCGTCCAAGCGATCGCGTGGATCGACCGGAAGCCGGTGGGACGGGGGATGGTGCTCTTCCCCGAGCACGACGAGTACTCGACGTCCGCGCTCCGCGAGGGGTGCGCGGAGATCCGAGATCTCTTCGTGTCGCGGCCGAGGCGACGTCTCGGCGTCGCGACCCTGCTGATGGGTGAACTCGAGGGCGCCGCGAACGGCCACGGGATGCGGATCGTGGGTATGTCGGTGGCGCTCGACGACGAGTCGGAGCCGGCGCGCGCGCTCTATGACCACCTGGGGTATCGCCACGCGCACGGCCCGTACGTGGCGAGCGCCAACCTCGCGGGCGACGAGGGGCCGATCGCCGTCGGCTCGGTGATGACCTACTTGGTGAAAGACCTGGCCTCGTGAAGGGCCCGGTCAGCCCGTGAGCTCGGCGATCCGGTGCTCGAGGAAGGCCCGGACGCTCTCGTTCGTCGAGAGCTCGAGCGCCCGGCGGTAGGCGAGGAGGGCCTCGTCGTTCCGCCCCAGCCGTCGGAGCAGCTCGGCTCGGGCCGAATGGAACAGGTGGTAGTCGTCGAGCTGGGCGGCCTGCGCCTCGACGAGCGGGAGTCCGCGCTCGGGGCCGTCGGCCATCGCGACGGCCACAGCACGGTTCAGTTCGATCACCGGTGAAGGGGAGCGCTCGGCCAGGCGCTCGTAGAGGGCCGCGATCTGCGGCCAGTCGGTGTCCTCGGGTCTCGGCGCGCGTGCGTGGAGCGCCGCGATCGCGGCCTGGATCTGGTAGCTCCCCGGGCGGCGGAGCTCGAGCACCCGGTCGAGGGTGGCGAGGCCCTCGTCGATCATGTCGTGGTCCCAGCGGGCGCGATCCTGATCCTCGAGCAGGACGAGCACGCCCGACGCCGAGACGCGCGTCTCCCGCCTCGAGTGTTGGAGCAGCATGAGCGCGAGCAGGCCGGGGGCCTCGGGTTCGTCGGGCATGAGTGCGGCGACGATCCTCGCGAGGCGGATCGCCTCGTCGCACAGCTCGAGCCGGACCAGCGGACCGGACGTGGCTGCGTACCCCTCGTTGAACACGAGGTACAGCACGGCGAGCACCCCGGGCGTCCGCTCGGGGAGCAGCTCCGGCGGCGGCACGCGGTAGGGGATCGCGGCGCTGCGGATCTTCCGCTTCGCGCGCACGAGCCGTTGCGCCATCGTGGTCTCGGCGACGAGGAACGCGCGGGCGATCTCCGCGGTCGTGAGTCCGCCGAGGGTCTTCAGGGTCAGCGCCACGCGCGCGTCCATCGCCAGCGCGGGGTGGCAACAGGTGAAGATCAGTCGGAGCCGGTCGTCCGGGATCGCGCTCACGTCGGTCTCGTCTCCGCCGAGCCGCTCGAGCTCGGCGAGCTGGGTCATCGTCTCGGTCTTCTCCCGGAGCGATCGATCGCGTCGGAGCCGGTCGATCGCCCGGTTCCGGGCCGTGGTCGTGATCCAGGCGCCGGGGTTGTCGGGGAGTCCGCGCTCGGGCCAGGTCCGAAGGGCCTGGACGAACGCCTCCTGGACCGCGTCCTCGGCAAGGTCGAAGTCGCCGAGGATCCGGATCAGCGTCGCGACCGCCCGCCCGCGTTCCTCCCGGAACAGCCGGTCGACCACACCGTCCGACAGCTTCGCTACGGCATCCGCGGCTTGCCCTCGGCGTCGAACTGCGCCACCGGTCGGATCTCGACCGACCCGCCGCGGAGCGGCATCCTCGATGCGGCCGCGATGGCCTGGTCCAGGTCGTCGCACTCAAGCAGGTAGTACCCGCCGAGCTGCTCCTTCGTCTCGGCGAACGGCCCGTCGGTGGTGAGGGTCTTGCCGTCCGCGTCGAACCGAAGGGTGGTCGCGGAGGCCGTCGGATGCAGGGCGTCGCCGGCGACGTGGCCCCCCTCGTCCTTCAGCCACTGGGTGTAGTCCACCCAGGCCTGCGCGCCCGTCGCCTGGTCCTCCGGGGAGGCGTCCATCAGGCTGGTCTCGTCACCGTAGATCAGGAGCATGTACTGCATGCCGTCCTCCTTCCTCGGGACCGGGGCTGCCGCGTCCCACCCTAGCGACGAACGGCCGGGGCGTTTCTCGACGCCTCGCCGGAACTACGGCTAGATCCGGAAGGTGACCGACTTCTCGGGCAGATCGAACGCGGCGGACGCAGCTCGGATCGCGATCCGGCCCAGGTAGCCGTAGCCGGTCGGGGTGAAGTGGATCCCGTCGGGTCCCCGCATCTCCTGGAGCTCGCCCCGCTCGTTGCGAACGAACGCCGTGTAGCCGCCGTCTTTCGCGTCGAACGCCGCCCAGGAGTCGACGTACGTCGCGAGCGGGCTCGTGGCGGCCGTCTCGCGGTAGATGTCGTTCACGCGGCGGTAGAACTCCCAGCGCCAGCGATCGGCGACGACCGGGATGCCCACCCAGACCACGTGGGTTCCGGCCCTCGTCGCCTCGCGCAGCAGCAGCTCCGCCCGCTCGCGGTAGCCGTAACCCCACTCCATGCTCCCGACCGGGATCTCCGAGCCCGACGGCGACACCTGCGCCTGCGCGTCGTTGCTGCCGAGCAGCACGAACACGAGGTCGGGCCGGAACTCCTCGACGATCTGCCGCATCCCGTTGCGCCAGTTGAAGTAGTCCTGCCGC
>Ga0075421_100010510_pt1 | contig 11443 bp, 6 predicted proteins | sample SoiMetdeltSBSDD5_FD_75292 | JGI IMG/M metagenome (GOLD analysis project Ga0075421, IMG submission 75292) | Bulk soil microbial communities from a Populus tree surrounding site in Tennessee, USA - Soil MetaG P. deltoides SBSDD5 | ecosystem: Environmental > Terrestrial > Soil > Tree plantation...
ACTGCCGGCGTACCCCGCGTGGTGGCGATCTTCGGGGTCCAGGGCTGGCGGTGGGACTGGGTGCGTGAGGTACGCGAGCTGGTCTTCGCCCTCGACGCGGACACCGCTGGGCAGCAGCAGCGGCGCCAGCTCGCCCGCCAGGCGGCGCTGCGGGGGAAGCGCGTCGCGGTGCTGCCGCCAGAGTCCTATGGGGGGCAGAAAGACGTCAACGAGGCATGGGCGGCGGGGGTGCTGGCGGTCGGGACCATGCCTGCAGCTGCAGCCAAGGGAGGCGAGGGACTCGCTGTGCCTCAGCACCTCCACGAGCCCTGGGCTGAGCGGGTGGCGATCATGGTCATCGACGGCGGCCTCCCGCGCGAGGAAGCCGAGCGCCTCGCATGGGCGGGGCTCCAGGCCCCAGGCGCAGCGCCGTGAGGCGTGTGCGGGGTTGCAGCCCCTCGGGGCACCCTCTCGTCTCTCCGCCAGTGGTGACCCTGTGCCCCCGCTCGCGCCGCCTGCAACCAGGCGGCGCGTGGCGCCGCACGATGGTGGCCAGTGCTGGACAGGCAGCGCCAGCTGGACTAGAGTATGGACAGCAGGGCGCCCTGAGGTGCAGGCCTCGAGGCGGGTGAGCTGGGCGACGTGGGGGGTGAGGGCGACGGCATGGAAGTCGAGTGCCATCGCATCATGGATGGCGGTCACCGGTGCACGCGGGCCGTCTTCGGTGCGTCGCACGCGAACAGAGCAAGGCGGGCGAGGTCGTTCCCTCGGACGCGGTGGCGTCTTGGCCGTCGCAGCGGGAGGCCGACGCGTCCGTCCACGCTGTTGCTGTCGCGCACCGCAACGACGGCGCGATCGACACGATGCCCACCCTATCTCTGCGTCCGGCTCATCAGCGAGGCCATGACACGTGCGGAGGCGGCATACGTGCGCACGCGCTCTGGTGCGGGCTCTGGTGGGCTGCGAGCAAGCGGGGAGCCTGATACGGTCGCCGGTGCGCCCACGCACCGTGCTGCGGCCGGCGTCGACGGGTGCTGCTTTCGCCGTGTGGCCTCTCGTGACGCGCTGTCGTCTGGCCTCCAAGCAGTCCTGCCCCGCCTTGCATGCGTGGGCGTGCGGCTGCCGCACGCGATAACGGCTGGTCAACCGTCTCATGGGCTCACCGAGGTGATGCTCTCGTCATCAAGCGCTGGTATCCCATGGACGAGCGGGCTGTGGACGCGTGCACGCGTGGCGTCTGTCCCTCTGGAGCACACCACGCACACGTGGACTACGTCCTCCCAATCCGTCCTTAGAGCACGAAGGAGAGCAACGATGCCTGAGCACCTGTCCACGCTGCTGCGATCCACCGAGCCCACGGTGCTCACCACGGGCTGGGGGCGCACGGAAGGACCCGTCTGGCATGCCGAGGGCTTTGTCACCTTTGTCGATCTCGCCGGCAGTCGGCTCCTGCGCTGGGACCCGACCGGCCAGGTCACCGTGGTCCGGGAGCAGACGGGGGAGGGGAACGGATGCACCCTCGATCGCCAGGGGCGGCTGCTCATGTGTGAAGGGGCGGATCACCGGCGCATTACCCGCATGGACGCCGCCGGCACCGTGACGCCCCTGGCGGAGCGCTGGCAGGGCAAACGGTTCAATAAACCCAACGATATCGTGTGTCGTTCCGACGGCAGCATCTTTTTCACCGACCCGGGATTGCGTCTGCCGCCCGCCCAGCGGGAACTCGGCTTTTCCGGCGTGTTTCGCATCGACCCCCAGGACCAGGTCCATCTCGCGACCAACGAATGCGAGTACCCCAATGGGCTGGCGTTCTCCCCTGATGAGTCCATCCTGTACGTGGCGATCAGCCGGCTGGACGAGCGGTGCTTCGAGGAAGAAGCGCGGGGCGAGGTCTGTCCCCACCGCCGTATCCGCGCCTTTGACGTGGCCCCCGATGGGAGCTTACGTCATAATCGGGTGTTCTGCGAGATGGCCTCCGCGGCTCCCGGGGTCCCGGATGGCCTCAAAGTCGATACGGCGGGGCGGGTGTGGTGCGTCGGCTCCGGTGGCATCTGGGTGATGGCGCCCTCGGGAGAGGTGATCGGGATGGTCCCAACGCCCGAAGTGGTGCGCAACCTGGCCTTTGGGGGGCCTGATTTCTGCACCCTGTATCTGACACCTGGCGGGTCCCTCGCGTACCTGGAGGTCACCACACCGGGGATTGGGGCCAGTCGCTAGGGCGGGAGCGTCGGAGGCGGGAGGGCACCGCTGGTGCGGACACGAGGAGCGGCCTGGGCTCGCGGGGCCACTCCCGCACCGAGCCTGGACCAGAGCGCCCCCCGACCCTCACGCGAGACGAGAGGAGAGACCGCGGTCATGCTACGACGACGCGCCCCCCAGCAGCCCCCGCGCCCCCCGGTGTTTTACGGGTGGTGGATGGTGTGGTTGGGCGGCGTGCTCAGCTCCCTGAACAAGACCGCCGTCAATCGCGGCTTCCCCGTCTTTGTCGCGCCGGTCCGCGAGAGCTTTGGTGCCAGCAACGCCGCCGTGGCGTTCATCTTTGCGCTGGCACGGGCCCAAAGCGGGCCAACCGGCCTATGGGCGGGCTGGTGTTTGGACCGCTGGGGCCCGCGCCGGGTGCTGTGGGTGGGGGCACTCATGAGCGGTGGCGGGTTCCTGGCGCTGGGCTACACCACCAGTCTCTGGGCCTTCGGCCTGCTCTATCTCCTGGTGGTCACAGTGGGGACCGATCTCGGCTTTTCCTACGCCCTGTCCGCGGTGATTAATAACTGGTTCTACCGCCGCAAGGCCCTGGCGATGTCCGCCTTCCAGGCGATCGATTCCGTGGTCCCAGCGGGGCTCGTGGGGGTCATTGCGCTGGCGATTGCCACGTGGGGCTGGCAGACCACAGCCAAGGTCATGGGCCTCGTCCTGCTCGTGGTCCTCTTGCCCCTGGCGGCGTGCATCACGGAGGCGCCGGAGCAGCGGGGTCTCACCATGGACGGCGACCCGCCTGGGGGCGTGCCCCACCCGCCCCACCCCATGGCGGCCCGGCGCTCCCGGTGGGCCCCGCCCGTCTGGCGGCCTCCCGAGGAATACAGCGTGCGTCAGGCGCTGCGGTCCTGGGCGTTCTGGAATCTGACAGGGGGGACCGCATTGCGCCTGCTGGCGAAAACGGGTGCCACCGTGCACATCATTCCCATCCTGGCGAGCAAGGGCGTGTCCGAGCAGACCGCCGCGTTCCTGTTAGGGGCGCAATTATTCCTGACGGTGCCCCTGTATCTGCTGCTCGGCTGGGCCGCCGACCGGTTCCCCAAACCCCCCGTGCTCATGGGCGCCTCGCTGGCCGGGACGGCCGCCTTCGCCCTGCTGGCCTCGCCCTGGCAGGGTCGTGGCCTGCTGCTGGCCTATGTGGTCCTGTTCGCGCTGTGCGATGCCAGTGCTCCGACCAACTGGGCCGTGGTCGGCGAGTATTTCGGGCGCCAGACGTTCAGTCGGCTGCGGGGCTATATCCAGTTTGCCACCTTCCCCGGAGCGCTCGGCGCCCCCGTGTTCCTGGGGTGGTGGTATGATCAGCATCACAGCTATACGGTCCCCCTCTGGCTCTATACCGGGGTGTCGCTCGTTGGGGCGTTGACCTTCGCGGTCCTCAACCGGCCCCCCAGCATCGCGTCGGAGCCAGGGGCCCCGGCGGCTGGCAGACCCCAGGCTTCAGCCTAGCGTGGGCCCCCTGGAGACTGGAGGCCAGACACGCGCGACGCGGCGTTCGAGGAGGAGCGCTGCCCCATGTGGGCTGTCATACCAGGGGCGAGCAGCGGCATGCCGGTCAGGGTGATCGCCTCATCCTCACGATACGTGCGCCATGTCCCGCAGGGTGTCGCGCGTGAACCCTGGCGGACACGCTGCGGCTCTCGCCCCTGGTGTGGTGCTCATCGCGTGCCAAGAGGGGGAGCCGTATGACGGCCCATGCGTGCAGAGAGAGATCAAGGGCAACCAACGACACACGCCGATCCCTTGCGCGAGCAAGCCAGACCCCATGGCTGATGCTGGCGCCGGGACAGTGATGAGGCGTCGGACGCATGGGGTGGGGCGCCGGAGGCATGTCTGATGGCCTCTGCGTGGGTGTCGTGGGTTATGGAGGGGGGCATCGCCGGGGCGATGCTGTCATGGCGCAGGCAGGATGGTCCACACGGTGACTATGCCGCTGTGGGGGCCATGCCAGACAGCCATCCTGCGTCTGTTGGTTGGGGTTTCCGTGCGGCTGCTCATCCCAGTCTACGCTGGCGGGGGTGGGCACGAAGCGCCGCAGACGGCGAGAGCACAGGGAGAAAGTCACCATGGTACAGCAGAGTGATGTGATTGTACGGGCGCGGGCGCTGCAGGAGTTAGTGCGCGCAGAAGCGCCCCGCACCGAACGCCACAGGACGCTGACCGCGCCGGTCGTCCAGGCGCTCCTCGACGCGGAGCTATTCTACCTGATGGTGCCAGCGGCCTTGGGTGGGCTCGAGGTTGACGGCCGCACCTATCTGGAGGTGGTCGAAGCCCTCGCATCGGCGGACGGCTCGACCGGGTGGTGCGTCATGATCGGGGCCGAGGTCAACGGCATGGCAGGCGTCAACCTGCCCGCCGACGCGGCCCGTCGTATGCTGTTCCAGCACGGGCCGATCTGCTGCGCCGGCTCGGCCATCCCGGAGGGTCCGGCACGCATCGAACGGACGGGCGACCAGTACCGGGTCTCCGGGCGCTGGCGATTCGCGAGTGGGTGTCATCACTCTGCCTATCTCTTTGCCTTCGCCCCGTTGTACGCCGCCGGCCAGCCCGTGATGCAAGACAACGCGCCCACGATGCTCATGCCCTTCATGGCTCGGGAGGACCTCAAGTTTCAGGATACATGGCAGGTCTCCGGGCTCCGGGGCACCGGATCAGGTGACTTCATCGCCCGGGCCGTCGTCGTCCCACCAGAGAGGGTCGCGACGCTCGGGCAGGCCCCGCGGCAGCCGACCACTATGTTTCGGTTGCCGTTTGGAGCCTGGTTAGCGATGGGCAAGGCGGCGGTGGCCACCGGCATCGCCCGGGGCGCCATTGAGGAATGTCTCACGCTGGTCACCCGCACGCCGGCGTTTGCGACGTCCATGCTCCGCGAGGAAGCGCGTATCCAGTTGCAGATCGCGGATGCCGAGGCGAGTCTGCGCGCGGCCCGCGCCTTCCTGTACGACGCGTTGGCGGACGCCTGGCAGGCGGCCGAGTCTGGCCGGCCCGTTACCACCCGGGAAAGTGCGATCCTCCGCCTCGCGAGCGTGCATGCCACGAAGGCCGCCTGTGAAGTGGTGGAACTCGCATACCACGCCGCGGGGAGTGTTTCGCTGTTCGACGCCAGCCCGCTGCAGCGCGCGTTGCGCGATGTCCATGCCGTGCGCCAGCACATGATGGTCGCCGATCGGTACCGGCAGGATGTGGGGCGGGTTCTGCTGGGGCTGGAGCCCAAGGAGTCCTTGTTTTAGCGCGCCTGCAGACTGCGAGCCCACAGCCACGGAGGACCGCTCCCGTCTGCTGCAGCTCCGGCGGCAACACGACGTCCTCCCATTCCGCCCCTCGACCTCAGCGCCCGCGGAAGCAGCCCATCCACGGGAAACTGCACGAAAAGATCGCACAAAAATAAATACTTAGGAGCACTCAAATCTATGGGAAGCCCTGCGTTTCATGTACCTCAATGACGACCATCAACATAGGGTGGCCAAAAACCCCATGCCATGTGAACCGATACGCCCATTGATTTTTCAGGAGTTAAAGAGTCGCTCTTGCTGTGGCCACAAAGTAAAGTTTTTGGGCAGGATGCTCCACAGCTCTCGAGCCTACAGTAGTGCGAGGAGTGCATCCTATGGTTACGCCTGGCACGTCCTTTCTGGCGGAGCCCCCCGTCCCTGTACGCCGCCGTCCCCCCGCCCTCCTGTTGCCTGAAGACCCGAGTGCCGAAGACCTGGTACGGTATTGGACGCTGTCCGCACGGGACCATGCCGAAGTCCTACGGTGTCGCGGCGATGCTAATCGCCGGCGGTTTGCGGTGCAACTCTGTACTCTGCGCGCCTATGGCCGCTTTTTGCCGGAAGTCACCCCCGCTCCGGTCGCAATTACCAATCATCTGGCGCGGCAGCTCGACCTGCCCTTGGTGCTGTTTGGCGATATCCCCGAGCGCTTGGCCACCGAGACGGAGCAACTCCAACGTATTCGGGAGTATCTCGGCTGGCAGCCCTTTGATGACGCGGCCCGGATGCGCTTGATGCAGTGGCTTACCCAGCGCGCGACCGATGACGTCCTCCCCAGCGATCTGGTCGAGCGCGCCGAGCATATCCTCCGGGCCTGGCAGATTGTCGTCCCGGCCCGTTCAACGCTTGACGCCCTGGTTGTGTCGGTGACTGCGCGCGTCCAAGACGCACTCTACACGCGCATTGCCACCCACATTCCGCCCGCGCTGCAGCGCGCCCTGGATGACCTCCTGGGTGTCCCTGATGGCGCGCGGCGCTCGATGCTCTTTCAGCTCAAGGAGTACCCACCCGAGGCGAGCCCTGCAGTGCTGCTGCGCTATATCGAGCGCTACCATTTTCTCCACGATCTGGGGGTGAGCAGCCTCGATCTCCAGGACCTGAGTCCGGCCATGCTGCGATACTTTGCCGACCTGGCCAAACGCGCGGATGTCCGGACCTTACGGCGCTTTGCCCCGGCCAAACGCTCCACCCTCATGGCCTGTTTTCTCGTGGAAAGCTATAAGACCATTCTTGATCATATCGTGGCCCTCCACGATCAGCTCCTCACCAAGAAAATGCGGGAGGCGCACCATGTCTTTGAACAGCGCTACCAGCAGCTCCGGCGCCAGTATCGGCGTGGACTGATGAAACTCATTGCCACCGGGCATACCTTGCTCGATCCCGCCCGGCCTTCCACAACCACCTTGGCCACCTTGCTTCAGGACCTCGATGTAACCGCGTTGCGGTCTGCGGTCGATATCTGTACCGAACGCCACCAACTCGAAGAGCGCGGGGAAATCGATGCCTTGCGGGCGCGGTATCCCGGCCTCCGGCGCTATTTCCCCGCGTTCTTCGCCCTGCCATTTCAGGGGGAACCGGGCAGTCACACGCTTTTACAGGGACTCGACGTGGTCCGTCAGCTCGATACCGGCACGCTGAAGACCCTCCCGCGGTTGGCCCCCATGGCATTTGTGCCGCGCAAGTTTTGGCCGGCCTTAACCGAGACGGATGGCACCCTCGATCGGCGCACGTGGGAGCTCGGGCTCGCCGTGGCGGTGCGTGATGGGTTGCGCTCGGGCGATGTCTTCCTCCCCGCAAGTCGACGCCACGTCTCCTTTCCCAACCTCGTGTATGATCCCGCACGCTGGCAGACCGAACGCACCGATGCGTATACTGAACTCCAGCTCCCGCAGGCCCCCGAGGACTTTTGTGCGCGGCTGCAACAGGAATTTGACACGGTGGCCCAGCAGGCAGCGCAGGGGGTGGCCACCAATGCGTCGGTGACGATCCGCCGCAACCGCCTCCATCTCAAAAAGCGCGAGGCTCTGGAGATACCACCCCGGCTCATCCAGCTCCGGCGTACGCTGGACAGCGCGTTGCCCCGGGTGCGGATTGAGGACCTGTTAACCCAAGTCGATCACTGGTGTGACTTCACGCGGGTCTTTCGCCATCCCGGCGAGCGTGCCCCCCGGAGCCCCCATTTCTTCACCACCCTGTTAGCCACGCTGATTGCGCATGGCACGAATCTGGGCTTGGCCACCATGGCCCATAGTGTGGAGGAGCCGATGACGGCCGATATGCTCCAAGAAATGTCCCAGTGGTGTGTGCGCGAGGAGACTCTGAAAGCCGCCAATGCCCTCCTGATCCATTCCCTCCGCAGCTTGCCGCTCAGCGCGGTGTGGGGGGATGGCACCGTGTCCTCCTCCGATGGGCAGCGCTTTGGCCTCCAGGCCAGTTCACTCCTCGGCTCGCTCTATCCGCGCTATTTCGGCTACTATGATCGGGCTGTGACGGTGTACACGCATGTGGCCGATCACCACAGCGTGTTCCATACGCAGGTGATCGCGTGCGCGGTCCGCGAGGCCACCTACGTGTTGGACGGCCTCTTGGACAACGACACGATCTTGCGGCCCAAAGAACATTTTGTCGACCAGCATGGGTACACCGATCAACTGTTTGGCCTCTGCCACTTGCTGGGGTACAGTCTGATGCCGCGGCTCACCGTCAGCAAGCAAACCCTCTACAAGCTGGACCGGACGAAGCACTATGGGCCACTCGACGCGGTGCTCCATGGTACGGTCGATCTCGCGCTGATTCGCGAGTAGTGGGATCAACTGGTGCGGGTGGCGGCCTCGCTGCGCAACCGGACGGCTCCGGCCTATATCATCTTGACCCGCCTCGCCAGTAGTGCGCCGTCCGATCGTCTCGCCAAGGCCCTCACCGCCTTGGGGCAGGCCCTCAAATCACTCTACCTCTTGCGCTACATCCAGGACGAACCCCTGCGGGCGCAGATGCAACTCCAGCTCAATCGGGGTGAGCGGCGCCACCAACTGGCCCGGCGCCTCTTTTTTGGGAATCAGGGCGCCTTCCAAACCGGGGACTATGAAGAGATGATGAATAAGGCAACCTGTCTCAGTTTGCTGTCGAATGCTGTCGTGGTGTGGAATACCGTTCAGATGAGCCGCACCCTTGCGCAACTGCGCGCCAACGGGGAAACGATTGCGGACGAAGACCTCGCCCGGGTCTCGCCCTTGGCCTTTGCGCATGTGATCCCCAATGGCACGTACTTTGTGCGGCAGGGGCAGGAGGAGCAGCGTGGGAGCCTACGTGCACCTCATGCCAGGCAGCACGACGACGCGTAATGGCGGCCCACAGCCCTCACCTGCACGCCTACCGTAAATTTTCCGGCGTTTGCTCCTGGAGGGCCATGTGGGACACACAAATTTCGGCACTTTTGAGTTCGTCAACAGTATCCGGGCGTTAGTCGCCCCATTTGGGGTTCCCGGTCGAGTGGATGGCGGGCTTCATAGCGGCAGAAGTGGGCCTTGATCATGGCGTCGGCCCCCTCCCAGCAGTCGATGTCCCAGGTAGCAGCACCTACCTGCCTGAGGAGATGAGAGTGTGGGGACTCCGCCTCTGATGCTGAGTGGCCGAAAGTGGCTGACGTGGTAATCGAAGCCCACGAATGGGTGTATCAAGTCCTACCGCGTTTTATATATGATGACCACGTTATCAATAATGAAGTCATCGATGTTGCCCCCGCCCCCACCACTGTCATTGCGAGATTCGACGTGCAGGATGTTCCCTGTTGGTCGTAATTGGTGACGGGGTTCTATGAGCAGAATGTTGCCATTCCATGTAGCTCTCGAAGGGCTTGCTGGTAACCCACCAAACACATCGACGCCATTGACTTGAAAGACATTCCTTTGATGGTTAACCTCACGTGATTGAAACATCAAGAAGGCAATGAGAGCAGGGAGATCCTGGGGATTATGCCGCCACAGGCAGCTCCTCTACCTTAAGATCCATGTCCGGATACCAACGCTTAAAGATGGCGCTCAGCTCCCCGTTGAGCGTCCGCACACGCGTCTGTATCAATAAATGCGCACCTTCTTTGGACCACTGCATCTGCTGTTTCTTGCAGAATCGTTTGCTGACCACTTCGTTCACCGTCGATTCCACAAATCCCGTCGCGATCGCCTCGCCGTTACGATATCTCTCACCGTAATTCGGAATCACGTGCCGATTGTTCACGATGTAAGTCCGCAACTTCGACAACGCCTTGACCAATGGCGTGAACCGGGCATAGGTCTCCCTAAAGGGCTCGATCGAGGTCTCCAGATCGTCAAGCTTGCCCAGGGCTTTGTCGACCTGCCCATGCCACAGCGCCCATTTCAGGCGCTCGATCTGGTCCTGTATCGCCTCACCCAACACGGCCGCACACTGCACCAACCCTTTGCCGTATTGCTCCAACACGGTCAGCTTCATCGTGAGATGAAACCAGTCTAAAATATGCATGGCCTTGGGGCTCATCTCCAACTGGAGTGCCCGAAGCGTGTCGTCGCCATCCGAGAGAAAGGTGATCTCCTGGTTCATGCGTAAGTCTTGCGAGTGCAACACCTCATACAGACGTCGCTTGGATTTGGTATCCAGCGTTTGGACAAACCCAAAGCGCTTGAGCGAGGGCGCCCTGTCCTCTTCACCCTCTTCAAAGCTCAGGATACTCTTGCCGACAATGACTTCGAAGTTATGCTTCTTGTCCACCCAATTGCGCACGTATCCCCCGTCAATGCCCACTGTGAAGCAGCCCTCAGGCGGGGGCAAGAAGTCCCAATCGCTGGGCTGTCCCTCGATAAAACCCGATGGGTTATCCCCCAACTCCGCTTCCAGTCGCTTGGCCACCTTGAGCGTGTCATAGCGCACCGTTTTGACGTCCAGGGTGAGATCAAGCGGCAGAAAGTCCTGGAGGGCATCGAGGCTCAGCCCATAGGACACCAGGGAGGACCACTTGGCTTCCATGTAGAGGAATTCTGGGGCCACCGGCTCGGTGAGCAGCGCTGCCAGAGGTCGGAATGACGAGGTCGTGCGTCGCGTGCAGTCACAATACTCCAGCCGCGGACTATAGACCTTAAAGGTGCCGAACAAGGTGCGAAACGAGCGGCTGCCGCGGGCCTTAAGCTGGAGGGGTGCGCCGCAGTCCGGGCACGTCGCATGCGTGTCGAGAAAGGTGTCAACTTGCTGTTGGAGGAGGTGTCGCTGGAGGGTGCTGAGAAGTTGTTTGGCCTCGGCCAGGGTCAACCCGAGATGCTCGATGCGTTGATGGTTCTTATTGAGGGTAATGACATCGGTGACAGTCTCTTCATCACCCTGATCGTTACACATGACGAGTTGTAGTTTGACGCGCATACAGGGGCTTCTCCGGGTTCGAGTGACAGGTAAATAGCACAGGCCATTCTACCGGAGTTTTGAAGTTACCCCCAGCATCTCCCTGCTCTCTCGCGGCACTGCAGCATGGGTCGTTCGTCAAAGCCCTGCCCGCGCGGCAGCGCATGCAGCACGCGGTGGAAGAGGCGGCCCGGGTACTGGGCATCCACCTGCAGATGGTGGAGGTAGACACTGCCGACGAGCTGGAAGGCGCTTTCGCGGCGATGACGCGCGCGGGTGCCGAGGCGCTCTTTGTGTTCAATTCCCCGTTCTTCTTCACGCACGTCAGGCGCATCGTGGAGCTGGCGGCCCAGCACCGGCTGCCGGGCATCTACGAAAGCAGGGCGCATGTGGTGGCGGGCGGCCTCATGTCCTATAACATGAACGATGGCGACCACACCCGGCGCGCTGCGGCCTACGTGGCGCGCATCCTGGAGGGCACCAAACCCGCGGACCTGCCCGTGGAGCAGCCCACCAAGTTCGAGCTGGTCATCAACCTCAAGACCGCGCAGGAACTGGGCCTCACCATCCCCCCGACG
>Ga0075421_100010512_pt1 | contig 11441 bp, 4 predicted proteins | sample SoiMetdeltSBSDD5_FD_75292 | JGI IMG/M metagenome (GOLD analysis project Ga0075421, IMG submission 75292) | Bulk soil microbial communities from a Populus tree surrounding site in Tennessee, USA - Soil MetaG P. deltoides SBSDD5 | ecosystem: Environmental > Terrestrial > Soil > Tree plantation...
CCGCGCGATGGTCTGGTTCGGCGTGACGAGATCGCCGGGGCGGACCGGCAGGACTTCGACGACGGCGCTGGCGGGCGATTTGACTTCGCCTTCGGCGATCTGGACTTTGATCTCTTCGAGCCTGGCCTTCGCCTCGGCCAGTTGGGCGCGGGCGTCGGCTATCTCCTCGGCCCGCGGGCCTGCGACGACCATCCGTTCGGCCTCCTGAGCCTGGCGGAAGCGCTCCTCCGCCGCGCGGACGTCTTCCTTGCGGCTGCCGTTGAGCAGGAGGTCAAGACGCTTCTTTTCGGCGTCGCGCTTGGCCCGCGCGTTGTCCGACCGGAACTTCGCCGCGTCGAACTCCTGCCGCGACGCGTCGTCCGTCGAATAGAGTTTGCTGGCGCGTTGGAATGAGACTTCGGCGTTATTGAGGTCGGCCTCGGCGGCCGCGAGCGAAGCTCGCGCCTGTTCGATTTCTTCAGGGCGCGGCCAATTACGAACAGCTTCCAGGTTGGCGCGGGCGGTCTCGGTCGCGGCCCTGGCCTGCGCCTTCTCTTCGGGACGCGCTCCGCGTTCCAGCCGCTCTAGCCTGGCCTTTTGCTGCGCGATCCTCGCCTCGGCCTGCATTCGCTGCGCTTCAACGGCGGCGACGTCGAATCGGACGATCGCTTGCCCTGCCTGAGTCTCCTGCCCCTCCAGGACGAGCACGTCGGTGACTCGCCCGCCCACCTTCGATCCGACACGAATCTCGCGCGTCTCGATTGTGCCGGAGAAGAGCAGCGGATCCTCTCTCCTGAATCCGAAACCGCCATTCGCGCAGCTTACGTAAAAGATCGCGGCGGAGGCCAGAACCGCCAACGAAGCCAATTTCACCAAATTTCTTCTGACAAACTCCAGCATCAGTAAATCCTCCGGGGCGATCAGCGTCATAAGTAAGTAAGCGCATACATACTACCGTAGATCGCCACATAATTCACCGGAGCGATTCACAATTTACATTCGATACCGCCACTTAAAAGGCGCCCCCTTTCGTATGACAGCGATTGTGAGTTCAATTACTGTCATACGAAAGGGGGCGCCTTGAATTATTGTCAAATGACATTGTCCGAGGATTCAGGTTACCAACCTGTCCCACTCCTCGCGTTCTCTCTTCATTTGAGCGAGATCATCGCGCGATTGATGGCGCCGCCGTTGACCGAGATCACGACCTCGACCCGTCCCGTCCCAACCAACTCGGCGGGGATTTCGACGTTGATCTGATCCAATCCACTAAATCTGCCCTGTGCGCCGGCATAGAGCACACGCGCCGGTTGTCCGCCGATCGTCACATTGACCGACTTCGCGACGCCGTTCTCGTCCTTCGGATTGGCGGCTTGAGCGCGGCGGATGCCGGCGCCATACAAAGTGAGGATGTTCGGCCGGCTGTTGACAGGGGCGCTGAATTGCGGAAGTTGCAAATAAGCTCCATTGCCCATCGATAGTAGCGACGCCTCGCTGCTCCCGTCCGCGTTCGGGGTGAATATTGCGGGCGCCGCATCCACGATCTGCGCCGCGCCGATCGAGTATCGACCGGCGGCATTGCGAATGACGACGGTTGCGGAGCCTGGTTTGATAGTCGCCGGAACCAGGAAGTTGACCCGGTCTGGGGAGACGGAAAATATCGGGGCCCGAACACCGTTGATGGTGACCGCCGTCCCCGCCATGTCGAATGGCAGTCGCGACGTCTGAGCCGCTTTTGTTTCTGCGGCGAGATCGGCGCCGAAGGCGCTGGCGATTGAGTCGGCCGCTAGGCGCCCGCCCTTGGAATCCCCGGCCTGCGCCAGGGTCAACGGCGAAGCTTCAATCACGCGTATCGTGACCTGTTTCGTGTCGCTTAACCGCCCGTCGCTTGCGGTGAACGAGACGTTGAAGCTCCGCCCTGTATCGGCAGGAGTAGGAGTCCATTTGAAACTGCCCAATGTCTTATTGTTGTTTACTACTGCCGTTGTGAAATCGGCGCCGGCAGGCAGTCCATCGGCGGTGATCGTGATGGGCGCCAGGGAACCGAAATCGCTGGCCGAGACGGTGAACTTGACTTCGGTATTCGCCTTTCCTACTTGCGTATCGGGCACGGCGAGCACGGGCGGTTGATTGTCGAGGGCCAGCTCAAATGGGTTGATCAGCAAGCGCTCGTTTCTGAACTCTCGAGCGAGGGGGTTTGTAATGACGTGGAGAAAGTCGCCGATGACGGCGCCTCCCATCAGTGTTCGGCCGGCCGGCAATCCGTTGAAGTCGAAGACAGGCGGCATACTGTAGGAATTATCGAGTGGAATCCACCGGTCGTTACGGACGTCATAGACCTCCGCATCGAGCACCGAGTCAGTCGAAGCGTCGCCCACAAAGAGCCAGAGCGGATTGCCGGCCGCATCCTTGACGACGGCGGCGGCCGGACGATAGCGAAATTTATTGAGTGGCGCGATCGGAGACCACATCCCGGTATCGAAATCGTAGACCTCACCGGCCAGCGAATCATCGCCACTGAATCCGCCGGCCACGTAGAGCTTTCCTTCGATTAACGCCATCTTGTGGCCGTCGCGGACAATATTCATCGGCGGCAGGTCCGTCCAGGTGTTGGTATTCGAATCGTACATTCTCGCCGCCCTTGAAGGAATGAAGAACATCCCATCCCCGAGAATGAATCCTCCCGTGTGGTAGTAGACGCCACGCGTCTCGTCCGCCGCCACCGTATAGTCGATCGCGGCGGTAGGAACTTCAGCTTGAGTGACAAACGTATTCGTCGCGACATCGTAAGCGAGGTGAAGCGGAGATATATTGAAGTTGGAATCTAATCCGCCCGGAATGTAGATCTTGCCGTTGAGAAAAACGGAATCGCTATGGCGAAAATTAAATGGCGGCGCCGCGATCGCTCGGCTCGTCCAGACATCGGCCACCGGGTCATAGCGCTGCACAGTGTATTCAGGAGGCGTCCCGAACCGGGTTTGCCCGATGACGTAGAAGTATTGACCGTCGGCTATGTATTGCCCCTCTGCGAGCAGAGGCAGCAGAGCCTTCGCCTCCCAGCGACTGGCAATAGCAAACTGACCTGAAGCGGCCTCAGTCTCCGCGCCCTCATCGTCAATCGCCGTAACGTGAATGCGCGCCAGCGGAACAGGCGGCAGGTCGCCGGGGACCGTCCAGGTGAAAGAGTGGGCATTGCCGCTCACTTCGAGCGCGATGTCGGCGAAGATTTGGATGTCGGGAACGGCGACACTCGGATTATAGGATAGCCTGATTCGGTGTTTAGCCACTTCCCGGTTGTCGGAGGATTGCCAGCGAATTGTGACTGCGCTCCCCGGATAAAACTTCTCGCCTCCTTCCGGATTGAGTACTTGCACCGTGGGCGGTGTAGTCTCGATGTAGCTGAAGGCGCCGGCGAGCGCGGTCTGCCGCTCGCCATTTCGCGCAGTGACATCCACTGCGCCGACTGTCGAAGCCGCAGGCGTGACGGCGCGCAGCATGTTTGGGTTGACGAACGTGACTAGCGCTTCCTCCGATCCAAATGAGACGGCGGTTTCAGGCGTGAAGTTCGCGCCTGTCAAAATGGTCACCGTACCGCCCCGCACGGAGCCGGAAGCAGGGAGGACGCCGCCGAGCACAGGGGCGCCGGCGCCGCTGCCAGGCTTGAAATAAGTGAACCCGTTTCTAAGCGCGACAGCGCCCCGGCGATTGGTGACACGCACGATTACCGGTCCGGCCTTGTGCGCAGGCGTGACCGCTACGATCGCCGAGCTGCCCAATACCGCCACTTGCGCGGCCGGGACCCCATCGAAAGTCACCTTCGTATTTTCGCTTTCGGTGAAGTTCGCGCCACTGATAACCACTTGTGCGCCGCCGGCCGGTGGGCCGAAAGCGGGATTGATTGCGGTAATGATCGGCGCGGGCGCGTCGCCCGGAGGTATGATCTGAGGGTCCGCCGAACGCGCAGTGAGACGGATGTCGTCAATTGCCCAGAAAGCCGGTTCCAGCAAGCCAAAAAAGAAGTTGAGCAGGCGGAATCGTAAACGCGCGCGGGCTTGCCCTTCCAATCCTCGTAACAGCAGGCGTGAAGTGGCGAAGCCATCCTGTTTATCGGTGAATGATCCGGCCTGCGTCCACGTCGCGCCGTCGTCGGTGGAGATCTCGACCAGGCCATAATGAAAACCGCCGATTAACTGGCGACTCTGTGAGAAGGTGAGTGTGACTTCGGTCAATCCGGTCAGATCGAGCGGCGGTGAGACGAGGTAGAGCCGTTCCAGGCCAAACGGATCAATGTCCGTGTTTTTGACCCTCCAGGAATGCGTCGGCGACCCGGAAAGCTCGCCTGTAATTGCCCAGGACCCGCCGGGAAACCAGATTTGATTTCCGCGTTCGACGTTGTCGTCCAGAAGCGCCAACTCGCGCGTCCACGCGGCGGAAGCGGTGACACGCGCCGAGCCGCCCCCCTCAGTGTTGTTATCTAAATAGACTACGTCGATTTGATCGCCGGCCTCGGCTGAGCCCTGCAAGCTGCCGTCACCGGCATCAACCCTGCGGTCTTTCAGGCGGATGGCGCCCGTGAAACTGCCGGGGATGGACGCGTCCGGCTCCAATCTGATTCTCTCCCGATCGCCCGTTTTAGAACTCGTCACATCGACCCGAACCGGCGCGACGGCGTTGCTGTCGCCGAGTGTGATGCGTACTGTTTCGTTATCCACGTAACTGCGCTTATCCAGGCGAAGCGAGGCGGTGGCGCTGCAAGAAGGCGCCACATCGAAAGATTCGACCGGCGCAAAATCCTCGGCGTCCAGCGTGCTGGCGGAAAACCCGAGCCCGCGTTTGGCAAACGCCCTCCAGATCAAACATTGATTCGCGCCGTGGTTATTGACCTGGTCGGCGATCAGGATCGCGTCGCGCGCGTCAATAAAGGTCGGCGACGACGGAGTCATCTTCAATCCGTCCACCACCAGTTGAATACTCTGCCGCTGCCCTTCGCGAAAGCCGTATCGATCGATCAATAACGCCCGCATCTCCCACAACATACTGCACCAAATTTCTCCAACGTCGTGGACGAAGAAGGCGCCGAAGACGCCTCCGAAAGTGAGCGGGTTGACCTCGAGGTTAGTGCTGTACGGATAGCGGCGAATTCCACGGGCATAATCGTTGATGACATACTGGCCGATCGGGTAGGAAGCGCCGGGGTCATCATTCTCGCTTCGCAAAAGGGTGAGGGCGAAGTAATCCGACCAACCCTCTCCCATCCCCCCGCTCTGAAACGGATTGAGCCCGATTGCGTTGCCCACAAGCCGGTTGGTCACACCGTGCGTCAGCTCATGCAGAATGACGCCCTGATCGAATGAGCTGTCGAGTTGTGGACTGGCGAACGTCCAGAGAAACATTTGAACCCGGCCGGGTTGGCCGTCCGGCGGAGTGGTGAAGTTGGCGTTATTGAGGAAGCTGTTGTCCTGCGCGTCGCCGATCACCGCATCGTTACCCAGCCCGCCGAGCCCGAAGTTGTCGGTCTGGAAATTTCCGGCCGCTTCATTGAACCCGAACGAATAGAGGATGTCGTGATAGCGGTTGATCCAGTAGAAAAGATTGACCTGCGCCGCCCTCTGGTTGTTCGGCGCCGTCGGTTCGACCGTGAAATCAACCGGGAATGAGAAATTGCCGTCGGGCGCCGTCAGCCGCGGCAAGTCCGGCTGGTCGAAGCGACCATCGCGATCGAGATGCGCATCCGTGTTGTTGCTGATCAGTCCGTTGGCCGCCTTACCCGCCCACCAATCGTAATGCGGATCTCTCCGTTTGAAGATCTTAGCGCCGTTGAATGGCGTCGAGTGAAATGGCAGGTCCTGGCGGTCGACTATTGGCGGGGAATCACTGGTGTGTGGGGAATCCGGGCGCGGGCTGTCTCCGTTGTAGACCGTTCCATGTGGCTGTAGAGGATCCTTTTCATAGTTGGTTAGATTGTGTCGGAAGAGCAGAGTATTTTGCTCTGCGTCAATCAGGATCAAATAAGCGTCCGGCGTCTCGCGCATCCAGATCACGAACTCCCACGCCAGGCGCGCTCGATCGGCGGCGAGCGGGAAGTAGACGAGTCTCGCCTTCACGTCCTGACCGAAGCTCTGGCCTCGCGCGAATTCCTGGCTCGAGTCGGCGCCGCCTGGCGACACGCGCAGCTCGGGACGCTCTTTGACTCCGGCGCCGGCTTGTTCCGCCGCTGAACGCAAGGCTTCGACGGCCGTGATCTTGGGGCTCGTGAGATTGATCGCCTGGGCGGCGCCCGGGATCAACTCGCCACCGGCCGCAATAACCGCGCCTTCGCGATTCAGGTGGATGGTCATGGCTGACTGAAAGACTTCGACTCCACCGATCTGTTGCTGAAGCGTCAGATGAGTCACGCCGTTATGATCGGTCTGGTAGCGGCGCTTCTCCTTCAGTCCATCTACTTCCGCCGCGCTCAATCGGAATAGATCGTCATTCGCTTTGAGAAAGCCGCGCGCCACGGCCCCGGCGTCGGCCGGGGTAGGCTCGCTCAGAGCCTCGCCGCGACTGTGAATACGGCTTGGCGCCCCGGTCAGCGAACTCCACCGCATCCTGACGCCGGGGCGCGCCCTTTGTAGTCGAGAGGTCTGCCCCGTCTGCCCCGTCTGCCCCGTCAGCCCCGCCTGCCCCGCCTGCGTCTGTGTTAAGCCCTGCGCCGCCGCTCCGGACGCGGCCGGCTTGGTTTCGGGCGCCGCGGCAAGTGAGCGTTGATGGCCGACACGTAGATCAAAATTTTCGCGCGGCGAAGGAGGTTGTCCTGCGCTCGCCAGTGATGGCTGCCCGGCCTGTCCCGCCGGCGCTCGCGACGCCAGTACGCGCGATGAGAGCGGCGATCCTCCGGAGTTTGCTCGTGAAGTTGACTGTCTGGCAGCGGAAGATTGCTGGAGCCATGAAAAGGTCAGACAACCGGCCAGAACAATAATGAAAAGGGCTATTCTCTTCAGCTTCAGCGACGCGCCTCTAGCGGTGAATGTTTTTATACCCGGCATAGCAGGTCTCCATTTTCAAAAAAAGTTGGTATATGGCGCCCTCTGAACAGGGCAAGCAGTGGATCGGCGCAGATCTGGGGGCGTGAGCGATCTGAATTTCGATAAGGGGCCAAACGGGAGGCTGCAAGAAATATGCCTGCGCATATCCTTTGCTGAAATACGAGTATTGTCGTCACGGTGCGGCGAGAAGGCGCTTTTGCAAGCCCCGACGGGCGGCAAGATGCCGCCAATTGGCCTATGCTCAATGGCTGAGTTCAGGAGCTAGAGCGGTTTGCGATTGCTTGTACGGGAAAGTGGCGCGATCTCCGGTACGGTACGGAGCGTCGGCGACCCGGGGCTCGATCACATAGTCACATGATCGAGCCCCGGGTCGCCGACGCTCCCCGTACCGTACCGCTTGCAGTCCCGTACACGCATTTGCAAACCGCTCCAGGTCAGTGGGATTTCGCAAACGCCGTTTTGAGGCGCCGTACAATTCATTGAAACGCCTCTCAGCATTTACCGAAGTTCGACAGCGGATCATCAAGCGGCTGGCGGCTGTCTTGACCAGATCATGTATCTGATCGAACTTGATTTGATCCGCCTCCATCAGTCGCATCATCTCAATACGTGTTCCATTTTGGGATTAGGCTTTCCCAGAATCGGACGTCAGGCTAATGGTTTCAATCATCGCCCCCAATAGAATCAGGCATTTAATCGGCCCCTCGTTTGGCACGCGGATTGGTAATTGCCGAATAACCGATTTTGCGCACAACAACACCATACAAGTCCTCAGACGGGAGGAACCGATGGGAAACTTGCTTCATGATTTACGCTACGGTAGCCGGATGCTCGTCAGGCATCGCGCGGCGACAGTGATCGCCGTCGTCACTCTCGCGTTGGGCATTGGGGCGAACACGGCGATCTTCGGCGTGGTTAATGCTGTGCTCTTGCGACCGCTGCCTTATCGCGATTCCGACCGGCTGGTGATGTTGTCCACGAGTGAAGATAAGGATGGCGCCTTGGGCAACACAGGCTACGAGACCTTTGTGGATTGGCGCGAGCGCAGCCGATCGTTCGAACGTATGGTCGTCATCAGGTCATGGGGCGGCGTGTTGACCGGCCAGGGCGAGCCGGAGGTGATTCGAGGGCTGCGAGTGTCGGCGGACTACTTCAGACTGCTGGCGGCGCCTCCCGCGCTCGGTCGTGATTTCCGCGTCGAAGAAGATCGGCCCGACACGCGCTTTGTCGTCGTCATCAGCCACGAGCTCTGGCAGCGGCGATTCAACTCCGATCCGCAAGTTGTGGGCAAACAACTCATCCTGAACGATCAGCCGTTCACCGTCGTCGGTGTCATGCCACGTGGTTTTACCGATTTCCTCGCCGCGAACTTCTTCGGAGCCGCCGAGGTCTGGGCGCCGGTAGGCTATGACATCACGCAGCCTTTCGCCTGCCGCAGTTGCCAGCACCTCAAGGCGATTGCACGTCTCAAGCCGGACGTCACGCTGGCGCAAGCCCACTCCGAAATGGGCGCGATCATGAACGTAATGGCGCGCGAGCATCCAACTATCTATGCGACGCCTGCGATCAGCGTCGCGCGCTTGCAGGACCAGTTCACGGGCGCGATTCGTCCGGCGTTGTATCTCCTGCTGGTTGCGGTCGGGCTGGTGTTGTTGATCGCATGCGCGAACGTTGCGAACCTGCTGCTCGCGCGGGCGAGCGAGCGCGCGAGAGAGATGTCGATTCGCGCCGCGCTGGGCGCCGGGCAGTGGCGCATCGTACGGCAATTGTTGGTCGAAAGCGCGCTGCTCTCGTTAATAGGAGCAGCCGCCGGGTTGCTGCTGGCGTTGTGGGGAACCGACCTGCTTACCAGTCTCAGTCCGGCGACTATTTTGCAGTTGCAACCGGTCAGGACCGACGCGCGCGCTCTCGGCTTTACGCTACTCGTGTCGCTGCTGACCGGATTGCTTTTCGGCCTCGCCCCGGCGTTGCAAGCGGCGCGGCAGGACGCGCAGTTCGCGCTGAAAGAGAGCGCCAGAAGCTCGCCCGGCAAAAGGCAGCGTCGTTTGCGCGAGTCATTCGTCGTCGCCGAGATCGTATTAGCTCTGGCGCTGCTCGTCGGCGCGGGATTGCTCATCCGCAGCTTTGTGCGCGTGCTGGGCACGAAGCCGGGCTTCGAGTCGCGCAACCTGCTGACGATGATGATTCCGGCGTCCAGCGCGAAGAAATACGGCGATCTCGCGCAGGTGCGCGCCTTTTACAGCGAAGCCATCCAACGTGTCGAGGCGTTGCCCGGCGTCGAGGCCGCCGGCGTCGTCAGCAACCTGCCTTTCGGCGGCAACATGGATATGTACGGCTTGCACGTCGAAGAGAAGCCGTCGGCCAACCCGGCGGAAGCGCCCAGCGCGGAACGCTACAGTGTCAGCCCCGATTACCTGCGCGCAATGGGCATTCCGTTGTTGCGCGGGCGCGGCTTCACTGAACAGGACAACGCGAATGCGCCGCTCGTGACGCTTATCAATCGCACGGCGGCCCAACGCATCTGGCCCAATGAAGACCCCATCGGCAAGCGCATTCGGTTGGGAGCTATCGACAATCCGCTCCGCGCCATCGTCGGGGTCGTCGGTGACGTGAACCACTACGATCTGGAAACGGCGCCCGACCTGCAAGCTTATATTCCGCACGCGCAGTGGACTGATTCGTATATGCTATTAGTCGTTCGCGCCACCGCTGAACCAGGCGCGCTGACCGGCCCTGTGCGCCAAGTCATCCACGCGCTTGATCCTGACGTTCCGCTTCACAAGATCACCACCATGCGGCAATTGGTCTCGGCTTCGTCGGCGCAGCGCCGCTTCACGCTACTGCTGATCGCGGTCTTCGCGGCGGTCGCGCTTCTGATGGCCGCCATCGGCCTATACGGCGTGATGGCTTACAGCGTCACCCAGCGAACGCGGGAGATCGGCATTCGCGTCGCGCTGGGCGCGCAAGGCGCCGACGTGTTGCGACTCGTCGTCAGACAGGGGCTGCGGCTCGTCACTCTGGGCCTGGCGCTGGGGTTGATGGCGGCGCTCATCGCTACGCGGTTGATGAAGAAGTTGTTGTTCGAGGTGAGCGCTACGGATCCTGTGACCTTCGCCGGCGTGGCGGCGCTGCTGGCTCTGGTCGCGCTGTTGGCCTGCTGGATTCCGGCGCGGCGGGCGACGAGAGTCGATCCGATGGTTGCGCTCAGAGCTGAATAGATTTCAGATTTCAGATTTCAGATTTCAGATGGCAATTTAAAGTTAAGTGATGCGAAGGACTTCTTCACTGACATCTGACATCTGACATCTGATGTCTACTTTGGGGGAATCATGCAAACATTCTGGCAAGACCTGCGCTACGGGGCGCGGATTATGTTTAAGAAGAGTGGCTTCACATTGATCGCCGTCTTCACTCTGGCGCTGGGCATCGGCGCGAACACGGCCATCTTCAGCATAGTCAATTCGGTGTTGCTGCGTCCGTTGCCTTATCCGAACGCCGAGCGGTTGATGACCATCTGGGAAGACCATCGGGCGCGGAATGGGCCGGTGAATGAATGGACTTCGCCTCCGGGCTTTGAAGACTGGCGCGATCAGGCGAAATCGTTCGATCACGTCGTGGCGCTTCAGGGCTGGCAGCCGACACTGACCGGGCAAGGCGACCCGGAGCAATTGGTCGGCGCTCTGGTTTCGCATGACACATTCGCGATGCTCGGCGTCACGCCGGCGCTGGGCCGATCATTTCGTCCGGAAGAAGATCAGCGAGGCGTTGAGAGCGCCGTCATCATAAGCCACGGTCTGTGGCGGCGGCGTTTCGGCGCTGACCCTTCACTGGTCGGTAAAAAGATTTCGATCAATGGCGAAAGCCGCGCGGTCATCGGCGTCATGCCCGCGGGCTTCAAATTCCCGATCATCGCCGGCGCGGACATCTGGCGACCGATCCAGCCCGCCCTCAACCCCGGATGCCAGCGCGGATGCATCACGGTTCGTGTGATGGCGCGATTGAAGCCCGGCGCCGCCGAGGCGCAGGCGCGCGCCGAACTGAACTCCATCGCCGCGCGCGTCGAACAGCAGTTTCCCGATACGAACACGAAGGTCGGCGCGACGCTCGTTCCGCTGCACGAATTTCTGGTCGGCCCGGTGAAGACGCAGATGATAGCGCTGCTTGTCGCCGTCGGCTTCGTATTGTTGATCGCGTGCGCGAACGTCGCAAATCTGCTGCTGGCGCGGTCGGCGACGCGTGAGAAAGAGATCGCCATTCGCGCTTCTCTCGGCGCAGGAAGATGGCGCATCGCGCGGCAGTTATTGTCGGAGAGCCTGCTGCTGGCCTCGATCGGCGGAGCCGCCGGGTTGTTGCTGGCGTATGGGTTGGTTGATCTGCTGGTTAGTTTCAGCCCGCAGGGAACGCCGCGTCTGGACGAGATCGGGATGGATCGGC
>Ga0075421_100010513_pt1 | contig 11439 bp, 10 predicted proteins | sample SoiMetdeltSBSDD5_FD_75292 | JGI IMG/M metagenome (GOLD analysis project Ga0075421, IMG submission 75292) | Bulk soil microbial communities from a Populus tree surrounding site in Tennessee, USA - Soil MetaG P. deltoides SBSDD5 | ecosystem: Environmental > Terrestrial > Soil > Tree plantation...
CCGCCAAGCGCGATTGGATGACAGAGTTTCTGAAAGCCAATGGCGATCTGGTGGATGTTGTCACAGTGCATCGTTATCCTCTGTACTCACCAAGCAATGGACCCGTTACTGTTCAACAATTGCGCGAAAATACGCGCAAATGGGTTGCGGAGGTGCAATACCTGCGTGATTTGATCCAGGTAATTGTTGGGCGCGATCTGCCTATTGCCATCACCGAAGTTAATTCTGATCCAAGTGCCGCGGCCCTGCAGGAGGTCTCACCTGACTCTTTCTATAACGCCATCTGGTATGCAGATGTGCTCGGTCAGTTGATGAATGCCGATGTTTTCATGGTCAATCAGTGGGTGCTCTCACAGCGTTCGACCGGGCTGGGTCTGTTCAAAGGCACCGAGATACAACCCACCTACTACGTTTTTCCGCTTTATAAAAACTTTGGCAGTGAACAGGTCTATGCTGCCTCTGGTGTAACGGATGTGGATATCTTCGCCGCCAAACGCGCGGACAGCACACTGACCCTGATGGTGATCAACCTTTCGGATGTGGAACAACACATCCCACTTCAAGTGAAGGGAATCCAACTCAAAGAAGCGCATGTGTGGCTGTTAGATGCGACTCATAACGCTGAAAATCTAGGCATGCAGGCTTTCGCATCAGACGGCATACTGACCCTGCCCGCGCAATCAGCTACGCTCTATGTGATCAAATGACCCCACCGCCCATGCGGGCGCCTCCCCAAATTTCACAAGAAAAAGTTAATCTTCCAGAGAATCAAATGCAGAACTTGGGGAAGCAAGGGTGGGGGTTGATTTATAATTCGGGGGCATTTGAGATTTCACCATGTCCCTCATCACTGTCTCCTCCCTCTCCAAATCGTTCGGCGCAGAAGATCTTTTTTCTGGCGTCACCTTTTCTGTTGCAAAAGGTGCACGATTGGCGCTGGTCGGTCCGAATGGCATAGGCAAAACGACTCTGCTACGCATCATCATCGGGCAGGAAGAGCCTTCGTCGGGAACAATCACACGGGCGAAGAGTCTGCGCATCGGATATCTCTCGCAGGAAGCAGACTTTGAATTGCAGGGCGTGTTGTGGGATGTATGCCTGGAGCCGTTCGCAGAACTCATCCGTATGCAGGGGGAGTTGGAAAAACTCGAAGCTGAAATGAGCGACCCTTCGAAACGTGAACAGGCATTGGTCAGATATGGAAGCGTGCAACATGAGTTTGAGCGGCGCGGCGGATACGTCTATCAAGTTCGCATCAAGCAGGTGCTCACGGGTCTCGGCTTCGATGATGCTGATTTCCACATGTCGCTTGATCATCTTTCTGGCGGGCAACGCACGCGTGCACATTTGGCGCGTTTGCTCTTATCGAATCCGGATTTGTTGTTGCTCGATGAGCCGACCAATCACCTGGACATCAAAGCCGTCGAATGGCTGGAAGGGTATCTGACGCAATGGGACGGCGCGGCGGTCATCGTCTCGCACGATCGCTACTTCCTTGATCATGCGTGCAACGCATTGCTTGAAATGGCAATTAGCGGCTCGGAATATTATCGCGGCAATTACACAACATATCTAAACGAGCGCGAAATCCGTTGGAGCCATCGCTTTGAAATTTTTGAAAGCGAGAAGGAAAAGCTTCTCAAGGAAATTGATTACATTAAAAAAAATATTTCGGGGCAGAACACACTCCAAGCCAAAGGCAGATTGAAACGTCTCACACGAACGTTGTTTGCCATCGAGCGCATTGGGCTGGAAGCCACGTTGAACGCGAACTGGAGTCAACTTGACATAGCCCAATTCACTCCTACATCCACGTATAGTGTGGAGGAAGCCGAACGGCGCGTGCGCGGCTTGCGACCTCCACAACGAGTCACGCCTGATCTACATCTGCATCTGCGTTCGACGAATCGTTCCGGCGATTTGGTCATTCGCACGAAGAATTTAAAAGTGGGCTATCACGCAGAAAATGGACTGCCTGAAAAATTATTGTTCTCTGCGCCTGATATCGAATTGAGACGTCAGGACTGCGCGGCGTTGATTGGACCGAACGGCGCAGGCAAATCAACTTTTCTGAAGACGATCCTCGGTACTCTCTCACCACTGGCTGGTGAAGCGATTCTGGGAGCGAGTCTACACGTTGGTTATTTCGCCCAGGCCCACGAGGGACTCGATCCCGAGAAGACTGTACTCGATGAAATCCTTGAAGCCTCACCTGGAATGCTCCCCTATCAGGGACGTGATTATCTCGGCAAATATCTTTTCTCCGGTGATGACGCGTTCAAACTCGTCTCCATGCTCTCAGGCGGTGAACGCGGACGTTTGGCATTGGCGAAACTGGCTTTGGAAGATACAAATTTATTATTGCTCGACGAACCCACGAATCATCTTGATATCACTTCGCAGGAAGTCCTGCAAGCTGTTTTAGATTCTTATCAGGGAACGATTCTATTGGTCAGCCACGACCGCTATTTAATTGATGCACTTGCCACACAAATTTGGGAAATAGACCCAGATGAATCACATTTAGCCGTATTCAATGGCACGTATTCACAGATGAAAGAAGAAAGAAGGAAAGAGGAAGAACGTACTGCGACACAACAGGTAGAGAAAACTGAAATTCGAAATTCGAACATCGAATCTCGACGCGCAAAAAGCAAAGAGACGAAAGAGGAAAGAAGAAGAGTCGCTCAGTTGCAAGAGTTGGAGAATATCATCGCTGAACTCGAAACAAAACTGGCGAGTCTGAGTTCGCAATTGGAGAGTCCCTTCGTGAAGCCAGACGAAGTCCGCAAGATAGGGACGGAATACGAACGCGTGCAAAGAGAAATGGATACGAAGTTGGGCGAGTGGGAGAGGATGCAGGGATAAGGAGAATGTATGGAAACTCAAGCACCAAAAGTATTTGTAAGTCATGCACATGAAGATAAAGAGCGTTTTGTAAATACATTCGCCGAAAAACTGATAGCGAATGGAGTAGATGCTTGGGTGGATAAATGGGAGATGTTACCTGGTGACAGCTTAATTGACAAAATCTTTGAAGAGGGGATCAAAAACGCTCAGGCAATGATTATTGTTCTTTCTAATTACAGTGTGGATAAAAAATGGGTTAGGGAAGAATTAAATGCAGGTATGGTGAGGAAGATTTCCGGGTCAACGAAATTAATACCTGTCGTTATTGACGACTGTGAAGTACCAGAAGCATTGAAATCAACAGTTTGGGAAAAGATTGAAGACTTAAACGATTACGAAGAGGAATTTCAGCGAATATTGGCATCAATATTTGGCGCATCTCTCAAACCACCTATCGGCACACCGCCAAAGTACGCACATTTGCCGATTGATTCTTTACCTGACCTGAACAAAATTGACACCATTGTTTTCAAAACTATATGTGGAAAATCTCTGCAAAAAGGAGACGATATGATAAGTACAAGTGAAATTATCGATCAATTACAAAGTCTTGGGATCACAGAAGCGACAATGTATGAAAGCACAGAGGTTCTAAATAACAACCATCTTATAAGTGGAGAACCTCATTTTATGGACAGAATTGATTTTTTCAAAATTACAACTTTCGGTTTCGAGACTTTTGCTAAGAATTTTCTTCCCGAATTTAATGATCTGATTCGCAATGTTCTGCTTTTGATAGTAAATGAGAACGCAAATACTGATCACGCTATATCATCTCGCTTAAATCATCCAAGGATTCTCATAGACTACGCTTTAGATGTCCTTGCCAAACGAGGTTATCTAAGACTTGTAGTAACTAATGATACTGTGAACGTGCTTGATGTTTCAGTGCAAGGCAAACGAGCAGCCCGGGAATTCTCAGTTTAGAGAACATCTCATGTGCTTGTACCCCAAATTCAAATTAGTTCTGTACCATCTCTAGCAATTGAGCAATCACTGCATCACGTTTTCTATCGGGTGTCGCCCATTTCCATCACTGGACGAAACCCCAGGCAATCGGCCGTGCCACCTTCGTCCCACAACCCGGGGCCTGCATGGCGGGCGGACACGCGGACCATCTCGACGCCAAAGCACCAGCCACCGCCCCGGTCAGCTCTCCGCTGGGGCGCGTTGTCCAGAGTCGCCGGACCTCGGGGGTTTGTCCGCGGCGACGTTTGATAATAATCCTTGTCGTACCAATCGCCGAGCCATTCACCGACGTTGCCTGCCATGTCGTACAGTCCGTAACCATTCGGCGGATAGCTCGCCACTTTCACAGCACCTTCACTCGCATAGTTGGCATCACTGAGCGAGATCGTGTCGCCGTTAGGAAACTGCTTGCCATCCAATCCGCCGCGTGCCGCGTATTCCCATTCCGCTTCAGTGGGCAGCCGTACGATCACACCATACGTCTTCGAGAACCAATCGCAGTATGCCTTCGCATCTTCCCAGGTGATACTGACCACTGGATGATCCTCGCTCTGAGCCTGCGAACGTCCTTTGGGATAACCCGAGGCAGCGATAAACCCGTTCCACTGTTCGAAGGTCAGTTCCGTTTTCGCCATCCAGAACCCATCCAGCGTCACATTGTGCACGGGCTGTTCATTCGGTGATGCAGCATCGGAGCTATCGCCCATCGCAAATTCGCCACCAGGAATTGCGACAAACTCCACTCCACCGATGACACATGAAGTGCCTACTGACAGCGAAGCAGGACAAGCCTGCTTCGCATTTTGGTTGATTTGGGGTCCGCATGCTGCTCCAATCAGAGCAGCAGCGAATGTGATTAGCACGGTTACGATAGTCTGTTTCATGGGTTGGCACTTCGTGATTCTTTTACTTGACCAGCACCAAATCCTCTAAAAGCTCTTTGATTCTTTCACGCGACAGCGTACTATCAATCGCGTACGTGTTGCCGTTTGGATCTTGCATCAGCCCGCCGGTAAATTTTGGTTCGGTACTTGGTTGGTTGACGAAATAGAGTGTCAATCCGCTGGCGGTGGTGTACGTTTCATCTGCCCAGGAAGTATCTTCAAGCGGCTTGTCGCTGAAGGTTCGAATGGTGAAATACTCGCCAACCTCGTTTGTATAAGTTGCCTCATAGAAGAATAGTTGATCCGCAGCTCGTTTTCCCAAGGAATCAATTTCCAATGAAAACCCTTCGGGGATGATCTTGAGCAGATAAGCAGAATCTGTCTTTGAAGCCAGCTCTTCCACAGAAATAACTTTAGGCGAAGCATGTTCACCGTTTAGGTCATCTACAAACGTGACGCCCTGCAAGTCGTTCAGACTCCAATCCACGCTGGTTCCGGCTGGCAGAGTCTCATTCATGAGGGTACGCTCCAAACTGATCAACAATTCTTTCCCATCTTTTTCCATAGTCACGCGACTGCCCGCGATCCGATAGGTGTCCACTTCAAAATACACGGTGACGAGTCCCATGGGCTCTGCTACATTGTTATCCACGAGCACTTTGAGCGGCTGTTGTGAGCGCAATGCATACACCTGCAGCCCACCCTCCCATGTTTCCTTTCCAACCAATTGCGTATTCGGATCATTACGCATCTTGTCAAATAACGTCTTCGCGTCCAAACCCTCAACGCCATAACGCAAACGCAGTTTTTGGCTCAGAGCACTTGCCTGAGTTAACGGACTACGATAGATCATCAATGCGCTGCCATCTGGCGTGTTGCTCTTCGTGCCCTCTGAGTTATATTCATACGAACCATCATATGCCAATGCATCGGTTATTTTGCCAGTCTTGATATCAATGCTCACCAGTCGAAAGTTTCCGCTCTGAAGGTCAAAGTAACTTTCGACAATCCAGTCCATACCTTGCTCCTCTGGCAGAGTCTCAAGGTTGCTAAATATTTCAGTTCGGATATGTTGAATCCCCTGCTCCGCAGATTGTTGTGATTGGACTTCATACGCACGATCCATAATTTGACGCGCTGAAACGGGGATAACATTCCTTGCTACGAACACCGCAAGAATCGCAAGTACGACTACTCCGGCCATTGCAGAGAATATTGATCTTTTCTTCATGGGTACGCCTCCAAAAATAGTTTTAGGATTGGATGCATGCTTCACGCCTGGTGCCTTGGATGTGAACCACACTTCAAACTTCGACGTTGGCTGCTCAGTCCCCTTCGGCAGCTTTGCCTCCAGCCGATTCCATGCCTCCGCTGACGGAACGGCATGCACCGCGCGACGCTGCAGCATCGAACGGACTCGGCCTCGAGCCGTGGACAGCAGAGTTAACTCCTGCTGACAAACGGTACAGTGGGAAAGGTGTGCCTGAATCAATGTTCGCTCTGATGGCGTCACTTCCCCATCCAAATAAGACACTAACAATGATTGGACTTGCTCGCAATTCATTCGCACACCTCCGCTTGAGAAACTGAATCCTTCTCAAGCTCTTGTTCTTCGAGAATCTTTCGTAACGTTTTCAACGCCAGATCGAGTCGCGACTTGACTGTTCCCAATGGCACTTCCAAAATGGAAGCGATCTCGGCGTAAGGCAACTCCCAGTAATAGCGCAGGATAAGGACCGCCTGTTGTTTGTCGCTCAAGGTTCGTGTCGCCTGCCAGAGCGCGTCCTCATCAGCTAATCGTGCAGACGGAAAATGAGTCGCGGGCGTTGGAGAAATATCTTCCAGCGAAGAATGATGCCGCTTACGACGATGATTCAGACAAAAGTTAAGCGTGATCCGATATAGCCAGGTGGTGAAGGCGCCCTTGCGAGCGTCAAAACTCGATAAGGATTTATGCACCAGCAGAAAGACTTCTTGCAGCGCGTCCTCAGCTTCGTGAGCATCTCCTAGACAGAGATAAGCCGTCTTGTAAACCAGATTTTTGTATTGTTCGAATAACGCCGCAAATGCTTCCAGATCACCGGCTTGTGCTAAACTGATCAAATCCAAGCTTGTTCTCCACTTTTCTTCCTGACACACTATACTATACACAGTTGAATGACCAAAAGTTCGGTGTTCATGCTCATTCTTAAAAGAGCAGAATTTAAGACGTGAAGATGTTTGGAGGCAGAATTGGCAGATACAAAAACTTGCCCGAAGTGCAATGGCACAATGGCGCAAGGCAGAATTTTGAAGTTCAACGAATATACGGTGGGCGCGAAATATATGTACGTGTTTGCACCGGATGATGAATCAGGCCCTGATCTCTCCAAAATGTTTTCAGGAAAGCCTTTGTCAAAATCGCGCAAGGCGCTGGTTGCTTTTTGTTGCGAACAATGTGGATTTGTGGAATTTTATGGTCAGACAGTTGAATAACATCCTACCGAATGTGTGCCGTAAAGTCCCTTGACGTCCAGAACATCTGTGCTATACTTCCTTCTTACACACAATTCGACCTTTACATTTGTATTTGGAGAGTAACCTATGTCCCCTCGAAGATCAAAATCCGCCGCTGTTGCTGAAGAGCAGGCAGCATCCGCCAGAAATGTAGATGGCGCAAAACAAGCCGTGCTAGATAAGGCCGTTGGCGATATCCTCAAACGCTACGGTGATGGCTCCATCATGCGCCTGGGCGAAGCCCATGGCATGGTGACGGAATCATTTCCCACTGGTTCATTATCCCTAGATATCGCGCTGGGTGTTGGTGGCATCCCACGCGGGCGCATCACCGAAATCTATGGACCCGAGTCTTCTGGCAAGACCACCATCTGCCAGCATATTGTGGCAGAAGCGCAGAAGATCGGTGGTGTCGCGGCGTTCATTGATATGGAACACGCACTCGATCCCGTCTATGCTGCGCGCGTCGGCGTGGATATTGACAACCTGCTCGTCTCGCAACCAGATACGGGTGAACAGGCGTTGGAGATCACCGAGACTCTCGTCCGGTCGGGCGGAATCGATGTGATCGTGATTGACTCGGTCGCCGCCCTCGTTCCACGGGCAGAGATCGAAGGCGACATGGGCGATCCCTCCATGGGTGTGCAGGCTCGTTTGATGTCCCAGGCATTGCGAAAACTTTCTGGAGCAATCAATCAAACAAAGACCGCTGTCATTTTTACAAATCAACTGCGTCAAAAGATTGGCGTGATGTTCGGCAACCCCGAAACCACCACAGGCGGGCAGGCCCTCAAGTTCTATGCATCCATTCGTCTTGATGTTCGCCGTATTCAGGCGATCAAAGTCGGTGATGAAGTCATCGGCAATCGCACTCGTGTCAAGGTCGTCAAGAACAAGGTTGCACCTCCCTTCCGCACCGCCGAGTTCGACATCATGTTCAATGAAGGCATTTCGAAATCGGGTGACGTACTTGACCTAGCCACCAAATTCGAAGTCCTCCAAAAACGCGGTGCCTTCTTCTCCTATGGAGACATCCGCATCGGTCAGGGGCGTGAGAACGCCAAGGATTACCTGCGCCAGAATCCTGACCTGATGAATGAACTGGACGCAGTCATCCGTCAGAAAGCTCTCAGCGGCGAAATCGCCCTTCCATTGGAAATGGGCGTGGAAGCAAATGGCAGTTCAGACGAAGAAGAATAAAAAAGCTTAAGGGCGACTGTGAAAGTCGCCCTTTTCATTTAATGATATGCTTCGGGTCATGCCAAGCCGAATTTTGTTCGCCGTCTCCCTCTGTATTTTCATCACCTCTGCCTGTTCCCCTGCCTCTACACCGCCACCATTCATTCCACCGACTGCCCAGGTTCCGCTCATCGAGCCGACCTTTATTATCAACCCCACGCAATCGATAGTTATCGTCGAATCATCTCCACTACCTACGATTATTCCAACAATCAACCCTGAAGAATGTTCGGACAATCTCACTTTCCTGAGTGATCTGACTATTCCTGATAATACTTCTATTGTGTACGGCTCCACAATTGACAAACAATGGATCGTCGAGAACAGCGGAACCTGTCACTGGAACTCTGAGTATCGCCTGAAACATATCGGTGGCGCTACTCTTGACGCACCCGAAGAGGTCGCGTTATATCCGGCGCGCGCCGGCACACAAGCGACAATAGAAATCCTTTTCACTGCACCTTTCACGGATGGAGAATATGAAAGTGCATGGCAGGCATTCGACCCACAAGGAGTCGCCTTTGGTGACCCGATATTCATTAGGATCATTACTGTAGCGCCATAGGAGTATAAATGTCTCCTGCATCTGATTTTCCACTTGTCTTCGATCAACTCAAATCCATACTTAAGCCCTACGAAAAAGGACTCACTCTAAAAGCAGATTCCAGGGATATGTATTATCTCGACGGTTCTTACAGCGAAAAATGGAAAAAAGAACTTTTCTTCGGTTCTGCACAGATCAAAAAGAATTACGTATCCTTCTATCTCATGCCCGTGTATATGTATCCTGATTTGCTGGAAGACGTCAGCCCTGAGCTCAAGAGACACATGCAGGGAAAATCCTGTTTCAATTTCAAAAAAGTTGAACCTGAGCTTTTCCAGGAACTCGCGGATCTGGCCAAGAAAAGCTATGAGCGATTCCAAAAAGAAGAATTATCGAGTTGACTTGGAGGAAATATGAAATTCAAACTTGAACTCCCTATCAACAAGCCTCGTGCAGAAGTATGGAAAGCCTTCGACAACGTGGAAAACATGAAGAAATGGCAACCAACGCTTGTATCATTTGAGCCTTTAAGCGGACCTCCCGGGCAGCCCGGCGCGGTTTCAAAATTGACGTATGAGGAAGGTGGACGCCAGTTCGCTCTGATCGAAAAGATTACTCATCGCGACGAACCCACCAGCTTTGATGGGGTTTACGAGAATAACTTTGCAGACAATATCATCCGGAATAAGTTTATTGAGCAGGGCAAAGATCAAACGCTTTGGGTCATGGAAACCGAGTTTGCATTCAAAACTCTGCTCATGAAGATTATGGGACCCTTGATGAAAAAGAACTTTGTCATACGTTCCCAAAGGGATATGGAACGATTTAAAGAAATGGCGGAAAGTCAGTAGTTCCCGGATCTCACTTTAAGAAACGAAGACCTCCTCTATCTGTTGATTTTAGAGGTCTTTTTCCTTATTTACCCAATTTCTTCTTAAACGCGTCGGTCAACGCAGGGAGGATTACAAACAAATCTCCCACCACTCCATAACGTGCGACTTTGAAGATTGGTGCATCGGCATCTTTGTTGATGGCAACAACCATCTTTGCACTTCGAATCCCCGCCAAGTGTTGAATCGCGCCTGAAATCCCAGCCGCGATATAGAGATCTGGTGCGACGACTTTCCCTGTTTGACCCACTTGATTCGAATATGGGATATAACCCGCGTCCACTGCCGCGCGCGAGGCGCCAACTGCGCCGCCCAGAACAGAAGCCAATTCTCCGACCAATTTGAATCCTTGCTGCGCGCGCCAGATTTCCGCTTGTTTGTCATCGAGTCCGGCAGGCGGCTGAAGCGATGGATTGTTGGATACACCGCGCCCTCCAGAGACGATCACACCCGCGTCATTTAGACTGACCCCAACTTCTGCAACACTGTATCCCTCAACAGTTGAGAGTGCATCGGTTTTTGCATCCACTTTTGTGACGGTGCCAGTCTTACCCTCTTGTTGTTCAGGTTTGGGGAAGGCGCGTCCGCGTATTGTGATGAATTGCGGCTTGCCTGTGGAAGTCACTTTTTCGAATAACTTTGCCTCATAAATGGGGCGAGTTACGACAGTATTATCGCCGTTTACTTCAACAGCCGTCGCATCGGTAATAACATTACTATTCAAATCCAACGCGGACATCGCGGCAAGCTCGCGAGTACGAGTCGTTGTCGGAAACAGGATCAAGTCCGGGCTTTGTGATGAGGTCAACGCGGAGAGGGTTGAGGCATAGGTCTCAGCGCGGTAATCCAGTAGAGCAGGGTCATCTACCAGCAGGACCCCATCCGCACCATATTCAAATGCCAACTTTGCTACAGCATCCACACCTGATCCAAAGACCAATGCAGTGACTGTGCCAAAACTTTTGGCGAGTCCAAGCGCCTCCCATGAACCCGGCTGTACCTCGCCTTTGAAGTGATCGATATATACGAAGGTCTTCATAGCACTTTCTCCGCGATGATTTTGTCGGCGAGTTTTTCCGCGATCTCGGCAGGGCCTTCGCCCGTGATGATTTCAACGTTTGTGTCGCGTGCTGGCGGGTTCATAAGTTCGGTTCGTGTGACAATCGGCGTGGGGGCGCTGATACCCAGATCGTTCAATGACCAAATAGGGATTTCTGCTTTCGATGCCTTGCGAATGCCCATGAACGATGGATAACGCGGCTCGCCAATACTTTGGACGACGCTGATGACGACAGGCGCTTTCGCTTTGACGATTTGCCTGCCCTCCTCGATAACTCGTTCGACTCGCACGTTTCCATCTTCGACCTTGATCTGTCCGGCTAACCCGAGCATGGGCCATCCCAGGGTACGTGCCGTCTGCGCGGGTGTGAGGCCGGAACCGCTATCCAGCGTTTGACGACCAAATATGACCATATCTACGCCGCCAAGCTTTTGAATTGCTGCCGCA
>Ga0075421_100010514_pt1 | contig 11439 bp, 5 predicted proteins | sample SoiMetdeltSBSDD5_FD_75292 | JGI IMG/M metagenome (GOLD analysis project Ga0075421, IMG submission 75292) | Bulk soil microbial communities from a Populus tree surrounding site in Tennessee, USA - Soil MetaG P. deltoides SBSDD5 | ecosystem: Environmental > Terrestrial > Soil > Tree plantation...
CGCCCCGGCTGCTGGACCCCTCGCTGGACGTGGGGCTGGACCTGAAGAGCCAGCTCTTCTCCGACCTCACGCTGGTGGGGACCATCAACCCCGACTTCGGCCAGGTGGAGGCGGACCAGATCATCCTCAACCTCAGCACCTTCGAGACGTTCTTCCCGGAGAAGCGGCCGTTCTTCACCCAGGGGATGGAGATGTTCCAGCCGGTGGGCGGCGGACCGGGGGATCTGCCGTTCGCCATGTTCTACTCCCGGCGCATCGGGCTGGACGGGGCGCCCATCCTCGGCGCGGCGAAGGTGACGGGCACGGTGGGCCAGGTGCAGGTGGGGATCCTGGATGCGTTCACGGTGGGGCCGTCCGTGCAGTCCATCGATGAGAACGCGCCGGACCGGCGCTTCCAGCTGCACCTGGAGCAGCCGCTCCGCCTGGCGCCCAACAGCTCGCTGGCGATCGTGACGCCGCCCCCCACCAACTTCTTCGCCGGCGTGGCGAAGATGAAGGTGTCGCAGGGGTCGCGGATCGGCCTCACCGCCACCAGCGCGATCCCGATGGCGCCGGTCTGCACCTTCGACGAGTACACCCAGGACGACCTCACCGAGCGCCCCGCCGTCGACTCCTCCGGCGACCCCATCGCGTCGCGCGTCTACGACCGCCTTCGCCCATCCGGCTGCTATGGCCGGAGCGGCCACGCGGCGGGACTGGACTTCGACCTCAACACCGACGACGCGGTGTACTCGCTGCAGGGGCAGGTGGCCGGCTCCATGGTGGGGCGCGGGATCGCGGAGCGCGTGCTCCGCGATGGGAGCCGGCTGCGCCAGGGCGACCTCGGCCTGGGCTCCTGGTTCCGCGCCGGCAAGGTGGGTGGGAACGGGTTCCGGTGGGACGTGAGCTGGGAGTACGCCTCCGACAAGCTGGAGCTGAACCCCACCGGCTTCCTCCGCACCCAGAACTACCACATGCCTCACGTCGGGCTGCGCTACCACCGGCCGGACGGCTGGGGACCGCTGAAGGAGTTCTACGCCAACTTCAACGTCGGCAGCCGCTGGACCACGGACGGACGCGGGCTCTCCCGCGGCTCGTGGGTCAACCTCAACGTGGCGATAACGCTCCCCAGCTTCGACTTCGTCGGGATCGAGACGGGCGTCGATGGGTGGGGGACGAACGTCCGGGAGATCGCGGGCACCGGCGTCCCTCAGGAGCTGCAGGGGAGCAAGTTCCTGGCGATGTTCTGGGGCACCAACCCGGAGCGGCCAGTCTTCAGCGACGGGTTCGCCGCCGTCGGCTATCACGACCAGGCCGGCCAGAGCCCGGGCAGCGTGGGCTGGGCCGGGGCGATCAACGTCAACCTCCGCCCCCACCCGGCGGTGGAGACCCGGCTGGAGGTCGGTACGGACCGGTCGCCCATGGCCGCTCGGTGGGTGGACTACGACTTCAACCCCACCCTCACCGGTGCCTCCCCGTTCGAGACCAACACCTTCTACTTCGCGGACCTGGAGTCGAACTATCTCTCGTTCACCCTCCGGCAGTCGGTGGTGCTCTCGCCGCAGCTGACCCTGCAGGCCTACGCCCAGCTCTTCAGCGACTACGGCGTCTTCGGGCCGTTCTACGAGGCGAAGCCGGACGCCGCCAGGTCGACGCTGATGTTCGCCGACCTCCAGCCGTCGGCCTGGCCGGACTACTACAGCTTCTACGAGACGCAGATGAACCTGAACGTGGTGCTGCGCTGGGAGTACCGGCCGGGCTCCACGCTGTACGCCATCTACACCCGGCACCAGCTCGGCGAGCTTCAGCCGAACGGCCCCGGCGCGAGCCGGACCGTCCTCCCGGTGAACCTGTTCGGTGGGCCCGCCACGGACTCGTTCATGGTCAAGTGGTCGTACTACTGGACGGTATAGCGGTCTCCTCTAGACTGAGGTCCTTGCCCAACTCGCTTACCCCGCCGCCCATCCCGCCCACGGAGCGCAGGGCCCACGCCCGCATCGCCGTTCCGCTCAACGTGCGCGTGCTGGCGGGGAAGAAAGAGGTGGAGATGCAGGCGCGGGACATCTCCCGCTCCGGGATCTTCCTCTTCTCCCGCAACCCACCTGGTCAGGTGGGGGCGGTGCTCACGCTCCGGCTGTCGCTCACGGCGGGGATCAAGCCGGTGGAGGTCCGCGCGGAGATCGTCCGGGTGGTGCTGGATCCGGAGGACAAGAAGGGCGGGGTGCTGGGGTTCGGCGCCCATTTCGTGGAGCTGATGCCCGACAAGGAGCGCGACCTGCTCAACCTGCTGGACCGCGCCATGCTGGGGCGCGGGAGCATGCGGCGGATCTACCCGCGCGTGTACCACCTGATCGAGGTGCGCGCCCGGTCCAAGACCGAGCTGCGCGCCATCCTCCACGACATCGGCGAGGGCGGGGTGGGGTTGAACCTGGACCGGACGCTCCAGATCGACGAGGAGGTCGCGCTGGAGATCAACCGGGGGCGGGGCGAGCAGGTGCTGAAGCTGCAGGGATGGGTGACCTCCTGCGTGTCGAGCGGCGCGGGCACCTACCGGGTTGGGCTTCGCTTCGGCCCCACCCCCGCCCCGGTGCGCGCCGAGCTGCAGGCGTTCCTCAAGAAGCTCTACAGCAAGTAGCGGCCAGCGCCTCGCAGCAGGAGAAACGCGGGGAACCCGTCGCCCGAAAATGGGGTGCTCCGAGGTGGGTGTCAGATCCTCGTGATTGAGTGTCCCGCGTTTCGACGAAGGTCGCCGAGCTCACCGCTCGGCTGGGGGCTGGGGGGAAGGAGGGGGTGGTGGGGGAGGGGATGGGGTTCACGGCCGCGCAGGCGGTCGAGGCGGGGGCGCGCTACTCGCAACTTTCGGCCTCGGTGGCGAAGGGGCGATGCGAGCGGCCATGGCGCGGCATCTACGTCACCTGCGGCGCGACCTGGAAGGAGCGCCTGGCCGCGGCCGGGATGGCGGCGGACGGCGTCATCTCGCACCGCGCCGCCGCCCGGCTCCACGGGTTGTGGGGGCTGGAGGACTCCTCCGTCTACGACCTCACCATCCCTCCAGACCGCCGCTTCTCCAGGCGTGGGCTGGTGGTCCACCAGTCCCCGCTGGACGAGCAGGATCTCTCCACCGTGGACGGCATCTCCGGCGTCACCACGCTGGCGCGGACGGTGATCGACCTGGCCGCCGTCCTCTACGGCGACGCCTATGCCATCGCCTTCGAGTCCGCCTGGTGCCTGGACCCGAACCTGCTCGACGCCATCGAGCGGAGACTGGAGCAGATCGGCAGCGTCGGCCGCCACGGGATGAAGCGGCTGCGCGCGCTGATCGCCGACGCGCGGCGCCGGGAACGTCCGCTGGAGAGCCCGCTCGAGGTCCGGTTCTGGCGCCGGCTCCGGCGCTGGCGGGTGCCGCTCCCGACGACGGGTGTGGAGGTGGACGACGGCGCGCCCACCCGCTACCGCCTGGACTTCTGCTACCCGGAGCAGAAGCTGGCGATCGAGACCGACGGCTTCACCTGGCACGGCTCGCGCGACCGGTGGGCCGCCGACTGCCGCAAGCAGACCCGCGCCGCCGCCGCCGGTTACCGGCTGATGCGGATCACCCCGGAGGACCTGGACGACCACGTCGACGCGGCGCTCTTCACGAGGTTCATCGCCGCGCTAGGCGTCACTGCGCTTCGCCCGACGCTCCGCTGGGGAGCTCAGCTTCGCTGGCCCGGACCGTCTCGTCCCGCCGCCCCACCCATGCCGCGATGAACGGCTCCAGCTCCCCGCGCATGACGTCCTTGATCCTCGGCGTGGTGACCCCGGTCCTCGGGTCCTCCACCCGCGCCCCGCGCCCGATGAAGTAGCGGCGCACCTCCCCGGCCGGGGCCGGCACCGCCAGCAGCGCCGCGGCGAGCACCTTCAGCTCCCCCACCTCCCCCGCCCCCCGCAGGGTTGCCGCGCGCCCGGTCGCCTCGTCGCGGGCGGAGACCTCCGCGGCCAGCCGCTCCACGAAGAACCCCGCGTGCCGCCGCACCTCTCGCCCGGCGGTCTCCACCGCGCCGGGGACCTCCTTCGGCCACCGCCGGACGCGCACGTACGCGCTCACGCGCCCGGACTCCTCCACGCGCCGGTGGAGCCCCGCCTCCCCCGCGAGGAACCCCAGCACGCCCGGCCCACCGATCCGGAGCAGTACCCGCCAGGGCGCGTTCCCCTCCGCCACCGCGATCTCCTCGTACCCGCGCCGCTCCGCCCACCCCAGGTACATGAACCCCAGCTCCCGCACCCAGCCCTGTGCCACCGGCGAGTCCGCGGCCGCCTCCACCTCCAGCAGCACCTCGTCCACCCCTCCCGACATCCCCGCCGCGCCGCGCGCCTCCAGGAGCTGGACGTCCCGCGCCACCTCCTCCACCGCCTTGGCCGCCGACGCCAGGTGCTGCTCGCCGCGGGCGTCCCGCACCAGCTTCCGGGCGAACGCGCACCCGCGGGCCACCCGGTCCAGGTCGTTGAGCTGCGCGTCGATCCCCCGGTACTCGCGCAGCACCGCCGCCGCCTGGGCGGGGTCGTCCCAGAAGTCCGGCGCCTGCGACGCCGCCAGCAGCCGGGAGCGCCGGGACTCCAGTGACGGCCTCCCCAGCGCCACGCCGATCCGCGACGACCGCTGTACCAGGTTCTCCGCCTCCGCCAGCAGCGACTTGCGGTCCAGCCGCCGCCTCACCGCGCCGGCGCCGGGCGTGGGGAGCACCAGCTGCGCGGTCGCCTCGCGAGCGGGCGCGCGCGTCTCCGCGCTGGCCACCACCATGCCTCCCCCTCGCGTCTCCACCCGCACCGGCGTCCCCGGCGGCAACGGCCGCTTGACGATCTCCACCGCCAGCGCCGACGTGAGCGTCTTCTCGATCTCCCGCTGGAGGAACCGGGCCCCGAAGTGCGGCGAATACCCGCGCTCCACCAGCAGGTCCACCACCTCCGGCGCGACCTCCACGTCCAGCCCGCGGGCGCGGATCCCCTCCCGCTCCAGCACCCGGCCGACCTCCCGGTGGGCGATCTTCCGGATCTCGATCCTCGACAGCGGCTGGAAGTGACAGACCGCGTCGAACCGGTTGAGGAACTCCGGCCGGAAGGCCTGGGCGATCCGCCGGTCCACCTCCCCCAGCAGCTCCCGCGGCGAGCGCGACCCGGAGAAGCCGATGGGCGGCTCCCGGTACACCTCCGCGCCCGCGTTCGAGGTGGCGACGATCAGCACGTTGTTGCAGGGGATGGTCTCCCCGGCCGCGTTCACGAACTGGCCCTCGTCGAACAGCTGGAGGAACCGGTCGTGCACCCGCCCGTGGGCCTTCTCGAACTCGTCCAGGAGCAGGACCGCGAACACCTTCCCGTCCAGGAGCTGGGTCAGGTCTCCGCGCTTCTTCATCAGCGAGTCCGCCCACGGCTGCCCGAAGGGGATGGCGTCGTCCTCCTCCCCCGGGTAGTCGGCCATGTTCAGCCGCACCAGCCGGTCCGGCGACCCGAACAGGTACTCCGCCAGCAGCTTGGCCAGGTGGGTCTTCCCCACGCCCGTCGGCCCCGCGAACAGGAACACCCCCAGCGGGCGGCGCGGGTCGTTGAGCCCGGCCTTCAGCAGCGCCACCGACCGCAGCACCGCGGCCACCGCGTCCGTCTGCCCCAGGATGCGCTCGCCGAAGAAGCGCGAGACCTCCTGCAGGTCCAGCGGCATCGCGTCGTCCACCACGAACCTCGGCAGCCTGGTGGTGGCGCAGAACCGGGAGAGCACGTCGTCCGGCCCGGCGCGCTCCTTGGACGCGGCCGCGCTCTCCGCCGCCGTCTCCTGCAGAAGCTCGATCGCCTTGCGCGGCATCCGCTGCGCGAGCAGGAACTTGGAGGAGAGCCGGAACGCCAGGTCGACGGCCGCGGGCTCGAAGGGGACCAGGTGCTCGCGCTCCAGGTCCTCGGCCACCTTGGCCAGGATCCACCGCACCCGGTCCGCCGGCGGCTCCTGCACCGGCAGCAGGTGCAGCCGTTCCCCCATGGTCTCGTCGGACCGGAGCAGCTCCTGCGCCCTCCGCAGGTCGGCCTCGAGGACGAACCGCAGCGACCCGGCGCGGAGCGCGCGGATCATCACCGGCATGGTGGGCCCACCCACACCCACTGACAGATCCCGCACGTACACCACGGTGCGAGGCACCTCGGCCAGCCGCTCCAGCAGCTCGTCCAGCGTGTCCGCCGCGTGCCGCTCCCCGCGCGCCAGGATCCCCGCGATGGAGATCTCCATCACCCGCGCGTCGCGCAGCGCCTCCCCCGCGGTCCCGGTGACGATCCGCCGCGCGATCTCCTGGACGATCGCGGTCTTCCCCACCCCCGGATCGCCCGCCAGCAGCGGGTGCTTCCCGTCCGAGGACATGAGCGCGATCACGTCCCCGATCACCTCGTCCAGCCCGTACGCCGGGCGCAGCTTCCCCTCGCGGGCGAGCGCGGTCAGATCGCGCTCCACCAGCCGGAGCCTGGCCTCCTCGTCGTCGCCGCGGCGCTTCGCCATGACTTCCCTGGAATATTCACCCCCTGCCGGGGGAACGTCCCGAAAACATTCGCCTGTCAGACCCGGGCGGGCTGGACGTGAGTGTAGGCATGCCCTTTCCGAACCCGTGCTACCTTCTCGCCCGCCGTGCGACCGGCCGCGCCCCAGGAGATGTCGGACGAGGAGCTGTTCGCCGCGGTCTCGGCGGGGCGGGCCAGTGGGAAGGACATCGGACCACCTCTGGGGAGGCTGGTGGAGCGCTGGCGGTCGGGGGCGCTGTACGTCATCCGGCGTGTCCGTCAGAGCTACGGGAAGGGCTCGCCGGAGGACGACGAGGAGCTGTTCCAGGAGGCGGTGGCGAAGCTGGTGGAGCGTGGGCTGGACCAGTTCCGCGGCATCTCCGAACAGTTGCCGGGCAAGTCCGCCTCCCCCAAGACTTTCTTCATGCGGATCGCCAAGCACGTGGCCATCGACCGGTACCGGCGCTCGCGGGAGGTGCTGGCGGAGGGGCCGGTGGAGGGCGAGGAGGAGGAGCGCCAGGGCGCCGGGTCGGCGGAGCGGTCCACCGCGGTGGAGGGTTCGCGGCGCCAGGAGGAGCGGGCCGAGGCCTCCGAATTCTACTGGGCGGCCTACCGCCGGCTGCAGCGCGAGCACCCCAACGAGGCCTCCGCCTGGGACCTGTACCACCACCAGGACCTGGACGATCACCAGGAGGTCGCCCGGCGGCTGGGCATCAACGTCACCAACTCGTACAAGCGGGTGAGCCGGGCGCAGGCGTACCTCAAGGTCTACCTGCTGGAGCTGTCCGGCGAGGCGGGAGGCTGAACTAGATGGGCTCGAACGACGGCACCAGTCCGGCGGTCCGGGCGGAGACGCTCGGCGCGCTCTTCCGGAAGCTCCAGGCCGCCACCCAGCTCCAGATGAAGCCCGCGGAGATCATGGTCGGCGCGGGCGACCTGCTCCGGCGAACGCGCGCCGCCGGCCTGGGCGAATCGCAGGTGGAGAGCCTGCTGGGCGCCGTCCCCCGAGAGCAGCTGGAGGGCTGGCTCGCCAGGGACCCGGCCATCGCCCTCGAGGCGGCGCTGGAGCGGGCGCTGTCCGAAGGCGCCGAGGCGGGCCTGGCGGAGGACGGCGACGAGCGGGAGGTATGGGCCTCCTCCGCGCACGAGGCGCTGATGGCCCGCGACCGCGCCGAATCCGCCCGCGTCGCCATCTCCCGCTGGGAGAGCCTCAAGGGCGAGGAGCTCAAAGGCGCGGAGGAGCTCCGGGACCGCCTGGAGGTGCTGGATGACCGATTTCGCCGCCGCGCCCGCTCCCTGGTCGGCCTCAATCGCCGCCGCCGCGTGGAGCGGGACCTGCTGGACGAGACCCCGCGCAGCACCGCCTGGTGGTTCACGTTCCGGTCCGACTGCGACGACCTTCTCCGGCTGATGGCGGGCACGGCCCCCGCCGGCAGCGAGCAGCACCTGGCCGAATGCAGTCTCTGCCGCGAGGACCTGAAGCGCTCCCAGCTGGTCGAGCGCCCCCCGGAGCGGCACCTCACCTCCGCCGAAGCGTGGCAGCTGGACATGGGCCTCCTCCCGGCCGAGGAGCGCCGCGCGCTGCGCCGCCACGCCGAGACCTGCACCGCCTGCGCCCAGGTCCTGCGCGCCATGGACGAGGGCGAGAAGGCCATCGAGGAGCTGGAGCAGGAGGAGCGCCCGCCGCGCGGCGGGGCGGCCCGCGGCCGCGGAGACTCCGACCGGCGCGGCGGCCAGCGGGCGCGCCGGCAGGTCGCGCTGGAGCGCCGCGAGTTCCGCCTGGTGGTCGTCCGGGACCGCGGCCGGGTGCGCCTGCTGGTGGAGCCCCGCGAGGCGCGCGGGTTCGCCGCCGCCAAGGTGACCATCCCGCCGCAGCGGAAGGCGCTGTCGCCGAAGAGCACCTCCGGCGGCCTGGAGTTCGACCTGGGCGCGGAGGAGGACCTGCGCGGCCGCACCGCCCGGGTCACGCTCAAGCTCACCGAGCGCGGCGACCCCATCCAGGCCGAGGTCTCGCTCTAGTCCTCGGCTCGTGGGCCATTCATGCCTGGGCCCCGCGGCGCCGCGGCAGCGTGACGGTGAAGGTGGTCCCGTCGGACTCCGAGGACGAGACGGTGACCGTCCCGCCGTGGGCGCGCACCACCTCCCGGACGATGAACAGGCCGAGCCCCAGCCCGCGCGACTGGTCGCGCCGGTGCCGCATGCTGCGGAACGGGTCGAACAGGTGGGGGAGGAGGGCCTCGGGGACCGCGCCCTCGTTGTGGACCTCGAAGGTCACCTGGTCCGGCCGGGTGCCGTCCAGCCGGACCATCACCCCGGCGCCGGGGCTCCCGTGTTGCCCGGCGTTCGCCACCAGGTTGGAGATGACCTGGAGCAGCCGCTCCGTGTCCCAGGTCCCGCCCTGGTCGCCGGTGATCTCGCAGAGGACGTTCCAGTCCGGGTAGGCGAGCTCCAGCTCGCCCACCGCCTGCGCGCAGAGGTCCGCCAGGTTGGTCTCGCGCGGCTGGACGACGATGCCGCCTCCCGCGCGCGCGCGCGTGAGGTCGAGCAGCTGGTCGATCATCGTGGTCATCCTCCGGCCGCTCGACAGGATGCGGCTGAGGGGCTTGGCGTCCCGCGCCTGCCCGGCGCCCTCTCCTTCGCGCCGCATCAGGACCAGCTGGGCGGCGGTCATGATCGCCCCCAGCGGGTTGCGGAGGTCGTGCGCCAGCGCTCCGGCGAACAGCTCGTTGTACCGGATGGTCTCCTCCAGCCTGACGACGGCGGCGAAGCGCGTGATCACCGACGCCAGGTGGTTGGCGATGGCCCGCGCCGCCTCCACCTCGTGGGGCGCGAACTGGTGCGGCCGGTCGTAATAGACCATGAACTTTCCGATCAGCCGTCCGCCGGAGACGAGCGGGAAGAACGCGAGCGCGCCGATCCCCTCCTGGCGGAACAGCGGGAGGTACGCCGCCATGGCCGGGTCGGTCTGGGGCTCGGGCACCAGGAGGGGCTGGGGCGCCACCGCGTCGGCCGCCCAGGGCGAGTGGCCCTCGACGGCCTTGCGGTACGCGTCCGACAGGTCGTGCCACGCCTTGAAGCGCATCACCCCGTCGCGGTCGAAGGTGAGGATGGAGGAGCGCCTGGCGGCCAGCGCGGCCTCGATCGAGGCGAGCGCCGCCTCGTAGACCTGCTCCACCTGCTCCGCGGCGACCGCGGCCTGGGCGAAGCGGTAGAGCTGCTCCGCCCGCGACCGCGAGTCGAGCGTCTCCTGGTACAGGCGGCTGCTCTCGATGGTGGCGGCGGCCCGCTCTGCCAGCTCCTCGAAGAGCTGGAGGTCGTCCGGGGTGTAGGTCTCCCCCTTCCGGATGCGGGTGGCGGTCAGGGTGCCGATCACCCGCCCCCGCGCCCGCAGGGGCGCGCAGAGCATGGCGTAGGTCGGGTACCGCGTCAGGAACTCCCGGTAGGCCGGCGCCGCGCGCGCCGCCATCTCCTCGGGCTGAATGGTGGGGAAGATGGCGCTCTTGCCGGTGGCGGCGACGGTGCCGGTGACGCCCTCGCCCATGCGCAGCGGGGACGCCTCGCCGAGCGCCCGCAGCATCTCCTGGGCCCCGGGGTCCGCATGGTAGAGGGCCTTGGTGTGGAGGAGGCCGTCGGGCTCGAGGAGCGTGATGCCCATGGTGCTCCCCAGGGTGGCCCCCAGCTCGAGGACGATTCCCCGCAGCCGCGATTCGAGGTCGAGGTCGGCTTCGACGAACGCCCGCGATGCGTGGCTGAGGACCCCCAGCCGCACCGCGGCGGCGTCGGCCTCGGCCCTGCTGCGCCGCTCCGCCTCGAGCAGGCGGAGGCGCTCGAGGGCCTGGACCGCGTACCTGGCGACGAGGAAGAGGAAGTCGCGCTCCTCCTCGCCCGCGTCGCCGGCCTGCTCGATGGTGAGGGCGAGCGACCCCAGGGCGCGGCCGTGCGCCAGGAGCGGGAGGCAGGCGACGCGGTACGACCTCCCGGCCGTCACCACCCGGCCCAGGTGGGGGTACTTCTCCAGCAGCTCGGCCTGAGACGAGATCCAGATCGCCTCCCGCCTCCGGATGCAGTCCAGGGCCGGGAGGCCGGGGGTCAGGTCGACCGGCAGCACCGCCAGGTTCCGCTTCACCTCCTCCGAGTACCCGCACGCCCGCGCCAGCCGGGCCGTCCTGCCGTCCTCGTCGGCCAGGAACAGCGCCGCGCTCGAGGCGTCGACCGCCTCGGCGACGTGGTCCACCAGCGCCTCGAACACCTGCTCGCTGGAGACGGCGTCCGCGATCGCGGCCGTGATCTTGAGGAGCCTCTCGGCGCGGGCGGCCGCGGCCCCCCGGAAGCGCTCGAAGCCCTTCCGTTCGGTGATGTCGGCGACCAGCGAGACGAAGCCGGTCACGGCGCCGCCGGCGCCCACCTGCGGGATGTAGGTCGCCTCCACGAAGCGCGTCCCGCCGTCGCGGTACGGCAGCTCCGCCTCGTAGGTGACGGGGGCGCCGGAGAGCGCCCGCTCGACGTGGGGCCTGATGGCCCGGTACGCGTCCGCGCCCAGCACCTCCTCCAGGTGCTTGCCCATGATCTCCGCCCTGGGGTGGCCGAACCAGCGCTCGTAGGTGGCGCTGGCGAACCGGTACCGCTGCCGGTCGTCCACCAGCGCGACCAGCACCGGGAGGGCGTCCGTGACCAGCTGGAGCTGCTGTTCGCTCTGCCGGAGCGCCTCCTGCGCCTTCCTCCGCTCGGTGATGTCGCGGGTGAAGGAGCGGGTGTGGATGAACCTCCCGTCGCGCGAGTACACGTTCGAGCTGATCAGCACCTGCTTGATGGAGCCGTCCTTGGCCCGCAGGCGGGCCTCGCGGTCGTGCACCGGCTCGCCGCGATTGAGCCGGTCGAGGATGTCGCGGATCGCGTCCTGGTCCTCGTGGAAGTCGGCGATCGGCCGGCCGATGTACTCCTCCTCGGCGT
>Ga0075421_100010516_pt1 | contig 11436 bp, 13 predicted proteins | sample SoiMetdeltSBSDD5_FD_75292 | JGI IMG/M metagenome (GOLD analysis project Ga0075421, IMG submission 75292) | Bulk soil microbial communities from a Populus tree surrounding site in Tennessee, USA - Soil MetaG P. deltoides SBSDD5 | ecosystem: Environmental > Terrestrial > Soil > Tree plantation...
GGCGGCCACCTGTGCGAGGGCTACACCCACGGCATGTCGATGGTGATCGAGAACGTCCGCCAGCTCCGCGGCACCACCGACGACTACTGCCCCGGCGCCGCCAAGGGCGAGCACACGTACGACTATGCACCCGGCCGCTGCCGCCAGGTCCGCGACCCGCAGATCACCATGAACCTCGGGTGGGCGATGCCGCCGACGGGCAGCGCGCTCATCATGCGGAGAGGATAAGGCGATGCCCGAGCCCGTCCAGTATCGCGGCATGTCTCTGCTGATTCCCGACAACGATTCGGAGTGGAAGGAGTACTTCGCTCACGCGCGCCAGCACACGCTCATGCTGCGCGCGTGCAACGCGTGCCGCCTCATGCGCTATCCGCCCACGCACGCCTGCCCGTGGTGCATGGAGCCCGGCTGGACCTGGAAGGAAGTCAGCGGACGCGGCACGATCTACTCGTACGAGACGGTCGTCCATGCGATCCAGCCCGGGTTCAAGGACGCCACGCCGTACAGCGTCGTGCTGGTCGAGCTCGACGAGCAGCGCGGAGCGCCGACGCCGGACGAGGCGCTGCGGATCATCGGCAATCTGGTCAAGGCCGATGGCACGACGATGGAGGACGCCAAGAAGGTCGCCATCGGTAAGCGCGTTCGCGTCGTCTTCCACGACCTCGCGCCCCACATGGCGTTACCGCAGTTCACGCTCACCGACGAGCCGGCGCCGGGCCGCGTCTGGCAGCTCCCCGAGTGAGGAGCCTATCGAATGGTCACCTCGGCCGGTGGGTCCGGAGCTCGTCCGCCTGGCGTTGCCGCGCGCGCGCCATGGCGCCGTCGCTGGTGTCGCGTAGCACGCCGTAGAGCCGCTCGGCCGTGAAGACGGGCGGGATCATGACGTAGTCGGCGCCCTCGGCATAGAGGTTGTTGGCGGCGGCGAGCGTGTCCGCCGTCATGATGACGCGTGCGCGCGGGACGAGCGCGCGGACCGTCCGCAACAGACGCAGGTTGTCGGTGCCCTGCAGGAACCAGTCGGAGATCGGGGACACGATCACGGTGGCGCTCTCGATGCCGTGATGCCGGAGGGTCTCCGTGTTGCTGATGTCGCCATAGTGGCAGGCGACGCCGTCGGCCTCGAGCTGGGCCAGCGTCTCGGGGTTGAAGTCGATCGCCATGATGCGCTTCTTCATCGTCGGATGGTCCCGCTCGAGGTGCTTGACCAGCGCCAGTCCTTCGCGCGAGACGCCGAGGAAGAAGATGTCGTGAGCGCCGTGGGTGACCGGCGCGCTCCCGGTCGGGCGGTGGCGAAGCCGCAGCCATCGCGGCAGCCCGGTCGCCTCCAGCACGGCCACCACGCCGGTCGCCAGCGCATGGTTGTACCGGATCGCGTACGTCGAGCCCACCGAGGTCAGGACGAGGGTGAAGAGCACCAGCGAGACGAGCGTCTCGCTGACGTGGTCCTCGCCGAAGCCGAGCGTCACGATCACGAGCGAGAACTCGCTGATCTGCGCGAGGTTCACCGACACCACACCCGAGGTCCGCATGTCGAGGCCGAGCGTCGCGAACACGGGATAGATCGAGACGAAGCGGCTCGCCACGACGAACAGCGCCAGCCCGCCGGCGACGGCCAGCACGGACCACGTCGGGATCGTCACCTGCAGTCCGAGCGCCACGAAGAACAGCGTCACGAAGAAGTCCCGCACTCCGGAGAGCCGCGCGATCACCTCGGTGCCGTACGGGAAGGCGGCGATGACCATGCCCGCGATGAGCGCGCCCATCTCCTTGGAGAGACCGAGGTAGCCGGCCATACCGGCCACGAGGAAGCACCAGGCGACGGACGTCAGCAGCAGCAGCTCGTGCGAGCCCGCCACCGCGCGGAAGAGCGCCGGCAGCGCCAGCCGTGACAGCACGGCGGCCGTGGCCACCAGGGCGACGCCGGCGCCCAGCGAGGCCAGCAGCGGCATCGGCTCCAGCGCGCGGAGGCTCGGCTGCAGCGCCAGGAACGCGATCGCCCACAGATCCTGGAAGACGAGAATGCCGACGGTGATCCGCCCGGCGAGGGTGCTCATCTCGAGCTTGTCGAAGAGCAGCTTGACGACGATGAGCGTGGACGACAGCGAGAGCGCCACCGCCAGGTAGAGCCGATCGAATTGCCCGCCCGTCGACTCCGTCAGGCGTCCGAGCAGGTGCCAGGCGAGCGCCGCACAGATGGGAAACTGCAGCAGACCGCCGATGATGATGGTGCGCCCGACCTGCACCAGACTCGGGATGTTGATCTCGAGCCCGATGATGAAGAGCAGGAAGATGAGCCCGATCTCCGAGATGACCTCGACCTCGGCCCGCTCCGTGATGAGGCCGAGCCCGAGGTGGGGGCCGAGCAGCGCGCCGCCGGCGATGTAGCCGAGAATGAGCGGCTGGCGGACGACGCGCGCAATGAGCGCGAGCGTCGCCGCCGCGACGATGCTGACGCCGATCGAGGTCAGCAGATCGGCGTGCACCCTAGCGAGACGCCTCCGTCACCCCGTCACCCGCGCCACCACCTCGTCGAACGCCTTGTCGGCCAGCGCGCGTACCTCCTCGCGCGTCAGCGGCTGGATGGGGTGCGGCACCATCACCGTGCGATAGCTCGTGGCGCCGAGCGCCGCCGCCTGCGCGGCCGCCGCCCGCGCGAACTCGGTGGAGATGATGGTCGCCGTCGGAATGCCGTGATCCTCGAAGAACACGCCGTCGTGCACACTGCACGTGGTGCAGGACCCTCAATCGGCGAGCGCTTCGATGAGCACGTCGGTGTCGCGCGCGATCTCTGCGCGCAGCGGCTCGGGCGCGGGCCGCGCGAACGTCGGCTTCTTCTTGCGGACGATGGCCTTCGGCTTCGCCCGCTCGCGCAGCAGCTCCTCGAGACGGTCGAGCAAATGGTCGCCCTTGGCCTTCGAGATATCGAGCAGCGTGATCACCTTGCCGTCGAGGCTCGACGGCCGCGGCGCCGTCTTGCGCGGCACCGCCACGGAGTCGGTTGGATCGAGATAATCAGTCACCGGATCCTCCTCAGCACGAGATTGGAGCCCTTCGAAAACGACCACCCGGGCACGATCGCGGAGAACCGGCCGGCCGTCCCCCCGGCCACCACGATCTTGATGTGCTCGGGCGCGCGGAACTTCGGGACACGCGTCTCCTCCCGCTCCGGATGCGCGAACTTCCGCAGCACGTGCTCGGGCAGCCCTTCCCCGCCGTCGTGGCCGGGGACCAGCTCGCGAACGGGGCGCTGGAGGCGCTCGAACAGGAAGCGCCGCACCTCGGCCTTGCCGAAGCCGTCGCCGGCCAGCGTCCGCGCGTGCTCCGGGCCGATGACGAGGAGCGTGTCACCCCAGTGGGTCATCTTGTGGTTGGCGATGACGGCCATGCTGCCGGCGATGGTGCCGAGCAGGTCCGGCGCGCTGCGGCTGCGATGGTCGTACACGCCGAGCGGCGCGTCGGCGGCCAGCGCGGCCACCGTGCTGTCGCCCGGCGCAAAGCCGTGCTCGACGTGGAGCGGCTCCCACGGATTCTGCTCTTCCCACTCGCCGATGCAGTAGGTGTAGCGTCCCGGGTGCGCGAGCGTCGACATGCTGACGACACCGGGTGTGGCGCCGCCGATGTTGACGCAGACGAGGCGGACGGCGCGGCCGATGGTGGCGTTGGCGCGCCAGCCGGGGCCGAAGACGCCGGCGCCGCAGTTCACGTCGAGCGCCTTTCGCACCGGGCCGTTGATGACGAGCAACGGCGCGGGCGCATTCGTGGTGGCCGCGACGCCGTGCAGATCGAAGGCGTCGTCGCAGATGGCTTCGACGGCAGCCAGGACCACCGGCAGGTAGTCCGGCCGGCAGCCGGCCATCACGGCGTTCACCGCGATCTTCTCCACCGTGGCTCGCCCGTAATTCGGCGGCACCAGCGCGACCAGCTCGTCGCCGGGACGGCCGGCGGCAGCGAGCGCGTGCTCGACGCGCTCGCGGGTCGGCGGCACCGCGGGCAGGCCGTCGGTGACACCGCGCTCGAAGAGCGATTCGATGGGGTCGACGACGGGTGCCACATCAAGAACCTACCACGAGGGCGGTATGCTGAGCGCATGCGACTGCGCGCGTTGGTGGCCGTGATCCTGCTCGCCACCGGCGCCGCGCGCGCGGCGGAGCCGCCGGCGAGCAACCTCGGGCAGGACCATCCGCTCACGGGCCGCATCTGGGACGTGGCGACGTCGCGATTCGTCACCAGCGAGACGCTCATCGCACGGCTCGCCGCCGCACGGTTCGTGCTCCTCGGCGAGCGCCACGATCATCCGGAGCATCACCGGCTGCAGGCGGCGATCGTGCGCGGCCTGGCGGCAGCGGGACGGCGACCCACCGTCGCCTTCGAGATGCTCGACACCGATCAGGCGGCGGCGCTCGCCGCCTACCTCCAGCGGTCGCCGCGCGCCGCGGCCGGGCTCGGCGACGCCGTCGGCTGGTCACGCTCGGGCTGGCCGCCGTGGCCCCTGTACGAGCCGATCGCCGACGCCGCGCTCGCCGCCGGCCTGCCACTGGCGGCGGTGAATCTTCCGGGCGGAACCGCGCGGGCCGTGGCGCGCGGCAATCTCGACGCGGTACCGCCGGCGCTCGTACGCATCTACGGCTTGGATCGGCCGGCTCCACCCGCAGTGCAGACGGCGATGGAGGTGGAGATGCGCGACTCGCACTGCGGCAAGCTCCCCGACGTCATGCTGCCGGCGATGGTGACCACGCAGCGCGCGCGCGACGCGGCCATGGCCGAGGGAATGCTGGCGGCGCCTGACGGCGCCGTCCTGATCGCCGGCGCCGGTCACGTCCGGGCCGATCGTGGCGTGCCGATCTATCTCGCCATGCGCGTGCGCGGCGCCACCATCGCGAGCCTGGCCTTCGTCGAGGTCGTCACCGGCCGCACGGCGGCGCCCGACTACGCCGAGCGCTTCGGCGCCGACCGGCTGCCCTTCGCCTACGTGTGGTTCACCACGCGCGCCGACGACGTCGACCACTGCGCGCGCCTGGAGCGGTCGCGGGACTGACGCCGGACCCCGCGCGCCCTGAAGCCACCGAGGACCTCGTAGACACGCCAATCACGCCAGTGGATGCCGACCTCGCGAGCAAAGTCGAAGAACGCGGTGTTGCGGCCGACGTCGTGCGACAGGAAGAGCCCGTCGCCGTGCAGGAACGGCCATGCCGCGCGGTACTCGAAGAGCATGTTGTCGTACGTGTGCAAGCTATCGTGGAGGAAGACGTCGATCGAGTCGAGCTCGCTCAGGAGCGGCTCCAGGAGCTGACCGGAGGCGCCGATCCGGAGCGTCCATCGATGTCTCAGCGATGCGTCGACGATCCAGCCGGGCGCCGCGCCCGGCGGAAGCCGCTCCGATGGCAGGTCGATCGAATGCAGATGGCCACGGCCGTTGTCTTCGAGCGCCTGCAAGATGTAGGCGGATGTCGCGCCGTCCGCGACGCCCGTCTCCACCACGGTCGCGGGGCGGAGAAGCCGGATCAGGCGTAGATCGCAGAATACTCGGACATCATCTGCCCGCCGAAGCCGTCCGGGTGAACGGCCAGCCGCGCCGTGAGCGCCGCGAAGCGTGCGGCGTGGTCGTGCAGATCCGCGTACACCCGGTCGATGGTCGCCGCTTCGCCCCGTGGAATTCCCGCGAGGAAGGCGACGAAGGCCCGCTCCGGGACGCGTCGATAGTGGTATTTGAACGCGGCGATCTCCTGGCGGGGATGCCGGAGGAGCTTGAGCAGATGACGCAGCCGCACCACGCGCGAACGGCGGTCAGGACCTGGCCGCGGCCGCGCAGGCGCGGAAGTTGGCGTAGTCCCCGGCGGCGCTCGACTTCGTGTCGTCGGCGTCGGTGAGGACCGCGATCCCCTCCGGCTTCGGCGGCTCCTTGGCGTCGAAGTACTTCTGGAAGTCCTCGAGCACGTTCACCCGTTCCTCCATCCAGCCGCCGCGGGCGGCAGGCCCGGTGCGCAGCACCCGCACCTGGGTCAGCCCATTGTTGGACGTGAGGTGCGTGCCGACGGGAACGCGCTCGCTCCAGATGTACTTGACCGCTTTCGGGCCGGTGACGCGCGAGTGCTCGACCAGCAGGTAGACGGCGAGCGCGCTGTCGTTCTTCGACGTGCGCTCGTCCGCCCCTTTGGGAAACTGCCGGGGGCGCCACGACCACGCGAGCATGGGACGCGCCGCCAGATCCCAGTCCTTCGTCTCGCGTCCGGCCTGGATGCCAAGCTCCCTGGACACCGCGCGCAGGAAGCGAACACCACGCTCCTCGGCGACGGCATAGACCTGCTCGCCGGCGTCCTTGCGCGCCTTCCAGCCGGCCGGAAACTCGCCGACACGCGACGTCTTGAAGTCCTCCAGCGTGACGCAGTCATTCTGGGCGCCGAGGCCAGGCGAGGACACCGCCGGGAGCAGCAGGAGCGCGGCGACGACCGCAGAGAGCGCGCGCGTCATGCCGTTCCCGCGGTGCAACCGCGGGGCCATCAACGGCCGCGGCGCCACCAGTGGTGGACGAGGTTGTCAACGACCTCACCGAGCTGCCCGATCGTCCGGCACTCCTTCACGAAATCGCACGCGGGCGCGTACATCGGCATCACGCTGTCCCCGATGCCCCAGCCCCACTGGCCCTCCGGATTCAGCCAGATGATGCCCTTGACCCGCTCGCGGATCAGCCGCAGCGCCCAGCCCTGCGGATCGTTGTAGTTGTTCCGGGCGTCACCGAGGATCATGACCGTCGTCTTGCGGTCGAGCGACTCGAGCTCCGAGTTCGCGAAGCGGCTGAACGCATAGCCGAAATCCGAGCGGCAGTGATAGTCGACGGGCGCCGCCTTCAGCGCCCATTCGATCGCCCGCTCGACCGGATAGTTGTTGAACGCCTGCGTGACCTCGGCGATCTCGGAGACGAAGACGAACGACCGTACGTGGCTGAAGCACTCCTGCAGGCTCCACACGAGCTGGAGCATGAACCGTGAGGCATTGCGGACCGAGTCGGACACGTCGCAGATGGTGATCAGCTTCGGCTTGTCGCGATGGCGCCGCTTGAGGAAGACCTCCATCGGCACGCCGCCGTACTGCAGGCTCTTCCGGATCGTGCGACGCGTATCGAGGCGGCCGCGCTCCTCCTGCCGCTGCCGCAGCGCCAGCGCATCCTTGATCTTGCGGGCGAGGCGGGCCACCACGCTCTTCATCTGCGCGACCTCGTCCGGTGTCAGCGCAAACAGCGGCTTGTCCGACAGGACCTCACGCGTGAGCTTCTCGCCCTGCCGGTAGGCGCGGCGCTCGAGCTCCCGCTCGACGTGCTGGCGAATCATCCGGTTGAACGCCTCGAGCCGCAGCTCGAGATAGTTGCGGATGCGCGCGAGCTGTCCGGGATCGAGGCCCTTGGCCTCGAGCAACTTCATGATCTTTTCGATGTCCCGCTCGATCATCGACCAGTCGAAGCGGTCGGAGATCTTCCGCGAGAAGTAGCCGACCTGCAGGAAGTACATGAGCCGCTCCAGGCCGGCGTTCTGCCCGCCAGCGCGGATGGCCATCTCCATCTCGCTGCCCTCACCGCGCATGAGCAGATCGGTGAGGTCGTCGAGCTCCAGCCCCTCCTCGTCCATGAGCTTGTCGAGCGTGTCCTGCACGCGCGGATCTTCGGGGCCCAGCGCCTTCTTCAGCCCGGCCCCGAGCGCTTCCAGGTCCATGAAGTACAGGTTGAAGAGCCGGTCGAAGGTCTCGAGGTCGCGCGACTCCTTCACCAGCGTGGCCGCCAGCGAGGACTTGAACGTCTCGCGGTCGGCGAGCCCGATCTCGGCACTGGCCGCCAGCGCGTCGAGCGCTTCTGACGGCGAGATGCGGAGCTCCGCGCGCCGGAGATCGCCGATGAACTCGAGGATCCGCTCGTCCATCTCAGTGCGCGTTCGTCACGATGACTCGGCCAGGACCTTGTCGAGAGCGCCCTTCACACGCTCGAGGTCCTTTTCGTACTTCACCAGCATGGTGAGCGTGGACTCGACGAGGGCGGCGTCGAGCTGCCTGGCGTTGAGAATGACCAGCGAGCGCGCCCAGTCGAGCGACTCGGAGACGGACGGCGGCTTGCGGAGCTCGAGCGCGCGAATCTTCTGCACGGCGGCCACCACCGCCCGCGCCAGCCGCTCCGGGATCTCGGGCACCTTCAGACGGATGATCTCCAGCTCCTCGGCGGGCGCCGGAAAGTCGATGAAGAGATGCAGACAGCGTCGCTTCAGGCCATCCGACAGCTCGCGGGCATTGTTCGAGGTCAGCACGACCAGCGGCACGTGCCGCGCCTTGACGGTGCCGAGCTCCGGGACCGAGACCTGGAAGTCCGAGAGGACCTCCAGCAGGAATGCCTCGAACTCCGGCTCGGCCTTGTCGATCTCGTCGATGAGGAGCACGACCGGCGCCTCCGACTGGATGGCCGAGAGCAGCGGGCGCGGTGAGAGAAAGCGATAGGAGAAGAAGGCGTCGTCCTGACCGGCGATGCGAGAGACGGCGTCCGGCAGCGAGGGCGCGTCGGCAATCAGCTCGCCGATGCGCTCCTTCAGGAGCTGCGTGTAGAGCAGCTGCTTGGCGTACTTCCATTCGTAGAGCGCCTTGCCCTCGTCGAGGCCCTCGTAGCACTGCAGCCGGATCAGCGGGCGCGCCGTGATTTCGGCGAGGGTCTTCGCCAGCTCGGTCTTGCCGACACCGGCCGGGCCTTCGATGAGGACCGGACGTCCCATCCGCTCGGCGAGATAGACGACGGTCGCGATGCGGCGGCCGGCGATGTAGCGCGCGTTCTTGAACTGTTGCTGGACGTCCTCGACCGAATCGAACATGTCGCCCCCAGTGGTCGGACAGGAATGCGGGACTGAACCCGCGTTCATTGTAGCCCAACGAGGATGCGGCATGAGTCCCGATCCCGCAAGGCGTCGGCCATCATCGTCGACATGTACAATCGCGCCATGGCCGAGCCCGCCGACGCCGCGCGCTATCACCGGCTGCAGCTGCGACTGGCCATCGCGCGGCTCACGCTGACGCTCGCGTACTTCCTCGTCGTCCTCGCGAGCGGCGCCGGGCATCGACTGGCCGAAGCGGCAGCCGGGATCACGATCTCGTCCGCGCTGCGCGTCGCCCTCGTCGCCATCGCTCTCGGCGCCCTGCACACCCTGCTGGGCTTCCCGCTCGCGTGGCTCGGTGGCTTTCACTGGCCGCGGCGTTTCGGCTTGCTGCACCAGCCGCTCCGCAGCTGGCTCCTCGACCGTGCCAAGGCGGCGGCGCTCGGCGGTGTCGTCGCCCTGGCCGGAGTGGAAGCGCTGTACGCGCTGCTGCGAACAACGCCGCTCTGGTGGCTCGGCATGGCGGCGCTCACGTTCGCGTTTTCCATCGTCGTCAGCGCCGTCCTGCCCGTCTGGGTGCTCCCGCTGTTCTATCGCCTCACCCCGCTCGGCGACGAGGCGCTCCGCGCGCGACTGCTCGCGCTCGCCGGCCAGGCAGGAGTTCCCGCCGTCGGGGTGTGGGTGGCGGATCAGTCGCGCAGGAGTCGCACCGCCAACGCGGCCGTGCTCGGGCTCGGCCGCACGCGGCGAATCCTGCTCTACGACACGCTGACCGCTTCGTTCCGGCCGGAAGAGATCGAGGCGGTGCTGGCTCACGAGCTCGGACATCACGTGCATGGGGACATGCGGCGCGGCCTCCTCGTGCAGGGCGCATTGAGCCTCGTGATGTTCTGGCTCACCGATCGCGCGCTGCACGCGGGTGTCGGCGTCTGGGGCCTGTCAGGGCCGGCCGACCCGGCGGGCCTCGCGTGGCTGGCGCTCGTCGCCGTCATCCTCGGCCTCGTCACCGCGCCGCTGGCCAACGGGTTCTCGCGACTGCTCGAGCGTCAGGCCGATGACTTCGCCCTGGCGCTGACGCGCAATCCCGGAGGCTTCATCGGCGCCATGGAGCGGCTCGCCTCGCTGAACCTCGCCGAGCGCCGTCCCCATCGCCTCAAGGAGCTCGTGCTCTACTCGCACCCGGCGCTCGATCGACGCATCGCTCGCGCTCGCGCGAACTTCTAGGAAGAAGGAGAGACCATGGCGGTCCGGAGCGCGCTTCGCCAGCTGGTGAACCGGAAGAACGGTCTCGTCGTCCCCGGCGCCTATGACGGCATCTCGGCGCGGCTCGTGGAGCGCACGGGATTTCCGGCCGTCTACATGAGCGGCTATGGAACGTCCGCGTCACGGCTCGGCCTTCCCGACCTCGGCTACGCCGGCCTGGCGGAGATGGCCGATCACGCCCGCAACCTCGCGACCGCGGTGACCATTCCCCTCATCGCCGACGCCGACACGGGATACGGCAACGCGCTCAGCGTGCGCCGCACGGTGCAGGCGTACGAGGCGGCCGGCGTGGCCGCCTTGCACATCGAGGATCAGGTAGCGCCCAAGCGGTGCGGCCATCTCGCGGGCCACCAGATCGTTCCGCGCGGTGAGTTCGCCGGCAAGATCCGCGCCGCCGTCGAGGCGCGCACCGACCCCGATCTCATGGTCATCGCGCGCACCGACGCCATCTCGGCGATGGACTTCGACGAGGCCCTTCGCCGGGGTGAAGCGGCCGCCAAGGCCGGCGCCGACATGCTCTTCATCGAGGCGCCCCGCGATGAAGAGCAGGTACGGCGCGTGGCCGGCGCCTTCGACACGCCGCTCCTGTACAACTACGCCCCGGGCGGCCGCTCTCCGCTGCTGCCGTTCTCGCGGCTACGCGAGCTGGGCTACGCGGTGATCCTGCTGCCCATCGATGCGCTGCTGGTCGGCGTCCGCGCCATCGCGGACTTCCTGGTCCAGGTCAAGCAGCGGGACGACGTCCTGTCGATGACCGACCGCTACATGCCGTTCGGCGACTTCAACCGCCTCATCGGCGCCGTGGAGCAGATGGCGCTCGCGGATCGCTACAAGGACGGCTAGGCCGCCTTCAGCGTCCGGGTGATCGTCTCGATCAGAATCTCGACGTCGTAAGGTTTCGTGAAGATCTCGATCGCATCGGTCTGACCGACAAAACGCTCGAGCGCCTGCTTGTTCGTCGTGGTGACGATGACCACGCGATCGGTCATGGACCGGCTGGATCGCACGAGCTGGAGAAACGCCCAGTTGTGGTCGTAGGGCGGCGGCACGTCCCAGATGATGACCTGCGGATCGTGGGTTTCCAGATATTTGAGGAAGTCGGTGCGGCCGCGCTTGATGTCGTCGATATGGGCCTGCACGGTTTCCCACCCCTCGCGCTCGAGCAACGTGCGGAGCATCTCGACCGTGTCCTCGCTGGAGTTGATCACCGCCACCTTCGCCATGCCGCTGCGAGGAATGCGAAACACGTGCCGTCGGCTTCGATGCATGCACGAACGCTCGCTGAGAGAGAAGTGCGCCTGGAGGGAATCGAACCCCCGACCCTCAGATTCGAAGT
>Ga0075421_100010521_pt1 | contig 11435 bp, 13 predicted proteins | sample SoiMetdeltSBSDD5_FD_75292 | JGI IMG/M metagenome (GOLD analysis project Ga0075421, IMG submission 75292) | Bulk soil microbial communities from a Populus tree surrounding site in Tennessee, USA - Soil MetaG P. deltoides SBSDD5 | ecosystem: Environmental > Terrestrial > Soil > Tree plantation...
CGCCGCAGGCGGTTCATATCCTTGGCCGACTTCGGGACAATCCCCGGGATCCGTCGGAACCGCGGATCGACGGCGTCGATCAAGGTGACGCCGCTCAACGACACCTCACCACCCCCACCCGCAGCGGCAAGATGCTGCAGGCGCCGCCGTTCGGGCGAGCGTGCCGACAGGACGGCTGAGGTCGCCCACCCCGACACCAGGGCGATGAACATGAACGCGGCCGAAAGCGTGATGATCCAATCGAGCGTCATTGTCCTCGGGCTCCTAGTACGGGATGTTGACCAGCTTGCGGATGACGAGGGTGCCGATTATCTGCATGCAGCCGGCGACGGCCATGATCTTGACCCCGAGCGGATCCGTGAACAGCGTTTTCGTATGGGCCGGCGAGATGAACGACAGCACCACGAAAAGTGCCGGGGGCAGGGCCGCGAGGATCCAGCCCGTCATCCGCCCGTGCGCGGTGATGACGCGAACCTGGCGCTTGACCTTGAACCGCTCGCGCATGACGCTCGCGAGGTTGTCCAGAACTTCCGACAGATTGCCGCCGGTCTCCCGCTGCGTGAGCACGGCGGTGACGAAGAACTTCGCGTCGAGGACCGGCACCCGCTCGGCCATGGCCTTCAGCGCATCGCTCATCGGCATGCCGAAGTTCTGGCGGTCGTACACGAGCTTGAATTCAGTGCCGACCGGATCGGGAACTTCCTCGGCCACCATCTGCAGGCCAGTCGGAAACGCGTGCCCGGCGCGCATGGCCCGCGCAATCAGCTCGATCGATTCCGGGAACTGCTCTTCGAAGGTCTCGAATCGCTTCTTCCGGTAGTAGTTCACGACCAGGAACGGGATCGCCGCGCCGAGCGGCGCGACGGCCACAGCGAGCAGGGTCATGTACGTGAATATCTTGACCAGCAGGTAGGTCGTCAGGCCGAGGAACGCCGACGCGAGCAGCAGACTGCCGACGGTGATCTTCAACCCTGACTGCGTGACCAGCCGTTCCACCGGACCGGATACACCAGACGCCTGCTGCAGCACGGAATTGACGAGATCGACGTTGCTGAGGCGCTCGGTCGGCCGTTCCAATCGGGCAGTTGGGACGGCGCTGATCGAGCCCTTCCCGCCAATCCGTTGGCGGAGCGCCTTGAGCTCTCGGCCCTCGGGCACCACCACGAAGACGTAGTAGATCCCGAGAACGATCGTGAGAATCAGCGAGAACGTGAGAGCAACGACAACCATGATGGTTCCTTGTCTCGACTAGGCAATCAGTTTCACGTGATCGAACATGTCCATCGGCAGGTGGTAGCCCGATGACGCCAGCCGATCCGAGCACTTCGGTCGGATGCCCGCGGCCTTGAAGCGGCCGCGAACGCGGCCGTCCGGCGTCATGCCGGTGCGTTCGAATAAGAAGATGTCCTGCATCGTGATGACGTCACCTTCCATGCCCGTAATCTCGGTGACGCCCACCACCTTACGTGTGCCGTCAGCCATGCGGGACACTTGAACGATCAGGTTGACGGCGGAGGCGATTTGCTGCCTGATGGCGCGTTCCGGAATATTCAGGTTGGCCATCGCCACCATCGTGTCGAGACGATAGAGCGCGTCGCGGGCGCTGTTGGCGTGAATCGTCGTCAAGCTGCCGTCGTGGCCGGTGTTCATCGCCTGCAGCATGTCGAGCGCTTCCTCGCTGCGGACCTCGCCGACCACAATGCGATCCGGCCGCATACGCAGGGCGTTGACCACCAGGTCGCGCTGGCGCACCGCACCCTTGCCTTCGATGTTGGCCGGCCGCGTCTCGAGGCGGACGACGTGGCGCTGGCGCAGTTTCAATTCGGCCGCGTCTTCGATGGTGACGACCCGCTCGTGGTCGTTGATGAAGCTCGACAGAATGTTGAGCAGCGTCGTCTTTCCGGCGCCCGTGCCTCCCGAGACGATGAGGTTGAGCCGGCAGGCGACCGCCGCCTGAAGGAATTCGCGCATCGGCTGCGTCCACGATTCGCGACCCACGAGGTCGTCGGCTCCCAGCCGGTCGGTGCGGAATCGCCGGATCGAGAGCACCGAACCATCGAGCGCGAGCGGCGGAATGATGGCGTTGACGCGCGACCCGTCGGCGAGACGCGCGTCGACCATCGGGCTCGACTCGTCGATCCGGCGGCCGATCGAGCTGACGATGCGCTCGATGATCTGCTGGAGGTGCTTGTCGTCGCGGAACACGATGTCGGTCGGCTCGAGGCGCCCGTGGCGCTCGACGTAGACCTGATCGTAGCGATTCACCAGGATGTCCGAGATCGTCGGATCGGCGAGCAGCACTTCGAGCGGTCCGAGCCCGAACAACTCGTGCAGCACGTCGTTGACGATCGTCTCGCGCTCGAAGAGCGACAACGGCGTCCGATCGCGCTCGCGGTCCAGAATGCCGGTGATCAGCCCGCGGATCTCCGGCTCGGCGGCTTCGCGCGAGACCTTCGTCAAACGATCGAGATTGAGTCGGCTCAGGAGCTCCTGATGGATTCGGGACTTCAGCTCCTGATAACCGGCATTTCGTGTATCGGCGTGTAGATTCAGCACGTAGCCGCCTCCGCGTTCCTACGACGGTGATTCAGTTCTTGCGCCCCGGGAACAATCCCAGAATGCCCGACGATTTCTCGGCGGTCGGCTTCTCTCGCGCGATGCCGGCCAGTTCCTGCGCCAGCGCCTTGAAGGACGCCGACAGGTCGTTGTGGTTGTCGAGCGCGAGCGGCCGCCCCTGGTTCATGGCGTGGAGCGCTCGCCGGTAATCGCTCGGGACCTGGTGCGCGATCCGCCCACCGACCGCGCGCTCGACGTCTTGCTGGCCGATCTCCGACCGGCGATCCATGCGGTTGATCACCGTCATGACTTTCGCCTTGGGATATCGCGACCGCAGCGCGTTCGACATGCGTCCCGCGTTTCGCACCGTGGCCAGCTCCTGGTTCGCCACCACCACCAGCGTCCCGACGTGGTCGAGGCTATCCAGGATCGAAAGATCGCTGCGCGGTACGTCCGCGACGGTGTACGGGTATTGCGTGGCGGCGAATTCCAGCACGCTGCCGAGGCGCCGCACGTCGATGCCGGGGACCGTCGGCCGATCCGACGACGCCAGCAAGTCGAGGCCGGCCGGCGTGTGCACCAGCAGGCTGCGGAAGAAGGCGCGGTCGAAGCGGTGCAGGTTCTCGATCGCATCCACGACCGAGTGCCGCGTGTCGGCGCCGAGATAGACCGCGGCGTCGCCATACACGATGTGCAGATCGATCATCAGCGCGCCCGCCGACGAGAGCTTCGCCAGCGTGGTCGCGACGTTGACCGCAACGGTGGTAGTGCCCACGCCCCCCTTGGCGCCGATGAACCCGAAGATCGGACCGGCCGGTGCCGCAGTACGCAGGCCGACCAGGCGATTGATGGCGGCGGCGAAGTCGGCCGACGACAGCGGCTCGGCCAGATACTCGCTCACGCCCGCCCGCATCCCTTCGAGCATCAACCCCGGTTCGAGCGTGGCGGCGAGCAGCACGATGTTCGTGGCCGGATGCCGCTTCTTGACGAGCGACAGTTCGGCCGGGAGTCGCGGAAACCGCCGCACGTCGATGAGCACGACGTCGGTCTGGTTGCCAGTCGTTTCGGTCAGTTGCGCGAGATCCGAGAGCCACGACGTGGCGATCGGCAAGCCTGATCCTCGCACCAGTTCCTCGAGTCGAGGGTCACGCGAGCCGACGATCGTCAGGGTAACAGCCACAACACCTCACTTACCGCACGAGAATGATCGTTCGCAGGAACGATGCGCTGACCGGCAGCGACGACGACCCGCGTGCCATCGAGGGGATCGTCATGATGCGGCCGATGACATTGTTGCCGTTGGCGCTGAGCGTCATCGCTCCCGTCGCCGGGTTGATATCGCCCATCCCTTCGACAAAGAACCCGTAGATGTTGACCAGGCGAATCACGCCATTCGAGCCGCTCGGGTTTTGCGACAGGAACCAGTCGATATCCATCACGCCTATGGGCACGACGCGTGGGCTCGATGTCGCCGGAGAAAACAAGCTGCCGACGATCTGCCCGCCGCTCCAGGACGCGCCGGGGTCGCGTGCGACCAGCGCATCGACGCCCTGGTCGGTCGGACCCACCATGTTGCCGGGTTCGGTCTCGAAGCAGCCGCGCTCGGCCCAATAGGCGCGGTTCCCGTTGGTGATCGAGGCCGGGCACACCGTCGCGGGATCGGCGTAGCTGGCTGGCAGGCCGCCGCAGGACATGATGTTGTTGCGATACACGTTGCCGCCGGTCTGGCCGTCGAGTCGTGGCAGCCGAATCGCGCGGAACCATCCCGGCGAAACGGTCGAGTTGGTGTTGGTGTCGACCTTGATGGCGAACTGACGCCCTTCGTCGATCGGAAGGCGGAAGCCGGTCCCGATCACCCCTGGGCCCGGCCGCACATACAAGTCGGGTTCCTGGGGGGGCGCGCCGCCGCGGCCGGTCGAGTAGCGATCGAACGTCGAGTCGTATCGAAAATCGGGATCCGGATTCGGGTACTCGGACTCGGCGCCGTTGGTGGCGGTGTCGTACTCGTCCCAGCGATCGATGATCGCCCACGGCTTCAGACAATCCGTGGTGTCGCCGGTGACGATCTGTGCGGTGGCTGTCGCCCGCGCACCCTGCTCGTTGATGCCGACCAGGCGGCTGAAATAGGTCGGTAGCGGATTGCCGTTGAGGCGATTCAGCGTGGTACGGAACACGTCGACTTTCACGCACGTGTCGGGCACGCCCGGCGCTCCCGGAGGGCACGCCGGAAACGTCACGTCGGCGTTGGTGATGTCGGGCACCGAGGTCCACACACGATTTTGCTGTGCGACGGCGATCGCCTTGGCGCGCGCGCCATTGAAGTCGGTGTCGCTGTCGAAGGCGAGCGAGATCGCCCCGGCGAGCGCCCCGGCATCGGCGGCATTCTGGGACTGCGCTCGGCTGACCCACATGACGCCGTAGTCGAAGACCAGCGCCGCCATGGCGAGCAGTGCCAGCAGGGCAACCGCGACCTGGACCAGGACCGTTCCTCGTTCTCCGCGCCGACGCGAACGCGTGTCTGCTGTCGACATGACTAGTTTTTCTGTGAGGGTTTCTGCGATCCGCGGGCGGGGGCATCGATGGTTCCGCCGCCCCCTTCCAGCTGCTGGCCGATGTCACCCCTCTTGATGAACGGCCGGATATTGGTCGGCAGCGGCGGTACTTCGTCCGGGTTGAGTGCGCGCACCAGCCGCGGCGTGATCAGGACCATCAGCTCGGTCTGTTCCGCCCGCGCCGACTTGCTCTTGAAGATGTTGCCGATGATTGGCAGCTTGCTGAGGAACGGAATCGACATCGCATCGTCCTGGGTCGTGTTGTCCAGGAGACCGGCAATGGCGAACGACTGTCCATCGCGCAGCTCGACGTCCGTGGTTGCGCGCCGGGTCGTCAGGGCAGGGATCCGGAACCCCGACAGCGTGATGCCGTTGGCAAAGTCCAGCGTGCTGACCTCCGGCGTGACCTTCAGCCTGATCACGTCGCCGGCGATGGTCGGGGTGAAGTTCAACCGGATGCCGAATTCCTTGAAGATGACCGTGACGGAGTTTTGCGTGCCGCCCTGGACGACCGGCACCGGGAATTCACCGCCGGCGAGGAAGCTGGCTTCCTGGCCGTTGTAGGCGATCAGGTTGGGTTCGGCCAGGCTCTGGAATCCACCCTTCGACTCGAGCGCGCGCATCACCCCGCCGATGCCTTCTTTGAAATCGAAGAAGAACAAGTTCAAGTAGTCACTGAACGTCAGACCGCTCTCGGAGTCGTCATCGAAATTTGGTGCCGCGAACTGCTGGGTCGACGATCGCGCGGCGAACCGGCTGCGCAGGGCGAACAACGACAAGCCGAGCTCGGTGAGGGCACGCCGATTCACTTCCGCGAACCGCACCTGCAGCATCACCTGCTGGCTCTCGCTCCCGCCTGGCACCTGCAGCAGGTTGATGACCTTGCTCTTCGATGCCGAGGCCCGCGCGATCTCACCGGCGCGAAGCATGACGTTGGTGCTCGACACCTGGCCCGAGAGCACCATCGCTTCTTCGCTGACGCTGATCGCGATGTTCTCGCCGGGAAACAGCGCTTGCAGGTGCTGTTCGAGCGTCGTGACGGCCGGTTCGACGACCACGTCGTACTGCTTCCGCCGATCCGACGACCAGACGATCAGGCTGACGGTGCCCTGCTTCTTGCCGTCGATCAAGATCTCGCGCGGCTGCACGACCACCGCGTCCGCGATCGTCGGATCGGTGATGGCGATGCGGGTGATGTCGAAGTCGGTCGTCACCACGATCGATCGTCCGGCGGTCAGCGGCACGCGCTCGATGTTGGGGCGAGCCTGCGCCGGCGCCGGCGCCGCCGGTGGCGGCGGAGTCGTCGACGGCGGGTTCACCGGTACCTGCGCGGCCAGTGGACCGGACATCGCGAGCAGCGCGGCAACCACGCCGGCCTGGGTCATGGACCTTGTGCGAGTCATTTAACGATTTCCTCCGAGCGCTTCGCACCGCGAATCGCTTCGACTGTGTATTTCGGCGCGGCGGGAGCCGGCGCGGGAGCGGGTTCTGCCTTGACCGGCGTGGCCTTGGCCTTCGGGAACGACGACTTGGGCTTGGCCGCGGGCGCCGGCGCCTGGCCAAACAGCCCGCCGGTTCGCACGCCATTCGTTTCCGACGAAGCCGTGTCGAGCGGGTTTCGCAGCGCCAGCATGATCTGTCCCTCCGACGCGGCGAGCGCGATCCGTTCGCCGTCATCGGGCGTCACCAGCAGCGTCACCACGGTCGAGGGGATGGCGTTGCCTTCCTTCGCCTTCTCCTGGTCGTAGCGCGTGCCGGCGGTGAGCACCTGCACGTTGCCGACCACCGTTCGTGTCAACGAATCCTGTTCGCGATCGCGCCCGGGCAGCGTGACCATCACGTCGACGCGGGTCCCAGGGACGACGAAGCCAGCGACGCCAACCACTTCGTTGACCTTCACCGAGATGGCGCGCATGCCGGGCGGAATCGACGGCGGCAGCCCGGCGCCGGCCTCGAGCGGCGCCAGCTTTCCGCCGGTGACCGGTTCGTTTTCGCCGATGTCGGCGATCACGCCGCGGTTGAGGACGTCCTCGACCTTGGCGAACGAGCCCGGCACTTGCGACGCTGCCGGCCACGCCACGACCTTGACGTGATCCGTGGTCAGGCGCGTCCCGAGCTTCAGCGGATGCGCGGCGACGACGGCGTTGACGGTCGTTGGCGGTCCCTGACGCTGCGGCATCGCCGAGACGATCCGATACACACCCAGACTGGCGATAGCCGCCATGACCACCGCCACCGCCATCACGATGGCGGTCCGTTTGTTACGATTCATTTCCGGTCTCCTTGAAAACCCGTCGTCACGGCTGCTCGACACGCATCTCGGCCACGGCGTTCAGCGGCACGGTGCTATAGGTCGCTCCCAGAAGGCTGCCTATTCCAACGATGAACATGTAGTTATGAGTGAACGACACGGTGACGCGCTTGCAGGGCATCGCCGGGCCAGCCGCGAGCGGCACGTTCACATCGGTGACGGCGACGTTGGCGGCGCTGAAATCAGCCACGCCATCCCCGTCGGAGTCGCCGATGCCACCGGCGACCGCGAACGCCACCACGCGAGCCTGGACATCGGCCGTGCTGTAACCGGGCAGCACCGCCATCCGCGCGCCTTCGCGCGCCGCGTTGGTCAGCACTTCGTAGCGCTGAAAGATGATGCCGAACTCGGCAATGCCGAGGACGACCAGCAAGAGCAGTGGGAGCACGATGGCGAACTCGACCAGCTGCGCGCCGTCTTCCGAGACCAGCTTGCGGGACAGTCTTACTTGAGCCATAACGTCACCATTGTTCCGATTGCGATCGGAACGGCATATGCGAGCCGTGGCCCACGAGCCGTATCGAGGGTCAGCTCCGGCAGCGGCCGTGGACCCATGACCCGCCAGTAGCCCAAGAGCGCCCTGAGGTTGCGAAGCGCCGAACCGACGTAGCCGTGGAGCAGCGCGAGCACCAGTCCCAGCACGCCGCCCGCAACCGACGTGATCAAGGCGACCCAGAACACCAGCGCGGGACCCAGCCACGCGCCCACCGCGCCGAGCAGCTTGACGTCCCCGGCGCCCATGCCACGCAGCGCGAACATCGGGAAAAAGAGCGCCACGCCGAGCAGCCACCCGAGGACGCTGGTCGTCGCGCCACTCCAGCCCTCGAACACGATGTGGAAGACGAGACCGGCAACTGCGGCACCGAACGTCAACACGTTGGGAATTCGACGTGTTCGAAGGTCCGGCACGCAGGCGATCAGCACCAGCGCGAGGACGGCGAGCCTGATGGCGGTCATGGTCATAGAAGAACGGATCGAAAAAACCGGTTGCTAACAGCCGCCGCCGCCGGGATCCGGCGTGCACGCGGATAAACCTTGAACTCCCGTATTGGCGCTGTTGTAGAGCACGCCCACTGACCCGGCAACTCCCTGCCAGGTGACGATCGAGAAGATGCCCACGAGCGCGGCCAAGAGCGCGTACTCGACGATGTCTTGGCCGGACTCGTCACACCAGAACTCACGCCAGAGGGTGCACCAGTGGTTCATATCGCGCCATCCAAGAAGGCTCCGACGAACTCGAAGAACGCAACGATCCGCGTCAGTTCGAGGATGCCGAAGATGCAGGCGACTCCCAGAAGCGCGCAGAGCAATGCATACTCGATGAGGTCTTGCCCGTCCTCGCGGCGAAGAAGTCGTTTCAAGCTAGTCATCGGTCATCCTGATCAGAAGCACGGGTTAATCGCGCTGGGAACAAACGGTGGACGCGCCGGTAACCGATCCGGCGCGTCCACCACGTCCGACTACACCGCGCCGTCGAGAGCCGCGCCGATGGCGGCGAAGATCTCGTTGATGTCCACCGCGAGGGCCTGCATCGCCGCGATGCACGCCACCGCGATCAACGCCGCCAGGAGCGAGTACTCAATCAGGTCCTGGCCTTCCTCTTCGCGAACGAAACGGGCAAACAGGTTCTTCATCTCTTCCTCCAGCAACGGACTAGGAATGACTGCGGGGGAGCCCCCCCGCGGGTTCGGACGACACGTACTGCGACGGATGTGGTGGCGCACGTCACGAGCGCCTTCTCACCACATGTGGTGAAGAGTCCATCGACTCGCGTGACATCCTGACGCAGCCCCGGGGACGCCAGCGGCGCGCTGCGTCGAGCGCCACCGGCGATCCGCCACCGCACCGCGGTGCCGGAAATCCGAAACCTCCAAACTCAGTTCGCCGAGCGACGCCGTGCCGCCGCGACCTGCGCGTCGAGGCGCGGCGTGTCGGCGAGTCCAGCCGCGTAGCGCCGCAGCGATCGATCGCCGGGCAGGTGCAGCGTCAGGAACTCCACGCCAACGCGATGGGTATTGCCGGCGCCAGGCACCAGCTGGCACCGAACCACGCGCACTTCGTCGTCGTACTCCGTGCCATCGACGACCACCGACAGCGCGCCGAGCGTGCCAACGGGCACGAAGTGCGAGCTCTCGAGCAGGCAGCCCCCGCGGCTGATCTCGAGCAGGCGGACGGTCATGTCGCGCGCCAGCACGCCGAGATCGACGTCACTCGCAAGAAACGACTTCACGTAAGTCATCGATGGGTCCCGTCTCGTCCCGTCTAGGTTGTGGCGGCGTCGAGCATCAGCAGCCGAAGCCGGTGGCGCACGATGCCGTCCACCACCTGTGGCTGACTCTCGAGCACTCGGACTCGCAAATCCACGCGCCCCTCGGGGCCAGCGAGGCCGAGCGTCATCTCCTCATGGAGCACGCCGGGCTCGTCGCACACGACCGAGAGTTCTCGTCCGATCGCATCAGCCGCGACCGAGACGTCGCGCCATACCCTGATGGTGCCGTTCCATGCTGCCAACGTCCGCAGCCTCGAATGTCGTCGACGTCCTGACACAGGTACCTCGCCTGGGCTCCGCACCCGGTTCTCACCACGACACGCGGGGCTGAATTGCAGTTGTATGGAGCAGGCCGCGCGCTGCGCAGCCGCGACTTTATATTCCGCAACCTGAGTGCCGTAGTTGGCAACGACGTGAATACGCGGACTAAGTCGTTGTGGAATGGCGTGTTCGCGTGGCGCGGCGCGAACAGCGCGAGACCGGCGGGCGTGGAAAAGTTATGGTGCGGACCATAACATGGTCCGCCGGAGGGATCCTTTAGTTGAACGCTCCGAGACTCTCGACCGAACGCGATCGCCTGTCAGAGAACGGCTGCGCTGCAGGACGCGGCGCGCGCGATGGCGTGTATGGACGAGCACGGCGCCCGACGGAGCTGCGCTAAGATACGAGCACGTGAGGAGACCACCGTCGTGCATTTCGATCCCGTCGGGTCCGAAGGAACATCCCAGGCTGATCTCGGCAGTTTTGACGCGGAAGATTTGATAGGGTCGGAGGAAACTCCAGCGCGCTCCGCGCGCGAAGGCCTTCCCAAACGGTTCCGGATGCGGCACGGCCGGCACTACGTCGACGAGCTGCTCGGCGACGCGCCGTTGAGAACGGTCAGAGAAATCCCCATTTCGGAGATCGAACCGCCGCCGCCCGAGGTGCTCAATCTCGAGCCGCTCGAGGAGTCGATTCGTCGGGTGGGCGTGCTCGAGCCGCTGCTGGTCACCAGGCGTGGGCTCGAATTCCGCGTGATCGCGGGCATGCGGCGGCTGCGCGCCGCCCGTACGATCGGCCTCAGCACCGTGCCCTGCCTGGTATACGAGGCCGACGAGGAGAAGGCGATGGAGCTACGGCAAGCCGTGGCCGGCCGCGTCGCGGCCCCCGTCCCTATTGCGGGTCCGCTCGACGTGCCGATCCCAGCCGAACCGGCGACGGCGCTCGAGCCCGGCGTCGACCCCGGCGGCGCGGTTACCGCTGGCCTCGCCGATGAGCTGCCGGATGTCAATGCCGGAATCGATCCCGGGTTGCGCCGCGCGGTGCTCGAGGATCTCAGCGTGGTGGAAGCGCTGCGCGCGCAGATCGCGTCGGGCTCGAGCGATTTGCTGTCGCGGACGATCGTCGTCGAGCGCGCGCCGGCGTCGCCGGTCTCGATCGTGAGCGAGGCGATTGCCGCCGTCGCGCTCGAAGCACGGCTGCGCGGCGTGCGAGTCGAGATGATCTGGCCGGATCGCGAGGCGTCGATGACCCTGGATGCGCCGCGCTGCCGGACCGTGCTGATTGGCCTGCTGCACAGCATGCTCTCGCTCTGCACGCGCGAAACGAACGTGCTCGAGGTGAGGACCGAGATGACGATCGTGCGGCCGGCGCTGATCGTCGAGTGCCGTCTGCGTCGGGATGGCCGCGATCAGATCCTGGTACAAGAGGAAGCGCTCGGGCACTTTTTCGACGCCGAGTGGTCCGAGCATCCCTGTGGTCCGTCGGG
>Ga0075421_100010523_pt1 | contig 11433 bp, 1 predicted proteins | sample SoiMetdeltSBSDD5_FD_75292 | JGI IMG/M metagenome (GOLD analysis project Ga0075421, IMG submission 75292) | Bulk soil microbial communities from a Populus tree surrounding site in Tennessee, USA - Soil MetaG P. deltoides SBSDD5 | ecosystem: Environmental > Terrestrial > Soil > Tree plantation...
CCCGCCGGCTCCGGCTCGGCGGCGAATTCGTCGAGCCGCCGGCGGGCGAGTCGTATCTGTTGCTGAATGTCCTCACACCCCGCGACAGGGCGGTCCTCGTCGGCTTGAGTACGGACGCGGCATGGCAAAATGCCGTGGGGAACCTTGCCTCGCAGGCCGCGAGCACCATCCTTGTGCCGCCGGATTCCACCGGCTTTGAATCGCTGGCACTGACGGCCGGCAACGCCCAGGGCACCGGCTACGTCACGCTGGCCTTCGGCAACAGCACGAACCTCAGCGCGCCGGCTGAGCCGATCAGCCTGAGCATCATCAAGGTGACCTGCCCGCTGTACCGTGGAGAACTCAAGGTGATCGAGTCGCCGAATCCGCTCTCCGAACAGCTCACGCTCCGGCACAGCGGCGATTTCGCCGGCCGCCCGAATGACTTCCAGTTCGAGTGGCGCACGCTGCCGCCGGTGGACGGGCTCCCCTCGACGCTGCCGCCGGAACAATGGGTCCCGTTCCAACCCAATCCCGCGACGGGCATCGGAGCCGTGGACATCACGATTTCCGGGCCGGGCCTATACACTTTGAGTGATAACTATTTCGTCTGCCGCTACCGGCGCGTCGCCGGACCGGTTCCATGTGGTCCGGACTGGAGCGCGTGGACCTCGCCTATGCTGGCTGAGGGCTGGATCAAACGTGTCCTCGCCGGTATCGGCCCCTTCGAGCAACGGATCCAGGATTACCAGGAGGCGCAGGTCAACACGATCGTGAGCATGATCTCCCAGGGAGGCGCTCGTGCGGTCGGCGATGTTGCCTTGAATCTCGACGCGGTAAACCAGGCGGGACTGATCGAGGTGTATGAAACCGTGCTTCGCCGCGGCATGGGATTGAGCATCGATGGCGCGCCGCCAGTGGATTATCCGCCGGCCAACGACGCTCTGTTGCTGGCCGCGGGCCGGCTCGCCGATCTCTATATGCTTCTTGGCAACGAGGCGTATGCCGATGCTGCAGACCCAACCATCGCCTTCGGCACCGACGACGGGATCTACGGTTCGCAAGCCACCTCGCTGCATTGTTTCATGAACCAAACGGCGTCGCTGCTTGAAGAGGAACTCGGCCTGCTGCGCGGTCGGGACAACTCGAAACTGCCGAGCATCCAAACCCACCCGGTGTACAACCGGTTCATCTGGAATTTCACGCGTGATATCACCGGCGGCGAAGTCGCCTACGCTCTCAATTACAATATTCGCAATCAGAACGGCGACGTGGCCGGCGCGATCAACGAGGCCGATGCCAAACGTCTCTACCCGCAAGGGCACGGCGATGCCTGGGGCCACTATCTCATCGCCATCAAGAATTATTACCGGCTGTTGCGGAGCACGAACTTCACATGGGTGCCGCGCATCGAAGCGGTGATCGTGGGTGGCGTGCCGGTGTCGGTGGATTTTCTCGACGAACGAAAATTCGCCGCTGCTGCCGCCGCGCGCGCTCGCACAGGCGCAGAGATCGTCAATCTGACTTTCCGCGGCGGCTACGCGGATAATCCGGCGAAACCGTGGCAGACCCAGCCCGACACGGATGCGAACCGCGCCTGGGGCCTGGCCGATTGGTCGAGCCGCGCGGGACAGGGAGCGCTGTTCGATTGGGTCGTCGCCAACGCGATTCTTCCAGACGTGGATGCAAATCCGAATCACACCGGCATTCAGAAGATCGAAAGAGCAAATATTCGGGAATTGCCCGAAATCGCGGAGGCATTCCGGCAAATCCAGGAACAGGCCGATCAAGGCGATCAAGGACGCAACCCCCTCGGTCTCGCCAACAACGTCGTGCCTTTCGACATTGATCCCGGCGCGATCGCGGCGGGCAAGACTCACTTCGACCAGATCAATGAACGCGCCAATGAAGCGCTGAAAAACGCCGTGGCCGTGTTCGATCACGCCAACGCCAGCACGCAACTGCTCCGCCGCCAGGCCGACGACGCCAATGACTTCCAACAGCGTGTGGTGGACAGCGAGGCCGATTTCAACAATCGCCTTATCGAAATCTTCGGCACGCCCTACGCGGACGACATCGGGCCGACTGGCACTTATTCGACCGGCTACGGCGGACCGGACATTTACCACTACGACTACGTAGACAGTCCCGAGATCCGGGTGGGCGCCACAAGCCAACAACCCACGATCCAGTTCGAACTGGCCGAGCCGGAGGTGCTCGGTTCCGGTGCCCTCGTCAAAACCACGCGCCCGGTCGCGTTCCATTTCTCGCCCAACGGATTCGGCCTGGAGAAGCCGGCAACCTGGACGGGCCAGCGGAGCGCGCCGGGTGAAATCCAGATGGCGCGGAGCGCCTGGACCGAATCGTTGCGCAGGCTGGAGCGCAGCGTGGTCGAGTACGAAAATCTGATCGACCAAATCGAGGATGCCGCTCAATTACTGCTGGCAGAACTCAGACTTAATGCGGCGCAGATCGGTATTCGCGATGATCACTTGGCTGAAATCGCTGAGCTTGACCTGGAGATTGCCAGACTCCGGTTCGACGCGCTGTCCGTTCGCACGGCTGCCCAGGGCGCACGGATCCTCGCAGACTTCGCCGTCGATGCGCTGCCCGATGTGATCGGTCTGGCCTCGGATGCGTTCGCTTTTCAAGGGGCCGCACTCAGATTTGCGGGCCGAACCGGTCTCCTCATTGCCGAGGGAAACGCGGACAAATTCGATTTTCAGGCCGGGGGAAAGCAGGACGACAAGAACAGAGTTGCCGCCCTCACTGACCTGCGGCTTTTCAGCAACCAGGCGAACTTCAGCCAACAAGAGAGGCTGCGGCAGTTGGAGCAATTAGTCCGTGGCGAGCCGACCGCCCGACTGGAACTGGCGGCGTTGGCCGAAAGCCAAAGGCAGGGATTGGCACGTTACCAGGCAGCCCTCGCCCGGGGTTTGCGCCTGCTCGAGGAGCGCACACGCTTCCGTCAGCATACCGCGGCGCAAATTCAGACTTACCGTTACAAGGACATGGCCTTCCGTGTCTTTCGGAGCGATGCCCTGCAGAAGTATCGCGCCCAGTTCGATCTGGCAGCGCGTTACGCTTACCTCGCCGCCAAGGCCTACGACTACGAAACCTGTCTCGCACCGAACGACAGCCGCGGTCCCGGCGGCGCCTTTCTGACCACGATTATCCGGTCCCGTTCGCTCGGGTTGCTGGCGAATGGAAATCCCCTTCCGGCCAGCGGCAGCGGCGATCCCGGCCTGGCCGATCCCCTGGCCCGCATGTTTGCCAACTGGAGCCTGGTGCTTAAAGGCCAGCTCGGCTTCAACAATCCGCAAACCGAGACCGGCCGGTTCTCCCTGCGCAACGAACTGTTCCGTGTGTTGACGGGACCGACCGGCAGCGCGCGTTGGCGCGAGACGCTCGAACGGCACGTCGTGGCCAACGTGCTTACCCTGCCCGAATTCCAGCGGCACTGCATCCCATTCTCGCCCACGCAGCCCGTCGAGCCGGCCATCGTCATTCCCTTCGCGACCACCATCAATTTCGGCCTGAACTTCTTTGGCTGGCCCGCTGGCGGCGGCGACAACGATTACGACTCGACCAAGTTCGCTACGAAAGTGCGCTCAGTGGGTGTGTGGTTTGCCAATTACAACAACCTGGGCGGGGGGATGATCAATACTCCGCGGGTCTATCTCGTGCCGGTCGGCCTGGACGTGATGCGGGCGCCGACGCAAGGCGATCCGTTCGTCCGCGAATGGCGCATCCTGGACCAGGCATTGCCAGTGCCCTTCCCGCTGAGCGCCGGACAACTGAACGACCGTTCCTGGATTCCAATCAATGACACGCTCAACGAAGACTTCGCCGCCATCCGGCGTTTCGGTCGATTCCGCGCCTTTCATGACAGCGGCAGTTTCAATCCGGCCGAAACCATCATCGACAGCCGCCTGATTGGGCGATCGGTGTGGAACACCCGGTGGTTGCTGATTATCCCGGCGGGCACGCTGCACAACGACCGCAATGAAGGCATACAGCGTTTCATTCACGGCGCGTTGCGTACGGACGGGACTCGCGACGGCAACGGCGTTTCCGATATCAAGATCTTTTTCCAGACCTACGCCTACTCGGGGAATTGAGCACGCGCTTCACCTTTGTGCCTCTTTGTATCAAAGGACCGTCCGAAGAACCGCCAAGTTTTGGAGTGCGCCAGTCCTCTGGCGCTTTTGGCTGTCCGGCTAGCGCTCGAAAAGCGGCGGAGGACCGCCGCACTCCAGGACGCTGGCGCGCCGATGCTGGCCCCGTCTGGTTCATGCTCGCCGCTGTTCTCGTTTGCTTCGGCGCCGCGGCTGCCGACAAAAGCGGCGTTTCGCCCAACACGATCTCGGTGCCGAAGGGACCAGGCTCCATCGAAGGCCTGGGCGAATCCTTTCAGCCGACGCTGAACACCGGCACAGCCAAGTACGGTCTCGGCATCAAACTCCCGCCCGGCGTTGCCGGGCATCAACCAAGCCTCGGGCTTAGTTACGACGGCGGCGGCGCAAACGGCCCGCTCGGTTACGGTTGGAACCTCCCGATGCCTTCCATTCAACGCCGGACTGACAAAGGCATCCCGACCTACGGCGAAGATCTGGGGGTAACGCGTCCGGACGTCTTCATCAACGATATGAAAGAAGAACTGGTGCCTCAGGCGGACGGGTATTTCTTCTGCAAAAACGAGGGTGCCTTCATTCGATATCGCCGAGTGGCCGATCATTGGGAGGCGACCGCGCCGAATGGCACGAGGCTGGAATTCGGGTTGACCGCTGCGGGCCGTATCGAGGATGCGGCCACTTCGCGCGTTTTCGCCTGGCTGCTCGAGCGCGAGACGGACACCCGCGGCAATGTGATCGATTACGTTTACCGTTCCTTTCCCGGCGCTCAGAATCTCAACCAAAAGTATCTCGCGCTGGTGCGCTACGGACCGGGCGCTCCGCCGTGGACTCACTTTCATTTTGCGGCCTTCGCGTACGAGGACCGGACCGACTGGTTCGAGGATGGCCGCGCCGGTTTTCTGGTGCGAACCGGAAAACGGCTCGAGTCGATTTTCATCGGATCGCAAGGCGCAACGTTGAACGGCCATCTCGCCGGCGATTTCGATGGGGATGGCACGACGGATTACCTCAACCGCCGGTACGATCTCGACTATCTTCAATACGCCGGCACCAACTCGCACTGGTCGTTGCTCGAGAAGGTGACCCTCGTCGGCGCCGATGGCGTGACCGCGCTCCCACCCGCAACCTTCGCGTATGCTGTCTCGAATCCGGCGGCTGAACTTTCGGCGCAAGGACACGTCTGGGGCGCCATCGATGAGCCGTCTGTAGTGATGGACAATGAACTGGTGGATCTGATCGACCTCAATGCCGACGGTCTTCCGGACCTCCTTCGGACTGAGTCGGGCGGCGGTGTGCATACCGCTTACGCGAATCGCGGCCCGTCCTCGCAACCCGGAGTCGCCGCCATTCAGTGGGGACCGCCGGTCGCGGTCGATCCGGGAGCCGGCACGGCATGGAACTTCGACCTCGCCTCGGACCAGACGCATCTGGCCGACATGGATGGCGATGGCCTGGCCGATCTGGTGCACAAGAGCGCCGACGAATCGGTCTTCTTCTTCGCCAATCGAGGCAAGCTGAAATGGGGTGAACGGCAGGACATGGCCCTGCAAAACGCCGCGCCGCCAGCGCCGTTCGGCGTGAACGACGTGCGAACGGCCGACGTGGACTTCGACAAGCGCATTGACGTCATCCAGAGCATCGATGTCGGCGGCGGGATTGCGTACCGCGTTTGGTTCAATCTCGGCAACCAGACCTACTCGGCACCGGTCACCGTGGAATCGTTGGGCGGTTTCGCCTTCACACTCACGGGCGTGCAGATCGCCGACTGTAACGGAGACCGCGTGCCGGACCTCGCCCACATCCAGCCCGGCGCGGTGAGGGTCGCCGCCGGACTGGGCTACGGCCGTTTCGCCGAACCGCAGAGTCTGGGACTGCCCGACGCCACACTTGATGACCTCCAGATCGCGAAGGCCAAGCTGACCGACATCAACGGCGACGGCCTCGCCGATCTTGTGCTTGAACGCGCCGCGCCCGGGGCGTGCTGGTACTGGCTTAATCTCGGCAATTATACTCTCAGTCCTCGCAAGAGGATTCTCGATCTGCCTGCTTTGTTGTCCGCCAACGCCGCCACCCGCTGGGCGGACCTCAACGGCAACGGAACCACCGACCTCATCTATGCTGACAGCCAGGCCACGCCGCGACTCCGGATGGTCGAACTGGGTGAACTGGTCAGCGGCGGGCTTGCGCCCAATCTGCTGACGCGGATCGAGAATAGCATCGGCCGGGTGACCCGGATCGAGTATGCGCCTTCGACGCGGTTCGCGCTTCAGGATGCTGCCGCCGGCCGGCCGTGGCCCGACGCGCTCCCATTCCCGGTCACCGTCGTCGCCGGCGTCACGGTATCCGACTCCCTCGGGCACGAGTACGGGAGGCAGTTTCACTACCACGACGGCTACTACGATCCAGAGGAGAAACAGTTCCGCGGTTTCGCGCGCGTCGAGCAGATCGATGTCGGTGATCCAACGGCGCCGACACTGGTGAGCCGCTCGCAATTCGATACGGGCCGCGACTTCGAGACGATGAAAGGGAAACTGTTGCGCCTGATTACCGAGCAGACGGATGGCAAGGTGTTCTCGGACGAAACGACGACCTGGATCAATCCGCCGCGCACGTTGATGGTGGGGACCAATGGTGAGGCCGTGCGTTTCGTGCATCCGATTGCCAGCGCCCGCGAGATCTTCGAATTGGGCCGGGGCGTGCCGCGACGGGTGGAGAACGAGTCCGAGTTCGATCCCTTCGGCAATCTGACACGCGCGATCAACCACGGAATCGTCGAAGGTACCAATTGGGCCGCCTTCAACGACGAACGGATCACCCGGACCGAATACAGCCTCAACACCAATGCCTGGATCCTCCGGTTGCCCAAACGGCAGGAAGTCTCGGACGAGCACGGCGTGGTGATCTCGCGTTCGGAATCTTTCTACGACGATGAGACTTTCTCAGGAACCAACTTCGGTGCTGTGATGATCGGGAACCTGACCTTGCGCCGAGCGTGGATCACACCGTCGAACGCCACCGCGTTCGTCAACGCCGCCCGCACCAGGTATGATGCCTACGGCAATCCCATCGCGCTGTTCGACCCGCTCTCCGACGGTACCGGCAGCAACACGAATCAAGGCCACTTCCGCGAACTGACTTACGACGATCGTTTCCACTCCTACCCCGTCCGCGAGACCATTCATATCGGCAACGGCAAGCCCGACCTGGTCTTTCAAGCCGCGTATGACGAAGGACTCGCCACCGCCACATCGTCCACCGACTTCAACGGAAACGGGACCACCTACGGCTACGACACCCTGGGACGGTTGTTCCATATCGTCAAACCCGGCGATACCACGGCCTATCCGACCGCCGAATATGACTACGCGCTGGCGATACCCGCGGAATACTGGAGCGCGGACGGCCTCGTCCGCAGCACCGGCATGGTCAGTTACGTCGAAACCCGCCTGCTCGATCAGGCACCGGCCACTGCCGGCAGCAAGCGCGATCACTACCTGATCACGCGCCAGTTCGTCGATGGCCTTGGGCGGGGGTTGATGACGAAGTCCGAAGCGGAACCCGCACCCGGCTCCACCGCGTCCCGAGTGGCAGTCAACGGCGCCGTCCAGTTCAACGCCCGCCAGAAGCCGGCCCGCGCCCTGAATTCCTTCTTCACTACACGGAATGGCTCGCTCGAGGAACTGTTGGCCTTCGAGAACATTGAAGCTCCAAACTGGCAGGGGCAGTTCCACGAGAACGGCCGCATGGTCACTCTCAATCTGGGGTCCGCACATGCCTCAACGACGGAATACGACGCCACTCTGCGGGTCATCCGCGCCACCAATTCCGACGGCACGAGCGGAAGGACGGAGTACGAGCCACTCCTCGTCCGGTCTCTTGACGAGAACGACACCGACCCATCATCGCCCTACTCCAATACTCCAACACTCCATTTCTCCGATGGCCTGGGTCGCCTCATCCGCGTGGACGAAGTCGTCCGGCTCAACGACGATGGCACACCCGCCGCGTCACTCAACACCTGGACGACGCGATATGAGTACGACCTGAATGACGCGCTTGTACGCATTGCCGACTCGCAGAACAACGTCAAGCTGATGCAATACGATGGTCTGAAACGAAAGACCTCTATGAATGATCTGGATGCGGGTATTTCGACGAACGCATACGATGACGCCTCGAACCTCATCGAGACCGTCGATGCCAGGGGCCAGCGCATCACCTGCACCTACGACGGTGTCAACCGCATCCTCACGGAGGAATATCACGACGAAAACTCGACAGAGTTCTCGTACGGCCGCACGCCCGACGTGGCCTATTTCTACGACGAACCGGCGGCCTCGGTGGATCACGGCGACGGCACGCGCGCCACGGCGCGCAACACCAAAGGGCTCCTGGCTTATGTGGATGACGCCAGCGGCCAGGAACACACCTCGTTTGACGCCCGTGGGCGTGTCGAATGGACCGTTAAACGCATCCCTGATCCGCAGATCATTTCCCTCTCCGCCTCCGGGGGAGACGGCCAGGGTGAGGTGACGCTCGTCTCCTACACCACGCGCTATGAATACGACTCCCTCGACCGCGCCACCCGCATGATCTATCCGGACAACGACCAGGTCACCTACGAATACAACGCCCGCGGCCTGCTTCAACGGATCGCCGGCGGGCCGACGGGAAGCATCATTTCCGCGGTTGATTATCTTCCTTCCGCCCAGCCGCAAAAACTCGACTGCGGCAACGGTGTTCGCACCACTTACAGCTACGATTCGCGGCTCCGTCTGAGCAACCTCCTGACGGTCTCTCAACCATCAACCCTCAACCATCAACTGATTGCCTTCGCCTACACTTTCGACGCTGTGTCGAACATCAAGGGTATTGAAGATCAACGCCCCCTGTCAGTCGTTCCCGCTTCAGATCCGCGCCGCAACACCCAGGTGTTCGCTTACGACGACCTCTATCGTCTCACCCGCGTCCACTACAATCCCTCGACTCTCAACCCCCAACCCGCAACCAACTTCATCGCCTGCCGCTACGACCGGATTGGCAACATGCTCGCCCAAACCAGCGACATCCCGCACTTCGAGAAAGGTCTGTCCGTGACAGACCTTGGAACCATCGCGTATGGGGGATCCGCCGGCCGAAGCGGACGGCTCGGTCGCCAACCCAGCGACCCGCCAGGTCCGCACGCCCTGACCTCCATCACTCAACCCTCAACCAACAACCCTCAACTCCGTCAATATTCGTACGATGCAAATGGGAATATGACGGATATTGACGGACTCCAGTGCGCCTGGGACTTCAAGGACCGGTTGGTGCTGGTCGAGGACGAGACGATGCGCGCCGAATACATTTACGATTTCACCGACCGCCGCATCGTCAAGCGCGTCTTCTCCAAGACGTCAGACTCTGGAACCCGGACCTCATCCACGGCTACCTACGTCGGCAAACATTTCGAAATCCGCGAACACGATCAGCCTACCAAATATGTCTTCAACGGTTCAACCCGTGTTGCCCGCATCACCGGTTCACTCTCCGCTAACACCCGCATCCAACGCATTCGCCTTCACCCCGGCTGGAACCTTGTTTCACTTGCCGTCACCGCTTCCGATGCCCTCCAACAAATGACCAATTCTCAATTCTCAATTCTCAATTCTCAATCGATCTTCCGGTGGAACCCGCCGGCCTGGGACCCCGTAGTGCCGGACGAGACTCTCGCAGCCGGCACCGTTCTCTGGATCAAATCCACCACCAACACCACTCTCGCGCTGACCGGCGCGTATAACGACCCTACCAACCGGCCCATCGGAGTCGGCGGCGCGTTCCTTTCGAGCTCGGGCCTCGAAGCCCTCCCTCTCCTGGGGGAGAAGGCCGGGGTGAGGGCGGACGTGGCATTGTCGATCTTCGCGGCTTCCACGCAGCTTTGGCAATTCGTTGAGCCATCGATCCCTCTTGCCGATCCAGGATTCCCCGAATTCCTCGCCCCGGGCGAAGCCATGTTCATCCAAGCCGATGCTCCGGCCGAACTTAGCGTTCCGGACGCCGCCCTGCGCATCCGCTACTATCACCAGGATCATCTGGGTTCCTCCAGCGTGATGACGGACGCCGGCGGCGCGCTGGTCGAGGAAATCGCTTTCCATCCGTTCGGCACGCCGCGCCATGAACACAGGCCCAGACAGATCGAGGAGAATTACCAGTTCACCCAGAAGGAACGCGACAGCGAAAGTGGCCTGCACTATTTCGAGGCCAGGTATCTGGGTAGTCGGCTTTCGAGGTTTATCACACCGGATCCCAGGTTCGCGAGTCCCGATCTTTTCTCGAGTGAAGAGTTGAATTCATACGTTTCCACTCCTCAGAAAATCAACTTATACGCCTACGGCCTGAATAATCCCGTCAAGTACAGAGATCCAACGGGTTTGGAGGCAAAGGGCTTTTTGACCTCCAGCGAAGAAACGACTCTCGACGTCATAGGCGTAATGGGGGATGTGTCGAATTTCCCCGGGGGTGATGTGGTTAGCGGCGTTTCCATAGCGAACAAGATCGCGAAAGTCACCGACGATCCGTCGGCGGAGACAGCGGTAGAATTGGGATGGGAAGTCACGAAATTCGTCGCCACAAAGCTTTCGAAACGAATCGGAGTGGCTTTGCAGATCGCCGATTTGGTGTTTCCTGACAAAATTCCCTCGGGCTTGATGACTAATCCGGCAAAATACGTGGCCGATCAAAAGGCGATACAAGTTGCCAAACGCCAGACGGAGTTGATGAGATCAATCTCTGCCGGCGTCACCGGGATCAATAATGCAACGGAGGTGGCGGGATTTATGGGGCAAATTGGAAAATTGGATGAGCAACGGAAGCTTCAGGGCGATATCCGCGAACTTCAGCAGCATATCGACAGAGATTTGGCGGAGATGAAACAATTGACGGAGACGAAACAGCATCCAAAGTGAGACGAACGGAACATGGTGGCTGGCGGCAACAAAGTTGCGGACATCAAAATTCTCAGACCTTGTCGGTGTCGGAACCTTACATAGCGACGTCGTGGGCATGAAGAGACGAGGATTGCTCCAGCGGTAAGACGCCGCTAAGATAGCAACACTCATGAACGCCCATCGCCTTGCCTTCATCTTTTCGGTTTTGCTTTCGCTCATTGCCCGGGGAGATCGCCTCGTGTTGGTGGCGGGCGGAGGCGCAAAGGAGGATCACGCCCCCGCCACGGAAACAAAACTCATCGCGCCTTTCGGCGTCGATTTCGACGCCGGGGGGAATCTGTATCTCGTCGAGATGGCGGGCGGCGAGCGCGTCCGCAAAATGGGTCCGGATG
>Ga0075421_100010524_pt1 | contig 11432 bp, 11 predicted proteins | sample SoiMetdeltSBSDD5_FD_75292 | JGI IMG/M metagenome (GOLD analysis project Ga0075421, IMG submission 75292) | Bulk soil microbial communities from a Populus tree surrounding site in Tennessee, USA - Soil MetaG P. deltoides SBSDD5 | ecosystem: Environmental > Terrestrial > Soil > Tree plantation...
ATCTTCGCGATCGAGCTCTCGATGGAGTAGTCGCCGTCGGAGCCGGCGCCGGCCGAGGCGATCGTCGTGATGATCTCGAAGGTCGGGACCACCGGTTCCTTGACGAGCGCTCTGTAGCTGTCGGCCACCTTGCGGGCCCGCGTGATGGCGGCCGCCAGTGGCTGCTCACCCAGCGAACCGAGGATCGAGTCGCCCGGGTGTCCGTAGAGCGCGATCATGCGCCGGCCGGGGAAGAGGACCTGGCCGCCGCCGGGCAGTTCGACCCCGGTCGCGGCGACGTCGATGCGGCGGCGCAGGCGCTCGGCCGAGCCGAACCCGGCACCGAGCGCGAGGACCTTCCCCGTGGCCTGGCCGGCCAGGGCTTTGATCACCTCGCTGCTGGTCCGCGGGTCGGTGTCCTTCATGGACAGTACGCGGGCGCCGGCGGCCTGTGCCGTGGCAACCGCGGCCCGGCTGACGGCGTTGTCGAGCGTGAGGACGAGCAGGTCGGTCAGGGGAGCGGACTTGACGACAGTCGGCAGCGGCACGTCCTCGCCGGGCCGCCCAACGATCTCGTAGGGCAGCGGCGCCGACGTGGCCGCCGGGGCGGACTGGCCCGGGGAGGCCGCCGCGATCGGTTGGTCCGGGCGAGCCCACCGGTATGCCGCGTCGCCGACGGTCACGACGGTCTTGGTCCCGAGCCGGTCCAGTTCGGCGCGCAGCACCGGCGTGCCCGTCGCCCCGTCCGGCGTGAGGAGCAGCGGCACCCCGAGGTTGCGCGCCGTGGGGATCGCCGCGTTCAGTCCGGCGCCGTCGCTGACCCCGGCCAGCACGACGGCGGGCGCCTGCTGGTAGAGGGCGCGGCTGGTCGCGAGCGCCAGCTCGGCGGCGGTGGCACCCTCGACCACGGTCGTGGCCTCGGCCGGGAGTGCGGCCAGGGCCTGGGCCGACGCCGGGGTCGGCGTGGGCGCCGGCGGCGTCCTCTGCACGGACGGTGGCTCGTTGGTGCAGCCGGCGGTCCAGAGAGCGCCGACAACGGCGGCGAGCGCGACGGCGACACGGGGGCGGGCGAAGAACCGGGTCATGAACATCCCCATGGGTCGGCACCGGCAACGGGGGCGGTTGCCTCAAGGCCCTGGACGTTAGCAGCCCATCGGGATCGGTCAAGCCGACGTTCCGGTTCGCTGCGCAGCGCTACGGGATCGTCACCGAAGCGGTGACCGTGACGTGGCCGTCGGCCAGGCGGTAGGTCATCCCGACGGTCGCGCACTGCCCGGCCGTCACCGCCTCGGCCAGGGTGGTGTGCTGGGTGATCTGGTCGATCGTGCGCTGCACGTGCACGGCCGCCGCCTCGTCGAGATCCGTGATCTGCTGGACGTTCGCGGCGCGCAGGCTCGGCAACACCCGGTCGATGATCGCGCTCAGGCCCGGCGCGGGCGGCGGGTTGCCGGTCATCGCGTCAAAGGTGGCCCGGATCGCGCCGCACGAATCGTGGCCCAGGACGACGACCAGGGGCGCGCCGAGGACGGTCACGCCGTACTCGATGCTCGCGAGCACCTCCGGACCCACGATGTGGCCGGCCGTACGGACGACGAAGAGGTCACCGAGCCCGCGATCGAAGATGATCTCGGCGGCGAGCCGGGAGTCGGAGCAACCGAACACCACCGCGAACGGGCGCTGCGCCTCGGCGAGTGCCGCCCGGCGCTCGGCGTCCTGGTGGGGGTGAAGCCGCCCGCCGGTGACGAAGCGGTGGTTGCCGGCGAGCAGTTCGGCCAGGGCCTCGGCCGGGGTGCCCGGCCGGTGATCCGGCTCGATCACCTTGGCTCCTCCGCTGAGGGAAGCGCGTCGTCGCTCACGGGCGGACCCGGTAGGTGAAATAGTCGACCCGGAGCCCGTCGCGCTCAAGACCGTCCTGGGCGAGCGCCTCGCGAGTGAAGCCCTCGGCGTCCATGAGCGAGGTCAGGTAGTCGTGATCGCCGGACGTGCCGAAGAAGATGAGCATCCGCCCCCGGTCGGTCAGGTGGGCCCGCACGCCCCGGAAGAACCGGGTCATGGCGCCGTAGTTCTCGTCGGTGCTGGCGTTCTCGAACTCGTCGCGCGGTGCGAACCACCGGAACGGCGGGTCGAAGATGATCAGGTCGAACTCGCCGTCGACCGCCTCGAAGACGTCGCTGCGGCGGACCGTGATCCGGTCGGCGACACCGTTGCGGTCCGCGTTGGCGGCGGCGGCCTCGAGCGCGTACGGGTTGATGTCGACCGCGAGGACGTCGGTGGACGCCGACGCGGCGAGGATCGCGTTGACGCCGCTGCCCGTCCCCATGTCGAGCACCCGGTCGTCCGGACGCACCTCCGCGAGCACGGCCTGTCCCAGGAGGTGGGACACGCCCGTGACCGGCTGGACCTTGGGCGGCACCACGATCGTCCGTCCGAGGTACTCGAAGGTCTGTCCGTCCGAGCCCGCCTCCGCCCGGCCCATCGCGTACGCGTTCTCGTGCCATTGCCGGATCTGCTCGGCCCGCTCCGGGCTCATCATCGGCTGATGGGTGGGCATGTGATCAACCCTAGACGCCGGTGACGCCGTCGATCCGTTCGCGCAGGAAGTCCGCGTGCCCGTTGTGGCGCGCGTACTCCTCGATCATGTGTATGTATATCCACCGCAGTGAGACTTCCCCCCAGCGCGGATGGGGGTTCACGTCCTCGAGGGAGCCGCCCGCGGCCGCCGCCCGGGCCGCCTCGCACTCGGCGGCGTAGCTGGCGAAGTCGGCCTCGGCCCGGGCCGGGTCCGCGTCGTCGAAGTCGCCGTCGGGGCTCGAGTCGGGGCAGTAGAGCGTGCCGATCTCCTCGGCCGCGTAGCGACGGCGAAACCACCAGCGTTCGACCTCGGCCATGTGGCGCACGAGCCCGAGCAGCGACAGCGTCGAGGGCGGGACGGTCCGCTCGGCCAACTGCTCGCCCGTGAGCCCGGTGCACTTGCCCAGCAGCGTTTGTCGTTGCCATTCGAGCCATCCGTCGAGCATCGTGCGCTCGTCGGCGACCTTCGGCTCGACCAGGCGGGTCACTTCGGGTGCGGTCCATGTCATGGCGCGATCTTGGACCATCGAGTACGGGCACCGCAACGGGGAACGGAGCGGCGTCTGACAGGATTGCGGCATGGAGTTCGTCGTCATTGCCTTGATCGTCCTCGTCCTGCTCGGTGCGACCGCGCTGGTCGTGCCCCGGATGCGGCGCGGGGTTGGCGGCACCTCCACGCCGACGATCGAGGCCTCGCCGCGGGAGGCCCCGCCCCAGGCTCCACCGCGCCAGGCGGCCCCGACGGTCGAGGCGCCCCCCAGCGTCGCGGTCCCGCCGGCTGCGCCGGTTGAGGTGCCGCCGGTTGAGGTGCCGCCGGCGCCCGTCGAGGTTCCGCCGGCGCCGACCGAGGTGCCGGCGCTGGAAACGCCCGAACCGACCGCGGGCCGCCTCGTGCGGCTGCGCGCCCGCCTGGCCCGGTCGCAGAACCTCTTCGGCAAGGGGCTCATGGCGGTGCTCGCGCGCGACAAGTTCGACGACGAGACCTGGGAGGAGCTCGAGGAGACGCTGATCACGGCGGACGTCGGTGTCGACGCGTCCCGCGAGATCGTCGAGCGGGTGCGGGAGCGTTCCCGCGTGCAGGGCACGTCCTCGGCGAAGGACCTGCGGGCGATGCTCGCCGACGAACTGGTGGCGGCCCTCGACCCGGGCGCCGACCGGACCCTGCGATCCACCCCGTCCGGCGACAAGCCGGCCGTGCTCCTGGTGGTCGGCGTCAACGGCTCTGGCAAGACCACGACCTGCGGCAAGATCGCGCGTGTGCTCGTGGCCGACGGGCGGTCGGTGGTGCTGGGCGCGGCGGACACGTTCCGGGCGGCGGCCGCCGACCAGCTGGCCACCTGGGCCGGTCGGGTCGGGGCGGAGGTCGTGCGCGGGCCCGAGGGCTCCGACCCGGCGTCGGTCGCCTATGACGCGGTCAAGCGCGGCGTCGAGGCGCGGGTCGACACCGTGCTCGTGGACACGGCGGGACGACTGCAGAACAAGGTCGGCCTCATGGACGAGCTCGGGAAGGTCAAGCGGGTCGTCGCCAAGCACGGCGAGGTGGACGAGACTCTGCTCGTGCTCGACGCCACGACGGGGCAGAACGGGCTCGAGCAGGCCCGCGTCTTCACCGAGGTTGTCGACGTCACCGGCGTTGTGCTCACCAAACTCGACGGCACCGCGAAGGGTGGCATCGTCATCGCGGTCCAGCGCAAGCTCGGCATTCCGGTGAAGCTCGTGGGTCTCGGCGAGGGTCCCGACGACCTGGCGCCGTTCGAACCTAAGGCCTTCGTCGACGCTCTGCTCGACGAATCATGAAGCTCAGCGTGGATGCGTTGTCGGACGAATCGTGACGCCGTGAGGTGTCGTCACCTGGTTGCCCGCTCCGACTAGATTGGGCGGGCTTGGTTTTTCCGCGGGGGCAGGGGGAAGGTTGCGGACGGTGGTGCAGCAGGAGATCCCGCTCCTCGGCGGGAACACCAGCACCGTGGTGCGCGTGGGGGACACGGTCCGGCGCAACACCGGTCCGTGGACGCCGGCCGTCCATTCGTTGCTACGTCATCTGGAGCACGTAGGCTTCACGGGAGCGCCGCGGGTGCTCGGGCTGGACGAGCGGGGGCGGGAGGTCCTCTCGTACCTCGAGGGGGAGTGCGGGGCGTACCCGCTGCAGCCGCACTGGGTGACCGACCAGGCACTCGCGGCCGTGGCGACGATGCTGCGGCGGTTCCACGACGCGCAGTACGGGTTCCGCCCGGGTGCGGGGGCGGTGTGGCGTTCGTTCGGTCCGCCGCCGCCGGGCACCGAGGTGATCTGCCACCACGACGCCGCGCCGCACAACGTGATCTGGCGGCCGGACGACACGCTCGCCCTGATCGACTTCGACCTGGCCTCGCCGGGTGCGCGCATCTACGACGTCGCGTACGCCGCCTGGACGTGGGTGCCGCTGTTCTCCGACCGGGACTCGGTGACCCTGGGCTGGCAGCGCCCCGACCGGCCCCGGCGACTGAGGCTGTTCGCCGACGCGTACGGCCTGATCCCGCGGGACCGCCACCGGCTCGTCGCAACGATCCGGGCCCGGATCGTCGACCACGTCGAGGGCATCCGCCGGATGGCGGCGGCCGGCGACCCAGCATTCGTCCGCATCGTCCATAAGGGACATCTGCGGCGCCCCATGCGGGACCTGCGCCTCATCGACCAGGAGCGGCAGCTGCTCGAGAACGCGTTGCACTAAGACGCTTGCCTTCGGAGGCGCGGGCGCCGGCCGGCTCGGGCCGCTACCGTGGGTGGATGTCCGATGCGCCCCGCACGATCCGGGTCATGGTCGTCGACGACCATCCGATGTGGCGTGACGGCGTGGCGCGGGACCTGGCCGAGGCCGGCTACGAGGTCGCGGCGGCGGTCGGCGAGGGGGCTCAGGCCGTGCGGGTCGCCGCCGCCGTCCGGCCCGATGTCGTCGTGCTCGATCTCCAGCTTCCGGACCGTTCCGGGGTCGAGGTGATCCACGGGCTGCTGGCCAACGCCCCGAGCACGCGGGTGCTCGTCCTGTCGGCCAGCGGTGAGCAGGGCGACGTGCTCGACGCCGTAAAGGCCGGTGCGGCCGGCTATCTCGTGAAGTCGGCCAAGCGGGAGGAGTTCATCGACGCGGTCCGCCGTACCGCCGCGGGCGAGGCCGTCTTCACCGCTGGACTGGCCGGACTGGTGCTCGGCGAGTACCGTCGGCTCGCCACCGCCCCGGCCGAGGGCGACGCCGACGCCCCCCGGCTCACCGACCGCGAGACCGAGATCCTGCGCCTCGTCGCCAAGGGTGTGTCGTACAAGCAGATCGCCGAGCGTCTCGTGCTCTCCCACCGCACCGTGCAGAACCACGTCCAGAACACGCTCAACAAGCTCCAACTGCACAACCGAGTCGAGCTCGCGCGCTACGCGATCCAGCGGGGCCTGGACACCGACACCTAGGTGCCCTTCCCCGTGCGGCGTGCGAGCTCGCGATGGTCGAGCAGCCCGAGGACGGGGAACAGCAGCCCGACGAGACCGATCCACACCAGCACCAGCGTCCCTTTGTCGTCGCCCAGCCCGAGCGCTGGCAACGGAGCCATCGCGGCCACCAACGCCGCGGCGACGACGTAGTGGCGCCGGCCGCCGCCGGTGCCGGCCCGATAAAGCAGCAGGGCGGCCGCCGAGGTCAAGCCAGTCACGAAGATCGGGGGCAGGCCGAAGCCGTCCAGAACGACGGAGGCGGCCAGCGCTGGGTAGACGGCGAACCACTTCGCCGGATCCCACCACTGTCGCTGGCCGGCCCGGCGAACGGTTCCGAACCGGGCAGGAAGAACAGCGCCGGCAGGCCTAGGACGACGAGGCCGCCGGTGGCCCAGCGCAACCCCTGCCAGAAGTAGAGGTTTGCCGGCAGCGGTGGCGCCGCCATGGAGTTACTCATCTGACTCCCTGGATCAGTGCTCACCGGAGCCTAGCCGTCCCGTCTACCTCGTCGGGACACCCTCCCAATGATCGCGAAGGATTGGTGTTAGAGCAGCACCAATCCTTCGCGATCACGCTTGCGTGGTGAGCGTCTCACGTGATCGCGAAGAGTTGCTGGTGCCATAGCGGCACTAACCTCTTCGCGATCATGTCGGCGCGAGGAGCATGGTGTGGGTGGAGCGGTGGTACCACGTCCGCGAGCCGTCCCGCTGGTGGCAGCGCCGGCGGCGGGCCCGGACCGGCACAGGCGACGGGAACGTGACGCCGGGGCTCTTCGCCAGCGTTGTGGAGGCCTTCTGTCATGCTCTGGGCGTCCTGGAGTTGGCCGTGCGCGAGCCCGGGTTCGACCGGCCGGGGCCGGAGGCTCTGACCGACGACGAGGCCGACCGGCGCCTCGGCCAGCTCGCCATCTACCTGCCGAACGGGCTCTACGACGGCGTGCGCCTGTCGGTGGCCGCTTCGGGCGCGTTCGCCGACGAGATGCTCCGCACGGGTGCCCTGCACTGCAGCCTGGAAGCGGAGGGGCGGCTCGTGGTGAGCCCCGACGTCGAGTCGGGGCTACGGATCGGGTGCGAACGGGCCAGCCCGGAGGCGGTCGAGTCGGTGGAGCGGCTGGGCCTTGTCGCGACGGATTCGAACGATCCGTTCGCCGACATCGATCTTCCGGTGTTGCCGGCGGCCGACGACGCGTACTGGCGCGGCGTCGAGGTGGCCGCGGCGGTGTCCGGGTCGCGCGTGCCGCTCGTCTCCTCGTGGGCGGTCAACGTGGAGAACTGGGTTCTGGTCGACGGAGCCAACGTCGGCAGCGTGCGCGCGTGGTTGCGACCTCGTTCGCTCGTGCGCGTCTACGAACAGCCCCTTGTCGGCCCGATTGGCGACCGCGAGAGCGTTGTCCAGCGCGCTTGCGTGCTGACGGCTGGGCCGGGCCCGGCCGTGGGCCTGGTTCTGGAGGCAGGCACCGGGCGGCTGCGGGGTTTCGAGATGCTCGATGACGAGGAGCTTCCCGTGTGGCTCTCGGCCGGGGAGAGCGCGTCGGCCATCGGGGTCTACCTGCGCGACACGAGCCTGACGGCCGTCGTGCCCGACGAGGACGGTGTCGTGCGGGCGCGCTGGCTCTGAGCGCTGACCACGAAGTCGGGCGCCCCGCCTGGCCGTGGCGGGGCGCCCGAGGATCGGTGCGAATGTCAGAGGGAGTAGCTGATGTAGAACGGGTCGTCGGTGTCGCCGTCGCTGCCGATGCGGCAGATCTGGCCGTACTTCGCGAGCACCAGCTTGCCGTTGCGGGCGTCGTCGCCGTTGTCGAAGAGATGCAGGATGTGGTCGTGGTCCTTGACCCGCCAGCCGTGGCCGTCACCCATGTCCTCGACGGTGAGGTTGTTGCGGTTGTACTCGCCGCAGTCGTCCTCGGTATCGGGGATCGGCGGCTTCTGCCCGGAGGCGTCCCGCCAGTAGTCGAAGATGAACGAGTTGCGCTCCTCGGCGCGGTTGTTGTTCCGGCCGATGAAGCAGTGCTTCTTGTACCGCTTGGCGAGCGCGAGGGCCTTCTCGCCCGTGTTGTCTCCGGACTGACCGGTGACCCGCAGGACCTCCTTGACGCCGTCGGCGACCGAGTAGAGACCCTGGTTGAAGGACACGGTCAGGTTCGCCGGGTTGTAGGAGACGCAGTCCTCAGGGGTCGGCCACGAGGGCGGTGCCTGGGTCTTGGTCTTCGTGGCCGGCGGGCCGGTGGGGTCGGGGTTGGCGCCGCCGCCCTCGCCGGTGACCGGGGGCGTGGCGGTCGGGGTGGAGTCGACGGCGACGTTCGTGCCGCCGTCACCCTGGTTCGCGGTGGTGGCGCAACCCGCGCCGGCGGCGAGAGCCAACAGGGCGATGGTCGCGACCCGGGCCATGCTGCCGATGGACAGACTCGACATCTTCGTTTCTCCTCTAGTAACCGGGCCGGCGTCCTGGGTGACTCCGCCTTCCGTTTCGTATGGACCAACCATGCCGCCGCCGAAGTTGCCTGCCATCGGGGAAGTCCCCCTCGTGCTAGGGGGCAGTAGGGGGATCCGCTCGGGCCAACCGGACACATCGGAGGAGTCGTTGTCGGGTTTCCGTCACCGTGATCGGCCTTGAGGCGCGGACCGGTTGGTGTGAGTACCCCTACTCAAGCGCCGAAGCGGCGCAGGCCGCAGCCTTGACGCCATGACTTACATCCGCCCCGTCGGCGATGCGTGGGAGCCGACCGGCATCCGTGTCGGGATCACGTCGGTTGGCGCGAGCCTCCCCGATCAGGTTGTCACCACGACCGAACTGCAGCACCGCGTCGCCGCGGCGAGCGCTCTTCCGTTGAGCGCCGGGTTCTTCGAGCAGATGAGCGGCATCGCCACCCGCCGGATGGCGCGCAACGACGAGTACTCCTCGACGCTGGCCATTGCCGCCGCCCGCGAGGCACTCGCCGCGGCGGAGCTCGACCCGTTCGACATCGACCTCCTGCTGTTCGCCTCCGCCTCCCGCGACGTGGTCGAGCCGGCCACGGCCCATATCGTGCAGGCCGAGCTCGGCTCCAAGGCGCACGCACTCGACGTGACCAACGCCTGCAACAGCTTCATTAACGGCATCGACCTCGCCCGGTCGCTCATCCTTGCGGGCCGGGCCGGACGGGCGCTGGTCGTCACCGGCGAGACGCCCACCCGGGCGATGCGGCCGCGGCTGGAGAGCCTGGCGCAGGCCCGGGCCGCCTTCGCCGGCTACACCTTCGGCGACGCGGGCGCAGCGGTGATCCTCGAACCGGTGACGCGCGGCGGCATCCTCGACGTGGACACCGAGACGCTCTCGGAGCACTGGGGTGTCGGGGGCATCTTCGGCGGCGGCTCGCGGCACCCCCGCACCGTCGAGCACACCTACTTCCACGGCGACGGCCACGCCCTGCGCGGCGTGTTCGAGAAGCTGGGCACCGGCATCCTCGACCGGGTGCGCGCCCGCACCGGCTACGACTGGGACGACTACGCGCGGGTGCTCGTGCACCAGGTGACGCTGCCCTACCTGGAGCGGTTCATCGAGGTGACCGGGGTCCCGCGCGACAAGCTCGTGGTGACGGTCGGAGAGCTGGGCAACGTCGCCAGCGCCACGCTCGGCGTGCAGCTCGCGCGGGTCTTCTCCACGCTTGATCGGGGCGACCGCGTGCTCTTCGTCGGCCTCGGCGGTGGCGTCAGCGTGATGACGATGGTCTGGGAGAAGACGTGAGCGCGAGGAGCGAGCTTGCGAGCCCCGCAGTCGCGAATGAAGGAAGTCACAGCGTGACCCTCTGGGTGGTCGTGCCCGCGTACAACGAGGCCGAGCGCGTCGGGCAGACCCTGCAGAGTCTCGTCTGGCAGACCGACACCGACTTCACGCTGCTCGTCGTGGACAACGGGTCCAAAGACTCCACTGTGGACCTCGTGCGCGCCTTCGGCGAGATCGCGCCGTTCCCGGTCGAGGTGCTCGTCGAGCCGGAGAAGGGCGTTGGCTCCGCGGTCGACACCGGGTTCCGGCACGCGATCGCGAACGGCGCGCAGCTGATCGCGCGTACGGATGCCGACTGCCTTCCCCACCCCGGATGGGTCGCCGCCGCCCGAGCCGCCCTCACGGCGGGCGCCGGCATGGTCTTCGGCCAACTGCGCGCCCGGCGCGACGAGAACGGGGTGATCGGTCGCGCCGCCTTCCGGGTCATGGTGGGCCTCGCGTCCACGTTCGGTCGGCTCCGCCCCGCCAACCGCACCGGCGGCTACCTCGCGCCCTACCGCATGCACGCCGGCAACAACATGGCCATCACGGCCGAGCTCTACCTCGCGGTCGGCGGCATGCCGCGCCGGCCGTCGCCCACCGACCGCGCATTCCTCAACCGGGTCCGCCGGCACACGGCCGCGATCGCCCGCTGCCGCGCCATGGTCGTGGAGAACTCGACCCGCCGCCTGAAGGCCTACGGCGTCATGGGCACCGCCCGGTGGTACCTCGACCGGGGCAGCGCCGCCCTCACCGTGGACCCCCGATGATGCTCGACGAACTGGCCGCCCGGCTCCGGCGTGAGGAAGACCGCCCCGCGCTGCTGACCGCGGGCCGCGGCGGTCGCCCGGCCGTCGCGTTCACGCGCGGCGAGCTGGCCGAACGCTCCGAAGCGCTCGCGGCGGCCCTGCACCGACGCGGGCTCGGCGCCGGCGACACGCTCGGGGTGGCCGTGCGGCCGGGCGTCCGCTCGCTCGCCCTGATGCTCGCCGCCCGCCGGCTCGGCCTGCGCGTGGCGGTGCTTGACCCGACGGCCGGGCCGGACGTGCTCCTCGCCCGGCTGGCGCTCGCGCGGCCAAACCTCGTCGTCGCCGACGCGGCCGCGCAGGCGGTGGCGGGATGGGCCCGGCCGCTGGCCCGCCGGGCCCACCTCGCCCTGCCCGATCTCACGGCGCTCGGGCCCGTCGCCACGCTGGGGGTGCGGCTGCCCGGCTGCGCGCCGGGGATCGACCGGGCACCCGCCGGCACGATGCTGCCCGACCGGCGCGACACCGACGGCGACGCCGTGGTGGTGTTCACCTCCGGCACGACCAGCCGCCCCCGCGCGGTCGTTCACACGTGGTCGAGCCTGGACGCCGGCATGCGCGCGGTCGCGGGCCTGGTGCGGCCCGAGCCCGGCCGCCCCGTGCTCGGCGGCATGTTCTTCGTGCTCGTTCCGTCGCTCAACGCGGGCGCGCCCGTTGCCCTGCCGGCCCGCTCGCCGCGCGCTCTCGCCCGCCAGATCGGCCGCCTCCGTCCACAGGAGACATACCTCACCCCGCCACAGGTGCGGGATGCGCTCGCGGCGCGGGTCCGCTTCACGGGCCGCGTCTGGAGCGGCTCGGCGCCCGTCTCGGCCGATCTTCTGTCGCGAGTACGCCGGGCCGGCGCGGCGCAGGCATTCGGCGTGTACGCGCTCACCGAGA
>Ga0075421_100010526_pt1 | contig 11430 bp, 12 predicted proteins | sample SoiMetdeltSBSDD5_FD_75292 | JGI IMG/M metagenome (GOLD analysis project Ga0075421, IMG submission 75292) | Bulk soil microbial communities from a Populus tree surrounding site in Tennessee, USA - Soil MetaG P. deltoides SBSDD5 | ecosystem: Environmental > Terrestrial > Soil > Tree plantation...
GAGAAGACCATGCGAATGGCCGGCGAAGCGGTTGCGCGGCAGGCCGGTATCGAGAACGGTGACCTTGCGGCGGGCACGGCCGAGCTGCAGGGCGCCGGCGAGACCGGCAAAGCTGCCGCCAATGATGATGACGTCATTCATGGTGATGGGCTCCGTGTCGTGGATGGAGGGGGGTGGGGCTTTTTTTCTTAGTTTTAAGTGCGGAAGCGACCTTCTCCAAATCGGCGAGGAGCGCCGACCAGCGCTTTTCCCCCAAGACCTGAACCGCGGTGCTCTGGGCGGATTCCCAGGCCGGCATGAATTTCTCAACCTGTTTTCCGCCTTTGGCTGTAATCGCCAGCTCCACGCGTCTACCGCGCCCGCCGCCATCTGCTGTTACCAAACCATCCCGCTGCAATGGCTGAAGATTCCGCACGAGGGTCGTGCGCTCCAGCCCAAGGCAATCACTTAATTCCGCCATGTTCCAACTTTCCTTTGCATTCAACGCCAGCAAAATCGTTCCCTGTGTGGGGCGGATTCCATGCCGCCGCATTTCCGCGTCATAAAACTGCGTCACCGCCCGCGTCACCCAACGCAAGTTGAAGCACACGCAGTTTTCCACCGCCGCCATATTCAGTTCTTTTGACATCTTTATGTGTATATGCACTACTGGAGCAAAATCGTCAACTGCGATTTTGGATTTATTTTTTGTCGCGGGCAAAAGGCACCTGAAAATCACGTCTTCGCTTGGCGTCCGACCGAAAAGATCCCAAGCAACTGGATTGCAACTATTTGAGCCTAACCTGTGCAGTGAATAATCACGAGGGTTCGATTCCCTCCACCCGCTCCAGTTGACCGAAGCCAGAGTCAATCTCAGAAGACGACTGATTCCGTGACATCTCCCCGTTTTCTGATGTCGCAGTGAGACGCTGGTTCGCGCAAGATTATCCGCCATGCGAATTATCCTGCCGCTTTTTCTAATGCTCTTGGTCCACCCCGCTCGCTGCGCCGAGACCAGCTCTGCGCCGGCCCAGAACACGAACAAAGTCGCCTTTTACTTCGGCGCACACCCGGATGACTGGCAGTTGTTCATGAATCCGAATGCCTATTACGATGTGCAAAAGCCATCGAACAAGGTGGTGCTTGTTTACGTGACGGCCGGGGACGCCGGGGTCGGCATGGGAAATGGCGGACGTTCTCAGCCGTACTATCTCGCGCGCGAAAACGGCGCAAAGCTGTCGGCCAAGTTTATGGCTGACGCGGCAAAGGCGCCGGAAATCCCGATTGATTCGGTCGCCTCGGTTTCGGGGCATCCGATGAAGCGATGGCTTTATCGCAACACCGTCAGCTATTTCATGCGCTTGCCCGATGGCAGCCCGCAAGGCACTGGATATGTCGCCACGGCGCAGCAATCGCTAAAACGCCTCCACGAGGGAGCGATCCGCGCCATGACGACCATCGACGACTCAACGACCTACCAGGGCTGGTCCGATCTGCGAACCACGCTGCGGAAGCTCATTGACCAGGAGCGCGGTACGGCGACCAACGTCTGGGTGAATATTCCGGATACCAACATCGTGAAAAATGTCGGCGACCACGCCGATCACCAACACATGGCCCAGGGAGTTTTGGAAGCGATCGCCGATCTGCCCTGGATCAACAAGGCGCTTTATCTCGATTACGTCACGGCGGACATGGAGGAAAACATGAGCAGCGCCGAACGCGAAATCGAGGCGGGGACATTCGCCGCGCTTTCAATGGGATTGACAGCGCTGGATCATCCAAGCCCGTGGGATCGACTACACCGTTCCTGGTTAAGCCGGCATTACTTTCGTATTGAGCCCGGCGTTCGGAGTCCTTCGCAATAGCGCCTCCCGACCAAAATAGCGGGAGTCAGTCGCGCGCCATTCCTCAACCGCCCTCATCAACGCAACTGCAATTCGAGCGTGGACATAGAAGCTCCTTGCTTGTAAGGTGCCGCCACGCCTGTGAATCGCCGCCGTTTTATTGCGCTGACTCTAGGGTCTGCGGGAGGTTTGGGGCTGGCCGCGCATCTGTTCCCGCGAAACCTCAAGCGCGTAGAACAAAAATCCTTTGCCTTGGGGACCGAGGTTTCGCTCATTGCCTTTCACAAGAATCGTGACACGGCTGAATGCGCCGTGACGGCGGCCTTCAAGGCGCTGGACGAACTTGAGGATGTGCTGAGCCTTTATCGGCCGCAGAGTCAGATCTGCCGGCTGAATCGAGAGGGAATTCTCAAACGCCCGCACCCGGACATCCTGACGGTGGTCCGCAGCGCGCTGGATTGGTCGCGGCTCACGGACGGTGCTTTCGATCCGACCGTTCAGCCGCTTTGGCCCCTGTACGCTCTCGGCAAACCGCCACCATCGGCAGAATTCGAAATCGCGCGCCGGCTCGTGAACTGGCGGCAGGTCCACGTGGATACTACCCAAATCCGTCTCGCTCCCGGGCAGCAAATCACCCTCAACGGCATCGCCCAGGGTTTTGCCGTCGATCGGGTGCGCGAAGTCTTTCAATCTTACCGTATCAGGCACGCTCTCCTGAATACAGGCGAGTTTGGGGCTTTAGGCAGCAAACCAGACGGCAAGCCCTGGCAGATTGGAATCCAGCACCCGCGCGTTCGCGAAGCCTATTCAACGTTGGCGGCGTTGAGCGATCGGTTTCTCTCCACGTCCGGCGATTACGAAACGAAGTTCAGCGACGATTTTTCCAGTCATCACATTTTCGACCCGGCGACCGGACGCTCGCCTGTCGAACTGTCGAGCGTTACGGTCCTCGCTCCGACCGGCATGGAGGCGGACGCTCTCTCCACCGCCATCTTCGTGCTGGGTCCATCCCGCGGTCTGGCGCTCGCGGCCAACCGGACCGATGTCGATTCGTTTCTGGTTCTAAAGAACGGCGACGTCGTTTTCACCCCCAACTTTCCGAAGGTCGCGTGAAACTTTTTCTTCCACTCCTCTTCCTGTTCGCCTCACCCATGCTCGGCGCGGCTGAGAAGTCCGCAGCCGAAGTCCAGGCCGAGATCAAAAAGACCGGTTCGACGCCGCCCGCGTGGTTTGCGGAAACGCCGCTGAAATATCCGAAAACCATCGATCTCTCCTGGCCTGCGGACTACAAAGGCCCCTGGGACCCGAGCCGCAACGTCGGACAGTTCGTTTGGACCTCCATCAACGAAAACGAAACCCGTTGGAAAGAAGGCATCCGTTTTCTTCATCACGTGTTGACGGTGAACCAGAAAAATCCCGACACGCTCAACCGGACCATGGAGGCCCTCGGTCGCATGTATCACAATCTGCACCAGGATTGGGCGCGCGCCGCCTTCTGGTGGCAGAAAGCAGGCGAGACCGACAGCATCGACCTCGCGCATTGTTACTTCAAACTCGGGTCCAAAGCGATGGCGGTTGAGATTCTCAATCGCTGGCCCGCCGACTACACGCGGCATTGCAGCGTGGCGCGCCTCTGGAGCGAAATTGGCGAACAAGACAAAGGCCTCGCCATCGCGCTCGAAACCGCCAAGGGAACACCCGACGTCGGGTACCTGACCGCCGGCGATATTTGCCGCAATGCCGGGCGCACCTCAGACGCTCTCAAGTATTATCAAAAGACGCTCGATGCATCCGCGGGCGGCGTCGATCTCAAGCAGACCAAAGCCCGGGCCCAGGCCAGCATCGATGCGATCCGGTTGGTGGACGCGCTCGACATCAAACGGGTCCCCGACGGCGCTTATCGCGACAGCAGCATCGGCTACAATGGCCCCGTCGAAGTCGAGGTGAAAGTCAGCGGCGGAAAAATTGCCGACGTCAAAGTCGTCAAGCACGAGGAAAAGCAATATTACTCGTCCATTACCGACACCTGCCGCCAGATGATCCTCAAGAATGGCGCGAAAGGAGTCGATGCCACCAGTGGCGCGACCATCACCTCCGAGGCCATTTTGAACGCGGGCCTCAAAGCCGTTGCCAAAGCCCAAAAGTGATCGCGCCATGATCCGACTGAACATTTTCCTTCCGTTCTTTCGCAAGCGGAAGAAGACCGAGCCGCCACGCCGCTCGCCCGCGGGCGTTTTGGCTCCCCTCTTATCCGATCCCGAAACCGGCCGCAAAGGTCTCATTCGCCGAATGCTGAAGGGAATAGGCGAGACCTGGCTAAGCTCTCCGTGGCGCAGGGTGGTGCAGGCATCTTTTTTCCTCCTCTTCGTCCTGCTCTTTGTCTTCGTCGTCTGGCCTTATGGCGGGACAAACTACGCGCAGCATCGCGAGTCCAAAGAGATCATCGCCGCGGAACTCTTTCTCATCATCGATCCGCTCGTCAGTCTTTCCACAGCCATCGCCGCGAAGAGTTGGGTTTGGTCTCTCACCGCTGCCGCGGTCATCCTCGCGATTTGCCTGATCATTCCGAGAGGCTTTTGTGGGTATGTTTGTCCGTTGGGGACCGTCATCGATCTCTTCGATTGGGCCATCGGCCGCCGCATCCAGCGCTGGAAACTCAAGGACCAAAACCGCGGCTGGTGGGTGAATCTCAAATATTACCTCCTTGCTGGATGTCTCGTTTCATCCGTGTTCGGTCTCCTGCTCACCGGTTTCGTCGCGGCGATTCCTGTGATCACGCGCGCCTTCCTTTTTCTGGTCAAGCCGCTCGAGCTTGGATTCACCAAAGGCTGGTATCTGAACACCGGCTTCAATGCCGGTCATATCATTTCGGTCCTGCTCTTCCTGGTCATCCTCTTTCTCGGCGTGTTCCGGCGGCGCTTTTGGTGCCAGTACGTTTGCCCGAGTGGAGCGCTGTTTTCGCTCGGCAACTTCTTCCGCACGACGGAACGCAAGGTTGAGACCTCCTGTATTTCCTGCAACAAATGCGTCGAGGTCTGCCCCTTCGACGCCATCAAACCCGACTACAACACCCGCACCGCGGATTGCACTTTGTGCCAGACCTGTGGCGGTGTGTGTCCGACTCATTCCATCAAATTTGTCGACCGTTGGGACCATTTTAACCTCAAGCCTCTGGACGCCGACGTTGAGCGCCTGCCCTCACGCCGCGGCTTCCTCGCCGGAATGCTCGCCGGCGCAGGCCTGGCCGCAGTCGGCGTCCGATCGGGCTTCAGCGCCACGCCTCCAGTGAGGCCGCCCGGAAGCCTGCCCGAGGAGCAATTTCTCCAGGCGTGCATTCGTTGCGGCGAATGTTTTCAGGCCTGCCCGAATGATGTTCTTCAGCCGGCGGGGTTCGAACACGGCTTCAAAGGCCTTTGGACACCGCACGTCGTTGCGAATTGGGCGGGTTGCGAATCCACCTGCAACAACTGCGGCCAGGTCTGTCCTACTGGCGCCATTCGCGCGCTCCCGATCGAGGAAAAGCGCGTCGCCCGCATGGGGCTGGCAAAGGTCGAGTCCAATTGCCTGCCGCTCGCCGGACGCGAGGCGTGTCAACTCTGTGTCGATGAGTGCAACGCAGCGGGCTATCACGCCATCGAATTCATGCGCGTCCATCCCAAGCTGGACGACTCAGGCAATCCCATTGACGGCTCCGGTTTTTCCGCGCCTGTTGTCCTGGCGGACAAATGCGTCGGATGCGGACTCTGCCAGACCCGTTGTCATGTCATCAACGTAAAGACCAAAAAACTCATTTCCTCCGTCGCGATCGTTGTGGAAGCCGGTCCGGGAAAAGAAGACCGATTGAGCTCAGGCTCGTATCTTGCCTTGCGGGAACGCGAGCGGCAAACAAAGGCGCCAGCGCCGGCCGCAAGCGATTCCTACCTCCCTGATTTTCTCCGCGACAAATAGCGCGGATGGTTAACCCCGAAAACCGAAATTGGATTTACAAAAGGCAACGAAGAGAACGAAGGGGGAAGGACTTGAGCCCGTTTCGGCTCGGAGAGGTTTTTGCTCAACGGGCTTTCATATCGTTTCCTTTGGTGAACGCTTCATTCCTCATGGGTTAGGTTTCGCTGCCAGCAACTTTGCATAAGCGCCATTTTTCCACGAAGAGAGCGGTCCAATGAACATCGGGTCAGGGCTATCATCGAGGAGAGAGATAAACTCAACCGAGTGACCATCCGGGTCCCTAAAGTAAAGTTGCGCCGACGGCATCCAGCCAATGACTGAAGGCATCGTGGTTTTTTCGCCCACGAAGTTCTCACATGCGATGCCGCTCGCAGCCAATCGTTTGCCGGATGCCAGAAGCTCGGGCAATGAAACTGCGATAGCAAAATGGCACTTATGGAAGTCGTCCCCGCGCGTGGTGCCCGGCCCCCAAAGCCCGAGCATCGACCTTCGGTTGCTGCCAATCCACAGGAAGACAACATTACGCGTTGGATCACGATAGGCAAACTCCAGCGACACCACATCAACGTAAAATGCCTGCGACGCTTCGGTGCTCTGGACAGGCAAATGCGTTTCGTAAAGGTGCATAACTCATTAGTTCGAAGGTGTCATCTGATTCAGAATTCCCAACTAGCAGCGAGCGTCGTCACTTCGTCGTGCCGTTCGCGTTCTCCGCCTCCCGAATCAGTTTCTCCAAGGCCGAGTCGATCGTCTTCGCGCCAGGGTAGCCGATCCATTTGTGCCGGATGATTCCCTTGTGATCGAGGACGTAGTAGGTCGGTGTGCCGCGCGCACTCCATTGGGGGGCGATGATTCTGCGGTCCGCAAATGTACGCCAGTTCAACTTCTCCTTCTCCATCACGGCTTTGAGTTTCTTCGGTTCGTAAGCGAGACCGTGGACGCCGAGGAGGGCGAAAGGTCTCTCTGCCAGTTGTTTCACGAGCGACCGCTCGTGAGGCCAGTTGGCCCTTCAGGTGGGTCAGAACTCGGACCAGAAATAAAGCAGCACGACCTTGTCACGATAGTCGCTCAGCTTGAATGGCTGACCGTCCTGGTCAACCTCTTCGATCTCCGGCGCCTCCCTGCCAATCGCCAGGTGGCGAATCTCGAACAGGTCCGTTTTCGCCGTCTCCGCCACCGTGCCGTCGTAGGGCGTTTTCAGGTCGCCGTAATTTGTCAGAGCCCGGTCGTAAAGCGCCTCGGCTTCTTCCATAACCTTGAGTCGATCCTGACGTTGCAATGCTTGCAGGTAGTCCTTTCCGTAAAGGGTTTCGAAGCGCCTGGCTGCATCCGGTTGGTCCTTAAGCAACTCGACTTTCTCGAGGCGGTTACCGAGGAATTGGGCCAACCGCAGGCAGGCCAACCCTTTGACTTCCCGGTGCGGACTTTTCTCGAACACCGCGCGCAGAAATGTTTCGCACTCCTGACGCAAACAATAATGAATCCGGTTACACGCTTCACCGAGTTTGTCGCTGTTGATAAAGTCGCGCAGCATCAGGTTAATGGCCTTGGCTTGCGGGCTCTCCTGGCCCCAACCGGAATGCGACGTGTGATTGTTCAACCAGTATTCCTGCGAGACGACATGGACGAGAGCGTCCAGTGCCACTGGGGCTTTCGGATTATTCTGGATCCATTCCAGGAGTTGGGGCGGAAGCTTCTCGACACGCGCCACGACACGTTGGCGTCCTGCGTCGTTCGTTTCCTGCCAAAACATTGACGTCGCCGCAGAAAACTCCTTAAGAATGTCCTGATACTGTTGCGTGGCTGTGACCGTTTTTTTTCCGCCTTCCTGCGCGGCGGCCGTTGCACCGGTCCAGCGGAGCGCAATGAGGGCGAGGAGGAAGGCTATGTAGGGAAGCAGACGCCTCGCGGATGCGGTGAAACGCGGCGTCGGAACGGACCAAAATGCTTCTTTGTTCATCGATGATGCGCTTGCGGCCTGGTTCACGGATGAAGTGGACGCTCTTCGGGTCCGAATTACAATCTCCAAGAGGCCCGCACTCCGTGCGCGCCGTGGCACGCAGTAGGTAGGGCGAGTCTCCCGCTGAGCCGTGATCACAGCCGTTGGGCGTGCGAAAAGAACGGTGGACGCCTAGTTCCGATTGTGCCGGATGCTGTCGCCAATTTCTTCATCGCACCGTGATTCGAGCAAAATGACTGGAAGCGAAAGGCCAACATGTATACGTTCGTGCGCATACCAAACCAATCAATACATTCAATGAACGCCCCAACCGCCGCTGAAGGACTTGCAAAGCCGACAGCCGACATCGCTGTGTCGAACATGTTGCGCCTTGTGCGCCGCGTTCACATGTTCACCGGGCTCTTTCTCGCGCCGTGGATGCTGATGTACGCGTTAACGCAGCGATATTGAGATCATCTTTACTTCGGGCTATGAGACGACAAATTCCTGGCAAGGAGTGGCCGACCTCCGATGGCGGTAAGGACGCCTGTCCGTGTGCTGCATTCCCGGTTGGGCATATCCTGTCACTGCCAATTGTTGCGGCGCTGACGATTCACCTTTTCATCGGGACCACGACGGCATGGGCGGCAGAAACTGAAAACGCCAGGGGCTCGGGCCGTTCTGCCTACCCCGTAAGCACTGCCAGCCGACGCTTTATCGACCAGACCGGCAAGATCTATCTGTTAAAAACCATGTCGTCCTGGGCGATGTCGCAGAACTGTTCCGATGCCGAAATTACGCAGGCTCTGGAAGGCCTGAAAGCGCTGAGATTTAATGCGGTCACAGTATCTCCGTTTGGTGTCCATATGAATGACAGCTTTGGCGATCGATATAGGAACAAAGCAGGCCAGAACTTTTTTAGCGGTAAGCCGCACGCTTCATCCCTGGGACCGGCCTGGTCTTCGATGGACTGGGTGATGCGCGAGGCGACGCGGCTGGAGATGACTGTTGTCTTTTCGTTTTTCCTGAGCTGGAAAGACACCGGAACGGTGCCGGATCTGGTCGCCGCCGGAACTACGAATGGCTACAACTTTGGAAAAGCCGTCGCCACTCGATATGCCAGCTACTCAAATATCGTGTGGCATGTCATGGGTGATTACAAATGGCGCTACAACGAGGGACCCGCTCTGGCTCTCGATGCGATCTTCCATGGGATTCGAGATGCGGAAGGGTCCAGTCATCGTCTGATCATCGCTGAGCCAGCCAATGGTTCAACCTCCTTCGACCAATTCATATCGGCCGAAGGCGGGGATGGATATCAATGGTTCAAGCAAAGCGCTGACACGGTCTACCAATACGGCAGCAGCTCGGTTGAGCAGTTCGACAAGGTTTATAACCGGGCCGGCGCGGCAATGTATCCCGTGGTTGACATCGAACCTCCATACGTGAACGCACCACACTATAAGGATCAACAGAACCAGGAGTTACGCGAGCGGAACTACGCCACGTTCATCCGCGGCGGCGCTGGCATCAATTTCGGCCACGAAAAGTGGTGGCCGCATGGAGTGACCGGACTTTTTGACGGCGGCCCTGGCTGGCTCAACATCCTGAGCGAAGCGCCCCAATTGGACGCGAAATATGCCTGGATAATCCTGGATGCTTTCGTGACCGATCCCACCTGGATGCCCGATGCTGGAACTTTCCTCAAAAGCGGTCTGGGCAGCAGTGATGATCAGGCAGCCTCTGGTTATTCATCCAGCGCTGCGCTGGTTTACTTCCCGACGAGCCGACCCGTCATCCTTGATACAACGAAAATCGCGAGAGGCAGCAAAGTGCGGCTGCGATGGTACGATCCCACCAGCGGGGATTACACGGTGATCGCTTCGTCAGAGGCGAAAGCCTCTGACCGTTCACTATCCTATCCAGCAAAGCCCCATGCCGACGCTTTCAATGACTGGGTCCTGGTCGCAGAGGGACATTAGAAGCCGGCCGTAAGGCCAAAATCGCGATGCCTGAGTATGGCCACTTGAGAGGTGGTTCAGGCCGTCCTCGGCGGCCGATGCTGGCGGCCAGGTGAGCAAGCGCATGAACGATTGGCCCATCGGAAATCCCAAATGGTTGCGTCGCGGCTACGCGATGTTCGAACACCTCATTACCACCGCCAGGCATCCGGTTGTCCTCCTCGAAGGCAGCCGCGACGTGCCGGTGGATGTCCGGAAGCAGATGGAAGCGCTCGCCGCCCACCTGATGCAAACCTTCCCGAGGTTGGTCGCGCGCAGCGGCAATGCCGAAGGGTCAGACCAGGCCTGGGCGCGCGGTGTCAACGCGGTTGACCCGAAGCGACTCCAACTGGTGCTTCCGGTTCCAAACTACAAGTCGGCGGCGATCGAAAGCGGCAACGACGTTATGGCGCTGCAGGAGGCGCCGCCTTCCGACTACCGCGCCGCCCGAAGTCTGACTCGCGAACACTATGCTTACGGCGCCCGGCGCGGGCCGCACGTTTATGACCGGCTCCCGCGTTTCAAACAAACCTACCTGGATCGTGACGCCCTGAAAGTGCTGGGTACCACTGATTATTCCGGTCGGCGAATGAAAGCGACCGCGGCCTTGTTTTATATCAACCCAGCCAGGAAGAATGGCGGCGGCACCGGTCACACGTTGAGGCTTTGCGAAGCGGAAAAGGTCCCCTACTTTCTCGCCGAGGATTGGATGACGTGGCCAGTGTGACGAGCAAAGGACGCCCTCAGTTTTCCGCCAACAGAATCTGCTGAACTTCGGCATCCGTCGTTTGAGGAAAACTGCGGTAGTAACGGCCGACCGCATCAAAGTCGGGGTCAATCAGAAAGCACAGCACCCCGTCGGAGATTTTTCTAAGACGCTCCACCGCGCTTTCGGAAGCGACCGGCGCCGCGACGAAGACTTTGCTCGCGGCTTGTGCCTTCGCGGAGCGCGCGGCAACCTCGGTGGTCGCTCCGGTGGCCAGTCCGTCATCCACGATCAACACGCTCTTGCCCTTTAATCCCGGCCGGTTCGGTCGATGAAACTTCACACTGTATTCCGCAAGCCGTTTTCTCTCTTCGGCGATGACCTCTTCCAAATCGGCGGGATGAACCTCCGTTCGGCGTAAAACTTCCTCGTCCACCACCACGGTGCCGTCTTCGGCCATGGCGCCGACGGCAAACTCGCGGTGCCACGGATGGCCGATCTTGCGGACCACCAGCGCGTCGAGTGGACGCTTCAAAGCGTTGGCGACTTCTGCTGCGACAATGACGCCGCCGCGTGGCAGACCCAGCACCAGATCGGCCCCGAGGTTCTTCTCGAAGAGATAACGGCCCAGTTTCTGTCCGGCTTCCTGGCGGGAGGCAAAGGTCATAGGGCTTATTTACCGCTCACGCTGCTGCAGCTTACCACAGCCGTTCTGCGCGACATCAGAAATCGAACAGCCTCACCCGATTGTTCGACGGAACACGGCTGATCGGCAAACGGGCTTAGAATCATCCGGGAAACTTGTAATGGTCTGAACTGGTTCTTGAGACAAGCATACTGGCGCAGCTTGTCGGCAGTCCAATCGAATAGACTCGCGTGCGACCGATGGCACCAAAGAACAGTGGACCAACATTCTGAACTCAGGAGAACGACTCTATGGCAACGATGCACGAAGTGGATTACAAAGTTTACGGCGACGACATGCAGTTCGTCGAAATCGAACTCGACCCG
>Ga0075421_100010527_pt1 | contig 11429 bp, 9 predicted proteins | sample SoiMetdeltSBSDD5_FD_75292 | JGI IMG/M metagenome (GOLD analysis project Ga0075421, IMG submission 75292) | Bulk soil microbial communities from a Populus tree surrounding site in Tennessee, USA - Soil MetaG P. deltoides SBSDD5 | ecosystem: Environmental > Terrestrial > Soil > Tree plantation...
CGGATCGAGCGCACGTGATCGGCATGGAGTGGAAGCACCGGCGAGCGGAAGCCGGCCTCAGCCATCATCGTCGCTCGGGGATTGTCTTTCTCGACGCCGGCGTTGTGCGCGTCGATCTGTGATTGTGCCTCGGCGACCGTCGCGCCCGGTTTCAATCGCGCAATCATGTACGTGCCGCCGCCGCCGGAATGGCGCTCTTGCGGAGTCCGTTGCTGCAGCCTGGACGTGAACGGCAGGAAGATCCGCGCTTCCGAGGACAGGAAGCGGAAGTCAGGAGGCAGGACGCCGACGATCTTTCTGGGCGCTCCGTTCACGCGAATTTCCCGGCCGAGAACGTGCGGATCCGAATTGAGGCGCTGGCGCCAGTAGGCGTCGGTCACGATGGCCGCTCCGTGGTTCTCAACCGGCGTTATCGTCTCCGCCTCGTCGAAGGTGCGCCCCATTACCGGGCCGGTGCCAAGCGTCGTGAAAAAGTCCGGAGATATGCGCAGGACCTGTTCCTGCTGGGTCGAGCCGGTCTCGCCTACGACTTCGCTGCCATACCGAAAGATGGAAAGGCTCGAGAAGGCGGGGATATTGCCGCGCCGTTCGTAGTAATTCGTCAACGAGGAGCCGTCGCGCTCGACCCATGCTTTCGGGTAGGTGTTGAAGATCGCGACCAGCCGATCGGATTGCGGAAACGGAAGCGGGCGGAGCAGAATGGCATCAATCACCGCGAAAATCGCGAGGTTCGCTCCGAGGCAGATCGCAATCGTAGCCAGCGCCGTAACCGTGAACGCTGGAGCGTAGCGCAGTTGACGAAGGGCGAAGCGAAGATCGTTCATGCCGTCTCCGTCTGTATGGCGCTTCTGTGACACGTTGCGGGTTCGACGGCTGCCACAGACGTCCTACAATTCCGGTTGGACACGCCGTTCCATACCTCCGTTGCTTGGGCGGAGATCGAAGATTGAGTATAGATCGGTCTATCGTTGCGGGCCCCGAAGGCGCGATGGCAAGGTGTTGCGCCTCATCGCTGAGCGCCGAATCAGGACACTCGATGTTTCCGCGATTGGTAATGAGTTGTCGCCTAGTGTAGACCTATCCCCAAGACCGCACGGGAGCGCCGAGCCCTGGTCAGCCATTTGTGAGATAGCTTCTAGGTCGGTTTTCGCAAAAAGACGGAAGCCCGCTCTTTTTTGTGTCGTTTCCATTGAAACTGCTGGACAGCTTTTTGGCGCGAGGTCGGCTCGTATCACAGCGGCGGACTACGTCCTTCCAATGGGCGACGATTGATTGTACAAGCAAATCGGATCAGAAAAACACGCGCGCGTCCGACCGCGTCCTAATCACGCGACCTGGTGTGATTCTGCGGGCCGACAAAGTGCGTGATATATGACGAGCATGCGCGAAACATGTGTTCCCGAACAGCTTTCCGATCCCGAACTCATTGGCGAAGTGACGCGGCTCGCCGCGTTGGAGTGCAAAGCAACCGCCTCGCTCGTCGCCGCGCTCGCCGAGTTGGACGCGCGGCGTCTGTATCTCGGCCAAGGGTGTTCGTCGATGTTCACCTACTGCACGCAGGTGCTTCATCTTCGCCGAACACGCAGCGTTCAACCGCATCGAGGCGGCGCGCGTGGGTCGCCGTTTTCCGATCATCGTTCGAAGGCCCATCGGGAAGGTGTACCGAGACGGGGTTGCTGGAATTTCACCACATCATCCCATATGCCGACGGCGGTTCTACGACGACAGACAATATCGAATTGCGCTGTGCCGCTCACAATCGGTACGAGGCAGAGCAGTGGTTTCAGTTGTTTGTTCGAGAGAGCCCGTCGCCTTGCGCGAGTTGGGCGAGGAGTGCGGACCGACCCGGCCCCTAGCAGCCCATGATGAAATCGTGACGCTACTCGAGGACCAACTCGAACTCGATCTCGTCTTCAATTGGACGTCCCCCCACGCCAACAAGAGAAATTTCGGGCTTCAGCTTGCGTGACTCGGCAATCGCCCCACGATGAACCGCGGCGAGACGCATACCCCAGCGTGCATAGAATGCAATTGCCGGTTCATTATCGTTGGTTGTAATGAGCCATAGTCTTCGGCACCGTAGGTCGCGCGCGCGCTGCCGCGCCGACGCCAGAAGATGAGAGCCGAGTCCACGTCCGGCGATCGCGGCGTGAAGCGAGACCACCTCAAGTTCGCCATTCATCACGCAGTACGTGAGCACCGCACTGGGCTTCCCGCGGTAGAGAGCAATGAACCCTGGGAGATCATCCGCCTGATGCACGACGTTGCGAGACACGACTTTTGTTGCCCCGAAGTGTTCTTTCAAGAAGGACCGGACCCAGTCGCGGTCAGACGGCTCGATCTCACGGGTGGCGATCTCTGTGCTTTCCATCTAGCGGTCCGAAAAGTCTGAATTACGGATCGACACGATCGATCTTACGTACTACACTGTCGCCGACGACTGCTACGGCGATCTGGACGCGTAAGCCAGTGCGTCCGCTTCGCTCATTTTCGGATCAAGCGCGTACGTCTCGCCGGCTCGGATCGTTGGCTCGATGATTGACCAGATGGCGGCAGTGTCTTCTGGACGGGAAGGGCGGATCAGCATCGCTAAGGCCGCGTCAGAGCGAACAACGAGATGTCGTGCGTTGTGCGCCCCTCGAGCGCGAGGTCCGCGAGAATCTCTCCGACGACGCTACAGAACTTGTAACCATGGCCTGAGAATCCGCCGGCGACGACGACGCGAGGGTGATCGGATAGCGTGTCGATGATGAAGTGCTCGTCGCTCGTATTCGTGAAGAGACAAGTCTTGATCAACGTCGTGGGGCCGTCGGCATCTGGAAAGTAGCGCGCGACCGCCTGGCGAAGCACCAATTCGTCTTCGGGGTGGCACGTCCGGTCAACATGATCAGGATCGACAACCTGGCGCAGGTGGTGGTACCGACCGATCTTGAAGCCGAGCTCACCAAAAACCGGGAAACCGTAGAAACTGCCATCATCGCCGTGGAGATAGAACACCGGGAACCGCTCGGGCATGAACAACTCGCGACGTCCCGGCGTCAGCCACATTACGACCTGTCGCTCCACACTTAAGAGCGGCTGTAACGCTCGAACGATTTTGCCCGCCCACGGTCCGGCAGTTACGACGAGCCGACGAGTCATGTAGGTGGTGCGGTCGGTCCGAATCGATACATGATCGTCTATCAATTTCCACTCGACGACGCGCTCGTTCGCGTGCACGGTAGCCCCAAGCTGCACAGCTGCGGTGACATGGGCGGTGATGCAACATTCCGAAAGCAAAAATCCACCGTCGGGTTGAAACACTGCAACGAGGTTGTTTGGCAGGCGATATCCAGGGAATCGCTGACGCAGTGCTGAACTATCGAACGTCTCGTGGGGAAGTCCGAACTGCCTGCACGCATCAAGCGCGCCGCGGATCGGACGGCTGTCCGGCGGACCAGCGTCGACACTGCCGGTTGTTACGAGCAGTTTTTCTCCGGCAAGCCGTTCGAGCTCGCGCCACAGCTCGTAGGCACGGCGGAGGAGTGGAACGTACGCCGGATGTTCCCAGTAGGCCAGACGGATGATGCGGGTCAGTCCGTGCGATGAGCCCCATTCGTGCGGGATTTCAAACTGCTCGAGTCCGAGGACTCTTGCTTCTCGCCGGGCAAGGTGAAGCAAGGCTGCGCTTCCCATGCCGCCGACGCCGAGCACGATCGCGTCGTACAGACGTTCAGATGATGTGATGCTCATCGAGACTCGACGAAACGAAAAGTCGCATTCGATCCCATCATCATGGAGTTCGAAAAAGCATGAGGCGCAGGAGAGACTCTATCCATGACGAAGCATCTTACCGGTGCGCGGCCAATTACCGTCTCCATCCTCGACGACTACTTCGACACGCTACATACGCTGCCTTGCTTCGCCAAACTGGCACCGTTCGACGTCACGACCTGGAACGACCACGTCCAGGACGTGGATGCTCTCGCCGAGCGGTTGAAAGAGACCGAGGTGCTGGTTCTGATTCGTGAACGGACGAAGATCCAGGCGCCCCTCCTGGTACGGCTGCCGAAACTGCGGCTTATCAGCCAGCGCAGCGTCTATCCGCACATTGATATCGACGCCTGCACACGACAGGGTGTGATCGTCTCGTCGAACCTGCACGCGGATACCCCGTCGTATGCGACTGCCGAGTTGACCTGGGCGCTCGTCCTCGCGGCAATGCGACAGGTTCCGGCGCAGGTCGCGTCGCTCCAGCGGGGAGCGTGGCAAATGGGTGTTGGCACGACGCTGCGCGGAAAAAGACTCGGGATCTACGGCTATGGGCGAATCGGGAAAGTGGTAGCTGTCTATGGCAAAGCGTTCGGCATGAACGTCTCCGTGTGGGCGCGTGAGGCAGCGCGTGCACGGGCGCGAGACGATGGATATGAGATCGCTCAGAGCAAAGAGGCATTGCTGAGCGAGTGCGACGTCGTCTCTCTGCACATGCGATTAGTGGAAGCGACTCGTGGAATCGTGACGGCCGCGGACCTCGCGCGGATGAAACCTACCGCGCTGCTGGTCAACACGAGTCGCGCCGAACTCATTGCGCCCGGCGCTCTGGTGGAGGCGCTGCGAGCGGGCCGCCCCGGCATGGCCGCCGTGGATGTCTACGAAGAGGAGCCGCTGACCGATCCGAACCATCCACTACTCGCGATGCCCAACGTCGTCTGCACACCGCATATCGGATACGTCACGCGCGACGAATATGACCTGCAGTTCTCGGATATCTTCGATCAGATTCTTGCCTACGCCGCGGGTCGCCCAATAAACGTGGTCAATCCCGAAGCGCTAGCACGGGTGAGCCGCGCATGACGACACGGTGATCCGACCAAGATCAGCGCCCGTACGAGTACCGTTCGTACTTCGGCTCGTTCGGCAGCGCGATCGGTTGCAGAAACTTCCAGACCTCTTGGTTGATCGCGCCGGCGCGGATGTAATAGTTGTGCGTGTGAGCGGCGAGCTCGGTCAGCTGCGGATGGAATCCGTGTGCCTTCAGGGCGTCGCGCGTCGCACGGACAACTGGCAGCGGAAAGAGCGCATCGTCTGTGCCGATCCACATCGCAATCGGTGTTTTGCGCGCGGCCCGATCGATCATCGGATAGCTAGACTCTGGCAACATACCGGCGTGCACGGCGACAGCCGCGAAATACTCCGACTCGAGCAAGGCCATCACGAGTCCGTGGCCCGCGCCCGCGGAGTGACCGAAGATGTAGACGCGCTGGCGATCGACATCAATCTGGTTCGCGATCAGCTCGACGAGGTCGTAAAGAAACTCCGGTCCATCTTCCGGCACTCGCCATCCTTGAGGAGTCATCGCGTCCGGCGCGACCAGCACGATGCCTTCCTTCTTGGCAAGCGGCGTCCATGGATCGAGAAGCGATTTGCCGTCGCGGCCCGAGCCGTGTAGCAGCACGATCAGCGGCGGTGATCCGGCTTTCTTCGCTGACTCAGGGACGAGCAAATAGTAAGTTCGCGTTCGGCCGCCCGAGCCGAACGTTTCTTTTGTCGCCTTGTCGGCGGCCGATGCAGAAAGCGGCAAAAGCAGCGCGAGACAGCACGTGACGAGGGGAACTTGTCGCGCGGAAGCGCAACCGCGAACACCAGTGCGAGCGCGAAGGCGGAGCATGCGGCGGAATATACATCCAAACCGCCGTCGTGCGTGCGCACGTTGACGAACCCTGACGGCCGATGCATCCTCAAGTCCGTCCGTGAACGCGACCTTTACTGACTTGTTCGACACGCTGCCGGCGGTCACCGCTTCCGCGCCAGGGCGCGTCAACCTCATCGGAGAACACACCGACTATAACGACGGGTTCGTCCTTCCGGCGGCGCTTCCGCTCGGGACGAGCGTCGAACTCGCTGCCCGAGCGGACGTGACGGTCCGCGTCTGGAGCAGGGAATTTCATCAGGAAGAGCCGCAGACCTTTTCTCTCGATGGAATTACGCATGCGCACGACTGGACCGACTACGTGCGCGGCATGGCGTGGGTACTCGTCAAGAGCGGCTTGAAGCAGGGATTTGATGCGCGCATCGCGTCTGAGATTCCGGTCGGGAGCGGACTCTCCTCGAGCGCTGCATTGCTCATCGCGGTCGGCCGCGCGTTGCGTGCCGCAGCAGGCCTCGCAATCGACGATCTGCAGCTGGCACAGCTGGCGCGTAAGGCGGAGACGGATTTCGTGGGTGCGCCGGTCGGAATCATGGACCAGATGGCTTGCAGTCTCGCCGACGAATCGAGCGCGCTGTTCATCGATACCCGATCGCTGCGCTACGAGCGTGTGGCGCTTCCTCGAACGGGCGCGCTCCTTGTCATCGACTCCGGCGTCAGGCACAGCCACGTGATCGGCGAGTACCGGACGCGGCGAGAGGAATGTGCACGAGCGGCAGCGGCCCTCGGGGTCAAGAGCCTGCGCGAGGTCGGCGAAGCGGACTTGACTGCTCTTGCCTCTCTTCCCGAGCCGCTGAATCGACGCGCGCGCCATGTCGTCACGGAAAACGCACGAGTCCTCGCGACCGTTGCGGCGCTTCGCACCGGAGATCTGATCGAAGTCGGACGATTGTTTGATGCATCGCACGCGTCGATGCGCGACGACTTTCAGGTGTCGACTCCGGCGGTTGATGCGCTCGTCGCGGCCGCGAAATCGGTACGCGGTGTGTACGGTGCCAGACTCACCGGCGGCGGATTCGGCGGCGCGATCGTCGCGCTGACGGAGGCCGGGCGTGGAAATGAGATCGGCGACGCCGTCGTCAATCGTCACAACAGACAATTGCCGCATCCGGCTACGGTCATTGTTCCCGCGCGCGCGCCTCGTCGATGACTTCGAACACGTAGCCGTTGATCGGTTCGCGAAAGAAAAAGCGTTCGAATGGCGTCGGGCGAAGCGGTGGGAACATCTCCGCCCCTTCTGATTCGAGCCGTCGCTTCAGCGCGTCGAATTCGGCAAGCGGATAGAACACCGCGACGTGCCGTCCGAACTCGTTTTCAAACGGTGACACGCTGAAACCTTCGACGTAGAAGACGTGCATTTCCTGACCGCGACCCAGATCGAGCCAAACCAGTTCGACGGGAGAGTTGGTCGGCACCGGAAGCCGCCCGTAGCCAAGCGTCCGCTCGAAAAACGAGGCGGTCCTTTCGACGTCGCGGGTTGGCAAGGTCAGGTGGCCAAGGGGCATGGTTCACTTGATCGTATACTCGTAGCCACGGACGGACCATGACATACGCGTATCGAATCGCACTTGCCGCCGTCATCATCCTGGCTGGCGCCGGCTGTTCGAAGGGGGACAAAGCGGAGGCACACAGCCGCGACGGCGCGGCGAAAGCCGTCCAGGCCGAGCCGGTGCGTGAGACTTCCGTCCGTCGCGCGGTCGATGTCGTCGGCACCCTCGCGGCCGTCGATGAGGTGACCATCTCGTCGGAAGCCGACGGGAAGGTCGCGAAGATTCTCGCCGACCTGGGCGATCGCGTGACCACCGGCCAGGTGCTGGTGCAACTCGACAACGAAAAACAGCAATACACCTATGCGCAGCAGCAGGCCGCGCTGGCACGAACCCTCGCGCAATACGGCGCGCCCGATTCCGAGCATCTTCCCGAACTCGAGGACACCCCGGACGCCCGCCGGGCAAACGCCGATCTCGTGCAAGCGACGCAGGCGTACGACCGCGCGACCGAGTTGTTCAAGCGCAATCTGATTTCGCAGCAGGCGCTCGACGATGCGAAGGCGGCCTTGCAATCGAAGCGCGCGATCTACAACTCGGCGATCCAGAACGCAAAGAATCTCCGCGCGAGCATCCAGGCTTCCGAAGCGACGATGAAACTCGCCGGCCGCCAACTGCGCGACACGGAGATTCGCGCGCCGTTCGATGGGTTCGTACAAAAGCGACTTGTCAACATGGGCGAGCTGGTCAAGACGCAGATGCCGGTAATGGCGATCGTCCGTCTTGATCCATTGAAGGTCACCGCCGAGATTCCCGAAAAGATGGCTCCATGGATTCACCCCGGTCAGGACGTCGATCTCAAAGTCGACGCTTACCAGGATCGGACATTTACCGGAAAAGTGTCGCGCATCAGCCCCGCCGTCAACACCTCGACGCGGGCGTTTCCCTTCGAGGCGCTAGTCCCCAACACGGATGCGGTGCTGAAGCCGGGCACCTTCGCGCGCGTGCACATCGAGAGCGGCAAGGTCGATTCGGTGCTGACGGTGCCGTACGCGGCGCTTCAATATCGCTATGGCGTCAATCGCGTGTTCGTGGTGAACGGCGACAAGCTCGCCATTCGCGAACTGTCAGTTGGTGAACGCGTCGGCGACCGGATTGAAGTGATGAGCGGCGTGAAAGCGGGGGAGCGCGTCGCGATCACCGACGTGGATTCACTGAGCGACGGCACCCCGGTCAGCGTCAGCAAGTAGCGATTCGGTCGATCTCACTTTCCAACAATCCGGCTAATTCCGCTCGCCAGCTCTTTACGCTCGGCCGGATCAGTCGTACGTCCGAGGCGATCGGTCAGCGTCTTCAGCGCGTCCTGCGTTCCGATGGCCGCGATTCGACGGACAGTAAACGCGAACAGCTGCGGCAGCTTCGTCGTCGCCGCCAGGGCGAGCGCGCGCGGCATGTCGAGTTCGACGACCGGCTCGGTCGCGTACCACACCATCAGCGGCTGATTGTGATCGGTCGCGTCTTCACCGTGCGACATCAAGGCGTTTAAAACGTCCCACCGTTTCCCCACCGGAGTTCGTTGAAGCGCGCTCGCCAGATACAGCCGGACCAACGGCGACGGTTCGTCGCGCGCCATTTTTGCGAACTGCCGGATGGTGCTGTCCGACGGCCGATTGCCTTCCACCAGCAGATAGGCGGCCCAGCTTCGAACATACTCGCTGTCGTGTCCCAGCAGATCCTGTAGGTCGCGCTCGGTCAGTCCGTGAGTCACATGAAGTGCCCACAGGGCGCGCAACTTTCGTGTGATATCCGGGTTTTCGCGAAGAATGCGTTTGAGCCTGTCGTGCACCTTCGGATCAGGACCGCGCTCCTGCAGGATGCGCCGCGCATGGCGGACGTACCAGTCGTTCGGCTGAAGCTGCTGGTCGACCAGTTGGTCAGAGGTCATTTTCTGCAGATCGACCTGGACCCATTTGTCGTGGTCGTTGCGAATCTTGAAGATTCGGCCGAGCGTCTTCTCGTGCACGTCCGGGTTGCTGCTGTGGCACTGGTTCTTGTCGTACCAGTCGATCGCATAGACCGATCCGTCAGGGCCGTATCGGAAGTTCAGCATCTGACTCCAGGCATCGTTCGTCTTCAGGAAGTCCGGCCCGTGCGTTGCCGTGTAGCCGGAGCCCTCGCGCTGCAACCAATCCGTGTTGGCGCGCGCCCCGTGAATGTTGTTCATCAGGATCGCGTCGCGGTACTCCTTCGGCCAGCTGTCTCCACCGAGATAGATCATCGCGCCGGCGTGCGCGTGTCCTCCACCCGCGGCGTCGGACCGGCTGTTGCCGGCATGCGGCCCTTTTTTTCCAACCCAGTGGACGTGATCGGCAATCGTCTTGATGTCGTCGTAGATATTCGGATTGAAGTGCTGGCCGGCCTGGCGCTTGTATCGTCCACCCTGAATGACCTGGTAGAGATGCTCGATGACGCAGGCGGTGACGAAGGCCTGACCGTAGTCATTGAAGTCGAGCCCCCACGGATTGCTCGTGCCTTCGGCGAACACTTCAAACGCACGGGTGACGGGATGGAAACGCCAGACGCCGGCGTTCAGTTTTATCCGCTCCGAGTCGGGAGCGCCGGGTTTGCCGACGTTCGAATTCGTAAAGACCCCATGCGTTCCATAGAGCCACCCGTCCGGTCCCCAGGTGAACGTGTTGAGCGTCTCGTGAGTGTCTTCGTACCCCCACCCGTCGAGCAACACCTGCGGTGGCCCCGCGGGCGTATCAGTGCCCGCGGCAATTGGAATGAACAGCAGATATGGCGCCGCGCCAACCCACACACCGCCGAATCCGACCTCGATTCCGCTGACCAGATTGAGGTGCTCGGTGAACACTTTCCGGCTGTCGAGGCGTCCGTCACCGTCGGTGTCCTCGAGAATCAGGATCCGATCTCGGCCCTCGCCTTCAGACGCTCGCACTGGATACGTGTGTGATTCGACAACCCACAGTCGTCCGCGATCGTCGAGCGTGAACGCGATTGGCTTGACGATGTCGGGCTCGGAGGCGGCGAGCTGAACCGAGAAACCGGGCGGAACGGTCATCGCTTTCGCCGCCTCTGCGCCCGAGAGTCCGGCGTACGGCAGGACATCCATCGGCGGCATCGTGCTGACGTCGGCGGGCACCAGTTCGTTGGCAAAGAATGGCCGCGAGTCAAAAAAGCGGAAGTCGTCGTAGTTGATGTGCGCCCAGGCACTCTCGCGCAAATATGCGGCCGTCGGCGCGCCGGTTTCCTCGTCGACAAGACGGATGAAGATGTTCTTTCCGGCGTACGCTCTCAGGTCGACAATGGCGGGCCGAAAGGCGGCCTGGTCAGCGCCCGAGATCGTGTAGATGACGGTGTTTTCTTCAGCGAGCACCAGCTCGACGCGCGTGCTCGCAAAAGTGCCACCCGATACGAGAAAACTCGCATACGGATGCGTGACGTGAAAGGGAGTTGAAGACAGCGTGCCGCGGCGCGAATTTCCCGCGATGCCGCTGCTGACCCAGTAGGCGCCGGCGACGCGCTGATCCTTGCGTTGCAGATCTTCTTTCACCAGCGCGAACGCATCGCCCGTCGCCCTCCAGTTGTCGAGCGTGCCGGTCTCGAAATCGAGATTCAGCGGTCGCCCGTTCTCCGACGGGACGATGCCCGCCGACTGAACAGGCTGCCGATCGGAGACTTCGAGGCGTCCTTCCATGCCTGCCGCCCGATGGCCGGGAACCGAACAGAAATAGGTATCGCTTTCCTTCGCTTTGAACGTGACGCTCGACGTGGCACCCTTGTCGAGAATCTGCGCGCTCCGCACGTTGTGTTTTTCCAGCGCCACGTCATGGACCATGAGTTCGCCGTTGACGATATTGATCCGCACGTTCTCGCCGGTCTTCGCCCACAGCACGGGATTGCGAACGCCGTCGATCTCGCCGCCGACGCCGCGGTATCCGAGCATGTTTGATTCGAGCGTGTATTCGCGGTCGATGACTGGTGTCTGCGCATGACCGGAAAGAACGAGCAGCAGAATCGTGGCGCTCAGGGACAAGGGAAAGCGCCTGCGGCCCGAGCGAGGCGCTGGAAGGAAGCGCCGCGTAGCGGCGCCGCCGAGCGAGAGCGCGTGGGGGTGGGGCCCCACGCGCTGTGAAAAAAGACGTTTCATTTGCGGCCGGGATAATAGCACCACCGTGGTGTAATTGCGGCAGGGACATGGGTCAACGGATCAACCGTCACGCGTTACTGCTTGT
>Ga0075421_100010528_pt1 | contig 11429 bp, 4 predicted proteins | sample SoiMetdeltSBSDD5_FD_75292 | JGI IMG/M metagenome (GOLD analysis project Ga0075421, IMG submission 75292) | Bulk soil microbial communities from a Populus tree surrounding site in Tennessee, USA - Soil MetaG P. deltoides SBSDD5 | ecosystem: Environmental > Terrestrial > Soil > Tree plantation...
ACCAATATGCGTAGGGTTTATCAATCATTGCTCATCGTGCTTTGCGCGGCGCGACTGGTCGCTGCAGCTGAAAACACTCCTATCGCCGACGCCGCCGAACAAGGCAACAAAGAGCGGGTTCGCATGCTGATTCTGCAGAAGGCAGATGTGAATGCCGCACATGCCGACGGCATGACAGGATTGCACTGGGCGGCCATGCGTGATGACGCGGCGATCGCACAGCTATTGATCGACGCCAAAGCCAATCTCAACCCGACGAGCAGACTGAATGCTTACACACCGCTTTATCTCGCTGCGAAACATGGCAGTGCTTCGGTTGCGGATGCACTTCTGAAAGCGGGTGCCGATCCCAATATGGCCACCTCGACAGGCGCCACGGTGCTGATGGCAGCGGCCGGCGCCGGCTCCACGCGAATTGTCGAAGCGCTAATCGCTCGGGAAGTTGATGTCAACACGACGGAAGATGTGCGTGGACAGACGGCGCTTATGTTCGCGGCTGCCGCAAATCGAGGCGACGTTATCCGACTGCTAATCAAGCATGGCGCTAAGGTGGAACTCGCATCAAAGGCGCTCGATCCCGGCTGTGGTTCGGTTTTCACCAGATCAGGCTGTCCGGATAGCGCCGACACGAAGTCTGTTTACGACAAACCCGGCGACACCAAATTGAATGAATTGATCGAACCCAAGCCTGCAAAGACGGAAAAGGAAAATGAGGCGGGCGAGTCGAAAGATGACGCAGCGGCTGCGGCAGAAGATCCATTGAAGGCGCGCATTGCGGAGCTCCGCACGGAAGTCGGTAAGCTGGCGTCAATGATTGATCAACTCGAGAAAAGGCTGTCGCCGGAACAGCCCAAGCGCCGCACTGCTACGGTGATCGGCGGCAATACGGCTCTGTTACTTGCCGCTCGCGAGGGACACGCGGACGCGGTGCGCGCTCTGGTCGAAGGTGGTGCCGACATAAACAACGTCGGCACCGGCGAAAAGATGAGCCCTCTGGTCATGGCTATCGTAAACGGCCGCTTCGATCTCGCGAGATACTTCCTGGAACGCAACGCGGATCCAAATCTCGCCAATATCCAAGGTCTCACTGCTCTTTACGCGGTCCTCGATATGCAATGGGCGCCATATTCGTGGCGTCCGCAACCGATCGCTTCGCAAGAACAGACGAGACACCTTGAGTTGATCCAGATGTTGCTTGAACGAGGCGCCAACCCCAATGCGCGGTTGATGAAGCGCGTGTGGTTCCGAGCGCTGCCGAACGATTCGACGTGGGTGGATCCGGTCGGGGGCACGCCGTTCTGGAGGGCCGCACAGGCGGTCGATGTTCCGGCGATGCGATTACTGATCAAAGGTGGAGCCGATCCGAAACTGCCGACATTCGAAGGTGTGACTCCGCTGATGGTCGCGTCGGGTCTCGGCTGGGCGACGAACTTCAGCCGTAACGCGCCGGATGCGTGGATGGAAGCCGTGAAGTATTGTGTTGAGCTCGGCCTCGATGTGAATGCGAAGAGCCAGAAGGGCTATACGGCTTTGCATGGGATGGCGTTCCTTGGCAACAACGACCTGATCACATTCCTCGTTAACAAAGGCGCCGATGCCACGGTCGTCGCCAAAGACAAGAACACGGTGATCGACATGGCGAACGGCCCCTTCCCTCATTCCATCGTTCACCCGGAAACCATCGCATTGCTCGAGAAACTCGGCGCGAAGAATTCCAACAACTGCCGCGCCGACACCTGCCTCATCGTTACGAAGAAGAACAATTAACTTGAACCGGTAGCGTAGGCGAATAGGCATTGCCTATTCGCCTATCTACCAGCTATCCGCATTTGCAGGTTGCGCCGCGGTTGCCTGCGCTACTAAACTACGCGCAACCAATCGAGTTTAAAACTCAAGAAGGAAGCGCGCGTATGTCGTGTCCGACAAAAATGTGCTTTCGCTTTTCCCCACACAGAGGCAAATCCTATGAAGCGGCTTGGTGTCAGCTTGCTCGTGATTGTCGTGTCGATGGGAACTGCGGCGTTACTCATGATGCCTCGCGGCATCGGGGGCCAAACATCTAAAGCCCGCCCGGGGCTGCCCATTGATGCAATAGCGCAGACCGTCTGGATCGAAGAGTTCGATATCTCGCCAGACGGAACCACTCTCGCCTTCAAGTCCGCTGAGGCAGGTACCTACGACATCTGGACGATTCCTGTCGCCGGTGGACCAGCAAAGCAGGTAACAAAATTGCCCGGCCGTGAAATGAAACCGCGGTACAGCCCTGACGGCCGCTGGATCGCGTTCGAAGCGGACGTCGGCGGCGTCATGATTCATGACCTGTACATCGTCCCATCTCAAGGCGGTGATCCCATCCGACTTACGGATAATCCGCTGCACGATGCAAACGTGATGTGGTCGCCGGATAGCCGGAAGATTTACTTCACGACACAGATGTTCTGGGATAACTCGTTCGCCGAAATCGATGTTGCGACAAAGCAGGTGAAGCGTATCGGCCCGTCAGGTGGCAATCCCCGCCTTTCACCCGACGGCACGATGATCGTCTTCATGCGCAACACAAAGCCGGATGACGACGACCAGAGCAATAACGACATCTACGTCATGAACGTCACCGGCGGCGAGCCGCGGCTGCTGACCCCCGACATGTTGAACGCGCTCGACACGGCACCGGCATGGTCGCCCGACAGCAAGACGATTGCTTTCATTTCCGATCGCAGTGGCTACAACAATCTCGGCCTGATCGATGTGGCAAGCGGTCAGACGAAGATGCTGCTTACCGAACCCATCGAACACAGCGAGCCTCGCTGGTCGCCCGACGGCAAATGGATTTCGTTTACGAAGAACCTAGGCTACCAGTATCACATTTTCAAAATCGCGGCCGACGGCAGCCAGACCACACAACTGACGGAACGAGGTGGTGTGAACGGTGGATCGTCCGCCACCGGCCAGACGCGGGGAATGCATCTGTGGAGCCCGAAAGGCGACCAGATTCTCTACTACCATTCCGATCCGACGATGACTGGCGACATCTGGACGATGCCTGCTAACGGCGGAGGTTCCCGCCAGATCACCAACCATCAACACGCCGCGCTGCGTGATCCGAGCGCTTTCGTGTGGCCTGAACTGATGGAGTACAAAAGCTTCGATGGATTGACTGTCGCCGGACTGGTATACAAGCCGAAAGGCAGCAAAGCCGGCGACAAACTGCCGGCCCTGTTTTTCTTCAGGGCGAATTCCAACGGTCAGCATCCCGTGCAGTGGCATCCCTACATTCAGTACTTCGTAAGCCGCGGCTATCTGGTGTTTGCGCCAAACTTCCGTGGCAGCACAGGACGCGGCAAAGCGTATCGCCAGGCGGTGTTCACGCGCGGCGGTGAGGACGATCTGCACGATGCGTTCATCGGAATGGACATGCTTGCAGCCGACGGCTGGGTCGATCCGAAGCGCGTAGGCGTTTTCGGCGGCTCCACCGGCGGCTTCTTCACGACGGCGGCAATTACTAAAGATCCGGCTCGCTTCAAAGCTGCCGTTTGCTGGTATGGCGACACGGATCTGGTAACGATGTCGTCATACGACAACCTCGAAGGCTGGAACAAATTCATCACGGGTAAGACACCCATGGAAAACCCCCACAACTACTACAACCGCTCGCTCGTGTTTAACGCGGCTCGCGTGAAGGTGCCGCTGCTGCAGCTCGACGCTCAAGGTGACCAGGGGGGACGTTTCCAACAGATCGAGGAATACAACGTTCAAGCCCAGATCCACGGTAATTGGCACGACTGGGTCGTTTACGGCAAAGAGCCTCACGGCTGGTATCACTGGCGACCCGACAGTGTCCAGAAGTCACTGACCCTTATGAGCCAGATGTTCGACACTTTTATTCTCGGTGAGAAATACGACGTAAAGGCGCTTGCGGCTCAGCAGCGACAAGGTATCAAGGTCGCGCGCAATCCCAGTGTCGATCTATGGAATTCACTAACTAACGGAAAACCGTAACAGGAGTAGGAGAATGAAGAGAATAATCTGCTACGTTTTCTTAGCCACTTTAATGGCTGTGACCTTAGACCAGGTGGGATGGTCGCAAGGCACGACTTCACTCAGCGGAACGGTGACGGACAAGTCCGGCGCGGTTATCCCTGGCGTCGAAGTGACTGCGACAAACCTCGCAACCAATGCAACACGCGCAAACCTCAGCAATGAAACCGGTCGGTATGTGTTTCCGCAAATGCCGCCTGGAACTTACAAAATCGAATTCAAGATGGAAGGCTTCAGCACGGTCGTTCGCGACAATGTTGTTCTGCCGATCGGCACCCCCCAGGTTCTTTCTATCAGCCTCGAAGTGGGAACGATCGCTCAGAACATTCTCGTCGAAGGCGGTGCGGTACCTGTAAATACGATCGACGCGAGTGAAGGCACTCCGTTCACTGAATTGCAGGTGAAACAGCTTCCGTTGGAAGCACGCAATCCCAGTCAGCTGCTCAGCCTTCAGGCCGGCGTTATCTGGGCCGGTGAAGGTTTGTCCGATCAGCGTCAAGGGTCGGTCTTCGGCTCGCGACCCAATCAAGGCAACATCACGTTGGACGGCGCAGACGTGAACGATCAGGTCAACCAGACCGCGATGCAAAGCGTACTTCCGATTCCTCTCGACTCCGTACAGGAGTTTCGCGTCACCACGACCAATGGCGGCGCGCAATACGGCCGGTCGAGCGGTGCTCAGGTTGAACTGGTGACGAAGAGCGGTGGCAATACCTGGCACGGTTCGGCGTACGAGTTCAACCGCAACGAGAAATTCGCCAGTAATGGTTTCTTCGAGAACCGGCTCGGCATTCCGAAGGCTGCGCTTAAACGCAATATTTTCGGCGCCTCCGCGGGCGGACCGCTAAAAAAGAATCGGTTGTTCTTCTTTGGCAATTGGGAAAGCCGGCGTGACTCCACCGCGACGCCTCAGACCCGCGTCGTGCCTTCCGATTCTTTACGGGACGGCGTCCTGTTGTATCCCTGCGATACGCCCAGTCAATGTCCTGGAGGCTCAGTACAGGGATTGACGACGACCCATACGGTCCGCGCCGGCTGGTATGGCGTGACGCCGGCGCAGGTGCGAGACATCATCGATCCTTGCGGCAGCACGACTTGTATTGACCCGTTAGGCAGAGCAATAACTCCCGGACCCAACGCGGCATTGATTGCGTTGCTTAAAGGCTATCCACGCGGAAACGATCCGACACTCGGATCGATTCTCGGAATCGACAACGGGTTCAACTCGATCGGTTATCGGTTTAACGCGCCGATCAAAGTGAACAACAACGACTACGTTGCGCGACTCGATTTCAACGTCGATCCCAACGGTAAACACACGGTGTACTGGCGCGGCAGCCTGGCTGACGACTGGCAGATCAATACTCCGGCACAATTCCCCAATGATCCACTCACCGGCGAGCCCACGACGGCAACGTCGATCCGGCTGAACAACAGCAAGGGAATGGCCGCAAGCTATACAGCTCTGGTGACGCCGATGCTGATCAACACATTCCGCTACGGATTTACGCGGCAAGGCATCGACAACGGTGGCGTCGGAGGAGCCGCATTTACGCTTCGCGGTCTCGACTCCTTCCGCAACTTTTCCGGTTCGGCGCGCGCCAGCAAGCGAACGGTGCCGACCCATTCGTTCCAGGACGACATGACCTGGAACAAGGGTGCGCATACGCTCCAGTACGGGTTCAGCGTGCGGCACATCACCAACAATCGTTCGAGCGAGTCTCCGTCGTTCCAGTCATTCGGCGCGAACAACAACTGGCAGGACGGACTCGGCAGAAACTGCATTTTACCGGGGACCAGTGCTTTGACCTGTCCGAACGCTTCCAGAATTAACGCGCTGCCAAGGATCTCCGGCGGCGCCTTCAATCCGTACGCGCGGGCTGCAGTGGACCTTCTGGGTCTCTACAGCAACGCGTCGGCAACCGCTCAGTTCGATCTGAACGGAAACTCCATTCCGTTCGGCACCCCACAGATTCGCGAATACGTCACGACCGAATACGAGGGGTACATTCAGGACGGTTGGCGTCTGACCAAAGACCTGAATGTAACGTTCGGTGTCCGTTACAGCCTCGCGACGGTGCCGTACGAGAAGAATGGACTTCAGGTCAGACCCAGCGTGGATCTTGACGAGTGGTTCTCGCAGCGCATGTCCAACATGGCTGCAGGGATCGCCTCGGACAAATCGCCGCTTATCACCTACTCGCCGGGCGGCAAAGCGAACAATGCGCCGGGTTGGTTTGATACCGACACGAATAACTTCGCTCCTCGCGTTTCGTTCGCCTATAGCCCCAGCTTTGAGGGCGGCTTCGCTCGCACGCTTACCGGCGGCCCCGGCAAAACATCGATCCGCGGCGGCTTCAGCATGTTCTACGACCGGCTGTCGGGCGGTCTGATGGGCATGCTGGCGGCGTCAGGCGAAACGGGTCTGGCGACGCCGGTTACTACGCCGTTCGCGTTGATGGACACGGTAGGAAATCCTTTGATCGGGAGCCGGACTGCGATTCGTTACACCGGCTACGACAATCTGCCGCCGATCACCGCGTTCGCGACGCTTCCGAGAGGCGGTTTTCCATCATCACCTCTGGCGGACAGCAACCAGATCAATGCGGGAATTATCGGAGGTCTGAAGACACCATATTCCCATCAGTATTCGTTCTCGGTTCAGCGCGAGCTAAAGGGCGGAATGGTGGTCGATGTCGGCTATATCGGCCGGTTCGGGCAGAAGTTGCTGGTTCAGGGTGATTATTCACAGTGGCTGAATTTCAAAGATCCAAAGTCGAATATGACGTTGTACCAGGCGTTCGGCCAACTTGATCAGTACATGCACAGCCTGACAAACGCGTATGACGGAGTGTGCCTGAGCACGCCCGCATCCTGCCCGGCAATTCCCTATTTCGAAAACGTATTTTCCGGAATGAATACATATTGGAGCCGAGTTTCGGGAAAGACGTTCAATTCCAACACGGCAGCGATGGCGGATTACGCAGCCACATTTGCGCCGAACTGGGGCGACATGATGAAGGCGCTTGACGCCAACATTCCGGTCAACTCCGGAGCCAGCGTGTACGACCCGTCCGTCGATCCTGAACGCGATGGGCGCGTCGTTTTCCCGCAGCAGTACACGGAATTTCCGGTATGGAACAACCGGGCCGAGTCCTTCTACAACGGCATGATGGTGACCGTGCGGAAACGCACGGGTTCCATCCAGTTTGATGCGAATTACGTTTTGTCGAAGTCTATCGATGATGGATCCGGTTTGGAAGGCGAGGACAGTTTCTACAACGGCGTCCTGCCGAACAATTTTGAGGAGCACGCGCAGCGCGCGGTTTCCGATTTCGACGTCAGGCATAACTTCAACGCCAACTGGCTGGTTGAAGTACCGGTCGGCCGCGGAAAACAGTTCGCCGCGAATCTGCCCGGCTGGGCGGATCAGATCGTCGGTGGCTGGCAGATCACGGGCGTGCAACGCTGGCGCTCCGGTTTTCCGATCGGCGTGTACAACGGCGCGTGGTTCCCGACGGTCTGGAACATCGACGGCTATGGCACACAGGTCGCGCCGGTCGAGTCCGACATTCAAAAAAGCGCGCCTTCTGGTCCAAACCTATTTGCTAACCCGACGGACCCCAATGCCGGCAACAGCGCAAAAGCGGCATTCGCCGGGTCCGGCACGGCATTCGGGGCGTTCTCGCACACCCCGATGGGCGGTTCAGGATCACGCAATGTGATCCGTAGCAGCGGTTTCTTTACCATCGACGCCGGTCTCGGTAAGAGCTTCAGGATTGCTGAAAATCAACGCCTGCAATTCCGCTGGGAGGTTTTCAACGTCCTGAACACTGTCAGCTTTGCCAGTTCGCGAGCCGCAGGGCGCGCAGGAAGCAACAGCAACATCGCACTCAGTCTGGACTCGCCGAGCTCATTCGGCAGGATCATCAATGCTACCTCCTCAGCGAGTCAGTCGTACCCACTCGTACCTCACAACCGCGTCATGCAATTCGGCCTACGATTCGAATTCTGACCGCGCACCACCACCCTCTCCCTCGGGAGGGGGTGGCGCCAAGCGCCGAGGAGGGGTAGACTTGCGGCCGCTTTCAAGACATCGTCCTGTGGATGTAGTTACAAAACGGACCCCGTACGGTCGATTCTCCGGCCGCTGGAGCAAACTCTCCCTAAGATACTTCCGCCGATCGGCGCAGATCGAGCGCGCCAAGAATAGTTTCACCTGTCCGATCGTTAGCACGGGACGGGCTGGGCTTCCTGCAGGGGCACACCGTCGACGTGAATCAGAACGTGTCCATGCCGAAGTCGAGAATTCACGCCGCAATGGGGGTCTGATATAAACCCCGACAATGCCGCCGCCATTTATAAGAGCTAAAACTCGCTCGTGGGCGCTTCACACTTGCCGGCGTTGTCCTCTCAATCCTGCATGTGTTCGATGTTCGTTGTAATAGTGTTGGAAATCGACGAGCTTTGCTTCGAGGTCGGCAGCCGTCCAAAACAACATCCGATCCAAGCATTCTCGGCGCAGCGTTCCGATCAATCGTTCCACGAACGGATGCGATAGAGGAACGTAAGGCACGGTCTTGACCTGTGCGTGGCGAATTCGTGTTCATGCTGCAGCCGTTGGCGTTTGGCATAGACCGCGATAATGTTTCTGCCAGCGGTAGGATTTGAAATTTGCTCCTTTTGATTCCGCCAGTGGAATCGGAGTCTGACCCTGGAGCGAGGCGTGTGAGCGAAACCTGTTGTAGTAACCCCGAAAGTCCGACAGTTTCATCTCCAGATCGGCCGCAGTCCAAAACAGAAGGTGGTCGAGGCATTCGCGACGAATTGTTCCAATCAATCGCTCAACGAACGGATGCGATAGGGGAACATAGGGGACCGTTTTGATTTCGCTCACGCCGAGAACTCTCAGGTTGGCTTGCCATTGATGGAATCGATACAGCGGATCATGATCCGAACTCAGATATTTCGGAACCGTTTGCCATCGAATCGCTCGATTGAACATCCGGCAGAGTGCCCTGCCATCCACAATTCCGGCGTGAATTCCGAATCCGATAATGCGCCGAGTGTAATGGTCCATCACGACCAGCACCCAGTATGTTCGTAATGTCGCCGATTCACATCGGAACAGATCGATGCTGTGAAGGCTGTCCTTGGCGTGACCGATGAAGGTGAGCCAGGAAGGACCGCTGCCATTTGAAGACGGATGGTAATGCGCGGCAAGAATCCGGCGGACGACATCCTTATTAATAGATATACCGAAGGCCAAAGCGATCTGCTCGGCAATACGAATTCGCCACGGACACGTTCGAACCGACGATCAATGCCATATTGTATTATGGTACCGATACTGGTACATTGGAGCCATGTCGGCCAATCGGAAAATCACGCTCGAACTTCCTGAAGATCTGCTCCGAAAAGCGCAAGAGTGTACCGGCGAGGGAGTGACAGCAACTATTCGCCGAGGTCTTGAGCTACTTGCAACCTCGACAGCATATGCTGGACTGCAGAAGCTTCGCGGCAAGGTCAGCTTCTCGATCAAGCTCAAAGATTTGCGAAACGACCGGTGATCGCGGCAGATTCAAGCTCTTTTATCGCGCATTTGTCCGGCGATCAAGGGGAGGATGTCGAGATTCTCGACCAAGCATTGTCGGACCATCTCGTGATGTTGCCGCCTGTTGTCTTGGTTGAGCTCCTGAGCGATCCGAAGCTTCCTTCATCAGTATCCGATCTGCTCAAAGCGCTGCCACTCCTGGAAACAACAGACGGTTATTGGGAGCGGGCAGGGGCCCTGCGTGCCAAAGCTCTATCCAGGAGCCGAAAAGCCCGGCTGGCAGATACGCTGATCGCTCAAAGCTGTTTGGACCATGACGTTCCTCTGATCGCTCGCGATCGAGACTTTCGGATATTTGCAGCTTTCGCGGGGCTAAAACTACTGCCGCCGTATTAGTTGTTGTCTACAAGAATGTAAGCCGAACCTGCGCGTGGCGAATTCGTGTTCATGCTGCAGCCGTTGGCGTTTGGTATAGACCGCGACAATGTTCTGCCGGCGGTAGGATTTGAAATTTGCTCCTTTTGATTCCGCCAGTGGAATCGGAGTCTGACCCTTGAGCGAGGCGTGAGCGAAACCTGTTGTAGTAACTCCGAAAGTCCGACAGTTTCATCTCCAGATCGGCCGAGGTCCAAAAACAGAAGGTGGTCGAGGCATTCGCGGGAATTGTTCCAATCAATCGCTCAACGAACTCGGCCGATTGTCGGTTTTGGGATTCACCGTGGCATCTTTGATGGCGCGGGCACTGTGCCAAATGTTCAACGATGCGATCAGCGGAGCCAAGCGCCCAAAGTATTTTGAGTTCAGACCATGAACCACTTTCCGCTTTCAGCAGTGGCAGGCCAATCTTCGCATCCTGGAGGTTCTTGAAATCAAAACCGTATCGTATGTTTCTTTATCGCATCCCTTCGTTGAACGGCTGATCGGCACTTGAGGGCGGGAATGCTTGGATCAGATGCTCTTCTGGACAACAGCACCTAGAGGTGAAACTGCTCGATTCCAACATTACTATAACCAGCATCTAACCCACTCAGGATTAGGCGGGACAACGCCGGAGAGCGTACACCATCCACCTGCGAGCTTCAGTTCGTATAGATGGCAACGACATTGTCGAGGCTTGTATCAGACTTCAATTGCTGCGTGAATTCGGAATTCGCCAAGATCCACCCGAAATAGCCAGCGGCACATACCCAGCGCCTTCGGTTTCTCAAAGACGCGACATCCGACCACAAGCTAAGATTCTTCAGTGAGTTACAGGCGTAAAAAATCAATTGGGGTAATTTTGGGGTAAAAAACCAGACGATGGTTGGGACAAACGATTGATTCGAAAAGAGCGGGACACGGGATTCGAACCCGCGACTTCAACCTTGGCAAGGTTGCACTCTACCACTGAGTTAGTCCCGCAGAATGAATTCAATTATAGGTGGAAGGACAAAGGGGTTCAAGCAGTCAGTTCGCGCGAGGGATGTGGAATATGCGCAGATTTCACGAAGAATTTTCAAACCCTCACCCGGCGCTTCGCGCCGACCTCTCCCAGAGGGAGAGGTGGCAGTCAGTTCTCCGGATGGACGCGGAAGGCGTCGCGGATCAGGCGGAACTCGGGTTTTCGCGTAGGTGTTTCGTTCACGGCGACGATGTCGAAGCGGTATGGCGCGCGCTGCAGGTGGTAACGCGCGATGTACGCGTGGGCGGCACGGATGACACGAGATCGTTTTTTCAAGCCGACGGCGGATTCCGGTAGGTCCGAAGATGTGCGGGATTTCACTTCGACAAATACGAGGATGTCGCGGTCCCAGGCGACGAGGTCGATTTCGCCTTCCTTGATTCGGAAGTTTGTGGCGAC